>WNEZ01002340.1_pt1 | contig 70514 bp, 75 predicted proteins | sample 5400521 | NCBI WGS metagenome assembly WNEZ01 (sample SAMN13153339, study PRJNA577476) | soil metagenome | isolation source: 120 cm saprolite under Douglas fir tree site 2 hole 1 replicate 1 | place: USA:California | collected 2015-04-18
TGAATCTCCATGAGGGCGGGTAGAGGGAATTCACGATACCCAACCGATGTCCCCGCCGCGAGACTGGCAACCAACGTGACTTGGTCGCTGCGGAGCGCGGAATTCTGAGGACGGAGGGGTATCTGTCATGGTGCGTATGTTCAAGCGTCTGCTCAGGAACGGAAGCAAGCCGCGCGTGTACGGGTGGTGGATCTGCTAGCCTGACCTCCACTCCGGCCCCTCGTGTCTGGTGGGTCAAGCGGGGTCAAGCCTAACGTCGCCTAGTACGTAATCCGGCAGTCTAGAATGCGACCGTCTTGCCGCCATTTCGCTCGCTAACTTGGTCCGCGCGACTGTACGTCGCCGGAGTCGTCACTGTCGGGGTTGTGTCGCTCGCCTTCGGCTGGTTTGCCCATCCGATTCCAAGCGATGCCGTCCCAACTCTGCTGTATCTGGCTATTGGCACGCAGATCGCCGCTCTGCGTCCAATTCCATGGAGGTCTGGGCACCAATCGGTCGTAGATCCACTCCTTGTCGCCACGGGCCTTTATGCCCCAGGCGCAGGTGTCGGAGCAGTAGCGTGGCTTGCCACGTTCGATGGTCGAGTCCCTGGACGAGCCATTCCATGGTGGGCCTTTGTGTTCAATCGGGCCATGTCGGCGAGTGCCCACGTAATCACGTCTGTTGCCGTCGCCCCCATCGGCGAGGATGGTTGGTGGGCACTTCCAGTCCGCACGGCGCTCTACGTGGTTATCTCGACCGGGCTTAACTACGCACTCATGTCGCTGTTGTTCTCGTACGTTCGGCGAGTGCCCCTCTTAACAACACTCTCGCAGAACGTTGGAACTTCCACGACACTTGGGACGCTAGCCCTGAGTTTTTCGGGCGGCATCCTTTATCTCCTTCTTCGGTCCATGCCATATGGCGTCGGTTACATCATGGCGCCTGGTTTGTTCGGCTTCGTATTGGCCGTTCGTGGAAACGTTGCCGATGCCCAGCGCCAAAGCGAGCTAAAGGATCAGACGCTGGACCTTGCTGCGCAAGCGTTGGACGCACGCGATCGCTACACCGAGTCGCACTCAATACGCGTTTCGGAACTGTCGGCCAAATTGGGCGAGCAACTCGAGCTAGACGAGCGAGACTGTGAGCTCATTCGAACAGCTGGGTCGCTACACGACCTCGGCAAGATCGGGGTCCGTGATGACATCCTAAACAAGCCTGGCCCGCTGACAGAAGATGAGTGGGAGATTATGCGCCGGCACCCAGACATCGGCGCTGACATGATCGCTCAGCATTCAGCGCTGGCGGAAGTCGCGCCACTTGTGCGACATCACCATGAACGATGGGACGGTTCTGGCTACCCTGGGGGCCTCCGGGGCGACGTGATTCCTTTTGGCGCTCGCATTTTGTCTGTCGCCGATTCGTTCGACACCATTACCGGGCCACGTTTATATCGGCAATCACTGATGACGCCCCTCGAAGGGGTTGAGGACATCAGTCGCCGCGCGGACCATTGGTACGACCCAAACGTCGTCGACGCTCTACGGGAGCTCCACGGCCTGAAACCACTCGAGCTGGCCAACCGGTCAGTGGTCCCGCGTCGCATCACCAGCCTCCGTGTCCTAGGTGCGAATCCTTGGTTCAGCAGCTTGCTCACAGCGATCGGGATATCGTCCATCGGTGACCCGCTGACGCAGGTCGCGACATTAGTACTCGTTTATACAGCGACCAATCACGACGCACGTATCGTTGCCCTTGCGTTCATTGTCCAAGCACTCGCGACCATCCTCATGAGCAGCGTACTTGGCGGCGTTGCGGACAAGTTTCCTCGCAAGCCACTCATCGTGGTGCTTGAGCTGATACGAGCTGCGATTCTCCTCGCCACGCCCTTCTTGACTCAGGTCGATAGGGTCGGGCCAATCGGTCCGCGGTGGTGGCTCATCCTCCCAGTGTTGTTCATGCTGGCGTCGATCAACGCGGTAGTTCAACCGGCTCGACAAGCTGCGATCCCCGGTCTCGTTCCCGCCGGCCAGGTCGGAAAGGCCAACGCCCTCGTGGTTGGCACAACGATGCTTGCGGGTGCGATTGGGTTCGCGGTGGCGGGTGCCATTTTGAGCTTCTCGCAATCGCTCATGTTCCTGTTCTTGGTCGACGCAGCCACTTTTGTCATTGCTGCGACGATTGTGCTCGGTATCCCAAGCCTTGGTGGGGGCGCTGTAGCGGCACGTGTCTCTGGCGCCCTTACTCGCACCTGGGCAATTGTTTCCGCGCGACCTCACCTTGTAATCGCCACGTTGGCTGCTTTTCTCATCCCGGTTTCGTATCCAGCTTTGCTCGCCGCCGCATACCAAGTTTCCAGCAACGGTGGCCAGACCTACTCAATCCTCGAAGTCGTGCTCTCGATCGGTGTGTTCGCGGGCTCAATCGCCGTCGGAAGGTTCGTCGCCATTGGCAGCATGCGCACTGTTGGCGCAGGACTGTTTCTCACCGGCGTCTTCTCTGTTGCAATAGCCATGAGGCCACCATTGGAGGTGATGGCTTTGCTGTTGTTTGCGGCATCAATCGGCAATCCCATCTATGCGATCGCCAATCAGACTGCCCTCCTGGAAGCGGCAGATGCCTCCAACCGAGGCAGCGTGATGGCAACGCGGTTCGGCCTAGTCCAGACAGCTAGCATCGCCGGCGCCGCTGCGGGCGGCTTAATCACCGCCTCTTTTGGCCCATTTGCAGCGTACGGTGTCCTGGGTGTGGGCCTCATTTTGTTGGCCATGTATGCCCTCGCTGCTGGGCGGAGTACCGTCAACCCCATCCACGGAGCCGCCTACGAAGAAGCCCAGATGAAAGCGGCAGCTGGGCGAAGCGCCGTGAATCCTAACGGCGGCACCCCTTACGAAGAAGGTCAAATCAAAGCGCCCGCGGGGCACCGCCCCGGCGAAGTAACTTAACGCCGCTGTAAAGCGATTCCGATTGCGGACTTCCTCGTCATACTGCGGTGATTGCGTAACGTTCGTCCAACGAGCCGCGCCAGAGGCAGCACCCACGAAACGGAGCCCGACGAACCGACTCCATTAAGCGGAGCCGGCATATCCGCTTGGTCCATCGATCCTCAGCGACGGCGCCGGTACCTGCAAGTCGCGTTCGCCTTCGGGGCCCTCGTGGTCGCGATTGTTGTCCTTTACCTGTTGCGCGACTTCCTCGGCGCCTTCGTGCTGGGGGCGGCAATCGCGTTCCTCATCCAGCCCGGCGTCGTTCGCCTGACGGACATCGGGCTGCCGCGAGTCTTGGCCATCATCGTGATGTTCGTGGTCATCATCGTCGCGCTTGCCGGCTTGGTTCTGCTCGTGGTGCCGCTCGGAGTCAACGAAGTCGGGCAGCTGCAGCGCCAGGCGCCAGCCCTTGCTGCGGCCGCGCAGGATCGCATCAACAGCCTGCAGGGATCGCCAATCGAGATTTTCGGTTTCAAGATCGATCTCAGAGGCACGACCGAGACCATCAACGCCCACCTGCGCGAGTACCTGCTAGGCCAATTTGGCAACGCCGTCAGCATCGGCCTCACCGCCCTGACGACTCTGCTCCAACTCGTTCTCACCTTCATCGTCGCCTTCTTGCTGGCGCTACAGGCCGCGTCAATCAAGCGCGTGCTGCGCCGATTCGTACCTAGCGACTACCGCACCGACTTCGACCAGATCTGGCGCCGCATTCGCAAGATGCTGTACGCCTACCTGCGTGGCCAGCTGATCATCGCCGGCCTGATTGGAATCCTCAGTGGCATTGCATGCGCGGTGATAGGTGTTGCCGACCCTGTCGCCCTGGGCCTCATCGCCGGCATCGCTGCACTCGTTCCATACATCGGCCCGTTCCTGGGGGCTGTGCCCGCCATCCTCGTCGGCCTCGCCGGTTCCCCGACAAAGGCGCTTCTCATCGCGATCGCCTACTTCCTCATCTCCAACGTCATCCTCAACTTTGTTTATCCGAAGGTCGTGGGCGACGCCGTGCGACTCCCGGCGATCCTCGTGATCGTCGCCTTCATCGCGGGCTTCAGCTGGGCCGGCATCCTGGGCATGTTCGTCGCAGTTCCGATCGCAGCCACGCTGCGCATCCTGTTCGACCATATCTATCCGCGGCTGTACGGTAAGCCGGCTTGAAAATCGCGATCTTTTCGGATATCCACGCCAACTGGCAGGCGCTGGAGGCGGTGCTACGCGACTGCCCGCCCACTGACGAAACACTGTGTCTTGGCGACGTCGTGGGTTACGGAGGTGACCCCAAGCGCTGCGTCGATGAGGTCACCAGGCGCGGCTGGCTCACCCTTGTCGGCAACCACGACCGTGCCTGCACTGATCCCGAGATCCTCGAATGGTTCAATGACGACGCCGCGGCGGTGGTGCGGTGGACCGTGGACACGATCGGCGAGGAGCGAATCGAGTGGTTGCGAGGTTTACCCGACAGCCACGTTGACCACGATGTGCTGCTCGTTCACGCGAGCCCGCGGGATCACATCTACGAGTACGTCCTCGATACCGCCGTTGCCTTCGCCAACCTCGAGCTGCTCAACGGTGGCGTTTGCTTCCATGGGCACACTCACGTGCCGGGCATATTCGGGCTCGCGGACGGCCAGGTGACGCACGAGTACCGCGTCGACGCCTTCCACCTCAACGGGCCGGCCCTGGTCAATCCCGGCAGCGTGGGTCAGCCGCGCGACGGCAGCCCGCTGGCCAGCTACGGCGTCTGGGACGTGGACAACGAGACTTTTGAGTTTCGACGCGTTCGCTACGACATCAAAGGAGCCCAGCGGGCGATCAGGAAGGCAAGGCTCCCCGAACGATTCGCGCTTCGACTCGAAACGGGGCGATGAGCCGCTGGCGTTCGCTGCGGTGGGCCCGCATGGGTTATGCGGCGGCCGCCGGCGCCGGCCTGGGATCGCTTCTCTTCTGGACGGGTTACTGGTTCACCTTTGTTCGCGGCAACCTGCAGGGCCCGGACTTTTTCTCCTTCTATTCCGCTGCCAAGCTGTTCGTGCTCAAGGGTGGGTCCGCGGTCTACGACCTGGCGCTGCAGAAGCAGTACGAGCTGCAGGTCGTGCCCCAGCCAGCCGATCAATTCGTCGTCCTGCCATATTTTCACCCTCCCTACTACACGCTTCTGATCGCGCCCCTCGCCTACCTCGATTACCGCACCGCGTACTACGCGATGGCGGCGTTCAACGTCCTTCTCGTCGCTGCAGTGATCGTGCTGCTGGTGCGAGGCAGCCAGAAGATCCACGGGCGCGCGGCCATGGTGGCGGCCGCTTTGATCGCCGGCTTCTTTCCGCTCTTCGTCACTGTGCTGCAAGGCCAGTCGGACCTCGTCGTGCTCGTGCCGCTGGCGGCCGCTTACACGGCTTGGGCGCGGGGCCGCCTGGGGTGGGCTGGCATTTTCAGCGGGCTGGCATTGGCCAAGCCACAGCTGCTCCTGCTCGTACCGGTGCTCTTCCTGGCCCGACGCGCGTGGCGCGCCCTCGCCGGCTTTGGCGCTGTGATCGTGGCCCTGGCAGTGGCGTCCGTCGCGGGCTTCGGAGTCGGTCCTGTACTCGACTACGTGAAGACGGTCGGTGCGTGGGCCGTCGGTGGATCGCTGCCGACCAACGGACCGATCGCCTATACGGATACCGCCGTCTACTCGCTGAGGAACGTGCTCGAAGCAGTGCCGGGAGGCGGCAAGGGCGTGGCGCTCGCCGTCCTGGTCGTCCTTCTTCTGCTGGTGGCGCTGTCACTGAGCTGGCGCCCGGACAAGCCGCGTCTCGACTTCGCCCTGGCCATCGCGGCTTCCCTCGTCTTGAGCCCTCATCAGAACATTCACGACCTGGCCCTTCTGGTCATCCCCGGGTTCGCGCTGGCCGACCTCGCCCTCGCGGGTGAGCTGCGCTGGCCGCGCGCGGCCGCGCTGGTCCTCGTGCTCGCATATGCCGCCATCAACCTGACGCTGGCCCTCAACCTGTGGTCTGCTGCCGTCGGCGCCATCGCCATCGCCGCCTATCTCACAATTGAGAGGATGGCCGTCCGCCCGGATCCGATCCCGTTGGGCGAGCTGCGATCCAGCGGACCGCGCCCACGCCGCGTGATCGTGTTGCCGGCATATCGGGCCGCCAAAACGCTGGCCGAGGTTGTGGGCGACATCCCGGCCGGCCATGCGGACCGGATCCTCCTCGTGGACGATGCCAGCGCCGATGCCACCGTCAGCGTGGCCACTGCGCTGCGCCTCGACGTGATCCGCCACCAGAAAAACCTCGGCTACGGCGGCAACCAGAAGACTTGCTATCGGCACGCGCTTGCGATGGGAGCCGACGTCGTGGTGATGCTGCATCCCGATGGGCAGTACGACCCCGCCATCATTCCCAACCTGTGTCGTGTCATCGAGGATGGCGAGGCCGACATCGTGCTCGGGTCTCGCTGGCTCGGTCTGGACCCTGCGAGTGCAGGCATGCCCTGGTGGAAGCGGCTCGGCAATCGGTTCCTGACCACAGCAGAAAACCGTGTCCTTGGTCTGCATCTCTCGGAGTACCACACCGGGTACCGGGCCTACTCGCGTCGATTCCTCGAGGCGATTCCATTTCTGGAGAACAGCAATGACTTCGTGTTCGACACGCAGGTGTTGGTCCAGGCTGCGACTTTCGGCTTCAAGATTGGCGAGGTGCCGGCGATCGGCCGCTACCACGCAGACGCCAGCTCGACGAGCTTCTGGACGTCGACGGTCTACGGATTGGAAACGCTCGGGGCGCTCGTCCGGTATGTCATCCATCGCGCCGGCTTTCCGAGCGCGTGGCTCACGCCGACGTCAAATGCCGACCAACAATCGCTTCCGGTGAGCAACGTAGCCCGCCACGGCCATGTCGAGTAGCAACGCAGCTCAAGAAGGATGCTCGCGATGCTCGCGGAACAGCATCACCCGGCAGGTGGCGTTCTTCAAAACATAGGGCACCGTCTTTCCCAGGTTGAACTCACCGAACCTTCGCTTGTACGGCAAGCCCATGACGATCAGGTCCGCCCCCCACTCCACCGCTTCGTCGACCAACGCCGGCCCGGTGTCGCGAGCCTGAACCAGCTCGGTCTCCACGGGTAGCCCGAACTCAGAGGAAAGCTGCTCCACCTCGTCGAGGATCTTCTCGCCCCGCTCGACGACGTCATCCAAAACTGCGCCCAACGGCAGCGACCGGTTCACCTCGATGATGTGCACCCCATAGAGGCGGCCGCCCCCCGGATCGGTCATGCGGCACGCGAGACGGACCGTCTCGGCGTCGATGCCCTGACCACCGACCGCCACCAGCACCTTCTTCGCGGTCGGCGGATGAGAATGGTCGGCCATCAGTGCTGGGGTCCGCGCCGAACCCGCCGGATCAAGACGTACACCCCAAAGCCGAAGGAGATCACCGCCGTCAGCGCCGCGATGCCTTCAGACAGCGGGTCGAGGCCGGGGTGGACGGCCAGGTAAAACGCCACCCAGACGCCGATTCCGAGCGCCATCACACCCATGAAAGTGAAGGGGAAGCGCACGGGCCAACATCCTAACAAGAGCCGTTGAGGGGCGCCGTCGTGGCCTCCCTATAATCAACGGGCTTTGAAGGTTCTGATCGTGGGGTGCGGCCGTGTCGGCTCACAGGTTGCCGCAGACATGGACAGGACTGGTCATGAGGTGGTCATCATCGACAGGGACCCCAACCAGTTCTCCCGCGCGGCCACGCGAGGCGTCCTGACCAACGAATTCAAAGGCAACCAGGTGGTCGGCAACGGCACCGACGCCGATGTCCTGCGGCGGGCCGGCGTCGAGGACGCTGATGGCTTCGTCGCGGTCACCGAAGGCGACAACCGAAACATCATGGCTTCCCAAATCGCCAAGCACATCTTCAAGGTGCCGCACGTCGTGTGTCGCATCTACGATCCCGAGCGCGCCGACGCTTACGAAAAGCTCGGGCTGCACACGATCTGTCCCACCCTCGAAGGCGCGAAGCACATCGAGAAAAGCCTGTTGGAGCGCTAGGGGTCGCATGTATGTGATCGTCGTCGGCGGTGGCACCGTCGGCTACTACATGTCTCGCGACCTTTTGGAGCGCGGGCACGAGGTGACCCTCATCGAAAGAGACCAGCGTCGCGCCGACTGGCTGGAGACGCAGCTGGGAAGCATCGTCATGCGGGGTGACGGCTGTGAGGTGAAGTTCCTTTCGCAAACGGGCATCGAGCGCGCCGACGCCATCGTCGCGGTGACTGCCGACGATGAGGACAACCTGGTTGCGCTCCAGGTCGCCAAGCGTCACTTCAAGGTCAAGAAGACAGTGGCCCGGGTCAACAATCCGTCCAATGTCGAGATCTTCAAAGCACTCGGCGTCGACGAAGCAGTCTCAGCCACCGAGGTGCTGCTCGGGGCGCTCGAGCCGCCAATCACAACCTGATCCCGAAAACAGAAAGGACCGCTCGCATGGAGCGGTCCTCTATCGAAACCTGATTATGACGCTTTGCCGATCCTGTAGATCTTGGTACCGCAAATCGGGCAAGTGCCCACGGTTGCCGGCTTGCCATTCTTCATCGTGATCGGACGAGGGTCGACCATCTCGACCTTTTTCTTGTCCTTCAAGCAGTAGCCTTCCATTAAGCGACCGCTTTGCCGATCTTGTAGATCTTGGTGCCGCAGTTCGGGCACGTACCAACGGTTGCGGGCTTGCCATTCTTCATCGTGATTGGCTGAGGGTCAACCATCTCGACCTTTTTCTTGTCCTTCAAGCAGTAGCCTTCCACTATTCACCATCCTCGGTAGAAATCCGTTGCGGGGGCGGGACTCGCCCATTCTAGGGGTCGGTCTTACCCTGATTCAACCCCAATTCAAACTGAATTCAGGCCGATCGTGCGCAAAGCGCAACAAAACGGCCTAAAAACACCATCAATTCGTCTTATTTTTGGCTGTGTTGAAAGATTCTTCGAAAGCACTGCGTGCGCTTTCACCGAACATCACAAAACGGATCTCCTCTGGTTGCCATCCTTCTGCGACGGCGCGATCCACGCACTCGCGCATCACACGTGCGCACTCATCCATTGGAAAGCCCGCGATGCCTGTACCCACCGCGGGAACCGCGAGCGTGCTCACACCGTGCTCGCGTGCGAGGCGCAACGCGTGATCCATCGATGAACGCAGGGACTCGTTCGTCGTGTGACCACCGAGCTGCATGCTCGCCGCGTGGATGATGTAACGCGCGGGGAGCTCGCCGCCACCGGTGATCGCCGCTTCGCCAATTTTCACCGGCCCGTGAGCATCGCACTCGCGCTGCACTGCGGGACCGCCACGTCGGCGAATCGCGCCGGCGACTCCTCCACCGAGCAGCAGCTCATTGTTGGCGGCGTTGACGATGGCGTCGACTTCCTGCTCGACGAGGTCACCCGCGATGATCACGATTCGGGGCGCAGGCATTCCTCGACCTCGGCCACGCGCTCGGTCAATTCCTCGGGAGTGGCCTTCGCGATTCCCTTTACACCAACCGATTCGATGGTTATCGACGCGCAGGCCACGCCCCACACCAGCGCATCCTGCAGGCCACCACGTTGGCCGCCCGTGCTCAACCAGCGAGCCAGCATTCCTCCTGCCAGGGCATCGCCCGCACCGGTGGTATCCACGACCGGCCGCTCGGCGAGGGCAGGGACCCGAATCACTCCGTCGTCGATATATGCGGCGAGGCCGCGCGCCCCAGACTTGACGACGAGGCCTTGCAGCCACCACTGCCGGCGGAATTCGTCCGGATCCTTGCCCCCGAGCGCATCGAATTCCTCCTCGTTGCAGAAGAACCAGCTGGCTCTGCGCAGGACATTCCTTGCTTCAGGGGGCCGGGCTAGCACATACGACAGCATCGCGTCGGCGGCGAGGAGCTGTGCCCCACCCAGCATTTGCATGAGCTGCGCCTGGCGGTCCGGTCGCATGGAGCCCACGAACGCCCAGCCCTCCCAGCTGGTAACCAGCGAGGGCGACCACATGTCGTAGATGTTGTCGCTGCTGCCCAGATCTACGTTGCGCCCGTGCTCTTGACGCGCGCGCCAGCGATACGTGGGAGCCTTGAGGATCTGGAGCAGCTCGGTGTCGATAAGACGACCGCTGAAGGCCTGCGCCACGCGCTTGGCCCCATCGACACCGACGGGAGCGACAACCTTGACGGGCATGATCAGGCTGGCCGCGAGCGCAAAGTAGACAGCCGATCCCCCAAGTGTCTCTTCAACCCTCCCGAAAGGACCATCGCGCGTGTCCAGCGCGACCGAGCCCGCGACGAGGAGCTGAGGTCGGTCGTCAGGCACGCCGGCGGATACCGCTGCTCGCTGTGACGACATGCCGCGCATCCCTGAGCTTGGCCAGAAAATCCGCGACGCCTGCGTAGTCCTCCATCTCCATCCAGGTTCGTCCCAGCTCGTCGACCGAGTGCGCGTCGGATCCGGTTGCGGTCACCTTGTCGAGGTCGGCGGCGAGCGTGGCGGCCGCCGCATTGGCCGCTTGGTCAGCCCACGGATTGTGGACCTCGATGATGTCGATGCGGCCGGCCAGGTCGACGAGGCGCTCCGCGGTGAAGTGAGAACGGTTGCGATCAAGCGGATGTGGCACGTACGTGAGACCGCCCATCTCGTGAATCAGGTCCATCACTTCTTCGGAGAATAGATATGGAGGCAAGCGCCGCGTGATGAACAAGCCGATGACCTCACCTTCGCGAGTCTTGGCCTCCTCACCGACGATTGCAAGCTCGGGGGCGAGTCTGGCCAGCTCGAGCGCGCCTTCGACGGTGTTGTGATCCGTGAGCGCGATGCGGTCGAGACCGCATTCTCGGCAGCGCTCGACCAATGCATCGAGTGTGGTCCGGCTGTCGTGCGAGTAATGCGAGTGAAGGTGAAGGTCGACCCGCACCGTGGCGGTCTAATCCGCTAAAAAGCGGCTTCTGCGAGTTGGCGCTCGCGCGCCCTTGCAAAAAGTGGGATCACCTCGGCTGGGCCGCGGCTGCGGCACGCTTGATCCATCAATGCGGCCTGTGCGTCGTAGATGATCTCCATGACCTGCTCGGGCCTGCGCTCGCGGCCGAGCCGCCCTGGCAGTTCAGCGTGCGCGTGGCGTAGGACAACCATCAATCGCGCCACCAACCAACCGGGCACGATGCGAATCTCCTGCACGAGGCATTCCTCGACCCAGAAGAGAAGCTCGTCTGACTCCTGCAGCAACCGCCGGGGCGTCATAACCCGGCGCCGCCTGCGGTGCCAGCGAAGGTCGCGTTGCTGCTCTTCGATCGTCTGCTCGAGCATGGCCTGCAACCCACTATATCAGCGGCTCCCCGGGCTGCTACCCGCCTTAGATCTCGTCGGATAGCAGAGCGTGCGCCAGCCGCCCGCAGCAGGTATCAGATGCACCTGGCGGTCGAACGTCCACTCCCTCCATTGTTGCCTCACGCGATAGCGCATCACCATTTGCGCGACGTTCTGATAGGTGCGCTGATGCACCCGATCAGTCCAGTCCTCCAGCACCTTCACGGTTATGACCTGCATGTCGAGCAGCTCGGTGTCGTCGCCAAGCCGCGGCATCTCCTCGATGAAGGTTTCTCGTCCACCCCACGCGCGCTGAGCATCCTCGGCGAGCATCTCCCACATCTCGTCGAATCTCCCCTGCGCCTGGAGCTTCATGAAGCGCATCTCAAAAGTCTCGGGGGCGATCGATACAGGCGGCGGCGGACGCATCGGCTCACCGAACGGCGGGAGGGTCGCTGGACCGCCCATGCTCGCGCTTGCCATCGACGCGCCGACGAAGCGGCCGAAGTCGTCCGAAGGCCACGTCGTGAACCGGCCCGCGATGCGGGCGAGCACGGCCTCGAGGGCTGGCCAACGGCGGAGTGGACGCAAGAGGGACTTGACCATTGGCGCTAGATGTTGTGTTATTCCCACAGACTGTATACAGAATGTGGGTAACTCGCAACCGAGTACGGTCGAGCGCGTGCCGGCGGAGACGGCCCGTAGGGCGCTCTGAACGGCGTTCTGGATCCGGTAAGGCACGGCAGCCCCCAACCGCGGATAAAGGCGCATATACGAAGACGCGAGGTCGGGGAGCCGTACCTTGCCCACCCGGCCCGCGGCCAGCGCGCACAGCCCGCAATTGATGCAGCCGATGAGCTGTGGGTGCCGCTCACGCTCTTCGGGCAGCATCGCGCGTATGCCGTCGGGCGCATACGTCTCGAGAAGCTTTGCCAGCTGTGAATGCGGACGGCTCAATCTCCGGCGTGTCAGATGGACGCCGTATGCGAACGCCAGCTTGACGAGTGAATCAGCGCGTGCCATCAGTTTCGTAAGCCGCGCAGGGAGCCGTTGGCCAGCTCTTCCTGCGCCCAACCCGAACGGCCGAGGATCGGCGCCCGGCCCAACCATGCACCGCGAAAGAACTCACGCGCCCCATCGAACCTTTGCGCCGCGCTCCATCCGAGCTCGGTCCCGATCACGCCGGCAGCCCGCATCACGCACGCCGCCCCTGCGCAGGGTCCGGCCGCCAGCCCGACGCGACGGAATGCATCGGCCAGCGAGCGGACCTGCTCATTACGAGCGGCGTGCACCAGCTCGGCTTCGGTGATCGGCTCGCACCGGCAGACCATCCGCCCCGGATGCGCCGCCTTCATGACCGCTTCGGCGTTTGATCCGTGACGCGCCTGCAATCTCATCGCGGCGAGCGCGGGAATTCCGCTGCGCCGCCCGAGATCGGCGGCGGGCTCGAGCTCCGACTCGTTGCCCGGAAGGGGGCGCGCGGCGGTGACGCAAGGCGCTTCATGCCCGAGCTTGCGGCATACGACGTCTGAGGTCTGCTCCGCCATCAGGCGATACATCGACAGCTTGCCGCCGGCGATAGTCACGAATCCTTCCGCGCCGTCGGGCGCGTGGTCGATGACCTCGTAACGCCGGGAGAGCTCATCTTCGTACCGCCTCCACTTGAAGAGCGTCGGGCGAACGCCCGTAGTGGTTCGTACCGGCCGGTAAGCACGTATAGAAGGAAAGATCCGTTCGAACGCTTGCAGCAGATAGTCGACCTCGTCCTCGAGGACGTCGACTGAATCGAGGTCGCCGTAGAAGTCGTCGTCGGTCGTGCCGAGCAGCGTGAAGCCCGCGTGCGAAACCATGAGCAGGTCGCGCCCATCGATCGACTCAGCGCTGATCGAAAAGTTGGAGATGCGGTGCGGGTAGACGATGTGGATACCTTTGGCGGGCCGGAGCTTCACCTGGGCGCCGGCCATGCGGCTGATCTCCGGCACCCATGGCCCGGCAGCATTGACAACGACCCTCGCGCGGGCCTCGGACATCGCGCCGTCAGACCCTCGATATCTCACGCCGATCACCTTGCCGCCATCGCGCAGCAGGTCCACCACCCGCGTGTGGTTCAGGGCGCGCGCCCCATGCGCCATTGCGTCCTGGACGTTGGCGAACACCAGGCGGTGGGGGTCGACACCCCATTCCTCCATCGTCACCGCGCCGATCACCTCGGCTGACAATCCCGGCTCGGCCTGGCGCGCTTCCTCGGCAGTCAGCCGCACGTGGGGGTGCGCTTTCTTGAGCGGCTGAAAGCGGTCATAGACCTCCATCGCCGTTTCCATGCGCTCGATGTTGTTCTTGTCGTGCGGCATGACCGGGATGATGAAGACGACCCGGTACACCATATTTCGGGCGATCGACACGATGTAGCCGGCGTCCTGCGTTGAAAGACGTGTGGTGTTCCAGTCGAACTCGAGGTAGCGCGGACCGCCGTGGATCATCCAGCTGGAGCTGCCAGTCGTGCCGGCTCCCCAGTCACCTTTCTCCAGGAGGAGGACCGAAAGCCCACGCAACGAAAGGTCGCGCGCTATACCCGCGCCGGTTACTCCCCCGCCGATGACGCAGACGTCGTGGGCGCTGGGAGCGCTCACTGAGCGGCGTCGTGCTGCTTCTGGAACTCTTCGATGATCGTCTTCGCCAGGTGCGCCGGCATCTCGTCGTAGTGGGAGAACTTCTTCGTGAAGCTGCCGCGGCCCTGCGTGATGGATCGGAGGTCGAGAGCAAATCGCAGCATCTCCGACTCTGGAACCGTGACCCGAACCAGCTGATAGCCGTCTTCTGGCTCCGTGCCCATGATCTTGCCGCGGCGGCCGTTGATGTCCGACATGATGTCGCCCAGGTTCTTCTCGGGCACCTTGATCGTCGCCTCGACGATCGGTTCTAGCAGCACTGGTCCCGCGTCCAGCGCTCCCTTCCGGATCGCCACCGATCCGGCGATCTGGAAGGCCATGTCGTTGGAGTCGACCTGGTGAAACTTTCCGTCGACCAGGGTCACCTTGACGTCGACCATCGGGTAACCCGCGACGACGCCCTTGGCCATGTTGTCCACGATCCCTTTCTGAACCGACGCGCGGAAGTTCTGCGGGATGGCGCCGCCGAATATCTTGTCTTCCCACACGAAGCCCTCTCCGCGCTTGGTGGGGTTGACCTCGATCACGCATATCCCGTACTGGCCGTGCCCTCCTGACTGTTTGACATGGCGGCCTTCGGCGCGGCTATGACCGGAGACCGTTTCGCGGTACGCCACGCGCGGGGTCTGCGTCGTCGCCTCCACGCCGTACTTCCGCTTCAACTTCTCGAGGATTACGTCGAGGTGAACGTCGCCCAGCCCGGCGATCACGAGCTGCTTGGTCTCCTCGACCCGCTCGATGTGCAGCGTCGGATCCTCCTCGGCGAGCCGCGCGAGCCCGCTCGAGATCTTTTCCTCGTCGCCTCGAGCCTTGGGCGTGATGGCGAGGCTGTAGGCCGGAGGCGGTAGGTCAAGCAGTGAAAGGGGACCCCCGTCCTTGGCACCCAACGTATCCCCGGTGAGCGTGTGCGCGAGCTTGGTGACGGCGCCGATGTCGCCGGCCCGGATTTCTGTCGCCGGCACGTGCTCCTTTCCGCGTGGGAAGAAGACCTGAGCCAGCCGCTCGTCGCCACCGCGGTTGAGGTTGGTCAGATGCTGATCCGGTTTGATCGAGCCGGCAACTACCTTGAAGTAGCTCACCCGCCCGAACTGGTCGCCGCCCGTGCTGAACACGAACGCCTTGGTCGGCTTGCTGCTGTCGCCTTCGGCCGCCGGAAGGAGCTCGGCAATCGTCGACATCAACGTGCGGACGCCGAGCAGCTTCGTCGCCGAGCAGCAAAGGACCGGCGCCACCTTGCCGGCGAGGATCCCCTCGCGCAGGCCGCGCTGGATCTCTTCCTCGTTCAGCGTGCCGGCGTCGAGGTACTTCTCGAGCAGGGAATCATCGCTCTCCGCCGCCGCTTCGACCAGCTGGCCGCGGTACTCCTCGACGAGCTTCTGCATCTCGTCGGGAATGGGAGTCTCGGTGCCCTTGCCATCGCCTGAGGTGACGAACGCCTTCAGGTGCAGCAGATCGACGATGCCTCGGAAATCCTGCTCGGCGCCAATTGGAAGGTGAAGCGGAAATGGTCGCGGCGAGAGGTGCTCGCGCATGACGCTGACGGCGCCGTAGAAGTCGGAGTGCTCCTTGTCGAGCTTGTTGACGACCACGATCCGAGGCTTGCTCGTGCGGTTGCAGTGCTCCCACGCGATCTCGGTACCCACCGCAAGCTGACCGCTGGCACCTACCACCACGACCGCCCCTTCGGCAGCCCTCAGGCCGCTGAGGACCTGGCCCGTGAAGTCGAAGAACCCGGGCGCGTCGAGGATGTTGATCTTGACGCCGCCGTGTTCAGCGAAGCCCACGCCGAGGTTGATCGAGATCTTGCGCCGCTGTTCCTCGGGTTCGAAGTCCATCGTCGCGGTCTGCTGGTCAGGCGAGCCCTGGCGAGGGATGGCGCCGGAGGCGAAAAGCATCGCCTCGGCGAGCGTCGTCTTGCCGTCATGCGAGTGGCCCAGCAGGACCACGTTCCGGATCTTCTCGGTCGGGTAATCAGCAGCCATCCCACCCCCAACTAAAGCCCGCGGCAGATAGGAATCACAAGTCTAAGGCTGGATTAAGGGACGGTTGGCTTGGGTATGATCTGTTACTCATGGTCAAGAAGACGGCGTCCGTCGAAGAGGTCCTGGCGGCAATCGAGACCGCCCGCGACAAGGTCATGGCCGACGAGGTCAAGTCGCTTACCAAGCTGGGCATCCCGAAGGCGATGGCCTACCAGATGATCGCCAGCCGCTTCCACCAGAAGGTGGGGAACCAGGAAGAGGCCGAGCCCGATCCGTTTGAGGGCAACACCACCTCCTGGGAAGAGATCGGCTAACCAGCCACCCATGAATCGGGCGGGGTGAATCGCGCCCGCCGGCTCGCCCGCCTACTGAACATCCTCGCTGCGATCATCGCCGAGCCCGGGCTCAACCCCTTCGAGCTTGCCGAGCGTGCCGGTGTCTCCGAACGCACCCTGCGCCGCGACCTGAACCAGCTGCGAGAGCTCGGTTATGAGGTCGCGTACACGAGCGGCTACGAGGTCCAAGAGCAGCTGAACCTCGAGGGTCGCCAAGCCAAGCGAGCTCCAAAGCGCGCATACGAGCAGCAGCTGGAGCTCCTCCAGGCTGTCGCGCAGGCCGTCGGCAGCGCGGGGTTGGGAGGCGATGGAATGCAGCAGACGGCTGCGCGCCCACGCGTTCGGTCGAGCCGCGCCAGGTCGACCGGCAAGAAGTCGAAGCCGATCGTCCTCATCCCCAACGCGGACACCGACGCCGACTTCATCTACGCGACCGGCTTCGCGGTCGAGACCGGTCTGTACATCCGCTTCGCCGAGGGCGACGACGTCCTTGTGGCCAGTCCGCTGGAGATCGATCGCGCGCGGGTCCAGAGCAAGGCGACCGAGGTGCTTGTGGACCGCGATGCCTACGCCTACAAGTCTTGGGCCCGCCTCGCCGCCAAGATGCTGCGCGAGAGGAACATCGACGAGGCGCGGGTGTCACCTCGCCTCCATGCGGTGCATCTCGAAGACTTGCGCGCCAACGGGATCGCAGCCGAGATCGATAGGGAGCTCTTCGTCGCCGAGCGAAGGCACAAGTCGACCGCCGAAGCGCAAGCCATCCAGGCCAGCCAGCGCGCCGCGGAAGCGGCCCTTGTCGAGGTGGTGCGCAACCTCGCTGCGGCGGAAATCAATGACGGCGTGCTTTGGGCGGAGGGACGCCCGCTTACGTCGGAGCGGCTCTACGCGCGAGCCCAGCTCCTCCTGGGCGAGATGGGCTTCACATGCCCCGACATGATCATCGCCTCATCCCCGGACAATGCGTTGCCGCACTTCCGCGGCGAGGGGCCGATCCGTGCCAACGCTCCTGTGATCATCGACATCTTTCCGGTCGGACGCAACAGCCATTACCACGGCGACCTCACGCGCACGGTCGTCGTGGGTGAGGCCCCCGAGGAATTTCGGCGGATGCACGCCGCGACCTTGCAGGCCCTCGACGCCGGCGTCGAATCGATCCGGTCCGGCGTGGCGGCAAAAGATGTTCACGCGGCGGTCAGCCAGGTCCTGGTCGACCGCGGTTACGGGACGACGTCGAAGGGCTATGAGGGCCCGGACGGGGTGGCGAAGATGAACCACAGCACCGGCCACGGCGTTGGCCTCGACGTGCACGAAGAGCCGGCGCTTCGCGAAAGCTCGGACTATCCGCTTCGCGAAGGCGATGTCGTCACGGTCGAGCCGGGCCTTTACAAGCTGGGGTTGGGTGGCGTCCGCGTCGAGGACACCGGGATGGTGACCGGGAACGGGTTCCACAATTTCACGACCCTCACGCGCAGCCTCGACCCCAAGGACTACCTGTGATGGGTGTACTGCGGATCGAGCATGACGACCAGCTGGCGGCCGGAACGTGCGCGCACTGCGGCGCCCCTTTCGAGAGTGTCATCGGCGTCATGTACGAGGACGACGACCCGATCGCCATCTACCGCGCCGACATCTTCGAGCACTTTCATCGCGAGCCCGAACCACGCGTGGTGCTGTCGATCGCGGTTGGCGACTGGAGCGACGGCACCGGGCGGGCGGATCGCTGCTCGGCGGCCATCGAGGCGTGGGCCGAAGGCGACGGGGTCCAGATGGCGTTCAGCGATCGCGCCGGGTCCACCTGGCAGGAGCTGGAGGTGGTGAGCTGGCAGCTGACGAGCCATGAGGCGCAGGCCGGCCCGCTGCGGGAAGCATTCCTGCGGCTCGCGGACCACATCGCATACCAGGATCGCCGGTTGCGTCGTGCGCTCATGCCCCTGCGACCCCAGGCCCACGGACTGTAAACGCCCGCTTTACATCCCGTAAGCTTCGTCCGTGCCCAAGCAAGAAACCCTTGGCCAGCGCATCCGCCGCCTCCGCCAGGACCGCGGGATGAGCCTGGCCAAGGTCAGCGGCGGAGACTTCAGCCGCGCTTTCCTCAATCAGGTCGAGATGGGTCGCAGCCAGCCGTCAACGCGGGTGCTGCGTGTGATTGCCGGCCGTCTCGGCACCGAGGTCGATTACCTGCTCGAGGGCAGACTGCCGAACCTCGAGCGCGAGCTGTCGCTGGAGAGGGCCCGCATCCTTGTGGCTCGCGGCCAGGGCCGCCGCGCCCTTGCCGCTCTGGGAGAGGCAATCGACGCGTCCGATTGGCCGCTCCGCACCGACGTCCGGCTGTGCCAGGCCGAGGCGCTGCGAGCAATTGGACGCTCTGAGGAAGCCGACGCGATACTGGCCGAGGAGCGCAAGGTCATCGCGGCCCATCGGGACAGCCATAGACTCGACCGCTTGCGGACACTGGAGCGCGGCAAGGCCTTTTCGATCGGCCGGGGCGATCCCGATGCAGCCGTTCGGGCCCATCTCCGGCTTGGCGACCGCGCGCTCCGTGCAGAAAGAGGCTATGACGCGCTCGAGCATTACCGAGCCGCCCGCGTACTTCTGGAAACCTAGTCCCTAAAGGTTCGCGTTCGCGGTCGAGGTCCAGTCGAACGCCGGCGGTGTGGTTGCCGCCCCGGACGTGATCTCGAGGCTGATGACCTCATGCTTGCTCAAGACGATGGTCTTGGGATCACCGGTGAAGAGTTGCGGGCCTTTGCCGTCGGCAGCGTCGACGTAGACGTACAGCTTCTCTTCGGGCGTCAGCGTGAAAGTGGACACGTGCCTGGAATCGAGAGGCTGCGTCTTACCGCCCCAAGTACTCCACACGCTGAAGAACTGGCCCAGGTTGAACGTGTCGTTTGCGGGCGACTCGATGTGGATGACGTCCTTGTTGGCCGCGTGCACATGCAGCCAGTAGTAGCAAGTCACACTCCCGGCAGAGTCGTTGACGATCCCGATGTTCGCGGGGATCGGAGTGAGGACGCCCTCGTGGACGATCTGGACCGCGGCGTGGTAATGGGTCTGCGTTTGCTCGAGCCGGTCACACGGAACTCCGGCCACAACCGGCTGACTGGTGGGCTTGTTGTTGACGTAGTTGTAGATGACTAGGCCGATGGCGAGGGCGACCAGGATCGCGGCCACCGCGACGGGCAGCATCGGGATATCCGGACCCGACTTGACCTTAGGCGGCAGACGGCGCCCGGACTTCGACTTCGTCCCGCGCTGGGGCGGCTTGGTACGCGTTGATGAGGCCACGCCTTGATAGAATACCGACCTACCCTTTCTGGCCTCGGCCGGTGGCTTTCGCCCCCGTTCTAACCGTGGCCTGAACCCATAGGAAGGAGGTCCCCGTTGCGGGATTACGAGGTTCTGTACATCGTTCGCGCCGACCTGGATGACGACAAGGTCCAGGAGGTGGTCAAGCGGGTGAACACGCTGATCGAGCGGTCTGGTGGTGCCGCCGAGCGCACCAATCTCTGGGGCAAGCGCAAGCTCGCCTACGAGGTCAAGCACCAGAAGGAGGGCTCATACGTCCTCCAGGATTTCCGGATCGATCCGCAGCGCATCCCCGAGCTCGAGGCTGCTCTCAAGATCACCGAAGAGGTACTCCGGCACCTGATCGTGCGCAAGCCGGAGAAAGTCGCGGTACCTCCCGTCCCTCCGCCCCCGGCCGAGGTCATCCTCGAGCCGATCGCGGTCGAGCCGGAAGTGGCCGCGGTCAGGTCGCATGGGGATCGGGAAGAGGAGGAGTCTTAGATGTCCAATCTGAACAAAGCGCTGCTCATCGGCCGGTTGACCAAGGATCCCGAGATGCGCTACACGCCGAGCGGAACCGCGGTGACGAACTTCAGCATCGCGACCAACCGCTGGTCCACTGGGCCCGACGGCGAGAAAAAGGAGTTCACCGACTACCACAACATCGTGGCCTACCCGATCGGCAAGAGGAACCTTGCCGAGACGGTCGCGCAGTACACGCGCAAAGGCGCGCTTGTTTACGTCGAGGGCCGCATCCAGACCCGGTCGTGGGAAGGCCAGGACGGGCAGAAGCGGCGCGTGACGGAGATCATCGCCAATGACGTGCAGTTCCTCGAGCCGCGAGGCGCAGGTTCAGGCGCCACGGCCGGAGCGCCGGCACGCAGCGCAGCGCCCGCGCACGAAGACATTCCAGCTCCGGACGACGCGCCCCGCGATGTCGACCCGGACGAAATACCGTTTTAGGAGCTACTAACCCATGGCTGTCAATCGACCACAACGTGACTCCAGCAGCGGCGGACCGAGAGGGCCGAAGCGCCAGCACCGCAAGGTGTGCAGCTTCTGCGTGGAGAAAATTCAGTACATCGACTACAAGGAGATCTCCCGGCTCCGCCGATTCGTGAGCGACCGTGGGAAGATCCTCCCCCGCCGCGTGACAGGCACGTGTGCCCGCCACCAGCGTCCGCTCACGACGGCGCTCGAGCGAGCGCGGGCGATCGCGCTCCTTCCGTACACGACCGAGAGCCACTGATTGTGGTCGGATAGCGCGCCCATGACCTTCCAGACCCAGCTTCGCATCCCCGGCCCGACGCCGCTTCCCGAGCGGGTCGTTCGCAGCATGAACCGGCCCATGATCGACCATCGCGGGCCGGAGTTCGCATCGATCCTGGCCGAGATCACCGCGGGGGCGAAGCGCGTCTTCAAGACCTCGAACGATTTGCTCCTGCTCACTTCGTCAGGGACCGGCGGACTTGAATCCGCCGTCGCAAACCTCGTCTCGCCCGGCGACGAGGTCATCGCCGCGCTGTGCGGCAACTTCGGCGAGCGTTTCGCCGCCCTTGCGGCTGCTTACGGGACCGACGTCGTGAGGCTCGAGTTCGAATGGGGCCAGCCGGTCGACCCGGATGACCTCGTCAAGGTGGTCGAGGGCCATCCGCAGGCGAAGGTGGTATTGCTCACGCACAACGAGACGTCGACGGGGCTCACCAACCCGCTGCAAGAGCTCGCTCGAGTCGCGCGCGATGCCGGTCGCATCGTCGTCGTCGACGGCGTCAGCTCGATCAGCTCGATCGCAATCGAAACCGACGCATGGGGAATCGATGTCGCCGTCAGCGGATCGCAGAAGGGTTGGATGGCGCCGCCGGGATTCGCGCTCGTCAGCGTCAGCGAACGCGCATGGGCTCAACAGGCGAAGGCTCGCGCTCCGCGGTTTTATTTCGACTGGAAGGAAGCCAGGACGTGGGCCGAGAAGGGGATGACGCCGTTCACCCCGGCGGTGAGCGTGGCGTTCGCGCTGCAGGAAGGGTTGCGCATGCTCGAAGAAGAGGGACTCGAGCATGTCTACGAACGGCATGCGCGACTCGCGCGCGCCACGCAATCCGGCCTGCAGGCGATGGGCTTCCAGCTCTTCGCGCAGGAGGGCTACCGTTCGAACACCGTCACTTCGGCGCTGCCGCCGGCGGGACTCGACGTTGCCGCGCTGCGAAAGCTCCTGGACGAGAAGTACGGGGTAGTCATCGCCGGCGGCCAGGCCAAGATGACGGGAAAGATGGTCCGCGTGGGACACCTGGGCGCGGTCGCAGAGGGCGACGTGGTGCAAGTGATGTGGGCCATCGAGCAGGCGCTCGACGAGCTGGACGTCGCGCCCGCGGAGGGCCGCGGTGTCGCCGCCGCCGCCGCTTCGCTGCAGGGCGTCCCGGCCTAGCAGGCCGATCTTGCCCCGGATCCTGGTCGCCGACCCGCTCGCCGAAGACGGCCTCGACCGGCTGCGTCGTGCGGGTGAGGTGACGGTCGTGAGCAAGCTCGCAGAGGCTGAGCTCATCGAGCGCATCCCGGACTTCGATGCGCTCGTGGTTCGCAGCGAGACGAAGGTGACGGCGCCAATACTCGAGGCAGGCCGCCGCCTGCGTGTGGTTGGGCGCGCGGGGGTCGGAGTCGACAACATCGACGTCGCGGCGGCGACGCGCAAAGGCATCCTCGTGGTCAACGCGCCGCGGGGAAATATCACAGCGGCCGCCGAGCACACCATCGCGTTGCTTTTCGCGGTCGCGCGCTCAGTGCCGCAGGCCGACGCCTCGGTCAAGCGAGGGGAATGGAACCGATCGAAGTTCATCGGCACGGAGATTCGCGGGAAGACGCTGGGAGTCATCGGTCTTGGCAACGTCGGCTCCGAGGTCGCGAAGCGCGCGCACGGGTTGGAGATGGAAGTCGTGGCTTACGACCCCGTCGTGTCGATGGAGCGCGCCGAGCTCTTCAACGTGGAGCTGGTCGCGCTCAAAGACTTGCTGGCGCGTTCCGATTTCATAACCGTTCACGTGCCTCTAGTCGATGCCAACCGTCATCTCATCGGCGCTCCAGAGCTGGCGCTACTCAAACCGACCGCGCGGCTGATCAATACCGCACGCGGTGGCATCGTCGACGAGTCGGCTCTGTGCGAGGCGCTCGTATCAGGCCGACTGGCGGCCGCGGCTTCAGACGTCTTCGAGCACGAACCGGCGGGCGCGAGCCCCCTCTTCAGCCTTCCGAACTTCATCGCCACTCCTCACATCGCGGCCTCCACGGTAGAGGCGCAGGCCTCCGTTGCCTTCGACGTGGCTGAAGAGGTGGCCGCTGTGCTCGCCGGAGATCTGCCGAGATACGCGGTCAACGCCCCCGCCCTGCCGCCGGAGGAGCTCGCCTACCTGCGTCCGTTCGCGTTGCTGACCGAACGCCTGGCATCCCTGCACAGCCAGCTTTTCGGTGGGAGGGTGGGCGAGATCGAGCTCGAATTCGAAGGCGAGCTGGCCGAGCACGATATCAACCTTCTCGTCGCGGCCGCGATTCGCGGGGTGCTGCAGCCCTTCACGGAAGATCGGATCAACGCCGTCAACGCTCGCCTGATCGCGTCCAGCCGGGGTGTGAAGCTGATCGAGCGACGCAGCCCTGCGCATGGAAGCTACTCCAGTCTCGTCACACTCCGTATGCACGGCCACGAGCTTGCCGGCACTGTCCTGATGGGCGAGCCCCGTGCGGTACGGATCGACTCGTTTCGTGTCGACCTCGTGCCCGAGGGGCGATTCCTCGTCAGCCGGCACGAAGACCGTCCGGGGGTGGTCGGAAGTTTTGGCACGATTTTAGGCAAGCACGACGTCAACATCGCCAGCATGCAGGTCGGTCGCGACGCGCCGCGCGGCAACGCGATGATGATCCTCGCCGTCGACGACCCTGTGAGCGACGACGTGCTGACGCGTCTGCGTGAGGTCGCGGGCATGTCCGACCTTCGCTACGTCGAGCTCGGGGACGCATCCGATAGCTGACGTAAGAGCACTCCCGGGAATCCGATACCGACTCGCGAGCGCCGGCAATCCAACCACGCTGGTCGCACCCCCATACGACGTCATCTCCGCATCTGACGTCACGCGATATGAGGCGCTCTCGCCGTTCAACGTCGTTCACCTCACTCGCCCGGGCACCGATTACGAACGCGCGGCACGCAAATTCGAAGAGTGGGAACGCAACGGCATCCTGCAAGCGGATGAGCCGTCCATGTACGTCCACGAGGTTGCGTTCAACGGAAGGCGCCGCCGCGACTTGATCGCCGCATTGCGACTGCAGCCGTATGAGGACCGCGTGGTGCTGCCGCACGAACGCACGCACCGCGGCCCCAAGGAAGACAGGCTGGCTTTGATGCGCGCCACGAAGGTGAGCCTCGAGCCGCTGTGGTTCGTCTACGAAGGACGCGCCAGCGGCGTGCAGGGCGTTACCGAAGTCGTCAGCAAGCGGTCGCCGGCGGTTGCTTTTGCCGGCCCCGACGGTTTCGAGCATCGCCTATGGACGATCACCGATCGCGTGATCCAGGCTGCGGTGCATGCATCTTTCGAGGGCCTGCCGCTACTGATCGCCGACGGGCATCATCGCTACGAGACTGCTCTGGCGTACGCCGAGGAGGTCGGTGGACCGCCGGACGCTTCCTCGCGGTTCACGCTGGCTCTGCTGACGGACATCGACGATCCCGGCCTGGAGGTCCTCCCCACGCACCGGGTGTTGAAGGTCGGCGTGGCGGTCACAGGCGGTGAGGACGTGCCTTCACTGGCGGCGACACTCTCTGGTCTCCACGACCGCGTCGCGGCCGGCGCCTACCACGACCATCGATTCCAGGTCCTGCCATTGGAAGGAAACATGGCTCTGGTGGAGTTGCACAAGCAGGTGATCGACAACATCCTCGGCAAGCGCGACCCGGAGCAGTTCCTGCTCTACACGCGCGACCCCAACGAGGCGGTGCGCTGGGTGGACGAGGGCGTGGGCGTCGGCGCCTACTTCCTCGATGCGCCGGACCTGAAGCAGGTTTTGAAGCTGGCCCAGGAGGGGAAGACACTTCCTCAGAAGAGCACTTACTTTTACCCCAAACCGCCGTCCGGGATGGTATTTCTCCGTCTCGACCCCAATCGGCGGCTATAGTTAGGAACCCCTAAAGCAAGACAGAAGATGCCCACATACGGTTACCGCTGCAGCAACTGCGGCCACGAGTTCGAAATCCGGCAGAAGATGACCGACGAGCCGCTTAGGACCTGTCCGAATTGCCAGGGCAAGCTGACCAAGATCCTTTACCCGGTGGGAATCAGCTTCAAGGGCAGCGGGTTCTACACCACCGACTACAAGAGCTCCGGAACGGGCGCGGGGGTCGCTTCCAGCAATGGCGCGGCCAAGAGCTCGGAAGGGGGCTCGGAGAGCAAGCCCGAGTCCCCCTCCAAGCCGGAGTCGAAGTCGGAAACCAAATCAGCGTCGAAGCCGGATTCCAAAACGGAGAAGAAAACGTCCTAGATGGGAGATATACAGGCAGTCACCGACGTTGATTTCGAGTCTGTTGTTTTGAAATCCGACCGGCCGGTCCTCGTCGATTTCTGGGCGGCCTGGTGCGGCCCGTGCCGGATGATCGCGCCGATCGTCGAACAGCTGCACGGCGAGCTCGGCGACAAAATAACCGTCATGAAGATGGATATCGACGAGAACCCCGCGACGCCCATGTCACTGGGGATCATGTCGATCCCGACGGTGATCATCTTCAAGGACGGAAAGGCCGCAGAGCGGACCGTCGGTTACCGCCCGAACATGAAGGGCGACCTTAAAGCCAAGCTGGAAGCGCTGATCAGTCCGGCCTAAGCCCTGCCAGCCGGCGGAAAGCTGGCTATTGTTCTACGCGTGCAGGTTGCGATCTACACCGCCAGCGACCGGGGTGGGAAGCGCTTCCTGAGCACATTGGAGCGGCGGATCGCACGCCAGGAGATCCGGGCCTGGGAGGTCCGTCGCAAGAGTCCCCTGACCCTTGTCCACTCGGGTGACCGCTACGCAGGCGTCCGGGTCACGTTCTTCCCGTCCGGGACGCGCACCTTCACAAAGGTCGCCCGGGAAGGCAGGCTGGGCGCCTTTCGCACACCTGAGCCGTCCCTTGTGGCCACTATCGTAGGCACCTCACAGGTCGATCGCGTGCTTAGCTTCCTGGTCGGCCTGCTTACGCGCCACGCGGAGCCGCTCGGGGTCGAAGGCATCGGCATCCCGCTGACCGAATAGCATCTTGTCCGAGCTGGGGATGATTGAGGGCTGGTGCCCTCCGCGGTCTTCAAAACCGTTTGCGGGGCGCTGTTGAGGCGTCCTGGGTGGGTTCGATTCCCATCCATCCCCGCCATTTTTGGCTGGCGTGACAGCCAACATGACAGCCACAGCTGCAAACGTCTGCGCACAGCTAGACGCGCTCGCGGACATTCGGGTGCTCAACTCCCTCGTGGGAAGGGAGGGATTCCATCCCGCACGTCAATCCAAGGGCCGCCTCAGGGGTACCGGCTGATCCTCGACTAAAGGCGATGGCCTGACCTCAAGCGCCCTCACGTGAAGGTAGTGCGTCCGTGCGTTCGCCACGTGGCCTTCTGTAGGGCGGCACGAAAGGCTCGCGCAGCAGATGCGCCAGCTTTCCCTGATCCCCCGGCAGCGATTCCTCGCGACGGGACTGCGCCGCCTCCAACACCTCAAACACGTCGGACATAAATTGTTGGACGCCAAGCCATAGGCCTTCGGTCTCGCTTCCCATGTGTCGGCCCTCGGTGAATGAGAATTTCTGCCCGATCACCGGCCGCTTACCTAAGCGGTCAGGTAGCGGCAGCCTGTACGTCCCGTCATCTTGTTGTGACATGAGGCCGCCCGGTTGCGGCACAGCGAACGCGTGCAGGCTGTAGTCGGCAAGGTCACGGACTTCCGCGAACGCGCCCCGACGTAGGCGATTGAGCGCCTTCCTGACTCGCCCAGCGTCCGGCTTCGGAAGGAACTCGACGAGGCCAATCGGATGATCAACCCATTCGTCCTTGACCCTCTCTCCCCATCCGCCCTCGACGCGGTCAAGTAGTGATCGACCCCACCACAACATCGAGTGGAAATCGCGATAGGCATCCTCGACTGAGGCAACCAGTCGGCGAAAGCGCGGTGTGTTTGCGGCCTGATCCATCGAGAACACTCCGGGCGTCGCAGTCTGACGCCAGATCGCAGTGCTTGCGAAGCCGGATGTAATCGGACGAATGCGCAGGCAGCAGGTTTCGATGGCACTCGCGGCGAACACGACATCCGCCAACCGCACCTCGGCCAGCCGGAGACGAAGGATTTCGGCGTCGCCGCGAGCGGCTTCCTTCGCATATGCGTAGCGGGACAGCCGATTCGAGAGGTGCATGTGTCGCGTGTACCACTCGGTCGCTCGACGACCCCGGCGGCCTACACGCCAAGGCGACCCACGTGTCGGGTCAGGCGGTGGCGCGTCAAGTTTCCGGTTAGGCGGGCGCGAGGTCATCGCGTCGAGGTTAGACTGACCGCGCCATGTCGTCCGATGAGGGCATCCCGAGGCACCTCAGGCCCAAGCACCGGTCGCGCCAGTCAAGCCTGTCGCTCCCGCGAAACCTGCTCGCCCGGTGCGGCCCGTCGCGCCCGCTAAGCCTGTCTCGCCTGTCAAACCAGTACGCGACATCTCCAAGCTGAAACCGAAATCCTCGAAAGCGCCGCGACCGAAGCTGTAGGGCGAAGCGGCTGTGTCTCGCAGAGTTTCACGACGCCCGATCCGGCCGATCAATTGGAGCCGCTTGGTGGTCGCGATCTTCGCGCTCCATTTTGGCTTAGCTGCCTTCGTTTTACTTGCATGCGAGGTAGTGATCCCGGCAGTCGGCAACGCGGCGCAGCCCTCACCATCCGGTATGAACTACGGGTCGTTGTTCGGCAGCAACTTCTTCCGGCCCTTTGGTTGGTGGGTCGCCGGTGCGCTGGTGGTGCTCGCTCCGGTTAACCTGTTGTTTCGGGCCGCTGACGTGTGGTCGGACCGTCTCGCGGAACCCCTGCTTGCTCCCGCCGAAGGAAAGTGGCGCTGGGGCCACCGTCACCTTGACGCACTCGAGCACAATCTCATCGAGACCTTCAGCGATCCAGCGAATCAGGCAGTAATCCGTGCCGATCTCGACGCGGAGTCCGGATATCACGTGTTCAGCATCAGCAGCGTTCCTGCAGTCAGGGGGTTCGCTGAAGACTTCACTCATTCGGTTGCCGACATCGCTAAGAATCTGCAACCGGCGCTGGATCAGATGGCGTGGCAGCTTGCTTGCGACTTCGCGCCTTCGGGAACGCCACGCGACCCGAAAGCGGTCAAGTTTCCGATTGCCGACTCGCCCAGCACGTGGAAAAAGGCAGAGCAGCGGACCGGAGTTCAATTTCGACCAGAGCACTGGGACTTCATCGAGCACTTCCAGCCTTATCGCGGAGTAGACGGGTGGGCTGATAGTTGGCAGGGCAATTATGTCCACCCGCTTGCGTTTCTCCGCGACTTGACCGACGAAGACAAACATCGCGTTTCGCAGCCCGTCTTTCTCATGCCTCAACAGTTCGACTTCGCTAGGTTCCACTTCGTTGAGCGACGGGACGGGACCAAGGATTGGATTGTTACTGGGATTGGTAAGCCCCTGGAACTTGGCCTCGAAGTGATGCGTGCGCGGCTCACCGGTTCGGCCCAGCCGGAAATCAATCCGGCAGGAAGCTGCCGACCTCAGGTAACTTTCAGCACCGGAGACCAAGCCGCTGCTGCGCTCCGGCGGGTAGAGCGCTTCGTCCACCTCATCTTCAGTGAGTTCGCTAGGAAGTTTCCCACACTGACAGCTCGTGCCGAGTCCCCGCTAAGTGGACCCTGCGACGCACCTCCACAATGTTTGGCTGCCGGGTATCGCCAGTAAATCCTGCGGGAACGGCAGAAGGCCACGGCTCATGTGCCAAAGTGACGCGGTGATCGGCCCCCGAGCCCGATACGAGGTTGTGCGCCCGTGACAGGCGGTAAATCTGCGGTTGACCTAAAAGAGATCGAGCGCAGGCTCTGGGACTCAGCCGACGAGCTTCGCGCAAACTCGGGTCTGAAGGAATCCGAGTACTCAGTCCCGGTCCTCGGCCTGATTTTCCTCAAATTCGCTGACATTCGATTTGCCATTGCAGAAGCCGAGCTGGCCGGGCAGGGTACGGGTCGCCGCCAAATCGGCAAGACCGATTACCAAGCGCGGGGGGTCATGTTCCTGCCGACAATCGCCCGTTATAAATCCCTGCTCGAACTTCCTGAGGGTGCCAATGTCGGGCAGGCCATCAACGACGCGATGGCGGCTATAGAGCAGGAGAACGACGAGCTGAGAGGAGTTCTGCCTCGCACGTACAAGGCGCTCTCGAACTCCACCCTCGTGACCCTACTCAGGAACGTTAACGCACTCCTCGGCAACCTCCCGGGCGACGCGTTTGGCCATGTCTACGAATACTTCTTGGGGCAGTTCGCAATGGCGGAGGGCCGACGCGGCGGTCAGTTCTTCACACCACCATCGATCGTCGAGCTAATCGTCCAGATCATCGAGCCTTTCAGCGGCAGAATCCTCGACCCAGCCTGCGGATCGGGCGGCATGTTCGTCCACAGCGCTGAGTTCGTGGAAAAGCACCGAAGGACAGTCAGCGACCGGCTATCTATCTACGGGCAGGAGCGAGTCGAGGAGACCGTGAAGCTCTGCAAGATGAACCTCGCGGTCCACGGCCTTGGTGGGCAGGTGCGTCAGGCGAACTCCTACTACGAAGACCCGTTCAAGTCACGGGGCGAGTTTGACTTCGTGATGGCGAATCCACCGTTCAACGTCGACAAGATCGACAAGGCGAAGCTGGACGATGATCCACGATTCCCGTTCGGCTTACCCACAGCAGACAACGGCAACTATGTTTGGATTTCGCTTTTCTACAGCGCCCTCAGTAAGACTGGGCGAGCTGGCTTCGTGATGGCGAATTCCGCGGCCGATGCTGAGCTGCCTATACGGCGCAAGCTGATTCAAGACCGTGCGGTCGATGTAGTCGTGGGGGTGGGCCCGAACTTCTTCTACACCGTGACGCTGCCGGTGACCTTGTGGTTCTTCGACCGTGGCAAGCGTGGCATGGAGCGTGATGGCAAGGTGCTGTTCATCGACGCCCGCAACTTATTCCATCAGATCGATCGCGCACACCGCGACTGGTTGCCAGAGCAGATCGAGTTCTTAGCGAACATTGTGCGGTTGTATCGCGGTAAGACTATCGAGACAGCCGAAGGGTCGGCGGAGCTTATCAAGGCGTCGTTCCCCGCCGGGGCCTACGTCGATGTGCCGGGCCGATGCGGTGTCGCGACGCTAGAGCAAATAGAGAAACAAGGGTGGAGCCTCAACCCCGGGCGGTATGTGGGCGTGGCGGCTGCGGACGACGATGGGGTTGACTTCCGCCGTCGGCTTGAAGAGCTGAATGAGGAGCTTGAGAAGCTCAATGTCGAGGCGGCCGTACTGCAGGAGCGCATCGCGGCGAATGTGGCGGAGCTATTGGGTTGAGCCATGACTTTGCTGTAACCAACTACGGGCGGGTCAGAGCCGACTGGAAGCGTGTTCCCCTAACCAGCGTGGCGTTCTTCCAAGAAGGGCCCGGCCTGCGCAAATGGCAATGGACCGACTCAGGGATGAAGGTCATCAATGGAACCAACGTACTGGAGAGCGGCGAATTCGATGTCGACAATACAAACCGTTTCATCGCTCTCGACGAGTTTCGCAAGACTTACTCGCATTTTGCGGTAGAACCCGATGACATCGTCGTCGTTAGCTCCGGAAGTATCGGGAAGGTGAGTCGCGTCCGATCCCAGCACCTTCCTTTGATGATGAACACCAGCGTGATTCGGTTCCATTCAGCGGATCGAACCGAGCTCAACGATGAGTATCTATACGGATACCTCCGTTCGCCTCTATTTCAGAATCAGGCGGCTTCCCTCGCAATTGGTTCAGCCCAGCTCAACTTCGGGCCAATCCATCTCAAACGGATGGAGATGCCGCTACCACCAATCCCCACACAACAAAAGATCGCCGCAATTCTCTCCGCGTACGACGACCTCATCGAGAACAACAAGCAACGGATCAAACTCATCGAAGAGATGGCCCGGCGAATCTACCGTGAGTGGTTCGTCGATTTCCGCTATCCGGGGCATCAAGGCATCCCGTTGGTGGATTCGGAGGTGGGCGCGATTCCGTCGGGTTGGACCGTGGCCTCGCTGTCTTCGCTAGCGACTGTTGTCATGGGTCAGTCTCCGCCATCGAGCGCCTACAACCGAGAAGGCATCGGTCTTCCCTTTCACCAAGGCGTCGGAACGTACGCGAACCACTTTCCGGTCCATGAGGTTTACTCAACGGTCGGCGTGCGTTTGGCCGAGGACGGCGACATTCTGGTGAGCGTTCGCGCCCCCGTTGGCCGCATCAACATTGCCGATCGCCGAATGATTTTGGGCCGCGGCCTATGCGGGATACGAGCTGCGGACGGATGCCGCGAGTTCTTGTTGCATGCACTCAAAGAATTCTTTCGGGAAGAGGACGTGATGGGGAGCGGCACCATTTTTCAATCAGTAACAAGGCGTGACGTTGAGGGTCTACAGCTTGTATGGCCCGGAGGCGCTTTGGCAGAGAAGTTCGTTGAGATGGTTGAGCCGCTTTGGAGGCAACTCCGCCTTCTAACTGTGGAAGGTGTAAATCTTCGCGCCACCTGCACCCTCTTGCTCCCCCGCCTCGTCTCGGGTGAGATTGACGTAACCGACCTCGACATCGATACGACATGCCTCGTGGCATGAGTCCGGGAAAGTTCACCGAAGACCAGCTAGTCGAGCACCCTGCAGTCGCCCTTTTCAGTGAACTCGGCTGGCAAGTTGTGAATGCCTACCACGAGGACCTCGGCACGGAAGGCACACTTGGCCGCGACAACCAGACCGAGGTGGTCTTGGTTCGACCTCTCCGGGCAGCGCTGGAAAAACTGAATCCGACGCTCCCGTCCGAGGCAATCGTTCAGGCGATCGACCGGGTGTCTAAGGATCGGTCCGCGATGGATCACGTGAGAGCCAACCGGGAGGTCTATGGCCTGCTCACAGACGGAGTCCGAGTAATGGTGCGTGGTGAGGACGGCAGCGAGTCTCCGGAAGTGGTTCGGGTCATTGACTGGAACGACCCCGACAACAACGACTTCCTCTTGGTGTCTCAGTTTTGGATTCACAGCGATCTCTATTCGCGCCGCGCCGACTTGGTCGGCTTCGTCAACGGCCTGCCACTAGTGTTCATTGAGCTGAAGGCCTCCTACAAGAATCTTCGTCAGGCGTACGACGGCAATCTGAGCGACTACCGCGCAACAATCCCCCGAGTCTTCACGCCCAACGGCTTCATCATCCTGTCCAACGGCACAGCTTCTAGGATCGGGACCCTCTCTTCCGGCTGGGAACACTTTTCCGAGTGGAAGAAGATCGACGACGAGGGCGAACCCGGGATGGTGTCCCTCGAAACAATGATCCGTGGTACGTGCGACCGGTCCCGGCTGCTCGACCTGATGGAGAACTTCGTCGCCTATAGCGAGCGACCCGGCGGACTGGTCAAGTTGCTTGCCAAGAACCACCAGTACCTCGGCGTCAACAACGTATTGGCTCGGCTGGAAGAGCTGAGGTCACAGCCGCCTGAGGAGAGAGGTCGGCTCGGCGTCTTCTGGCACACACAGGGCGCAGGCAAGACGATGTCGATGCTCTTTTTCTCACACAAGGTACTGCGGAAGAAGCCGGGGAACTGGACCTTTGTGATTGTCACCGATCGCATGGCACTTGACGATCAGGCCTACCACGAGTTCAGTGATGCAGGAGTTCTCACCGAGGGCCAGGTCCAAGCCACAAGCGGGGAGCACTTAAGACAGTTGCTGGGCGAAGACCATCGGTACATCTTCACCCTGATCCACAAATTCCGCACCGAGCGTGGGCGGACCTACCCGGTCATCTCGGAACGGGAGGACGTTGTTGTCATCACCGACGAGGCTCACCGGAGCCAGTACGACGTTTTGGCCCTCAACATGCGGAATGCGTTGCCGCGAGCTTCCTTCCTTGGCTTTACTGGCACCCCCTTGATAGTGGGCGAAGAGCGGACCCGCGAAGTGTTCGGCGACTACGTGAGTCGCTATGACTTCGGGGCATCGATACGTGATGAGGCCACGGTCCCTCTCTTCTACGAGAACCGCATCCCCGAGCTGCAACTCGCGAATGAGAACTTCAGTGAGGACCTGACTGCAATCTTGGAAGAGGCCGAGCTAGACGAAGCACAAGAGGAAAAGCTGTCCCGCCTGTTCGCCCAGCAATACCAACTGATCACCCGCGAGGAACGACTCGATCGAGTGGCAGCCGACATAGTCGAGCACTTCTTGGGGCGCGGCTTTCCGGGCAAAGCGATGGTCGTCTCGATTGATAAGGCGACCGCCGTTCGGATGTTCGACAAGGTTCAGGCCCATTGGACAGCTCGCCTCGTCAAGGACCGCAAGCGCCTGTCGGAACAACTCAGTGATGCAGAGCGCGCGCTGGTCGAATCCGAGGTCACCTACATGGAAGAGACGGATATGGCCGTTGTCGTTTCCCAGTCCCAGAACGAGATCGGGGAGATGAAGGCTCGCGGTTTGGACATCATTCCCCACCGCAAGCGGATGGTGATTGAGAAGCTTGAGGCTAAGTTCAAGGACTCTGCTGACCCACTTCGAATCGTGTTCGTCTGTGCGATGTGGACGACCGGATTCGATGTTCCCTCGTGCTCGACCATCTACCTCGACAAGCCGATGAAGAACCACACTCTTATGCAGACGATCGCCAGAGCGAACCGGGTGTTTCCCGAAAAGAACAACGGCTTGATTGTCGACTACATCGGAGTGTTTAGAAATCTGGAGGCGGCTTTGGCTATTTACGCCACGCCAATCCTCGGAGACAGCGGGAACACTCCCGTCAGAGACAAGGCGGAGTTGGTCGCTGCCTTGGAAGTGGCTCTGGAAGGCGCACTCAACTTCTGTAAGGATCGCGGTGTCAACTTCGACTCGCTGCTGGCCGCCTCCGGCTTCGAGTTGGGAGCGGGGGCGCAGGAAGCTGTTGAGCGGCTAATTGTCGATGACGACAGCAAGGCGCTCTTTCTGGCTCACAGCCGATTGGTCGACAGACTTTTCAAGGCAGTCTTGCCGGACAACGATGCAAACCGCTTCGGGCCCTCACGAGCTGTGCTCGTCTACTTGGCTGAGGCGATTAAGGGTCTCAACCCGCCGGTAGACGTGTCACACGTCATGGCCCGGGTGGAGCAACTGCTAGATGAATCGGTTGCGGCTAACGCCTACCTACTACCTGAGGGCAACGGGGAGTCCCTGATCGGCAACCGAATCGACCTCAACCAGATCGATTGGCAGGCTCTGGCTGAAAGATTCGAGAAGGGGAATAGGCGAATTGAAGTGGAGAAGCTCCGAACCGCCGTAGCGGCGAAGGTGACTGCGCTAGCAAGCCTGAATCCAACGCGTGCCGACTGGATGGAGCGGTTCCAGCAACTAATCGATGAGTACAACGCTGGGAGCTTGAATGTCGAGGAGTTCTTCAAGCGACTGGTGGACTTCACTAAGGACCTCAGCGATGAGGAACGCCGGGCTGTCGGCGAGAACCTCGATGAGGAGCAACTTGCGATCTACGACATCCTTACTCGACCAGGGCCCGATCTGACTGCGGATGAGAAGACTCAGGTGAAGAAGGTTGCAGAGTCACTTCTGAAGACACTCAAGCGTGAGAAGTTGGTTTTGGACTGGCGAAAGGAGCAGCGCTCAAGGGCAGCAGTCCGCCTGACGGTGGAGACAAAGCTGGATGAGCTTCCTTCCACATACGGCCCTGAACTATTTCGGCAGAAGTGCGATGCCGTATACCTCCATGTCTTCGACAGTTACTGGGACGACGGGCGAAGCGTCTACTCGTCGAGGCAACTGTCAGCGTAAGGGCGAAGCGCGCGCACTGGAGACATACAGCGAGGATGCGAGGCGCATCGGGGGCATATGCTGAGAGGCTGTGTTGTGAAGTTGCAGAACACGACAAGGCGGCAGTTGACATCATCTCCTGCGAATTGACATCGTTGCCATGGCTCGTGCGCTCGTGCATCACGGGATGACCCGTGACGGCGTGATCCTTCTCCACGAGGCCGAGCTGCAGGCGCTCCTACCAGCACCGAGATCACAAGGGCCATTCGCATGAACGCGGAGGGCGAATGTTCGAGATGACGATCGAAGAGATTTGTCGCGAACCACACGGACGGCTACGTGACATGCGAGTTCACTTGACTCTACGTCCCCGGTGAGCCTCAAGCCCACGTCCGAGGCTCAAGGTAGGGTGATTTTCCAGGGTGTAGGCACCTGGAGAATCCTGCATAAAGACGCGGATCTCATTCTCGTCAGGTTGCGTCAGGGCTCCATCGCCACTTCTCTTCCATTGGCGTCCCGCTGAGTCGCGGAGCATGACTGAGACTTGGGGGGAGCCGATGTGCATGTCATCGGGTGGGACCAGAATGCGCAGCTCCCGTGTCTCGCCCGGGCCCAGCGTCCCGGGAAGTCGGACAAATTCGCCAAGCACTCCAACCTTGACTCTCACGACCACTCTGTAGACCGGTTCGGTACTGCCGTTGCGGACAAGGATGATCACCTCAAGAAACTTGGCTGGACTTCCGGTTGGCGCGGCGAAGTCAGTGAATGGCGACACGTCATCAAACCAAGCCGACACCAAACGGGCCTGTGCTGTTCGCCGATCCCCCGCCTCCAGTCTTCGGTCACGAATCTGAACGAACAGCAGGTACAACGCAACGCCGAACGCGCCGATCGTTCCGACCGCAGACGATAACGATGCAGCGTCGCCCAGAGTCACGGAGCGCTCCCACCACGCTCACCGCTTGATGCGGGAGTCGCTGTGATGTGGACCTGCGTACCCTCCTGCAACACCTCGATGCTCGGAGGCGGACCAGATGGGCCGGGAGACTCTCCTAGGTGTTTCTTGAGTTTCGTCGCGCGCTGAGCCCACTCGCGAACTCCATCATCAGGCGCGTTGAGGCACGTGGTCACGATGCGGTCAACCAAATCGACCGCGCGGCGGGCTGCGACTGCGGTGAGGGAGTAAGCCTCGGTCGCCGACAGCACGACGTTTCGTGAATCTGCCGCGGCGATCTCCATGGGCCGCGGCCGCTCGCTGTGATGGACGATGCTGTGGCGGAGTTGAAACAGCCAGTCAAGATCCCGACTCCACTCTGTCGCGTGCTTGCCTACGACGAATGAGTGCTTGAGCTGCTCAACGATCTCGCCGGTCCGCGATGCACCCTTCTTTCTTCCGCCGGCTGGTTTCCAAGGGTCAACTTCATGGACACTGCCAAAGACGGCGTCGATTGCGTTAGCCGAGGAGCTGATTGCGATCATCGCCTCAACCATCTCCAAATTGCCTTCCGGGCCTGCTTTCGGGCGTCCGATACCTGTGACGTCTCGTGCTCTTTCCAGGCTCAGGGGCTTCGCGATAAGGCTCGCAGACTCCGCTGCGTCAGCATGGCGGTGTGCAATCTGAAGCCAATACACCCACAGCGGAAGGGACGCCGTCCGTTGCCCTGTCTCATAGTCGATAAGAACTTGCGCACCGGGCGGCACCGCATACGAAACCTGAGGTGTTGGCGGGGGTTCGCTCACCGCTTAATCGTGCATCAGATTCTCAGGACTCAGGCCTGAGGAAAAGCTGTCAAGTACGTAGTCGGGAGCAAGGCGTGGTAGAGCGTTCTATACGCTGAGTCCAGGCGAACGTCTGCTTCCTCAAGTGCCGTGTACGAGGCTTGAATTACACCGGTCACGTTGGCCAAGGCCTGCGCCGCAACGATTGCGTCGGTGATTGCATGCTGAAGGGCCGTTACCTGAGCCGAAGCCCAACCGGGGAAAGGCACACGGGCGAGATTGTTGTCATACGCAATCAGAGCATTCCTGTAGCCCTGCCCCACATCCTTAGCCCGTTGAAGGCTGTCTTGGCTGTCCTGCGTATTGGCGGTGCTGATCACAACGCTTTCGTCTCTCAAAAGGCTCAAACGAATTGGCACCATGTAGTGGACGGCCCTGAAGCCCTCTGCCTCGTGGGCCGAAGCGGGCACGCTTATGCCGATGAAAAGCCCGATCGCAATCGCTCCTAATACGAAGATCGCCATCGCGCTCTTGAAACCATTGTGTGAAAGGGTCCGATGCCACGAGCGCCGGATAGCGACGATCATGAGAATTGCCCCAACGAGCATCGCAAGTCCGCCAACGACATCAATACCTAGCTCGATGTTCGCTCCAATTGGCCAGCCGAGCCAGTACTCTCCTGTTCCGGTTTGACCGCCATATACCCAGAAGTTGGCCAGGCGATTGAAGGGCGTGTGATACCAGACGTTCGAGAAGTGGGCGAGGTTTGAGCCGTACGTAACTCCAACCCATAGAGAGACCTCTAAGGCGCTGACCACGGCAAGCACCAGGCTGAGGACCATAGTTAACCAGTGAACAGCCCCGCTCCTTAGGAAAGCAAGCGTCAGGATCACGACCAGCAAGGAGATTCCCGAAGGCAGAAGATTCGCGTAGTCGTTTCGGCAGCCGTAGTCGGAGCAAACAAACGCGTACGCGCCCGAGATAACCGCATAAGCAAGGGCCCCCGTAATCAAAAGGCTGAGGGGTAGAGCGAGTGGGCCAGAGAAGGCGACCCGAAGTGGCTCGGGTGTGGGTAATTCAAATTTCGGATGCCTGGCTGAGTCACCCGTCGCCGAGGAATGAACAGTCTTGTCTGAAACTCGAACAGGCGCTTCGACCAGCGGTACCCACTTGTCCCCGTCCCAGTAGAACTTGCCATCAGGCGACACCTGCGGCGGCGCGGGTAGCTCGGCGCTCACGGCAGCAGACTAGTGCCTCAGGGTTCAGGTTGGACATCCAACTTTCTCCGTCCACCCACCGGCCACTAAACTCACCGCGATGCGGCGCAGCAGGTCGAATCAGCACGAGAAAGTCGAGCACGCCCGGGCAGTGATTGATCAGCCGCTCGGTGACGCGGTGCGCCGAGGCGTACCTCCGGCCGCGAAGTACGTGCTCACTCCGAAACGGACCGAGCCGGTTCACGTGAAGAGTGAGGCGATTGCCGCGCTCACCTTGAAAGAGGCGGCAGTCCGGGTAGGAATGAGTACGAGCGAGATGGAGGCGATGGTCGCGCGTGGTGCGGTGAATTCCTTGACGGCGGGGTGGGCACGGGTCGTGCCGACGAGCGAGGTAGAGAGGCTGCGAGCTACAAGTCCATGACTCTGATCGCGACGATGATTAGCCGATACGGGATCATCCAGGCGTCCGACTCCAACCTCACGAGTCCGTCCGGAGCCGTTACCACTGGCAAGAAGGTATTCAGACTGGGCTTCGCGAACGGAGCTTTGTCAGTTGCAGGCGCGTATGCTCGCGATGAACCCCGCCTATCGATGCCTGCGGTGTCAAGAACGCGTCAATCCGCGATTCGGGGCTGTTGACCATTGACGTAGCGCAAGGGACGCGACAGCCGGCCGAACCCTCGGGCGAGGCAACTGCTTCGGCTCCTGATGGTGCTGATAATCCAGCCTTATCCCGAGCTGCTACGCGGTCGTTTGGATCCAACAGCAGTCGAATCTGGCGGCGAATGACGATGAGTACTCGGGGGTGGAAGTCCATGCTGGACTAGTGGGCCCAGGTCTCGGGGTGTCCGCCAAGTCGGGTCAACTCCATACACGGGCTTGTCAACGCTTCAGCTGACGGCGGTAGACCACCGGCCCATCAGCCTCAGTCGTTGCGTGGTAAGCGAATCCGCAACTGCGACAAGTTGCCCAGACACCATCCGGCTCGAGCGGCGGGCATTCGACGAGCCACTCATCTAACTGGAACGTTCGCCGATAGCTGTCGACCGACACCAGGTGCCATGGACCCGGGCATTGCCCCCTCGAGCACCGGCGCGAAGATCCGGAACTCCGAGATGAGGTATCGCCCGTCGTCAATTGCTGGCATGGCAGACGTTGCTCCCCGAGGTCAGAGTAAGCCTAGTTTGTTGGTGCGCTCCGGTGCGGGACGTTGAGATCCGCGGCGGTGCTGTCCGCCTGATGAGTCACGACAAACTCGAGTCGAAACGACGCGGTTCATTCACCGTCCTCGGTTTCGAGGCTCAGCGTCCAGCGCGGTCGACAGGCGCCTTGCCTGCCACGATCACATTGCTCGGAAGCAGACTCGACATGTGCGAGCTGGCTTCTCTGGCGAGGGCGGGCATGACATGGCTGTACGTGTCCAGCGTGATCGCGATCGTCGAGTGACCCAATAGCTCCTGCACGATCTTTGGGTGCACGTGTTTCGTCAGGAGGTGGGTGGCTGCCGTATGGCGGAGGTCGTGGATGCGGAAGCGTGGTAGGCCGGCACGCCTGAGCCCTCTGTGGAAGGTGAAGGACAGATAGGCCATGTCTCGCGGGCGGCCATCCGGGCTGGGGAAGACGAGGTCATTTTCTTGCCAGAGCTTCGCCGCTTGCTGGCGCTCTCGATCGAGATCCCGACGGTGCGCTTCGAGCGCCTTGAGCGTTTCCGGCGGAAAGGGGACTGTGCGCCTGCCACGGCTTGACTTGGGCTCGACGAAGACCATGCCCGCTCCGGGCTGACGCTGCAGTGCGCGCCGGATGTTGGCATGTCCCTCGAGCAAGTCGATGTCGGCCCACCTGAGTGCCAATGCCTCGCCAAGGCGTACCCCGGTCGTGACCAGGAAGACCCAAAGCGAATGGTGGCGTGTCCCGGCGGTTACGGTCAGCAGGCGCCGAACCTCTTCCTCGGTGAGTGTGCGCATCTCCTTACGCTCAGCACGCGGCGCCTTCACGGCGTCGCTTGGATTGCTGGGGATCAGCCGCCAGAGCACTGCTTGCTTCAACGAACAGCGCAGGACCATGTGGACTTGACGCACAGTTCGCGCTGCCAAGCGGCGGTCGAGAAGGTCGCCCAGTGCATGCTGGATGTGCTCGGGCGCCAGAGCCGGTAGGCGGACGCGGCCCAGATGCGGCAGCAACCGCCGGACGCAGAGGTCGTAGTTCTCGTAGGTCCTCGGCCGGACACTGTGGCGCACAGCCTCCGCAAGCCAGCGTTCCAGGTATTGAGCGACGGTTTGATCCCGCCCGATCACAAGCTGACCAGCGTGCGCTTGCCGTTGCGCTTCCGCGAGTCGCTCCTTAACCACATCGCGGGTGCGCCCGGTGAAGAATTTCTTGCCCCCGTCGGGCATGCGTAAGTAGGAGACCCATCGGCCATCGCCGCGCGGGTAGATGGAGCCTTCGCCGAAGCCGCGACGCGCTACTCCGGGCCTAGCCATGAAGTCGACATCCTACCGTCGACGTGGGCGCTCGGGAACCCTCTTCACATGGCGTTTCTGAACGGGTGTCACCGCTTCAAGCGAGGTGACCGGGGTGTCCTGCAAAAGCTGGTCGACGAACGATTCCAGGTCGCAGGAGGCGATGCGCCGCGAGCGTCCGATGCGGACTGAACGCAGGCTTCCGCCCAGCAGGTACTCGTAGAGGTGCGAACGCCCGATTGAGAGCCGCCGAGCAGCTTCGTCGACGGTTACCAGAAGCTTCTCCTCATCGAGTGCATTTGCCATCACGCGCTATTCCTTTTACTAATGCGGCCGGCCGACACTCAAGCGGCTGCGCGCCAATTGGATGTAGTCGGAACTGAGCTCGATCCCGATCGATCGCCGGCCGAGCCTCCGCGCGACAGCGAGCGTGGTCCCCGAGCCCGCGAATGTGTCGAGCACCGTGGCTGGGACCGGATCCGCGCCGCAGTCGCAATCTGGACGCCAGGCCTCGCCTTCGACAAGACGCACCAGACGCCTGCGAAAACCGGGGCTCTCGTGTCGGCGCTCTAGCGAACGAGGACCGTTGGAGATCCGGTTACCGGGATTGGCGTAGCGCGTGCAGACGTGCCGCTGCCAGGCGCGGCCACACTCAGAGCAGCAGCCGGCCGCACTAGTCCCGGCCAGGATGCAGGGCTCGACAAGCTGCTCGGGGAAGGTAGCGAAGTGGGCCTCCTGGTAGCGCTGCGTGGGCAGGGTCCAGACCGAGCGCTGGGCACGGCCGCGTCGGAGTGCAGCCTCAGGCAGCGGGCGATCGGGGCGACTGTCAATGGCCGTGGCTTCGCGCACCGCTTCTGCGTCGTAGAAGTAGCGCCGCTGCTTGGAGAGCAGGAACAGGTACTCGTGTGAGCGCACCGGCCGATCCCGGACGCCTTCGGGAATCGGATTGGGCTTGGACCAGATCACGTCTGAGCGCAGATACCAGCCGTCTGCCTGCAAGGCCAGTGCTACCCGCCAAGGCATTCCGACTAGGTCTTTGGGCTTGAGGTCATGAGCCCGGACGCGGCGGTCGCCCATCGAGCCGGCAGTTTGCCAGTAGCCAACCCGGCTTGCCGATGGACGCCGGGGCGCGTTTGTCGCCGCGTTGTAGCAGTCGCCGAGGTTGACCCAGAGTGTGGCCTCCGGCTTGAGCACCCTGCGCAGCTCGCGAAAGACCTCGACTATGTGGTCGACGTAGAGCGCAGGGCTCGGCTCGAGGCCGAGCTGTCCCCTCCATGCATTGCACGCGCTGCAATCGGACCGACCAACTGGAACTTCGATCCAGTCGTGGGTGCAACCGGCCTCGCCACCCCAGACCTGGGCGGGCAGCCCGTAGTCGCGGAGGCCCCAGTAGGGCGGCGAGGTGACGGCGCAGTCGACGCTGGCCGCAGGCAGCATGCCCAGCGCAGCGCGGACATCGCCATGCAGGATGGCCGTGCGGCCGTCGGAGTAGGCGATGCGTGATGGGGGAACCGGATGCGGCGCCGGTTCCCCCATGCCCCCTCCCCGCCGATCAGCGGACAAAAGCGCTGGATAGACAGGCAGAGACAGAGGTGTCATTGACGTGGCCGAGGACGAGGAAGCCGGGCAGTGATGTTGGAGCTGATGTGCTGACCGATTGGTCTCGTGAGTGGGCGCAGTGCGTTGCGCGCGCTGCCGAGGAGCTTGCCTGCGGGCGCCATCGATACGGCGGTGCCAGCCCAGCCTCGGGCGATCGATCCCGCCGAGCCGTGGGCGAAGCGCAAGGCGGAGAAGATGACGACTGGCGAGAAGGCAGCGATCAGTAGCACCGCAACGCCGCTCGCCATCCAGTTCTCGGTGGTGTCCGTATCTGTCGGGGAGGCAAGAGCAACCACGACCAGCCGAAACCCGACATAGACGATGGTGGCGAGAATGAATTTGGAGAGGAGCAGGCCAACCAGGAACTCGGCCAGCGTCGTCGCTGCACCAGCTGTTCGCGGCCAGATGGCAAGCACGCAGACCAGGGGCACGAAGACGGTCACGCTCAGGATCAGCGCCGAGCGGATGACCAGCTCGAGGCTCAGGATAACCGTGAGCGAGCTCATAGTGAGCGCGGTCACGATCAGACCGAAGGTGCTGACGTGGGGCCCTGAGGTTCCATGTGCGACCACGGCATCGCTGACCGCGACGCTGTGCACCAGCAATTTGCTCAGGGCAGTGAAGTCCGGCGTCCACGTGGTGGCGAGTAGTGCCGCGTAAGCGGCCACGTACTTGAGAATCGCAAGTCCCGAATAGGCGAAAAAGCAGGCCGCGATAACGCGTGGTATCAGGGCGAGGCCAGTGCCCAGCGAGCCCCAGGCGATGCGCTCGATCAGTGCAAGGGCCATGATCGCGCCCACGAGCAGGAGGGAAATTGCGAGCATGCGGTCGTAGATAGGCACGATCACGCTCAGGTCGGGCTCGGTCGACTGGCCCATCAGCGAGAGCAACCACTGGACGCTAGCGACGGCTGCTGCCACGGACCAGTTGGCGACCGCGATCACGATCTGATTCACGAGCTGATTGGCTTGCGCGCTGTAGTTGCCCACTGCTACTGCCCGAAGAGGTGGCCGGCGTAGTTGGCCGCTGCCACCCCGATGTAGAGCAACGCGAGGGCGCCGACGGAGACGGCGATGCCACCCTTGGCGCGCTCGCCCAGCTGCGGGTTGGCGGTGAAGGAGGCGAGGACGAGGGCGATGAGGGAGACGACGATGCCAAGCCCCGAGACGAGGGTGAGGATGGCGGCGGCGTTGTTGGTGAGATGGATGAGACCGTGGAGGACGCTCGGCGGCAACCCACTGAAGTCGGGCCTGACATTGATGTCGGTCACGTGTTGTCTCCTTCGCCGGCAGCGCCGGCATTCGCGGCTGGACGGGGTTTGACGATCTGGCGCCAGGCAGGGACCTGGTCCCACCGCCTGAGCTCCAATTGCGCGGGTGGGGCGTTGGCATAAAGAAGGACCGCGCAATGCAAGCGGCGCAACTCGTCGATTGATGCCAACGGCCGACCTACACGCTGCTCGCCGGAGCTGGAGTTCCAGCGATCGCCATGTTCCGTGCGATAGGCGCGCGTCTCGTCGCCGATGGCGCGGCTGAACAGCTCAAGGGTCTTGATGTCCCCCTGACCGGGAAGCAGGATCCGAGCGCGGCAGTTGTTCCAGATCGTGCGCGCGGCCGCCTCGCCATAGCCCGCTTCGACCTGGGCGAGGTCGTGGAAGCAAAGCAAGAGCTGGATGCCCTGACCTGGACCGCTGGAGGCATAGCCGGCGAGGCGGGGGATGCGTGCGAAGTTGGCAGCCTCGTCGAGCGCGAGGAGCAAGCGTGGCACGACGACCCCACCCTGGGCGCGCGCCTTGGACGTCGCGCGCCGCAGGAGGGAGAGGAGGAGGGCAGAGAAGAGGGGGCGGCAGCGTTCGGCTTCTTCGGCGGGGGCGACGAGATAGAGGGTGCCCGCGTCGTGAAGCAGGCGGTCGAGGTCGAGCGCATCGGGGCCGGTGCGAGTGGCCGCAGCCACGCGTTCGTCGGTCCACAGCGAGAGCGATGAGCGCGCCGTGGAGGCGATCGAGCCCGCCTCCTTGTCGGGGGTGAGCGCGAATGCGAGCAAAAGCTCAGAGGCGCCCTTGTCTTCAACCACCCCCGACAAGCCGACGAATTCCGAATGTGCGGTGCGGTTGAGTCGTGCCAGTACGGTGCGCAGTGCCAGTACGGTGCGCATGTCGCCACCGCGTTCATGTTCATATACCGCCAAGCCGGTGATCAGGCTGGAGGCTGCCAGATACCAATGCGCGGCATGGCCGCGTTTGCCCTCGGCAGTGAAATGGTCGGCGAGCTCAGCCGCTGACCCGCATGAGTCGACTGCGTCGAGTGGGTTCCAGGTCGCCGCTCGAAGACCAAGGCTCGCCATCCAGGAGTGATCGCGATCGAGGGGTGCGAAGACCCAGAGCGGTCCCGTGCGTGCGCGGTGGCCTGAGGTGAGGGCGACGAGCTCTTCCTTGGTCGAAGTCGCCACCACTGCTCCCGTCCAGGCGAGCAGGGTGGGCACGACTACGGTCGATGTCTTGCCTGAGCGCTGGACCCCGAAGAGGAGAACGTTGTCCTCTGCCGGCGATTGCAGCAGGCGACGGCCCTGCCAGCCGAGCACGATGCCGTCCGAGTGCATGCGACCTGGCAGCACCGGACGACCGAGTTCGCGGCGCTCGCTGGACTTGGCCCAGCGGCTGGTGCCGTGGCTCTGCGGGCTGGGTGTCCCGAGCAACCAACTCGGGAAGAGTTGTCGAGCCACGACGGACACGACCTCGGTGCCAAAGTGGTTGGCAAGGTCGAGTAGCTTCAAGCCGCGCGCTCCCAACCGCGCAGGCGGGCCTCGCGCTCGACCTCGCGCTGCATCTGTCGCGAGTAGCGGCGAGCAACCGCCCGCAAAGCCAAAAGCGAGCTCGGGTGCTGCGTACATTGGTATGCCGCTGCCTGCGTTCCGCCGGACGCCGGAGTAATCCGCGCCAGCGGTCGCATGGGCAGCGCCTGAAGCAACACCGGTCGCGCAACATGTCTGGCGATTGCGGGCGAGTCGGCCTCGGCGTCGGTGGCGGGGCTCGGACCGTCACAGATTCGCTGCGACTGCTCCCGTTCACCACGCTGGCGCTCGATCTCCAGGCTCAATTCCTCCTTCATGGCCGCCAGCCGCGGTTTAGTTATGTCGACGCGGCGATAGCCGCCCGTCGAGTCGGCGCGCATGCCGGCCAGCACCAGGTGCACGTGGTGGTGGGCCGTGTTGCGATGAATGGCAGCGATCCAGCGCAAGCCGCTGACACCCATCTCCGACTCCAGCCGGCTTACGGCCGCTTTGGTTAGCCGCGCGAGATCTAGGCCATAAGCGGACTCCGGTGAGATCAGGAAGCGCGACACCGCTCGGCGCCGATCCATCAGGGTCCCGGCACGTGTCCAGAAGATCTGGGGCTCTGAGCCCTCGATGGTTCGTGCGACGAAGCCAACGAAGTCCTTGCGATCCTTGGTGCCAAGGCTGCCTTGGGGCCCGACGAGGCCAGCGCGCGCGCTCCCCTTGTCGCGGTAGGCGACGTACTTGACGAGGCCCGCAACATCAGGCGTTGGGTGCGCCAGTTTTGACGCGGGGTGGAGGTCGCGGTGTTGGATATAGCGCAGAAAGCCACCGACCGCGCGGCGGCTGCGAGACGTCGCAGGGTCGAACTCAACCTTGACAAAGCAGCGCTCAGTCACCGGCTCGACTCCCTGAATAGCGCGAGCCGCTCTTCAGCCGCGACCGCAGCCTGGGGGGCCAGTTCGTGCATCAGCCGCTTGCCCTCAGGAAGGACTGAGGCAACCATCAGGGCGGCCAGTTCAGCCGCGTTAAGCGCAGCGAGTCCGACCAACGCGTGGTCCGTATCCGCGATTTCGGACATTGCTTTTCTGTCCAGCTCCGTCTCGATGAGCTGACGCGCGAGCGAGCTGACCGGGATTCCTGAGGCGCTCGCTCGGCGCGAGAGCTCAGCCCGGCTCGTCGCAGTCAGCCGGACATGCAGCCGCGCTCGCGGCGTTCGCCTCGTTTCGTCATCGTCTATTGACATCGGGCGTCCGGTCGACCTCCGGGCATGGGAGTCGGCTTTCTGTCAGCCGCTACTCGTTACCTGCCCATCGAGAAGAGCCGTTTTTCGAGAAACGACGCTAGAAACGACGCCTAGACGACGCTTTGATCTCAGGCCACCTTCCGCGCGTCGGCCCAATACGACCTTCCAGACGACGCTCAGACGACGGTCGCTTCCTAGGTTGGGCGCATGCCATCCGGCAGTCGCTCACAAGGAGGAACCAGATGACCGTTTCGCTCTCCGGCCTTATCAGGCTCGGATCCAATGAGGCGTTTGACTTGCACCAAGCCGAGCGATTCTTCATCGAGGCTCAGCGCCGGGAAGCCGGCTTTCACGGCATATGCCTGGGGGACCTGCCCAGACTCATGCAGTCTCGAGAGGTCCCCGCGTGCCGCCAGGACGAGGTGCTAGCAACAACCATCAGGGCCTATCGCTTGGGTCCTCCGTCATTCTGGGGACCACTTCTGCTCACCATGCTCGGCCCGGCGCTGGTACGGATGGCTCGTCGGTTGCAGGCCCAGCCGCCGGCCGTCGACGAAGAAGACGTCGACCAGCAGGTGATCGTCGAGGCTCTCCGGGCGGCCGCATTGATGCCCCTTCCAGACAGCTGCCGGTTCGTGCAGCGCCGTTTCATAGCCTTCACCGCCAAGCGCCTCACGCGCTGGCTCGAGCGGGAGCGGCGGCGCCAGGCATCACAGGCGTCGTTTGAAGTCATGCGGGAGAACTTGTGATGAATATCGACCAGATCCTCGCAACCCCAAGCGCACCCAAGCCGTCTATGCTCCAGGCCACGATGGGCGCATCGCGGAGCCCGCGTCAGCCGGCCCTGAGTTGGCTCTTCCGCGACCCGGCGTCGCCGTTCCCACGCACTCCCGCCGAGTTCGTGGTGGCCGCCATCTACTTGCTCCCCATCCTTGCTGCGGCCCAACTGGTCATATCGACTCCGGGCGCGCCTCCCGGACCCCCGACTCTGCTGCTTGTCGCTGGCTTTCTAGTTGGCTTCCTTGGGCTGCTCTACCCGACGCGGCGCCTCGTTGCGGCAGCGCTTTGTCTGTATTGGCTAGCGGTCATGGTCTACTTTGCTCAGCGTTTCCAGGACGCCTTCCTTCTGGTGTTCCCGATCGTGTTTTCTGGGGGCTTTCTGCTGCTAATCGAGCGGGCGGAGAGGCGCCGGCAAGGAGAGGCGAATATCGCCCTCAGCGATGCGAACACGGCAGCTTTCCTCTCAGCACCGCTCCGAGCGATTAGCGAGCAGATCCCGAGTACGGTGCCCGGCTTATCCGGAACCAGGACCATAACCGGCCTCCATGCAGGTGAGGTCACTCGCCACTTCGACTCCCAGTTGGAGGCCTCGGTCAACGGCATGCTCCTCGAGCGCATGACCTACCGAGGCATGGGAGTTGGCGTGGGCATCGGCCGTTTTAGCCTCGGCGTCAACCGGGGCACCGGTGAGGGGACTGCCACTGTCAACCTCGGCGTTCAGGGGACGATCCGAGAGGACATGACCAACGAAAGCTTTACCGCCGTCCTGGAAAGGATTGGTCCCGATGGGCACGAGGTCGTTCGCTTGATCGTGCCGTCCGCCGGCTCTGTTCGTGAATATGTTCGCAACATGATCTGGGATTGGCAGCGCAGCCTGCAGGTCAACAGCCGGTCCGAACTTGCCGTGCGCACACAACTAGATGGACTCGCCGACCGACTTGTTTGCGATGCCTCGTATGTGGCGGATCGTCTGGGCGCCATAGCTCGCATGGATCCCTCAAAGCGACCATCGATCGCAGTCGTTGGCACGACTGTCAACGAACACTCGATGTTGGCCGGGGGGATTCAGTTTGGACCCAACGGTCACTGGTACCAGCTATTTCCAATCGCCTTGATCAACGCTATCGCCGACCTTATGAACGGGCGCATTCCAACGCCGCCTACGCCGCCCACACCGACCGTGCCCGAGGTTCCGGCCGGAGACCTTACCGTTGAGCGAATAGCTCCCCCGGCCGCCTCGGCTCCTTCCGATGGCCAGGTGCCCATCGGTGCCGAAGTTTCGTCGGTTGGCGATTCGGCGCAGCCCCTGTCGGTGGCCACCATCGGACACTTCAGCCTGACCGTTGATGACGACGATGTCACCGGCGATCTGCAACAGAAGCCGGTTGCTAGCTTCCTTTGGCTCTACACGCTGGCGCGCGCGCTCCGTAATCCCAAAGACGCTCCCAGCCGTCAAGCGCTCGCGGATGAGGTTTTTCCGAACATTGACCCCAAGCAGCAACGGACCCGCCTCCGGCAGCGCCTTAGTGATATGCAGAGCTCATTGCCTCCGGGTATCAGCCGATGCCTCGTCTCAGACGGTGAGAGAGTTCGATTCGATCTCAACGCCTGCACGGTCGACGTTGTTCGGTTGCGAGAGTGGGCGACGGCAATCGCGGGCACAAAGGCTGCCATTGATCAAGAGCAGTTGGGGAACCTGGAGCGCCTCGCAGAATCGATTGGAGACGGGCCTTTTCTACCAGAGTGGGAAGCACTCGAGGCCAAGGTAACGGCTGGCCAGAGTAGCGCCAGTGGAGTCGTCGAGAACGTGCGGGCTGACGTCGATCGCTGGCGGGTGGCAGTACTCATCGCTCTTGGCGAGGCGCATCTAGCGCGCAATCATCCTGCGGTCGCTATCCCTTATCTGGAGCGGGTTAACCAGTCACACCCAGACCACGAGCCGGCGGCGAAGGCGCTCATCGCTGCCTACCTCGAGACAGGGCAGACCGAGCGAGCTAAGAAACTCCAGCAAGAGTTGGCTCCGAAGCGGTGAACCTCCTGAGAAAGCGTCGCGGAGGGTGGACGACAACCGACGATAAATTGGACGACAACGGACGCCAAAGGCGTAACAAGATAAGGCCGCGTTGCGGCCCAGCTCGTTCTCGCTCATCCCGGGCAATCGATTGAGTCCAAAACCACGACCCACATGGCGGGACGGGCGGCTATATCCTGTTGACTTCTCAGACGCTCTATGCAGAGCGCTTTTCGTTCAGGAACGCAGGAGTATCTGGCTGACTGACGAGTGCGCACACGCGTTTGCATTGGACGGGAGGCTGATATTTGAGAAGTCAGGCGGACCAAGTGCGGTTGGATTCACGTGGCAGGAGATGGCGGCCGGCCGGGGAGCTGTCTGGACGCACAACCATCCAAGGCTGAGCGCGTTTTCGGTCGATGACCTTCAGAGAGCGTTCGAGGTCCAGGTAGCGGAGCTGCGCGCGGTCGATCCGAAATGGATTTATCGGATGCGAGATCCAGACAGATGGCCGACCGATAAATGGGCTCCCATGATGCGCGCCATTGGGACCGCGATCGAGCGAGCTAAAGGGGAAGGTATTACCGATGTTCAGGAGCGCAACCACTTAGGAATGACCGCTGCCGCGAATGCAGTGGGCATGGCCTATTCGCGCAATCCATGGTCGCCTCCATTAGGGCTGTTGCTTGTCATACGCGGTTGGCTCATCGCCAGAACTCACCTAAGGAGCGGCGCTCAACCCCATCTCGCTTGACCGTCTGATGGCACCCATCGGCGAGCTGCTCTAGGAATCGGCCTTCGTCTCGCTCGCCAGCGCGAAAATGACAGCGTCGGCCAGCGCGAGGTACTGCGTCGCGCGTTCCGGAGTCACGTCATTGGATCCTGGCCCGCGCCCATGCGCGACCAGGTTACGGAGGCTTGTCATGCCCTCGACTGCGTTCGCGATTTCGGGCGTGATGCGGCCGGCTCTCGCAGTAGCGCGCACCTTGTCCATGATGCGGCTGTATGGCCGCTCCGGCTCGAGACCCTCGCTCGCGATGAATGCACGGAGGTGCTCAGCCATCCGGTCATAGGCCGTGAGAACCGCCCAGCCGGGCTGCTCCGAAGCCAACGCGCCAAGCTCGTCAACTAGGGACCTGCCGGCTGCGCCAAGGTGAGTCGGGACTGGTTCAACCAGCGTCTCAACGCGCACGACCTGGCGCTCCCACTCGATCTCCACCGGTCCGGCTTTGAACCGCCTCAGCTGCTCGGACATTAGGCCCTTGATTTGGCTGTGAAAGATGACCGCGATAGTGAGGATGACGAGTGGCCACGCGACGGCCTGGATTACTGCAGCGACGAAACCCAGCCAGGTCATCGGGTCCGGATTGTCACCGATCTCGGGCACCTAAGCAGTGCAATAGTTTTCAAGTGTGATCCACGAAACGCTGAAGGACGACCTGGAGGTAGTCCGCTGGCCTTCCAACCTCAAACCGTCACCAAGTAGTGCCTACGGCCGGTGGTCAGAGAGACGCATTTTCGGCCGTGAGATGGGGCTATCGCCGGAGCCCGACACATTACCGTTCGCGGTTCTGCTCCTGGAGCGCGCAAGCACCCTCCCATTCAGCTTTTCGCCGGTCGCGGGCACTCGATCAGGTACTTGGCGAGGACCTCGCCACAATCCTGTCGGTGGATCGGCGTGGCCAGCAGTCCAAGATTCAACCACGAAGCCGACATCCCCTCGCGCAGCTGATCAACAGCTTTTCGCCGGTGGTGCATCTGTTTGTAGCGGAGGCGCGACCATACATAGACCCAGCGGTCGTTGCTGAGCTTCACGCGATCATTGAGGTCCTGAAGCGTGCAGCCAAAGAGACGGTTTGGAATGAGATTCGGCCAACCTGCCCCACCCCACATGATTTCCGGCACACCATTATCGAGTTCTTGACCATCGAGATGCTGGAGCGGACGTATCGGCGTGTACTGCCGGTACTGTCGACGACAAGCCAGACGCGTGAGCCAGACATTAAGTTGGATCTGCCACTACCCATTCACCTTGAGGTCAAGGTGCCGCAATCCTTAGTCCGAATCCCTCAGGACGTTTCGGAATTGGGTGCCGAGTACCTCGCGGATCTTGTGAATCGCGTAGCAAAGTCGGCCGTTGGCAGCGATGGCCAGATCCGCTCTGATCGCCCAGGCATGCTGGTGCTGGGAGGATTCAACCTCCGCCCCGAAGAGACGCAGCGCCTTGAGTCGAGCGCCAGAGCGTACATGTCCCGACGAGGTCAGAGGTATCCGTTCCTAGCATCGATCGGAGTGACTTTTCTCAACATCGGTCGCAGCCCGGGCTTGAATGGGGCAGCTCGAGCGATGCCCGCGTTCAACTTGGTCCGCAACCCAAATGCCGCTGTCCCGTTTCCATAGGAGTCGTGGCGCAGTCCTCTGAGGTTACAAGGCAGCTTGTCCGGAGCTTGTTGTTAGAGAGCGCGCTCCGATGCCAGGGCGTGACTCCAAGATGACGATGCGTCAGGGCGCTGGTGGCACCCGGGCGGGGAAATCGTAGGTATCTCTCAAGAGTTTCTCGACAAACTCGACTAGCCCTCGCGCATCGTCCGCTTTCATCAGGGCGATTTCATGCGTCGCTTCATTGCCCTTTCTTCGGATGTAGTCCACCCAGACTTTTCCCTTCGGCGGCACAAAGCCCTTCTCGTCCAGGTATTCCACGTACTCGATGAAGCGGCGGCCCTCCGGCGCTCCTTCGGCGACGGCGATGTTCATGAGGATTTTCCGGCAGACAAGTACAGCCGCGGTGGGTGCTCCCGCTGCCGCGCTCGATCTGGCTTCCTCGTAAAGCCTCGCCAGGCCGTCGGGAACATTCGGCACCGATGCGCCTGGCATATGGGCTGGGAAATGTTCGCCATCGACCAGAAAGAAAGTCGGGCCGTTGCAGTGGCTGCATAACCGTATGTAATAGTTTCCGACGCCACCGATTGCCCGCTCCCAGCCCACCGATGAGGCGACCTGGTTGGAGCAGTAGCCACATACCCAATCAAAGGTCGGCACCGGCTGCTGACTAGGCCAAGCGTTCCCCTTTAGATGGGGAAATCTGTTGTCAGTGAACGGCATACGGACGGATTATCTACGAGGTACGACCCCTCCCGGCCCTTATGTCACACAATCAGTCGCAGCGAGTCTGTCAGCGGCGTCTCGGACCCGTCACCGCCCACACTGATGACTAGCGGCGCATTGCCTGTAAGAGCTTCGGCCATTTTCGGCTTAGCGGTCGGCTCGGCGGTATAGCCGGCGACCCTTGGGCCGGAGGCGTGCCCGTGATCGAAAGCGGCGAAGATCTCTCGCCCCGTGACTCTCTCACCTCGACTCCAAGCGTGAGCCCTCCCCCGCGCAGCCGGGTGTGCCAGACCCGCGGGCGGCCACGGGCAGCTCCCCGCGCGGCCTTCGAGATCTCGTACGCAGCGAGCCTCAAGCACCTCCAGCCCAGAGCAATGAGAGAGACGCGGGCCCAAGGGTCCGCTCTGCCCCGGACCTGAATCACAATCTCATCATCGTCATGAAGCTCGACCCGATCATGTTGTGGCGACGGCGGCAAATGCGGATCAGCGACGATCGGTATTGGGTAAAGCACCTCGCCGAGACCGACGTCAAAGACAACCAGCGACTCAGGGAGAGCTACAAACAGCATCCGCTTCGCCTGGTCGCGGTCGTCATCGCCGACATCTTCATGGACACGGACATCGATAAGTTCGCGCGACTGCTCGATCGGCGGCTGAAGGCGCCTGGCTACGACCAGCGCAGGCATCGTGCTCAAGTTCGAGACATGTTGCGCCGAGCACGGTCCAAGGCTGGCGGCCGCGAAGGGCTCGGTGCGATCAATTTCGCCGGACCCGGAGAAGGACGGAAGTACCTTGGCGGGGCTCACGAGATCCGACTGCCGCGCGGAGTCGAGCGAGTCGCCCTGTTCCTAGATCAGTTCGCTCCAGGCATCGTCATGGGGGCGGTAGTGGTCGCCGCCCAACCAGATATCGCGGCTTCTGTTTTCGAACGCCATCATCCGTCCCCGGTGCGACGAACCAAGGACGGCCTCAGCTGGGAGATGGTCGAAGCGGCCAAAACGCGTGACCTCGAGACGCGATTACGGGAGATCGCTGCGATCGATCTTCTGCCCCGAGGGGCGGGCCTACTGCGTGATCGGCGATTCCCGGATGGAACGCTCGTGGCCTGGTCGGGCGAGAAGTTCCCGTCCGATGACGGTCTGGCGGCTCGTGACGTCACACGCGTACTCGGCATCGAGTCTTGGGAGTGGTGGGAAGGAGATGGACGCCGCGTCTACTCCGGGGCGCCCGTTGCCGACCGCTATGGGGATGGGCACTCGATGATCCTTGTCCAACAGTCGCGCGATCAGGACCGCAAGGAGTTCGCGACGCGCGAGGCAGAAATGAGATTCCACCTCCAGCAGGAGCTCCGCGACTGGCTACCGCTGCTGTTGCTCGGGGAAGCGGCTGTCTTGTTGCGTGAGCGGGCCGGCCGCCTACGCGATAGCCTTGCGCGACGGGCTAACTCTCGGTTGGGCCGGCTGTGGCCCCTTGGTCTCGGCGCGTTGGTTGCTCGTCTCTCGGAGGTTCAATATCGACTCGAGCGGCTCAGGCAAGCCGCGAACATAGACGGCGAGCGTAGAGGCTTCCAGGAGTTTCCGATGATGGTTTTGGGGCGAGCCGAGCGATTGGCATCCCCGCCACTACCGCGCCGAACGATTGTGCGGAGGATCGCGCGTTGGCTCGAGTCGATAGTCGCCGAACCAGACCCGCCAACACAGCCGCGGAATCTTCGACAGTCATGGATGGAGAGCCTCGATCTCGTGACTCGCACCGCACTCCAGGACGTGCGGCTGAGCTTTCAGCGGGCCCGCCTGTTGTCGGACATCCGTTCAACCAACGTGCTCCTCGGATTGACATTCGCGGTGCTGATCCTCACGGCCGTCCTGGTGATCCGCGGCAAGTCCTGATCCTAGAGCAGGCAGAGTTCCAGAACGCCGCGAAGCCGGTCCGGAAGCATCGTGGCCCAGTAGCCTTTGAGATGCTTGTGATAAGAGACGACTATTCGAAGCTGCCGATAACTACCCCCTATCGAAAGCCAGGTCGCCGCGACATGCCTGAACTGCCATACAACCAGTTGTTCACGATTCGGTCAGAACAACCTAGCGACCTGGGGCGACGTTTACCGAGGGCTTGCGCGGCAAAGCTAGTGAGCAGAACTAGCAGGAAGGGCGAGATGACTAGGTCATTCCTACGAACTAGCTGGCCTTGGTAGTGCGCCGAGGTATCGCCGTAAGTCTTTCGGAACGGACTTCCGCCCGCGCAAGATTTGAAATACTGCGACGAGGCACAACACCGCGACGAATCCGAGCACAGCTGCTGCAAAGGTCGTTGCTGTAGTTAGTGCAAGGGTTGCCAGTGATCCGGGCTCCCTCCCAGAGGGATAGCCAAGTCCCTCCTCCGACAACGAACGCCACCGCTCCAAGGGCCAATATCAGTGCCCCATAGATGAGTAGGCCGGTCACTAGTCCGATGGAAACCGCCGGCACCGCCCATCGCCCAGCGAAAGCCTGGTGTGTAGGGACCCGTTCTAGAGGCAAGGCATTAATCAATTCGCCCTCCAACCTCACGCCCGCCGATGGCAAATCGGTGTGAACGACTGTCAGAACACACCCGTGGCCAGGTCCTATGTTGTCGAACTCAACAGGCACCATGCGAGCCGAAGCCTGGCGCGCTGAGGCTGGAGGGACTCTAATCTGGTTGGCCACGTGGTTACCAACACACTCGATCTCAAGCAAACAGTCGTCCTCGGACTCGGTCCTAAGACAGAGTGGGTTACCTCTTGGATTATCTGCCCACAAGATCGCGGTCGTACCAGCGTTCCAGAATGCCACCCAGCTAACCGAGCGCCCGTGGATCGGCTCAGTCTCGCCCTTCGGATGCATCGATGTCGCGCTGCCGACATTGGTTTGCAAAGTCCATAAGGGTCGCTTTTCCTGCTTCGCAAAGAGGTAAAAGACGTACGCGACGATAAGAGTTACCGCGCTACCAAGCACAAACCCCACGATCGCGTCCGCGTGCAAGCTAAGGAAGCTTGCAGAGCCAGAAGTTGAGTCGAGGAAGCGAGAAGTTTGGTTCACGGAATCCAGGCCCTCCTCTGGGGCCTTATAGCTTAGATCTAGATCCCCCCATCGACTCCTAGGGGTTGAGCATGGAGGCTGGTCTCCAGCTCAAGGGTGGTGGCCGGCAATATGAAGACGGAGGCTATCCGAGCACTCAAGCGATGCATCTCGGACGAGGTCGCCGACTACTTCAGGACCAGCCCTTGTCGCCAACGAACAATCTCAGTGCCTGCGTGGCCGCGGCTTGACATAGGAGCATCAACTATCCGAAGCCAATACGTTTTGAGAGTGTGGAACGCCTAGCAACGCTACGGGTGTCGCACGCCTACGCTCGTCTCGCCGACCACGTCCGCTTAAACCGAGCCTGACGGCCAAATTGTCCTCAACCTCGCACGGAAGCAGCCTGACTATCATGCTGGCGGTGCAGATTCTCTTTCTCGGCCGCAGCGAGGTCGAACGCCTGCTTGACATTGATGAGCTCATCGAGGCGCTCGCACGCGCCTTCAAGGAACTCAGCTCGGGGCGCACGTCGGTCCCACCCCGCACTGCGGCTTTCGTTCCCAACGCTGGGTTGCTTGGGTCGATGCCTGGCTACGTGCCGTCGGTCGGCTTGGGAGCAAAGCTTGTTTCCGTTTTCTCCGGTAACGATCACCTTGGCATGCCATCACACCACGCGCTGATCGCTCTATTCGATGAGCAAGACGGCCATCCGCTTGCCGTCATGGATGGCACGCACATCACTGCGACCCGCACGGCAGCAGCGGCCGCGCTTTCGGTGAAGCTGTTGGCTCCGCAAGACGTCCGAAGCCTTGCCATCCTTGGCGCGGGAGTGCAGGGTTCCCACCACCTCGACATTGTGGCTCGTGTGCGCGACTTTGCCGAGATTCGAGTCGCCTCCCGCGACGGCTCTCATGCCAAGCGGCTGGCTGCCGAGCGTCCCGGTGTTCGAGTTGCGCCGAGCTTTGAGGTGGCCGCACGGAACGCTAACGTCGTGTGCTGCTGCACCGACGCGTCAAGCCCCATTTTGCAACGAGCCTGGCTAGCGTCAGGCACCCATGTCACTTCAGTTGGAGCCAACACCACCGGACCCGAACTCGATCGAGCCACAGTGACAGCTGGATTGCTCGTCGTCGAGTCGCGCGCGGCATTCTTAGCTCCGCCAGCTGGCTCGGCCGAATTAGTTGGTCTAGAGGCTAGCTCGGCCGTCGAGATCGGTGAGATCCTTCTGGGCCGCCACCCCGGCCGCGAGCGACGCGATCAGATCACGGTTTACAAGTCTATGGGCCTCGCCATCGAGGACCTCGCCGCGGCTCGGCTCGTATACGATCGGGCACGGCTCGAGGGAGCGGGCCAGATCGTCCAAGTTTGATGCGATATTGTGGCGCAAATCAGCACACCTGCCCTACTTCATCTTCTCGAATATGGTCGCTCCCGGAACCTCGATCACACCTCCAACAGCACAGGGTCGATCAAATTTGATTCCCCGAGCACCGAAGTTCGCATGAGGTGCCTGAACTCAGCCCAATGAGACTTAGTGATTGACCGCCCCGCTCGATGCAGCCGTCCCTTGCGTTTCGGCCGAACAACCGTGAGGCTACGCGACATTCGGAAGCCCATGCTCACCGAACCTCGCGGCTACCCTGCTTCCAACTGCAATCTTGTCCTGCCGCCTCCGATGACTACGCGATCCGCAAGTGTGCGAAGCCCTGTCCGGGGGTGCGCAACCGCCCGAACTGGGGTCGTTCGAAATCCGTCCGTCAAATGTCTAGCGGCGGTGCCTCGACATCCGACATTCCGCTCAACCTGAGCGAATCTGCGAACCATATACTGCGACTGTCGACGGGATTCGCGTATTTGGTCGTCTGCCACACGGAGCATGAGTGCGGCATTGGGTTAGAAGCGATGCCAGGAGATCATGGTGCACAGCTCAGAAAGTGGTGGGTGGTGAGGCTTTCCGGTGACGCCTCGAGGAAGGACTGACCGCATGCACAACTGGATGCCGACTGCAGTCGGGCGGTCCAGCGGAAGCCTACCGATCGGCTCAGGACTCTATATCCGAGCAGGGACGTGCATTCCGCTGACGTTGCCGTAGTGGGCGGAGGCGTTATCGGACTCTCTGTGGCCAGCGAGCTAAGGCGCATGAGTTCGCTGAAAGTCATCGTGCTGGATCGTCATTCGCTGCCCGGTCAGGAGTCGTCGGCGCGCGCCAACGGCGGCGTCCGTGCGCAATTCGGGGCTGCTGCAAATATCCAGCTCTCGCTCTATTCCATCGGAGAATTCGAGCGTCTGGAAATGGCGAATCCGGGCAAGCTTGGCTTCCTACAGGCGGGCTATCTCTTCATCGCCGGAAGTCTTGCCGCGGAGCAGCGCTTGAGGGCGGGGCTCAGGTTGCAGCGGGCGTTGGGAGTGGATGTGGCGTGGATTGAGCCGGCTGACGTGTTGCGGTTGGCCCCGATCATTCGAGCGAAGGGGCTGCGCGGCGGTACTTTTGGCCCCCGCGATGGGTTCATCGATCCGCATGCAGTGGTGGCTGCCCGCTGGAACGAGGGCAAGGAGTTAGGCGTCGAGTTCCGATTCGATACTGAGGTTCAAGCAATCGAGCCGAGTGGGAACCGCGGCTTCAACCTGAAGTTGAGCTCCGGCGAATTACATGCAGCGTGGGTGGTGAACGCTGCCGGTGCATCAGCTGGCCAGATCGCCCGATTACTAGACGTCGACGTTCCTGTTAGACCCGTGCGCCGCAATCTCGCTGTTACGGAGCCAGTTCAGGGCGCTCCGGACATTATTCCAATGTGTGTTGATGTCGACAGTGGTGTGCTTGTGCGTCGGGAGGGCCGCGCTGGTTACCTGCTTGCCTACTCCAATCCGAATGATGTTCCAGGTTGGGACACCACAGTGGACCCCAAGTTCTTCGATGATCTGGCTCACCGAATCGGAAATCGCTTCCCGCTCCTTGCAGATGTTCCAATCGATACCAGGAAATGTTGGGCGGGACTCTATCCCGAGACGCCTGATCACAATGCAATCATCGGTGCCGTGCCTGGGTTACCTCGATTCCTTCAATGTGTTGGATTCGGTGGGCACGGAATAATGCATTCGCCCGCCGCTGGGCGCGCAGTTGCCGAGCTAATTTGCCTGGGGCGATGCGAGACGTTCGATCTACACTCTTTTCGGCTCGCAAGATTCGCCGACGGCGATCTATCAATGGAGATGGCAGTCTTGTGAGTAAACCCCAGGGGTTCTTGCTTGCGGACCGGAATCTCGCCTCCGCCTTGAGAAGAATTTAGATGACCCGATTGCGGGTGTCCATGGACATCGGCGGGACGTTCACAGATTTCGTGGTAGCGGACACCTTGGGACAGAAAGCTATCACGGGTAAGTCACCAACCACTCCACAGAACCTAGCCGAAGGCGTCTTGAACGGCTGGCGGCAGCTGATTCCCAATCCCGCTGATGTTGAATTCAGCGTCCATGGCACAACCGTCGGGTTGAATGCGTTCCTGGAACGCAAGGGGGCCCGGGTACTACTGATAACGACGGCTGGTCTGCGTGACTCCTACTCAATCGCACGTGGTGATAGAAAGCTGCTCTATGCGCTCCAGTATCGCAAGCCGCGCAGGCTAGTGCCTAGACGCGATGTCATCGAGGTTCGTGAACGTCTGAGGTGGGATGGAACGATTCTTGAGCCTCTTCATGAAAATGATTTCGTCCCCATAGTCGAGAGGATACAAAGAGACGGAATCAAAGCCGTAGCTATCTGCTTCATTCACGCATTTCTCAACCCGGTTCACGAACTGCGCGCGCGTGAGCTCCTCCAACAGGCTCTGCCTGACCTATCCATCACTCTGTCCCACAGCGTCGCCCAAGAGTGGCGCGAATATGAACGCGCGTCGTCAGCCGTTCTCAATGCTTACATAGCGCCGATCGTCCAGCGATACCTCACGAGCCTTGAGTCGGAGATGCGAAGTCTTGGCGTGCAGTCGGTGCTTCACGTAATGCAGTCCAACGGCGGGGTAATGACGGCCAGCGCAGCCAGAGAGAAGCCCATACAGACTCTTCTATCGGGTCCCGTGGGAGGTGCCATCGGAGGCGCCGCCCTGGCCAATGCCATGGACAAGCCCAATCTCCTGTGCGTCGACATGGGCGGCACGTCTTTTGACATGAGCTTGATTGTGGAAAGCCAACCAAGCCTGTCGACGGAAACGGAACTGCAAGGTTTGCCTGTGCTAATGCCGCTCGTTGATATACACACGATCGGCGCCGGCGGGGGTTCCATCGCTTGGCTTGAGGCTGGTGCTTTGAGGGTAGGACCCCAAAGCGCCGGCGCTGATCCTGGGCCGGCTTGCTATGGCCGGGGTGGAACTCAACCCACAGTTACAGATGCGAACCTCTATCTGAAGCGTTTGGATCCCAACTACTTCTTGGGTGGCCGAATGGTTTTGAATGAGGCATCCGCTGCGCAAGCCATCCACAAGATGGCTGGTGTACTGGGCCTTGATGACGTAGGGCTAGCAGAAGGGATTCTTGCCATCATCAACGCCAAGATGGCAGATGCGATGCGGACGATCACTGTCGGGCAGGGAATCGATCCCCGAGGCTATTCCCTAGTGGCATTCGGAGGCGCCGGTCCAATGCATGCTGTGTGGCTGGCCAACGAGCTCCAAATAGAGGAAGTTGTCATACCGTGGAGTCCGGGCACGTTCTCAGCGTGGGGAATGCTGCAAACGGACTTGCGGCATGACCTTACGCGCTCCTTCTTCCGTCAGTTGGTTGCCGTGGATTCGCAAACAGTTCAAGAGCAGTACCACGAACTTGAGACGCAAGGGGCAGACGCGCTGGCAGCAGAGTCCGTCGAGAGCGGTGACGTGCATTTCGCACGCTTGGCGGACATGCGCTATGTCGGCCAGGAGTACTGGGTCACCCTTCCGATTGACGCAGCTATAGACCTGGCGCGGATCGAGGCGGCGTTCCACAACTCCTACCGTGTGAGGTACGGTCACTCAACTCCTGGGGCTCCGGTGGAGTTTGTGAACTTGAGAGTTGCGGCAATGGGAAGGTTGAAGAGGGCTCCAATGGGATTCGTGCCGCCTGATCGCAATCAGGATTCAGCTCTGGAGGTCCGCCAGGTGGTCTTTGCCGGCCGACTACGGGAGACGGAAATCCGGCTTAGATCGAGTATGGCTCCGGGTCTCGTTCATCGGGGGCCGTTGATCATCGAGGAGGAGACTGCGACCACAGTAGTCCCGCCAAGCCACCAAGCCCGCATCGATGACCTCGGGAACATTCGCATTACTCCGGTGGGCGGGTAGTCGACAGATGACAGACCCGATCACTACCGAGATCATCCGTAACGCCCTCATCTCCTGCGCCCAAGACATGAACGCCGCATTGATTCGAAGCGCCTACACACCTGTCATATACGAAGGTAAAGACTGTGCTGTGGCACTTCTTGACGCGGAGGCGAACGTTCTCGGCCAATCGGTTGGCGTCCCGCTATTCCTTGGCAACTTGGAAGTCTGCGTCACGCTGACCCGGGAGATGTTCGGCTCGGATGTTTTCAAGCCAGGCGATGTCTTTTTCATGAACGACTCTTATATGACTGGCACTCATTTGAACGATGCGACCATCTTTGCTCCGATCTATTGGCGCGACAAGCTCGTGGGATTCTCGGCAACCCGTGCCCATTGGCTCGATGTGGGAGCCAAAGATCCAGGGACGCCGATGGATTCAAACGAAATCTACCAAGAGGGCATGCGTTGGGGACCCACACGAATCTACGAGGATGGCCAGGAACGCGAAGACATCGTTGATGCACTGCGCCGAAACGGTCGCTTCGGATACTCGCTCGTAGGTGACTTGAATGCACAGGTGGCGGCGTGTCGTACAGGCGAAGCCCGATTTCGTTCGATTCTTGAGCGCTTTGGGTACGAAACCTATTTGCAGGCCCGCAACGATATATTCCGTCAGTCTGAGCAACTCGAAAGGGAGGCGGTCGGAGCCATACCGGACGGTCTCTATTTCGCAGAGGGAGCTCTCGATAACGATGGTCTGGGCAACGGACCGATTCCAGTCAAAGTTGAAGTTGCAATCGCCGGAGATCAGATGACGATCGACCTAGAGGGGTCGGCACCCCAAGCGCGCGGACCGATCAACTGCGGTTTCGCTCAAGCCGTGTCGGCTTGTCGGTTAGCCTTCAAGCTGCTGATCAATCCAGACCGTCCCGTGGACGGCGGAACTTTCAAGACCTTGACTGTGAGGGCTCCCGAAGGATCCATATTCCGGGCGGCGGAGCCAGCGCCTTGTCAATGGTATTTCACACCGCTGGGCCTCCTAACAGACCTTGTCGGCAAGGCGGTTGCTGAGGCGATTCCACATCGGGTCGCTGCCGCTCACTATGGCGACTCTATGGTGGTCTCGATTGCAGGGGTTGACCAACGTCGCGGAGACCTCCGTTATGTCGCCGTCGAGCCCAATCCGGGCGGCTGGGGCGCATGGCATGCGGGCGATGGAGAGGACGGGCTAATCAACAATGTTAATGGGCCTTTCAAAGATCTCCCGGTTGAGGTTTATGAGAACAAGTACCCAATGATGATTACCGAGTACGGGTTCAGGCCAGATACTGGCGGCCCGGGTCGCTTCCGAGGTGGTTGCGGTCTGTACCGCACGTACGAGTTCGAAGCGCCCGCGCGCCTCTACCTTTGGTTCGAGCGTTCTGTCACGCCCGCTTGGGGACTATTCGGTGGGCAGGCTGCGGAGGGTCCAGATGTTGTCATCAATCCTGGCACTCCAGAGGAACGGCATTTGCTCAAGGTAAATGCCTATCCGATGAGCCGTGGGGACGTCATGAAATACCGCACGGGCGGCGGCGGAGGATATGGCCCACCATTCGAACGCTCCCCTGATGCGGTCCTCGAGGACGTGCTCGATGGATTCGTCACCCGTGAGGCTGCCGAGCGCCACTATGCCGTGGCCATTGATGAGCACTTCCGCATCGATTCAGAGCAGACCACGCGCCTCCGGGCGGTGGTCGCACGCGATCCAAAACCCTTGGAGACCTAGAGAGTCACGTTGCTGCAGTCGACGCCGATTGCTCCACGACGATGGAGCCTGACAGAGTCCTAAGATGACGATCACCCGTGATGGACGACTCGCCATCGACCAATCCGGTCATGAGATCTACTACCAGATTCACGGTGACGGTCCTGAGACTCTCCTCTGCCTGCACGGCGGCCCTGGAGGCAACATTGGCTACCTTCGGCGCCTGGGCGAACTGGCTGAAGGAGATCTTCGGATCGTGCTGTTCGATCAGCTCGGGGGAGGCTCTTCCGATCGACCGGACGACGATTCCCTCTGGGTGATGCAGCAGTTCGTTGAGCAGGTAGATGCTGTGCGTGAAGGCCTACAGCTTGGCGATGTTCACGTGTTTGGCCGCTCCTGGGGGGCAATGCTCGGCCTTCAATACACGCTGGACTATCCGAAGCACGTCAAGAGCCTCGTCTTCTCGAACGCCGGCGCGAGCACGGCTCAGATGGTGCGCGCCATTACCCGGTGCCGATTGGAATTGGGGGACAAGGTTCTAGCCAGCATGCTGCAACTAGAGGCGACGGGCGACTTTTCTAGCCCGGAATATCAAGAGTTGGTCTGGGAGTTTAACGCTCGATTCTTGAGGCGGTCGACTCCTTTTGAGCTCGCCCGCTCGCTTTCAGAGGCAAAGTCTGTCCTAGGCGAGCTGCTTGCCAGCCACGGCCGTCCCTACTACGTCATGTGGGGTCCAAATGAATTCGTGGTGACCGGAAATCTCCTCCCTTGGGACGTCACGGATAGGTTGCATGAGGTGGCTGTACCCACGCTCGTGCTCACTGGCCTATACGACGAACAAGGCATTGAGTGCCATCGCATCGTCGCAGAAGGAGTCCAAGACAGCGAGTTCGTCATCTTCGGTAGCTCGAGTCACATCATTGTGCTGGAGAAAGAGGCAGACGCCTACCTTGACATAGTCCGAGGATTCATTCGACGAGTTATTGCTCGAGTGCCCCGCTAGTCCTTTCGAGGTTGATCGGCTCGGGGAGCAATTTGCACTGTTTTGCAGCTACCAGCGATACAGATCGGCGAACCGGGCGATCTTGAGACCCACATGAAAGGCGAGGCGGTCGTGGCCGTTACTGAGACTTGCGCCCGTCAATTCTTCGATCCTATTCAGTCGGTAGTAGAGGGTAGCGCGGTGCACGCCAACCTTCATAGCGGTGTGCTGCACATCGCCGGCAAGGTCGAGGTACACCTCAAGTGTGGGAGTGAGTACCTCCGAGGCCTGCGACTCCAGAAGTTTCACAAGTCTGGGATCGAGGATGGTCGATCGGAGCTCGTCTGTGGGCAGTTGCAGCAAGGCGCGAAAGACTCCGAGAGTCGCCCAATCTGCCACTGGGCCGAGCTCTGGCAGAGATCCCGCGAGCCGTGCTGCCTGGCGGGCTTGCGCGTACGAGGCACTTGCGTTGCGGAGCGAAACCGGCTCGCCCACCCCAACAACAAAGTTCAGCCCCTGAGAACTTGAGTGGCGCGAATTCGTGGCCGCTCCTGCCAGCTTTTCAGCCAGCCGTCGCGCGTTCAATGACCCCATGGCTAACAGCAAAACACCGTGATCCTGTCGTACCAAGCTCAATGCGTGTCGAGGCGGAGCCTCCCGCTGCGCTATACGCAGGGCATCCTCGACGGTCGACGTGGCCTCCGCAATCTGGGGATGCTGTAGTCCACACGGGGCGACTACCATCGCTACAACTAATCCCACATCAACGAAAACCTCCGAGTCGACGAGTCTCTGGGCCGCCGTAGCCTGTAGCCGAGGGTTAGCTGACAGCAGGTTGCGAAGGTCGTACGTCGCTTGCTTGTCTATCAGGCTTTGTCTGTATATCGCCAGTCCCATGGAATGGGATGCGGCAACCGCGGATGCGACCTCGGAATCATCCATGGATCCGTCGGCGTCAATCAACCACAAGAAGCCAAGGGCCATACCCCGATAGGCGATGGGTACGCATACCCGAGCCAAGATGCCGAGTTCGGGATTGGCTCCTAAACGAACCGGCTCCGTAGCTCGGCTTATACCGAACTGCTTGTACCACTCGACGACCTCGACAGCCGTCTCCCTGTGGAGAATGGAGTCGACCCGGAGTCGGTCAACTGTCCCTGTTTGTGGACTGTAGCTAAGCACCCGCTGACCACGCCTCAACTCGGGAAGAGGTCTCAGGTTCCGTTCGTAGCATGCAAATGTTTGATAACCAACGGCTCCGAGTTCGACATTTGACGATAGGCCTCGCCACCTATCGGAACTATACTAAGGCCGCTCCAGCGGTGCTGCTGACAGGAGGATGTCCCATGCGCGGCGCAGTTGCTTCCCCTGGCTATGCCTCACGCCGGCTGCCATCGGCAATGGTCGTCATGTTCTTGGCTTTCGCATTTCTGGTCGCCGCCTGTGGTGGCGGCAATCAATCGTCGGGCTCAGCCAAGCACTACAACATCGCCTTCCTTGCTGCAGCTAGTGATAACGGCTTCAACAAGGCTGCTTACCAAGGCGCGGTGGATGTGGCCGCTAAGAACAACGCGTCGGTCCAGATCTTTGATGGCAAATTCGACGGCACAGTGCAGTTCAACCAGATGCAGGATCTGGTTGCTTCGAAGCGGTTTGATGCTTTCATCATTCTTGCAAACGATGGCGTTTCGATTGCCTCGGTAGTTAAGGACGCGATCGGCAAAGGCATGAAGGTGGCGGCCGCAAATAACCCGATCGGGCCCGACTTGGTGACTCTACAGCCCCAGGTTCAGGGCATTACCACTACGGTCGGCAGCGAGCAGCACGCCAGCAGCACCAAGCAGGCAGAGTTCGCTGTCAAACTTTGCGGCAGTAAGAACCCGTGCCGGGTGGTGCTTTTCAGTGGCAACCTCCAGTTTCCGTTTGACAGGATTCGGCTCGAGGCGTGGAAGGCAGTGTTCTCTCAGCACAGCAACATTCAGATGGTGGCCTCTGTCGAAGGCGGATACGACCGGCAGAAGTCGCTGACCGTGATGCAGGATGTGCTGCAGGCCCATCCCAACGTCGACCTTGTAATAAGCGCGGCAGACCAGCATATCTTCGGCGCTGAGTTGGCGCTGACCCAAGCGGGCAAGAAGGTGGACGCCACGGGAGCAAACGGAGTGATGCTTCTAGGTCGCGGGGCGGCGACTGACTCGGTTACGAAGGTTAAGGCCGGTTTGTGGGCCGGCACGTATGTGGACCTGCCCTACACCGATGGAAAACTGGCTGCGGAACAGCTGTTTAAAGATCTCCGGGGAGAGAGCGGAATTCAGAGAGCCATCGATGTAGACCAGTTCAGTCCCGTTGGCGCGATTGCTACGCAAACATCGCTACAGAAGGACCCGAGTTTCAAGGGCGAGTGGACGGGTTAGAGCAAAGCGTAACTTTCAAATTTCACAAGTAAGGTACGTGGTTCCAGTGCGGCACTCCTAGTCGGTGCTGACGATCGGTTCGGCCCATGAAAGGCCACTTGTGCCCGTCATCCAATTGCGTGGAATCACTAAGCGATTCGATGGGGCTGCTGCCCTCAACGGCATCGATCTCGACATCCAGGCCGGAACAGTCCACGGACTCGTTGGTGCAAACGGAGCTGGTAAGTCGACATGCGGCAAGATCATCGGAGGAGTCTATTCGGCTGACTCAGGGGATTTCCTAGTAGACGGCGTCGCCTACCGTCGTTGGGGGACAAAGGAAGCACTGGACCACGGCATCGCAATGATGCAGCAGGAGCTTGCCCTGGTTCCGACATTGACCGTGCTCCAGAACGTGTTTCTGGGGATCGAGTCGCGCCGTTATGGGCTGCTTTCGAACCAGGAGAGAGATCGCTTCGCATTGCTCCAAAAGCGATGTCGCTTCGAGATGGACCCAGACAGTCTTGTCGGAAACCTTCGCTTTGCCGACCGACAGAAGGTCGAGATAATGAAGGCGCTTGCCCGCGGCGCTCGAGTAATAATCATGGACGAACCGACGTCGGCTCTAACTCCAGATGAGGCTGGAAAGCTTCATGACGTCGTCCGCCAACTCAGGAGCGACGGCCAGGCCGTTGTCTACGTCTCGCATTTCCTCCCAATGGTCTTGGAAGTCGCAGATCGTGTGACTGTGCTGAAAGGCGGCTCCGTGGTCCAGACAACGCCGACCGCTGGACAGACTCCAGCATCGCTGGCCGAAGCGATGATGGGTGTTCCGCTGACGCTCACGTTTCCAGCCAGGCCTCCACGACCGCCTGACAACGCGCCCCGAGCCTTGGACGTTCGGAACCTTTCGGTTGCCGGATTGCTTCACGACATTTCGCTTAGCGTCAGAACGGGTGAGATCGTGGGCATCGCTGGCCTTGTAGGTAGTGGCCGCAGCGAGCTGCTGCGCGCGATCTTCGGGGCGGATCGAATGGAGCAAGGTGAAATTGTGGTTTTCGGCCGTCGCCTGTCCAACCATGGCCCGACAACCTCGGTCCAGACCGGCATGGCGATGTTGCCTGAGGATCGGCGCCGACAAGGTCTCGTAATGACGCTGAATGTGCGGCGGAACGTAACGCTGCCACACCTCCGAAGGCTTGCGAGATGGGGCTTGCTGCCCGGTCGACGGGAGCGTATCGAAGTCGCACAAATACTCGAGGGGCTTGGAGTCGTACCCCCCACTGTCGACGGTCAGGTTACCTCACTCTCCGGCGGGAACCAGCAGAAGGTGCTTTTCGCTAAATGGCTGTTCCGCCGGCCCAGGTTGATGCTGCTTGACGAGCCGACGCGAGGGGTTGATGTCGGTTCCAAGCTGGCCATTTATCGGTACATCGGGGAAATTGCAACTAGCGGTGTTGGGGTTCTGCTTGTGTCGTCCGAGTTGGAGGAGGTCATCGAACTGTCTCACCGAGTCTACGTCCTGCATCAGGGCCGGCTGGTGACAGAAATTGATCCAATGGCAGACGATCGAGCGGCAATGCGGACTGCCTTCATGTTCGGTCTAGTGGGTGCTGATGGGGCTAACGATATGTGGCGATCGACTCCTAATTGAAGCAGAGCTAGATGAACGAATCCGCGTCGAAGCCACCCGGTGGTGCAGCACCAGACTCTAAGAGGTACGCACGTGCGAGACTCGGGATACCGGCGAGAACCGGCAATCTCGCTCGCAAATACGCTGTTGTGGGACTCTTCCTAGCCTTGTTCATCGCCCTATCGCTGTCTTCGGATGCGTTTCTCACGCCAACGAATCTCTTCAACATCCTCAACCAGAATGCCCCCCTTGCGATCATTGCTTGCGCCGGTACTCTCGTCATCATTGGCGGCGGCTTCGACCTTTCAACCGCAGCCATCGTAGGGGTGGTGAGTGTCCTCTCGGCATGGACCGCAGTCCATTTCAATACTTGGTTGGCCATCGGCATGGCTCCGTTCATCGGCGCAGCACTTGGGACGCTAAATGGGGTCATCATCACGACTCTCCGGATTCACTCGTTCCTGGCGACCCTGGCAACGAGTCTTGTCTATCGAGCCATCGCGGTGCTGGTCTCGGGTGGTTTCCTGATCCCAGTAGTAGACCCGAGCTTCACGATCCTGGGTCAGGGCAAGATCGGCGATCTCTACTACGCAGTTTTTGTGTTCCTCGCCTGGGCGGGGTTGATGTCTTTCCTATTGCTCAAGACTCCACTTGGGCGATACATCCTCGCTGTTGGGGGCAATTCGGAGGCGGCGGACTTGTCGGGAATTTCAGTGGCAAGGATCAGAGTTACTACCTTTGCTCTGAGCGGATTGGCATCTGGCCTTGCTGGCCTTATTTCCGTCTCGAGGATTGCGAGCGGCCAAGCCACCGCCGGTGCTGGGCTCGATCTTCAATCAATAGCTGCTGTGGTCCTTGGCGGCACCAGCATCATGGGCGGAGAAGGAGCGGTATGGCGTTCGGTCCTTGGAGTTCTGCTGCTTGCGCTGATCGCGAACGGCTTCAACATCTTGAATGCAGATCCCTTTTATCGCGACCTGACCACTGGGGTCATCATCGTTGCAGCGGTTGCACTGAGCGCATGGGACAAAGCAAGCCGCCGGTAATCAGTCACATTGAATCTCCGATACACAATGTCGATGGCAGACCAATGGAACCAGAGCTAACCGCACTTGATCGCGGGATGTTGGCGGGTGTATCGGGAGAAGCTACCCGCCTAGCGATGCAGATTATCGTCGAGATGGCCAAGGTCATGGACGCACGCAGCCTGCGCAGTGTGACTTCGGCTCATATCGACGGATGCCTCTACCACGGTCAAGCAGGTCTTGACTTCGCTGAGCGCTTGGTGCTGTTAGGAGGGAAGGCGGCGATTCCGACGACTCTCAACGTGGGATCGCTCGATCTACTGCATCCAGAGTTCTATCGAGGAGATCAACCCACCGCGAGCCGGGCCAAGCGCCTGATGGATGCTTACGTAGCATTGGGTGGCAGGCCAACCTGGACCTGCGCTCCGTATCAACTCCCGAAACGGCCCACGTTTGGTGAGCACATCGCGTGGGCCGAATCGAACGCAATAGTCTTCGCGAATTCCGTTCTAGGGGCACGAACAAACCGATACGGGGATTTCCTCGACATCTGCGCGGCCATAACCGGCCGTGTACCTAACGTCGGTCTGCACAAAACCGAGAACCGCCGTGGTCAAGTCGTTTTCCGTTTGAGGAACGTAGGTGCAAAGCTGCTCGCAAGTGACGTGCTATACCCCGTCTTGGGTCACCTGATCGGCACGGTGACCGGAAACCGAATTCCTGTCATCGATGGGCTGCCTGGACGCAATTCCGAGGACAACCTCAAGGCTTTAGGAGCTGCAGCTGCCTCGGCGGGGTCGGTAGCTCTTTTTCATGCGGTTGGTGTGACTCCCGAGGCGAACACCTTAGCGGACGCTCTCCAGAACATGCCGGCGGAGGACGAAATCGATGTCGGACCAGATCTCATTGCAAGCTACCGCGACTCACTTTCGACATCCGCCTCGCAAGGGATCAGCGCTGTCAGCATTGGAACGCCTCACTTCTCCACGAATGAATTTAGGCGTCTGGTGGCGCTGCTGCAGGGCTTTCGGAAGCATCCTGGTCTGGACTTCTGGGTTAGTACCAGCCGCCACGTTCGCTCCGAGATCGAAGCGATGGGATGGCTATCGGTCTGCGAAGCTGCCGGAATCGAAGTCTTGGTCGATACGTGCACTTATGTGACCCCGGTTCTGCGCACGGATGGAGTAGTGATGACCAATTCCGCAAAATGGGCGTACTACGCGCCAGGAAACCTAGGTATTGGAGTCGTTTTTGGCAGTCTCGAAGAGTGCGTTAAGTCAGCCCAGATTGGGAGAGTATGGCGTGACGCCCGACTCTGGTCTGGAATGTAACGCGCGTGCTCTGGCTCTCGGGACAGCTGAGGGCACCGCCCTTGTATTGGATGAGCCGCTAAGCCTCTGGGGCGGTATGGACCCTCTGACCGGACGCGTGATTGACGGCCGCCACCCACAAGCCGGTCTGATCCTTTCCGGAGAGATTCTGGTAATGCCGAACGGGCGGGGATCGAGCTCGAGCAGCAGTGTTCTGGCTGAGGCGATTAGGCTTGGCACCGCTCCCTCGGGAATCATTCTCACCGAACCCGACGGAATACTGATGGTGGGGTCCATGGTTGCGAGAGAGCTTTACGACCTCAGTTGCCCCGTTGTGGTCCTCGATTTGCATTGCTACGAATTCATTCAACCAGGCGACCAGGTTCGTATCGATGCTTTGACTTCCCAGGCCAGAGTCACCATCGCTCGTGCGGGTGATCCAGCGAAAAGAGGCGATTCGCCAGGCGCCCGTTCATCGGGAACGTGATAACGGAAGACTCAATAGGTTCAAACGGCTACGCTCGCCCCTATGCCGCTCTGACCCTACTGTCTTTAATGTGGGGGAGTTCATTCCTGTTGATCAAACTGGCCGTCGTGGACATGAGTCCGACAGTCTTGGTCCTTGTGCAAACGGCCAGCGCGGCCCTAACGCTGCTAGTAATCAGTCTGGTGATGCGCCGGAGTCCGACGCCGACCCGTGTTCGCCGTCGGATCATCTCCTTTGTATTTATGGCAGTGTTCAGCAGCGTCGTCCCGTTCATTGCTATCAGCTGGGGCGAGCTCAGCGTTAGCACTGATGTGACCAGCCTGCTCAATGCCACAACGCCGATCTGGACCGCTGGTTTCGCCTTTTGGGTGACTCCGCATGAGCGGCCGACGAGCATGAGTTACTGGGGTGTCGCGTTGGGGTTCAGTGGCACTGCAATCCTGCTCGCACCCAATCTCATCAGCAGACATTTGAGTGTCACATTGTTAGGCATGCTCGCGATCCTTACCAGCTCGGCGAGTTACGCGGCCGCGGCCGTCTACCAGCGCAGAAAGCTGGCTGGAATCAGTCCACTAGAGGCAAGTCTCTGGCAGATGAGCCTTGCAGCAATCATCATGCTTCCGCTGGCCGCTCCCACAATTGCCGCTACCCGGATCCATTTCATCTCGCTCGTAGCCGCCTTTACCCTAGGAGTGGTCTTTGGCTTCGGTTACCTTATCTACTATTACCTACTGAACACGCTAGGCGCGACTAGGGCCGCCACGGTAGCCTTTCTTATCCCTGTAACCGCGATCTTTTGGGGAGCCACCGTTCTCAGCGAGCAGGTCACGGCACCAATACTTGCGGGTGGTCTGCTCATCTTCGCCGCCATTTTCCTAACCAGTAGAAGAAGGAAAGCCAAGCTCGAGAGCAGATGACCCTTCCGGCCGCCGGGGCGGGAATGATGCTGTTGATAACTCTCCGCAATCTGAACCAACTACGGCGCGACAGTTGCCCGGGGCCGCGTTGTCCGCACCAATTTCAGATATTGGGCCACGACCCCGGTCGAAATAGTCTAGGGCCGAGACGATTAACTGCAGCGACTATGCCGCTCCGACAAGTCAGGAAAAGAATGGGGCTAATTGCTCAGC
>WNEZ01000129.1_pt1 | contig 69839 bp, 70 predicted proteins | sample 5400521 | NCBI WGS metagenome assembly WNEZ01 (sample SAMN13153339, study PRJNA577476) | soil metagenome | isolation source: 120 cm saprolite under Douglas fir tree site 2 hole 1 replicate 1 | place: USA:California | collected 2015-04-18
AAGTGCTGAGCGGACAGAAGCCGGTGACCGACGCGATCGAGCAGGCGAAGATCTCGCGGGGACACTACTACCAGCTGGAGGAGCGGGCGCTGAAGGCGATCCTGACGGCGATGGAGCCTGGGACCTCACCTGGGAGGCCGCCGGAGACGACCACGAGGCTCTTGCAGCTGGAGGAGAAGGTGAAGGAGCTGGAGGCGGACAAGCGGCGGCTGGAGAGGCTGCTATCGATGACCCGCAAGGTGCTGCGAACGGGCCCGATGAAGAGCTGGCTGGGGCGGCCGAGCTCGGCGAAAGATGGCAGGAGCGCTTCGCCGCTCTCGAGCGAGAGGAGAGCGGGCGACGGTACAAACTCACCGACCTCGTCGAGCGATCCGAGCACCCGCTGAGCTGGCCGCGCAAACTGGCCGGCGAGACCGCGCTCAGCGATGCTGGAGCAGCGGGGGTGAGCGATGTACACGACGCAGCCGAAGATGCCCGAGGAGATCGGGGCGCTGTACGAGACGATCCTCCAGGCGCTCACTGGAGCGCTCACGCCGACCGAGGCGGCGGAGAAGCTCAAGCTCTCGACGGTGCAGTGCCACAACCTCTTGAACCGGGCGGCGGCTGGAGTGCTGGAGGCGCTGTTGCCGAAGAAGCCTGGGCGCAAGTCGATGCCGGAAGTGGAGCGGAAGCTGCGGGAGGAGAACGAGCGGCTGAAGAAGGAGAACCTGCGCCTGCAGGAGAGAGTGGACACCATCGACCGGCTGATGACGGTCGCGGGAGGGATCCTGCGCGGGCAGGTGCGGACGGTGCGGCGGAAGAAGAAGTCTGGCGAGGGCGGCGGCGATGAGCCCGAAGACCCGGACGGTGCGGCGCGACGCAGAGCGAACGAGGTGGCGAAGCTGCGCGAGGCGGGCTTGAGCGCGGCGATCGCGGCGGCGCTGGTGGGAGTGTCCTCGGCGACGCTGCGCCGCTGGTGGCAGCGCCTCCGCGCCGGGGAAGTGCTCTGCCGCCGGCGCGGCCCGACCCACTCGCGCGAAGTGTCGGAAGAGAAGCGGAGCCAGGCGAGCGGCCTTGCGCGCGAGCTGCGTGGCCTGTGCGGCGCGATGGCTCTGGCACGCGCGGCCGGCGTTTCGCGGCGGCAGGCGGCGCGCATCAAGGCCGACGTGGTCACCGCGCTCGAGCGGGAGCGGGTCGCACGCTGCTCGACGGTGCTGGTGCACCAGCCGGGCGTAATGCGCAGCCTCGACCAGCTCTACATCGGGCAGCGGCCAGCGCAGCGGCTCGCGCTGCTCGCATCCGACGCCGCGGTGGCGTACCGGACCAGCGCGAAGCTCATCCAGGCGTATACCGGCAGCGAAGTCGCGCGTGTCCTCGGCGACGACTTTGCGGAGCACGGCGCGCCGCTGGTGATGAGGATGGACCGGGCCTCACCGCACGACACCACCGCGGTGCGCGAGGTCCTGCGCGAGCACGAAGTGCTGTTGCTGCACGGACCACCTCGCTACCCGCAGTACTACGGCCAGCACGAGCGCCAGAACCGCGAGCATCGGGCTTGGCTGGTGTACTCGAACGCGGTCGACGAGAGCGAGCTGGAAGAGATGCGGCGGGTGCTGAACGAGCGCTGGCTGCGCGCCTCGCTCGGCTGGCGCCCGGCCGCTGCGGTCTGGGCGGCGCGTCGCGAGCTGCGTACCAACCGCCGCGAGCTGCGCCTGGACGTGGTGCGCCGGAAGGCGCAACTGCGCTTGCGGCTCGGATCGAACGTCGCCGCGATGAGGCGCGCGGAGCGGCTTGCCATCGAAGAGGCGCTGGAGGATCGTGGTCTGATACGGCGGATCGCGGGAGGGCGGTGATTAAGTGATATGCGGACGGCTCAGTGCCAATCAACCCTGGCGCGTCACAAGAGCTTCCTGTATCGTAACCAACTGCAGCCCGTCGTTTGGCTGGATGGTTCCGGCGCCGTGAAGGCTCAGTTCGTTTACGGGATGCGAGCCAACGTGCCTGAGTACATGGTCGTTGGAACTACATCATATCGGATCATCACCGACCAAGTCGGTAGCGTGCGACTCGTTGTGAACAGCTCGACCGGAGTCACGGCGCAGCGAATTGATTATGACGAGTTTGGAATTGTGCTCACAGACACGTCGCCGGGCTTCCAGCCTTTTGGATTTGCGGGCGGGCTCAGAGATCGCGACACAGGCGTCCTAAGATTCGGAGCGCGAGACTACGATCCGCTGACGGGCAGATGGCTGGCCAAGGACCCGCTTCGTTTTGGCGGCGGAAACTCAAATCTTTACGTCTACTGTGGGACAGACCCCATCAACTGCGCGGATCCATCGGGACTCTTCCTCCCTAGTGGTCATCATCGCATTCTGGATCTGGCATTCGGTAGGATTTCAGCGAAGGACCTCGCGACTCTGGAGATGGCGAGCGATGTGACAGATCATCTTGGAGCTACTTCGACAGATCCCTTTTACGAGCGCATGCACGCCATGACCGCTCCAGAGCAAGACCCCAACGACGCACGGGCGGCCTATCAAGCTTGGGTCGCAGACTCGCTGAACGTAGCGATAATGCGTGAACGGGCAGGATGTCATCGAGAAGCGTTGATGGCTCTTGGAATGGGCATGCACGCCATCATGGATAGCTATTTCGGCCCTCACGAGGGATTTCAGACTTGGAAAGGCGTGAATGGCCTGCATAAGTTTGGGGCTGCGTGGCATGGTCTTGAGGATCTCATGAGCGGCGACAGCAGGGTGAGGACTCGCAATGCTGCGCTTGAAATTCAAGCTTACTATCTAGTCTTTCTCCAGCGCTCGCGACAATGATTCCTCTCAAAATCGATACAGCAGTACGAGTCGCACTGGCACGATTCAGGACCGCAACATTGACCCTTTCCTTGGCGACAGTTATCGGCCTTCTCGTTTATGCTGTAAGACTCTATTGCGAGCGCGTGGTCTGGCATATTCCGGAGAGCGCCATCTTCTTCTCTGCCTTGCATTCGGAATGGGCGCTCGTCTTTCTTTATGCTATTCTATGTACTCTAGTTGCCCCATTTGCCCTCCTTGGGGTGGTTGCATACATTCTCGTCGACGCCGGGCGGCGGGTGTACTGGATTGCCCTGGGTGCTGCACTGGTGATCGGCTTGGCCGTTGCCTACGCGCCTCAAAGTGTCTGGAACCGACTGTGGGTGCAATAGTTGACCTCGACACGACCGCCACGCACATCAGGGTGTTCAGTCGGCGCCTCCTTTCGGCGCCGGTCCTGGTGGCTACTGACTGAGGACGCGACCCCATACCCATTCGAGCGGGAGACTGACGAGAGATCGTCGACGGAGGCGCTAGCTCAATCGATGTGCGGTGCTGACGTTCGCGTCGCTGACCAGCGAGTTCCTCGGTGGCCGAGGAGATCCGAAAGCTGAACGGCTTAGGTCGAGACTTGGGCGCGTCACAACGAATTCGGCAATGTGCTTGCCGACAGTGCTCCTGGCTTTCAACCGTTGGTTTCGCTGGCGGGCTGTTGGACGCTCAGACACGGTTACTCAGGTTTGGGTTCGCGATTATGATCCGATGATCGGTAGATGGATTGCCAAGGACCCGCTAGGATTTGGCGGAAGTCTCGCTAACCTGTACCGTTACTCGCGAAATGACCCAATAAACTGGAGCGATCCGTCAGGACTCTTCATAACGCCGACACATGAAGAGATCATTAGTGACACGTTCATCGGTCGCTTGCCATATGCGGATCGCGCGATATTGTAAGGGTTGTCACGAGCAGGCGATGTACCACTTGGGGTTGGGTATGCATTCCATCGCGGACACCTACTCGCCGGCCCATGAGGGGTTCTCGGAATATGGGAGGGGCTTCTTCCAAAACTCGTTCCACATCGCAAGGGATCTCGCTGGCGCGTTCACGTATGAGGCTGGGGGGATCGAGCCATCATTGGCCCTGAGAGCATACTATGAAGTCTTCCGAGCAAGGACCAGATAGATGGACAGTCGCCGCCTCGCATCTGTGCTTGACGCCAGTTGGCCCTGGCTGTTCGGCGGCACTGTTGCGCTAACAGGTTCTTATGCTGTCTACAGAATCTTCGTCAAGAACGATGCTGGGACATTTTTGCGGCTGCTGCTAATGCTCCTGGCAATCCTTCCGGCCTATGTACCTGAATGGATCTGGGGACTCCGCTCTTGAGGCTGACCTGCTCCCCGAAAACTGGACCATGACTGAGTTGAGGATGTCCCTTCGTTGAGCCCTCCAGGAAAGCGAGCGCGACGATGCGAAAGCCGCGGTTCAGTGCATCGCTGATACTAAGTCAGTTTGGGCCGGTGACGGCCGAGAGCAGGGTGGATCAGCCCATGGGTAGCTGTGGGGCGGCCGTGCGGTCGCAATCATCGCAGGGGCTACTCACACGAGCCTCGGCTGGAATCTAGCGAGTGCTGCAGCAGCAGGCATCGGAGGCGCAATGGTGGCAAACAGCAGGAGCGGTTGTGGCTGTCAGTAACGCTGATGGAAGAAATCCCCGGCCTCCGGTGATCGTTGAAGATTATCTCAAGCGTACCCTGTACACGGTCGACAGAAACACCGGAGAGGTTGTGTCCACGTCCGTGTCTGACAACTCTCGGCGCCTGGCGCAGGGATATGGTGTATGGCGGCGAATCGGGCTCTTCCAAGACGCTCAACGAGTATTCACCGCGCTGTTCGCTGATAGCCGGACACTCTGGTTCCGGTTTGCTGGCGCTGAGTTCGATTGCCTGGCCAAACTGCCGCGCGTCTCTCGTGTCGCGATCGCTCCTGGAGTGAAGAGGTTCACATTCTCGATCCCAGGCGGAAGGGGACTGGACGTTCAGTACTTCTGGTTTGATTGGAGAGAGTGGCCCGACAATGGGGATTTTTTGAGTCACGTCGAGCGAACCACCTCATCGGCTGCAAACATGTGGTTCACGGTTCTCTCGCGGGATGCCGTCCAAAAGGGCGCCGATCTAGCAAAGCCGGGAGTCGCTGACGATCTACGGCGGCAAGCCGAATTGCTCGCTCCGCCGAAACCTCGATCCGAGTAGCGGGTCTCTTTACTGCCTCGAACCATCCGCGGTGAAGCCGCGGGTGTGGGCGGAGGTCCTGCGTTCGAGTGGGCGCACGGGCATGTAACCATCGGATTCGCTTTGCCTCGAGCGAGAGACCGGAGAGATCATCGACGGAGGCGCTTGGCTTAATCCATGTGCCAGCCGTGCGTCACGTTCAGGGACTGGCCGGTCAAAGCGTTGGTGGGGAAGGACGCGAGGAAGACGGCCACTTCGGAGACGTCGGCGGTCGTGGTGAACTCGCCGTCCACCGTGTTCTTCAGCATGACTTCCTTGATGACGCGCTCCTCGGAGATGCCTAGCTCGCGCGCCTGCTCCGGGATCTGACGCTCCACGAGAGGTGTCCGCACGAATCCCGGGCAGATGATGTTCGCCCGGACGCCGTGCTGCGCGCCCTCCTTCGCGGCGGCACGGCACAGGCCGAGCAGGCCGTGCTTCGCAGCCACGTAGGCTGCCTTGAGGGGCGACGCCTCCTTCGAGTGCACCGAGCCCATGTAGATCAGCGACCCGCCGCGCTTCTGCTTGACCATCTCGCGCAGGCAAGCCCGGGTGAGCAGGAAGCCGCCGTCCAAGTGGATCGCCACCACGCGGCGCCAGTCGGCGTAAGCGAAGTCAATCAGCGGAGAGATGTGCTGCACGCCCGCGTTGGAGACCATCACGTCCACGCTGCCCAGCTCGCGCGCGCAGCGGGCCACGCCTGAGTCCACCTGGTCTTCGCGGGTCACGTCCATCGCGACGCCCAGGCCGCGCACCTCGCGCGCCGCCGCTTCGGCGCCTGCCGCGTTCACGTCCGCCACGCACACTCGCGCCCCCTCCCGCGCGAATGCCTGCGCGATGGCGAAGCCGATCCCGCTCGCCGCCCCGGTCACCAGCGCCACCTTGCCGGAAAGCCGCATGAATGCCTCCCTTGCAGCGCCAACATACCTTGCCGGGATGCTCGAAGGGTTGTAGGGGAGTGCGGCCCATGCCGGTCGCGCTGCAAGCCCGGGGAGTGTCGCGATCGTTCCGCGGCTTCCGCGCGCTGGACCGCGTCGATCTCTCGGTCCAGGAAGGAGAGACCCACGCCATCCTCGGCCCCAACGGAGCGGGAAAGACTACGCTGTTCAATTGCCTCTCGGGCTTCTTGCAGCCGACCGAGGGCACAGTCGAGCTGTTCGGCGAGACGATCGCCGGACTTCCGCCGCACCAGATCGTGGATCGCGGGTTGTCGCGCTCCTTCCAGATCAGCAGCGTGTTTGAGACCCTCACCGTGCTGGAGAACCTCGTGGTCGCCTTGCAAGCCCGCACCGGCCATCCAGTCCGATTCTGGGAGCCGCGCGAGGCGCTGCGCGAGTTCGAGCCGCGCGCCCGGGAGATCGCGGCGAAGGTGCGGCTGGCCGGCAAGGAGCAGGTGCGCGCCGCCGACCTCTCGCACGGGCAGAAGCGCAACCTCGAGATCGGGATTTCGCTCACCCAGGACCCCCGCGTGCTGCTGCTCGACGAGCCCACCAGCGGCATGGGGCGCGAGGACGTGGAGCGCACCATCGAGCTGGCGCGCGAAGTCGCCAAGGGGCGGACGGTCGTGTTCGTCGAGCACAACATGGGTGTGGTGGCGAAGCTCGCCGACCGCATCACGGTCCTGGCGCGCGGACAGGTGCTCGCGGCGGGCAACTACGAGCAGATCAAGAACGACCCGAAGGTGATCGAGGCGTACCTCGGGGAAGAGGTCCGCGCTTGAGCGCTCCGCTCCTCGAAGTGTCGGACCTCAATGCCTGGTACGGACAGGCGCAAGCGCTGCACGGCGTCTCGCTGAAAGTGAACGAGGGCGAATGCGTGGCGCTGATCGGCCGCAACGGCGCCGGCAAGACGACTACCTTGCGTTCGATCATGGGCGTTTTGCGCAAGAAGACCGGGACGATCAAGCTGCGTGGCGAGGACATCACGCGCCTGGGGAGCCACCAGATCGCGCGCAAGGGCATCGCTTACGTGCCCGAGGAGCGGGCGATCTTCGCCACGCTCACGGTCAAGGAGAACCTGGAGCTGCCTCCGGTGTGGAACCCCAAGGGCTGGTCCTCGCAGAAATGCACCGAGGCTTTCCCCGCGCTGGGGGCCCGCGGCGAGCACAGCGGCGCCAAGCTGTCCGGCGGCGAGCAGCAGATGCTGGCCATCGCGCGGGTGCTGCGTGCAGGGCCCACGCTGCTCCTCCTGGACGAGCCGTCCGAAGGGCTCGCGCCGGTGGTGGTGCAGCAGATCCAGAAGATCCTGCGCGGGCTCAAGGCGGAGGGAATGGCCATGCTGCTCGTCGAGCAGAACCTGCACTTCGCCCTCTCGCTGGCCGACCGGCACACCCTGCTGGTCGACGGCGAGGTGAAGGAGACGCTGACCACCGCCGAGGTGCGGGCGCGCAACCGGGAGCTCCTCGACCACCTATCCGTCTAGGGACTGTTTTCCAAACGGAGGATTGAAAATGACGATGAGAAGCGCAGCTGCCCTCTGCATGTTGCTGGCCGCCGGCTCCGCCCGCGCGCAGTACAGCGCCGGCGGGATCAAGATCGGCCTGCTCACCGACATGAACGGCGTCTACTCCGCCATCTCGGGCGCGGGATCGCACAAGGCCGCCGAGATGGCCGCCGACGACTTCATGAAGGCCAACAATGAGTTCGCCGGAAAGGTGACGGTGATCGCGGTCGATCACCAGAACAAGCCGGCGACCGCCAAGGACAAGGCTTCGGAGATGTACGACCGGCTCGACGTGGACGCCATCTTCGACACGGTCAACTCGGCCTGCGCGCTCGCCACCGCCGACGTCGCCTTGGAGAAGAAGAAGGTGTTCATCGACACCGGCGCCGGGACGAGCGAGCTGACCAACGAAAAGTGCAACAAGTTCACCTTCCACTACGCGTACGACAACTACATGCTGGCGAACGGCACCGGCACCACCATCACCAAGCGGGGCGGAAAAACCTGGTACATGATCTATCCGAACTACGCGTTCGGCCAGAACCTCGAGCGGCAGATGCGCGCCGCCGTGGAGAAGAACGGCGGCAAGCTCGTCGCGCCGAGCGAAGCCACGCCGTTCCCCAATACCGATTTCTCCAGCTACCTGCTGAAGGCGCAGAGCCTCAAGCCGCAGATCTTCGGCACCATGCAGGCCGGCGCGGACCTGGTGAACGTGGTCAAGCAGTACAACGAGTTCGGCCTGAAGAAGCAGAACATCGGGCTCGCCATCGGGCTTTTGTTCGAGAGCGACGTCGCCGCGCTCGGCCAGGACGCCTACCACGGAGCGATTGCGACCGTGCCGTGGTTCTGGAACCTGGACAAGGCGGCGACGGATTGGTCGCGCAAGTTCGAGAAGGCCTTCGGCAAGAAGCCGACCTTCGACCAGGCCGCGGTGTACTCGGCGGTGACGCAGTACCTGGAGGCGGTCAAGCGCGCCAAGACGGACGACGGCGCGAAGGTCGTCGCGCAGCTCGAAGGGCACAAGTTCAACGACTTCTTCGCTCACGACGGCCAGATCCGGAAGGAAGACCACCGCACCATCCTCGACGTGTACCAGGTGCAGGTGAAGCCGAAGAGCGAGGCCAAGGAGGACGGCGACTACTACAAGGAGATCGCGAAGACGCCCGCCGCGGAGGCGTTCACGCCGCTCTCCGAGTCGAAGTGCAAGATGGGCCAGTGACCCTGCTCTTCATCCAGGTCTTCAACGGGCTGGTGAACGGCGCTTTCTACGCGCTGCTCTCGCTGGGTCTCGCGGTCATCTTCGGCATGCTGCGCATCGTGAACTTCGCCCACGGCGCGCTGTACATGCTGGGCGCCTTCACCGCCTACGCTCTGGGGGAGAGGTTCGGGCTGGGGTTCTGGGCCTCTCTCCTGATTGCGCCGCTCGCCGTCGGGGCGTTCGGGATGTTCCTCGAGCGCACCATGATCCGGCGCCTCTACGATCTGCCGGCCTCCTACAACCTGCTTCTCACCTTCGGGCTCACGCTCGTCATCCAGGACGGCGTGCGCCTCATCTACGGGATCTCTGGGCAACCCTACGCGCCGCCGCAGCAGCTCTCCGGCGCGACAAACCTGGGGTTCATCTTCTTCCCCACCTTCCGGCTGTTCGCCATCGTCGTCTCGGTGGTGATCTGCTCGCTGACCTGGTTCCTCATCGAGCGCACCCGGGTCGGAGCGGTGATCCGCGCCTGCACCGAGAACCCGACCATCACCCGCGCCTTCGGGATCGACGTCTCGCTGTGGGTGACTGCGGTGTTCGGCTTCGGGTCCGCCCTGGCGGGGCTGGCGGGCGTCCTGGCGGCGCCTATCTACAGCGTCGATCCGCTGATGGGGTCGGAGCTCATCATCACCACCTTCGCGGTGGTGGTGATCGGCGGGCTCGGCTCCATCCTCGGCTCCGTGATCACCGGCTACGCCGTGGGCGTGCTGGTGGCGATCGGGTCGGCGCTCTATCCGCCCATCGCCAACACGCTGATCTTCATCCTGATGGCGCTGGTGCTCCTCTTGCGGCCCACCGGCCTGTTCGGCCTGCAGGAGGCTCGATGAGCGCGCGGCGCTGGATCGTCCGCGTAGGCGTGCTTCTCGTCCTCCTCATCCTCCCTCGCATCATCTATCCCGTCCTCGCCGTGGACATCCTCTCCTGGGGATTGTTCGCTCTCGCCTTCGACCTGGTCTTCGGGTACGCGGGCCTGCTCTCGTTCGGGCACGCGATGTTCTGGGGCACCAGCGGCTACGTGACCGCGAACGTGCTGCTGCACACCGGATTGCCGGTCCCGGTCGCGATCCTCGCCGGCACCCTCGCGGCGCTCCTCCTGGCGCTGCCCACCGGGTTTCTCTCCATCCGCAGCGCGGGCATCTACTTCTCGATGATCACGCTCGCCTTCGCGCAGATGGTGGACTTCATCGCCCGCCAGGCCGGCGAGCTCACCGGCGGCGACAACGGGCTGCCCGGGATCCCTCGGCCGCCGCTGGGACCGATCCACTTCGACGACCCGCTGCACCTCTATTACTTCACGCTCGTGCTGGCCGCCCTGGGCTATCTGGTGGCGGCCCGCGCCATCGAGTCGCCGTTCGGCCAGGCGCTGCGCGCCATTCGCGACAACCGGGTTCGCGCGCAGAGCGTCGGCTACGACCCGAGGGTGCAGATGCTGGTGGCGTTCCTGCTCTCCGCCGGGCTCTCGGGCCTGGCGGGCGGACTGCACACGGTCGGGCACGGGGTGGTCTCGCTGGACGCGGTCAACTGGTCCACTTCCGGCATCGTGGTGATGATGACGCTGCTCGGCGGAACGGGAACGCTGCTCGGCCCGCTGGTAGGAGCGACGCTGGTGCTGCTCCTGCAAGACGCGCTCGCCTTCAGCACCTCGGCCAGCGGGGTCGTCACGGGCGCCGTGTTTGCCCTGACCGTGCTGTTCTTCCGGCGGGGAGTGGTCGGCACCCTCCTCGCGCTGGACCTGCGCCGCCGCGGCGGCGAGCGGCTCCTCGAATCCGCGAAATGATCGGGCCCCGCAGGGCTTGCGAACGGCCTGCCCGCGCGGCAACGTGAAGCGATGCGTCCGGTCGCCGCGCTGCTCCTCGCCTTTGCCGCAGGTTGCGGACACGGCCGGGCCGCCGTGATCGCCGCCCACGTCGATGTCGGGCAGGGCGATGCCGAGGAGGCGTTGGAAGGGGCGAGCGGCACGCTGGACTGCCCCAACGAGCTGTTCCCGCAAGACCTTGGCCATTCCGACGGGGACGGAGACTTGCGAGCGCAGCACATGGGAGCAGTTCCGCTCGCCTGCGCGATGAACATCACCATGGCCGGTTACCGTCCCTACAAGGCAACCCTGCGGGACGTCTGCACCGCGCCCGATTCGGATGGCTGTCAGGCGGTGGACGTTCGCGTCGTCCTCGCCCCCGAACCGGGCAAGCCGTCGGGCGAATCGAAGTGAGCACCCGACACCGGCCGCGCCGCGCGGGAGCGCAGCTCGCTCCGGTGCGCTATGCATGACGCATGACCTCGCTGTCCGATTCGAAGCTGCGCGAGCACGTCCGGCGCCTCGAGCAAGTGCAGCAATCCTTCGCGAGCCGCTATCCCGGAGAACGGGGGACCCGCCAGCCGGTGCATACGGTCTACGGCGGCGCGCACCTGTTCAGGTCCGACACCACCCGCAAGCTGGGCGACCTGGCGATCAAGGCGCTGGACCAGTACGCGCCCGAGCCGCGCACCTTCGCGGAGGCGATCCGCCTCCCGCCGGGGCTGGCGGAAACGGTGCACGGGCGCGTGCGCAAGAAGCTCGAGCGGGAGGCGGTGGAGGACTTCCGCATCGATTTCGAGGACGGGTACGGCATCCGCCCCGATGCGGAGGAGGACGGGCACGCGAGGACCGCGGGCGAGGAATGCGCCAAGGGGCTCGCGGAAGGCACGCTGCCGCCGTTCATCGGGATCCGGATCAAGACCTTCTCCGCCGAGCAGGGCGGGCGCGCGCTGCGCACCCTGGACCTCTTCCTCTCCGCGCTGGTGGAGCGCGCCGGAAAGCTGCCGGTCGGATTCGTGGTCACCCTGCCGAAGGTGGTGAGCCCCGAGCAGGTCTCGGTGCTGATCGACGCCTTCGACCAGCTGGAGCCGGAGCTGGGACTCCCGCGCGGCGCGCTGAAGATGGAGCCGATGATCGAGACCACCCAGTCGATCCTGGACGAGCGGGGCGAGTCGACGCTGCCCAAGCTGCTCACCGCGGCGCGGGGCCGCTGCGTGGCGGCCCACTTCGGCACCTACGACTACACGGCCTCTTGCGACATCACCGCGATGTTCCAGTCGATGCGACACCCGGCGTGCGACTTCGCCAAGCACATGATGAAGGTGGCGTATGCCGGAACCGGCATCTGGCTCTCCGACGGAGCCACCACCACCCTGCCGGTGGCGCCGCACAAGGCCGCAAAGGGGGCCCAGCTCACCGCGGAAGAGGCTCGCGAAAACCAGCGCGCCGTCCACGGAGCCTGGCGCCTGCACGCGGACGACGTGCGGCACTCGCTGGTGAACGGCTACTACCAGGGATGGGACCTGCACCCGGCGCAGCTTCCCAGCCGGTATGGCGCCGTCTACGGCTTCTTCCTCGAAGGGCTGCCGGCCGCCTCGGAGCGGCTCAAGAACTTCATCGCCAAGGCGGCCCAGGCGACGCTCGCCGGCGACGTGTTCGACGACGCGGCCACCGGGCAGGGCCTGCTCAATTTCTTCCTCCGCGGTGTCTTCTGCGGCGCCCTCACCGACCAGGAGGCGCTCGCCACCGGCGTGACGCTCGACGAGCTGCGCAGCCGCAGCTTCCTGAAGATCCTGGAGAACCGCCGGAACCGCTGACCGAGCTGCAACCCGGCTCGATTCCGTTGACCGCGATCTGTTGGGGGGTCGAGAGGGGAGCCTCACGATTCGTCACATTCCACGTAACTCGCTCAAGCCGAGTTTTCAGAAGCAACGAGATCGAACCCTCTCATGGCGAGCACAAATCGACGGCGGTTTCCGCTTGCTTTTCAGGGGAAGAGTCGGGCGCAGCGGCGGGCGCTCGACTCGTGCGCCAGCGGTGCTTCTTCGAAATGCCGCGGGGTTGTTCGCGCAGCACGCGAGAGGTGACGCAACGCGTCCCGTCCCGGGACGGGACGCGGCGCGTCAACCGAGTGGCCGCCAACAGCGACATCGTTCTGCTGCAGAGCCGCCGTCGCACTCATTATGAGCCAACGTCCCTGCCGCTGCCTTCCGACAAACTCCCCCTGAAAAGCAAAGGAGACCCACGGTCGTTCGTCCTCGGACGCGGAACGCATCGATTCGTCCTCGAACCAGACCGCCTCGCGCGGGTAGTGCGATCAACTCAAGGCAACGGCGGGGTCAATGATCGCGGATGACTTTCGCCGCGGCCCAGCCGACCAGGATCAGCACGGCCAGCACCAGCCAGGCGTGCTGCGACCCGTAGGTGGAAGCCGGGTAGTGGTTGCTGATCATGGTCAGCACGGTGGGCATGGCGAGGAAGGCATTGTGCTTGCTGCGGATCTGCGCTCGCGCGACCAGCGCCTCGTCCAGCGGCCGCCCGGCTCGCGCGCTCTCGAGGATTTGCCGGTACGCGGGCACGATGCGCAGCCACACGTTGGCGGTCATCAAGGTGCCCATCAACGCGCCGACGTGGATGTACGCGGCGCGCCCGCTGAAGACCTGCATGAGCGCGAAGGAGAGGGCCACCAGGATCAGGTAGCAGAGCGCGATCAGCGGCGTCTCGAATCGGGCGAGCGGCGAGATCCAGAGCAGGTCGTAGACGATCCAGGCGAAAGCCAGAAAGCCGATCGCCACGCCGAACGCGGCGGGCGCGCTCAGGCCGCCCACGCCGATGCCGCGCCAGCGCAGGTAGTAGACGATCCAGAGCAGCGCCAGCCCCGTCAGCCAGGTGGTGAGCGCCTCCCAGCGGAACCAGTGCAGCCGCTCGGGCGGAGCGGCCTGCTTGCGCACCGTGTAGAAGGCGCCGCCGTGGACGACCGAGACCCCGGCGACCTCGTCGCCCAGGCGGCGGCCCACCCAGGTGAAGTAGTACGTGGTGCCCACCCAGAGGATCCCGGCGAACACGTGCGTCCAGCGAAGCGCGAGATCGAGCCACTCGAGGACGAAGTGCATGTTCGGCGCCGAGGTTAGCACGCCCGAGCCTCGACGCCGGGCGGCGCCTGAGTGTAGTAGGACGGCAGTGGACGCCCTCAACTACATCGACGGGAAGCACGTCCCCGGGGCGGAGTGGCTGGACAACGTCGACCCGGCCGCGGGGGCGCCGTACGGGCGCCTCGCCTCGAGCGACGCCGCGGACGTGGATCGGGCGGTGGCCGCGGCGCGGCGCGCCTTTCCCGCCTGGGCGGCCACCCCGGCGGCGCAGCGTTCCCGCCTGCTCCGCACCGTGGCGCGCCTGATCGAGCGGGACCGCGATCGGCTCGCCCGCGCCGAGGCTTTGGACGGGGGGAAGCCCGTCGCGCTGGCTTCGTCGGTCGAGGTGCCGCGGGCCGCGCAGAACTTCGAGTTCTTCGCCGACGCCGTCACCCAATGGCACAGCGAGGCGCATGCCACCGACGAGGTGGCGCTGAACTACACGCTCCGGCAACCCCTGGGAGTGGTCGGCTGCATCTCGCCCTGGAACCTGCCGCTGTACCTGCTGACCTGGAAGGTGGCGCCGGCGCTGGCGGCGGGGAACTGCGTGGTGGCGAAGCCCAGCGAGGTGACGCCGATGACGGCGCACATGCTGGGCGAGCTGTGCGGCGAGGCCGGGCTGCCGCCGGGCGTCCTCAACATCGTGCAGGGGCTCGGCCCCCGCGCGGGCAGCGCGCTCGTCTCGCATGCCGACGTGCGCGCCGTGAGCTTCACCGGCTCGACGCGCGTGGGCCGCGAGATCGCCGCCCGGGCCGCGGAGAGGTTCACCAAGATCTCGCTGGAGATGGGCGGCAAGAACCCGAGCGTGATCTTCGCCGACGCTGACCTGGCCGAGGCGGTGCCCGAGGCGGCGCGGGCAGCGTTCCAGAACCAGGGGCAGATCTGCCTCTGCGGATCGCGCATCCTGGTGGAGAGGCCGGCGTACGAGGAAGTGAAGGAGCGGCTGGTGGCGGCCGCGCGAGCCTTGCGCATCGGAGACCCGCTCGACCCGGCGACCGAGCAAGGGTCGCTGGTCTCGCAGCAGCATTTCCAGAAGGTGATGGGCTGCCTCGAGCTGGCGAAGGAGGAGGGCGGACGCGTGCTCTGCGGAGGAAAGCGGGCGCGCCTCGACGGGCGGTGCCGGGGCGGCTGGTTCGTGGAGCCGACCGTGATCGAAGGCCTGGGTCCGTCCTGCCGGACGAACCAGGAGGAGATCTTCGGACCGGTGGCGACCCTGCAACCGTTCGATACCGCCGACGAGGCGGTGCAGCTCGCGAACGCCACCCGGTACGGCCTGGCCGCCTCGATCTGGACCCGGGACCTCTCCCGGGCTCACCGCCTGGCGGCGCGGCTCCATTCCGGCATCGTCTGGGTAAACTGCTGGATGCTGCGCGACTTGCGCACGCCGTTCGGTGGAGTGAAGGAGTCCGGGGTGGGCCGGGAGGGAGGCTCCGATGCGCTGCGCTTCTTCACCGAGCCCAAGAACGTCTGCGTGAAGCTATGAGCGGCCGGATCGAGTCCAAGCGCGCGCCCGAGCCGGTCGGGGCCTACCCGCACGCGCGGCGGGTAGGAAACCTGCTCTTCCTCTCGGGGATCGGGCCGCGGGTGCGCGGGTCGCGAGAGATCCCAGGCGTCAAGCTGCGCGCCGACGGCAGCGTGGAGACCCACGACATCGAGGCGCAGTGCCGCTCGGTCTTCGCCAACGTGCGCGCCGTGCTGGAGGAGGCCGGCTCCAGTTGGGAGAAGCTGGTCGACGTGACCGTGTTCCTGACCGACCTGCGCCGGGACTTCGCCACCTACAACCGGCTGTGGGCCGAGCATTTCAAGGACGCCCAGCCCTGCCGGACGACGGTGGAGGTCACCGCGCTGCCCAGCCCCATCGCGATCGAGCTGAAGTGCATCGCCACCGTGGAGTGAGCCATGCCTGATCTCAAGCCGCTCAACTTCAAGCGCTGGATCGACGAGCACCGCCACCTGCTCAAGCCGCCGGTCGGGAACGCGCAGATCTGGGAAGGCGACCGCGACTTCATGGTCACGGTGGTGGGCGGGCCCAACTCGCGCAGCGACTACCACGTCGACGAGGGGGAGGAGTTCTTCTACCAGCTCGAGGGCGACATCACCTTGCGGGTGCTCGAGCACGGAAGGCCCCGGGACATTCCAATCCGCGAAGGAGAGATCTTCCTGCTGCCGCCGCGCATTCCGCATTCGCCCCAGCGGCCGCCGAACACCGTGGGCCTGGTCCTCGAGCGGCGGCGGCTTCCCGACGAGCTGGACACCTTCCTGTGGGTGTGCGACCGCTGCGGGCACGAGCTGTACCGCGAGTCGTTCCACTTGACCGACATCGTGCAGCAGCTGCCGCCCATCTTCGCCCGCTACTGGGGCGACCCGAAGAACACGACCTGCAAGAAGTGCGGCCACAAGCATGAGAAGCGTTGACGTCCACACCCACCTGTTGCCACCGGAGCTGCCCCGCTGGAGCGAGCGCTTCGGCTACGGGGGGTTCGTGCGGCTCGAGAAGATCGACGCATGCCACGCGCGCATGGTGAAAGACGACGGGACCCAGTTCCGCGACGTGACCAGCAACGTCTGGGATCCAGAGACCCGGCTACGGGAGTGCGACGAGGCGGGCGTGGGCGTGCAAGTACTCTCCACCGTGCCGGTGATGCTCTCCTATTGGATCCGAGAGCCGCGCCATGCCCTGGAGGTGGCGCGGTTCCTCAACGACCATCTCGCTTCCGTCTGTGCGGCGCACCCGCGCAGGTTCGTCGGGTTGGGAACGCTGCCGCTGCAGGCGCCGGATTTGGCGGCGCGGGAGCTGGTGCGCTGCGTTCGCGAGCTGGGCCTCGCCGGAGTGCAGATCGGTTCGCACGCCCGTGACTGGAACTTGGACCGGGCCGAGCTGTTCCCGGTCTTCGCCGAGGCTGAGGACCTGGGCGCCGCCGTGTTCGTGCACCCCTGGGACATGATGGGCCAGGAGCGCATGCCCAAGTACTGGCTGCCCTGGCTGGTCGGCATGCCCGCCGAAGTGTCGCAGGCGATCTGCTCGATGATCTTCGGCGGCGTCCTGGAGCGCTTGCCTGCCCTGCGGGTGTGCTTCGCCCACGGCGGCGGGGCGTTTCCCGGGACGCTCGGGCGCATCCAGCGCGGCTTCGAGAGCCGTCCGGACCTGGTCGCGGTGGACAATCCGCATCCTCCCTCCCGCTACCTGGGCCGGTTCTGGGTGGACTCGCTGGTGCACGAGCCACGGGCGCTGCGCCTGGCGATGGAGACGTTCGGTCCGGGGCGCGTGGCGCTGGGCACCGACTACCCCTTTCCGCTCGGCGAGGAGCGGCCGGGCGCGCTGATCCGCTCGCTGGAGCTCGACGCGCGCACTCGCGAGGCGCTGCTGGCGCGCAACGCGCTGGAGTGGCTGGGCCTGAAGGCGAGCGAGCTGGACCTGGCATGACCTCGTTTCGCGACGACCCCGCCTGGGCGCGCGCCCAGGACGCCGCCGATCCGCTGGCCCGCTTTCGCGACGAGTTCGTCTTTCCCAGCGGCGTCGAGCTGTATTTCGCCGGGCACTCGCTCGGCCTGATGCCGCGGCGCGCGCGCGAATACGTCGCCGCGGAGCTGGACGCCTGGGGAAGCCGCGCCGTCCTGGGCCACCACGAGGGCGAGCGGCCGTGGCTGCCGTATCACGAGGAGCTCGCCGCGCCGCTCGCGCGGCTGGCCGGCGCCCGTCCGCGGGAAGTGGTGGTGATGAACTCGCTGACGGTGAACCTGCACCTGCTGATGGTCTCGTTCTACCGGCCGACGCCTGCCCGGCACCGCATCCTGATCGAGCAGGACGCCTTTCCCTCGGACCGTTACGCCGTCGCTTCCCACGCCGCGTTCCACGGATTTCCGGGCGCGGTCGTCGAGGTCCCGCGCGGCCACGATCCGGGGCGGCACCTGGACGGCTCCGTCGCGCTCCTCTTGCTCGGGTCGCCGAACTTCCTCACCGGCGAGGCGTTCGACCTCGCCTCGCTCGTCCAGGCGGCGCACGAGCGAGGGTGCGTCGCCGGCTTCGATCTCGCCCACGGGATGGGGAACCTGGTCTTCGGGCTGCACGATTCGGACGCCGACTTCGCCGTCTGGTGCAGCTACAAGTACCTCAATGCCGGCCCTGGCGGCCCCGGCGGCGCGTTCGTGCACGAGCGCCATGCCGGCGCGGTGCTTCCGCGGTTCGCGGGTTGGTGGGGACACGACAAGGAGTCTCGCTTCTCCATGCCGGGGGTTTTTCTTCCCATTCCCGGCGCGGAAGGCTGGCAAGTCTCGAATCCGCCCATCTTCCAGCTGGCCGCGCTGCGAGCTTCCCTCGAGTTGTTCGACCAGGCAGGGATCGCCGCGCTCCGCGAGAAGAGCGTGCGGCTCACCGGCTATCTCGAATGGTTGCTTCGCGGCGTGGCTGACGTGCTCACGCCGCGGGACCCTTCCCGGCGCGGGGCCATGCTGGGCTTGCGCGTACCCGGCAATGCGGCCGCGCTCCTCTCGGCCCTGCGCGCCCGCGGCGTCGCCTGCGACGCGCGCCCTCCCGACGTGTTGCGCCTCTCCGCGCCGCCGCTCTACACGCGCTTCGCCGACGTGCAGCGCATGGCCCAGCTGCTCCGCGAGGAGCTGCGGAGTGGCTGAGCCGCTGACCGTGATCGGCGCGGGGCCGGTCGGATCGCTCCTCGCCCTGTTCCTCGCCCGCCGTGGCCACGAGGTGCGGGTGTTCGAGCGGCGGCCGGACATGCGCCGGGTGCGGATCGGCGCGGGCCGCTCGATCAACCTGGCGGTCTCGACGCGCGGGCTGTACGCGCTGCACCAGGTCGGGCTCGACGGGGAAGTGCTGCGCCAGGCGATCCCGATGTACGGCCGCATGGTGCACGCGGCGGGGAGCGATCCGCGCTTCCTCCGGTACGGACGCGACGACACCGAGTTCATCAACTCCATGTCGCGGGGCGAGCTGAACGAGCTCTTGATGACCGAGGCGGAGCGCACCGGGCGGGTGCGCATCGAATTCCAGCAGCGGCTGGTCGGGTACGCGGGAGGCCGGGCGCGGCTGCGGGACGAGCGCAGCGGCGAGGAGCGCGAGGTCCTTGCACCGGTGATCTTCGGTTCGGACGGGAGCGCGTCGGCGCTGCGCGGGTCGCTCCCCATCGAGGTGGAGCAGAGCTGGCTCGACTTCGGCTACAAGGAGCTGACGCTCCCGCCCTCTCCGGGCGGCGGGTTCTCCCTGGAAAAGAACGCGCTGCACATCTGGCCGCGCAAGAACTTCATGCTGATCGCGCTGCCCAACCTGGACGGCAGCTTCACCTGCACGCTCTTCCTGCCCTTCGAGGGCCCGGCCTCCTTCGCCGCCATCGAAGAGCCGGCGGCGGCGGAGAGGTTCTTCGCGGAGACGTTCCCGGACGCCCTCGCGCTGATTCCGGGGCTGGGCGAGGCGCTGGCCAAGGCTCCCCTCGGGCGCATGGTGACGGTGAAGTGCTCGCCCTGGTCGCGCGGGCAGGCGGTGCTGATCGGCGACGCCGCGCACGCGATCGTCCCCTTCTTCGGGCAGGGGATGAACGCGGGCTTCGAGGACTGCACCGTGCTGATGGAGATCCTCGATCGCGTTCCGGACTGGTCCGTCGCCTTCGCCGAGCTGTCCCGGGCGCGGAAGCCCGACGCGGACGCGATCGCCGACCTGGCGGTGGAGAACTTCGTCGAGATGCGAGACAAGGTGGCCGACCCCGACTTCCTCCTCTGGAAGGAGGTCGAGGCCGAACTGTCCCGCCGCTTCCCCGGCGAATACCTCTCCCGCTACCAACTGGTCACTTTCACCCGCATCCCGTACCGCATCGCCCAGGAGGCCGGCCGCCTCCAGACCTCCCTCCTCCGCGAACTGACCCTCACCGCCCGCTCCGCCTCCTCCGTCGACTATTCCCTGGCCCACTCCCTCATCCGCTCCCGCCTCCTCCCTTTGCTCGAGCCATACGGGCTGGGCTCGAGCGCGGGCTAATACGTTTCACGCAGAGGGCGCGGAGGAGAGGGAGGAGGGGAGGAGCGAGTTGGTTCCAAGAAAAAAGAAAGCTCCTCCGCGACCTCCCTTTCCTCCCCTCCTCCGCGTGAAACGCTTTCTAGGCTCAACCGCGGAGTTCGGTCCTTACGTCCCAGAGGTCGGGGAAGAAGGTGAGATCGACGAGCTGCTTCAAGTAGGAGTAGCCGGCGGTGCCGCCGGTGCCGCGCTTCGCGCCGATGATTCTTTGGACCACCTTGACGTGGCGGAAGCGCCAGATGGCGAACTGCTCGTCCACGTCGACCAGCTTCTCGCACATCTCGTACGCGTCCCAGGAGTGGGTGGGGTCCTCGTAGATCTGCTTGAACACGGCGACGAGGCCCGGGTGGCGCGGAGGCGGCGCGGTGAGATCGCGCTCCAGCACCTCGCGCGGGATCGCCATCCCGCGCCGGGAGAGGTGGCGGAGGAACTCGTCGTAGAGCGACGGGGCGCGCAGCGCCGCCTCCAGCTCCGCGTAGTCCTCCGGCGACTGCCGGTGCACCTGCAGCATGCGCGGATCCTTGTTCCCCAGGATGAACTCCACCAGCCGGTACTGGGGCGACTGGAATCCGCTGGCGGGACCCAGCACGTGCCGGAACTCGCCGTACTCCGAGGGCGTGAGCGTCGCCAGCACCGACCACTGGTTCACCAGCTGCGCCTGGATGTGCTTCACCCGGGCGAGGATCTTGAACGACGGCTCGAGGTCGTCCGCCTGCACGAATCGCACCGCGGCGCGCAGCTCGTGCAAGAGCAGCTTGAACCACAGCTCGGTGGTCTGGTGCTGGATGATGAAGAGCATCTCGTCGTGGTGGGGCGGCTGCGAGAGCGGCACCTGGGCCGAGAGCAGCCGGCCCAACTGCAGGTAGCCGCCGTACGTCATGCGTCCCTGGAAGTCGGTGACGACGGAAGGTTCCAGCTCCTCGGGCATGTGCCGAAAGGCATGGCACAATCGCCGCGCCCTGAAAAGCGAAAGCAGAGCGCCGCCGATTACGGCGGCGGCTGGAGCCGCAGCTCGCGAAGTGCGGCGACGAGCTTTTCCGCGTTCCGGCGCGGCTCTGCAAGCTTGAGCAGCACGTACCGGGCCTCCTCGGGGAAAGCGCTCCACTGCTCGTCCGAGATGCCGCCCGCCATCTCCGCAACGCGCGCCGCCACGGACTGCGGAACGCGCCCGGGTGCCCAGCTCGAAGGATCGACCGGTCCGCCGTCGAGCGGCTCGATGACGTGGCCGGCTCGGTGGGCAAATCCCTGCAGGGCCTCGCGGTAGACGTCCAGGTCGCCCGGACCGTCGACCGGCAGATGGCAGATGGCCAGCTTCTCGGCTCGCGTCATCGCCGTCCATGCCTTGAGGGACAGCTTCAGCCCGGCGAGGTCGAGCTTCCGCCGAACCGCCAGCGGGATGAACTCCAGCGTCCGGTGCAGGTCGCCTTCGAACTCGAGGCGCAGGTACATGCGGCCCCTATACGTCCGGCCAGGGGGTGGTGACCACCACCCGGACGCGAGGGGAGACGCGCAGCGCGCCCAGCATCGCGGCGTACGGGCGGATCCCGAAGCGACGGACGTCGATCTCCACCTCGGCGACGGCCCGCTCGCCGTCCCGCCGGACGGCGAACTGACCGGACAGCTCGCGCCCGTGCAAACGGAGCGTCCCTCGCACCGCGTCAGCGGAAATTTCGTTGGAGGTAAAAGCGATTTCCGGGAACCGGTCCGCTTCCAACACCTCGCGAGCGCAGGTGCGCTCGATCTCCTGCCGATCGCGCCCGGACAGCGCGCCCGGATCCTCCCGCCCGCCCCGCATCGCGGCCACCACCCGCAAGGAGGCCGCGTCGAACCGGGCGCGCACCGAGTGGCCGTCCGCCTCGATTTCGAACCTCCCGGGGCGGAGCTTTAGATCGTGGCCGGCGGCCGCCAGGAAGCCTTCTCGAAACGTGAACACTTCGCACGTGGCTGTATCCGCTCCGAAGCGGGTCATCCCACCTCACCCCCTCCGACGAGGGGCTTGACAGCATTCCTGTAATCGCGTGAGTGTTCGCCCCGCAAGCAGCCTGGAGGCCCCCACATGAAGCGGCGGACCTTTCTGAAGGGCGCGGCGCTCGGTGGCGCAGCCGTCGGTATCGGCTTCGACATGTCGCGCGCTCGCGCCGAGATGCGGCAATTCAAGATCGCCCGCACCACCGAGACCCGCAGCACCTGTCCCTACTGCTCGGTCTCCTGCGGCGTGATCATCCATACGCTCGGGGACAAGGCGAAGAACGTCACTCCCCAGGTCGTCCACGTCGAAGGCGATCCCGATCACCCGATCAACCGCGGGACGCTGTGTCCGAAGGGCGCCACGCTCAAGGACGACATCACCCACGCCAACCGCCTGACCGTTCCCCAGGTGCGCCGCCCCGGATCGGACAAGTGGGAGCGAATCAGCTGGGACGATGCGATCAAGGGAATCGCCCGTCACATCAAGGACACGCGGGACAAGACGTTCGTCGCCAAGAACGCCAAGGGCGAAACGGTCAACCGCACGCCGGGCATCGCCTGGATCGGCGGCTGCACCGACACCAACGAGTTCAACTTCCTGCAATGGAAGGCGATCAGCGCCTTCGGAGTCCCATACCGAGACACACAAGCAAGGGTTTGACACGGTCCCACGGTGGCCAGTTTGGCCGCCACGTTCGGCCGGGGCGCGATGACGAACGGCTGGGTCGACATCAAGAACGCCGACGTCATCCTGATCATGGGCGGGAACTCCGCCGAGGCCCATCCCTGCGGGTTCAAGTGGGCGATCGAGGCCAAGAAGACGCGCAATGCGAAGCTGATCCACGTCGATCCGCGCTACACGCGCACCTCCGCGGTCTCCGACATCTACGCGCCGCTGCGGGCGGGCACCGACATCGCGTTCCTGCACGGCATCATCAAGTACGCCCTCGACAAGAAGCGGTTCCACGAGGACTACGTCAAGGCGCACACCAACGCGTCGTACATCATCGGCGAGAAGTACCAGTTCCACGAGGGTCTCTTCTCCGGGTTCGACGAGACGAAGAAGGAGTACGACAAGACCCAGTGGGCGTACGAGCCGGATCCGAAGACCACCGCCTACGAGGTCGATCCGACGCTGCAGCACCCGCGCTGCGTGTTCCAGCTGCTCAAGAAGCACGTCGAGCGCTACACGCCGGAGATGGTGGAGAGGATCTGCGGCACCCCGAAGGAGCAGTTCCTCAAGGTGGCCGAGGTGGTCACCTCCACCGGCAACGCGGAGCGGGCCGGCACCATCATGTACGCCTTGGGGTGGACGCAGCACTCGACCGGCGTGCAGATCATCCGCACCGCGGCGATGCTGCAGCTCCTCCTGGGCAACGTCGGGCGGCCCGGCGGCGGGGTGAACGCCTTGCGCGGCCACTCCAACATCCAGGGCGCAACCGACATGGCCGGCACTTTCGAGATCCTGCCCGGCTACCTGGCCACGCCGCGCGGCGAGCTGAAGGACCTGACCACGTACCTGGACAAGGTGACGCCCACCACCCTCAACAAGCAGGCGTGGGCTTCGATGAACTACTGGTCTAACTACCCGAAGTTCACGGTGAGCCTGCTCAAGGCGATCTACGGCAAGGCCTCGACCAAGGAGAACGACTGGGGCTACGAGTGGCTGCCCAAGACCGACGGCAACTACTCGTGGATGTATATCTGCGACGACCTGTACCGGGGGAGCTCGACGCGCGCCGGCGGCAAGGAGCCGGGGCCGGAGGGCTTCATCTCCTTCGGCATGAACCCCGTGGGCATCGGGCCCAACTCGCCGAAGTGGGTGGCGGCGCTGTCCAAGTTGAAGTGGCTGGTGATGGTCGAGAACGTGGAGACCGAGACTGCCGCCTTCTGGAAGGCGCCGAAGGAGTACGGCACGCCCGACGCCTCGCAGATCCCCACCGAGGTGTACTTGCTCCCCGCCTCCAGCTTCGCGGAGAAGGACGGCTGCTTCACCAACTCGGCGCGCTGGATCCAGTGGAAGTGGAAGGCGATCGATCCTCCGGGCCAGGCGAAGACCGACCAGGAGATCGTCAGCCGCATCTTCCTGGCGGTACGCGACCTGTACAAGAAGGAGGGCGGGGCGCTCCCGGAGCAGGTGACCAGCGTCGTCTGGAACTACACCAACCCGGTGAACCCCGACCTGGAAGAGGTCCTCAAGGAGATCAACGGCAAGGCGATCACCGACATCAAGGACCCGAAGGACCCGACCAAGATCGTCAAGGCGGCCGGACAACAACTCGACGGATTCGGCCAGCTGCAGGACGACGGCTCGACGCTGTGCGGGAACTGGCTGCACTCGGGCGTGTTCCCGGCGGCCGGGAACTTCGCCAAGCGCCGCAACCCGGTCGACCCGACCGGCCTGGGCTACTTCCACGAGTGGGCGTTCTCGTGGCCGGCCAACCGGCGCATCATGTACAACCGCGCCTCGGCTGACGCGCAGGGCCGTCCGTGGGATCCGTCCCGGCCGGGTATCGTGTGGAACGGCGAGAAGTGGGTCGGCGACGTCCCCGACATCAAGCCCGACTCGCCGCCCGGGCAGTTCGGCGCCTTCATCATGCTGCCGGAGGGCGTGGGCCGGCTGTACGCGCCGGCGCTCAACGACGGCCCGTTCCCCGAGCACTACGAGGCCATCGAGGCGCCCGTCGACAACCTGCTGCACGCCAAGGTGACCTCGAACCCGGTCTCGAAGAAGTTCACCACCGACAAGGACAAGTACGGCGACCGGAAGGAGTACCCCATCGTCTGCACCACGTACCGGCTCACCGAGCACTTCCACTATTGGACGCAGCATCAGGTCAATGGCCGGCTCAACGAGGTGCAGCCGGGGTTCTTCTTCGAGATCCCCGAGCAGCTCGCCCAGGAAAGAGGCATCAAGGACGGAGAACGGGTGCGGGTCTCGAGCGCGCGCGGGTCCATCGAGGGCCCCGCTGTGGTGACCAAGCGCATCTCGCAAATGAAGATCGACGGACAGCCGATGTGGCAGATCGGGCTTCCCATCCACTGGGGGTACGCCGGCGCCAAGGGCCACGTCGGGCCGCTGGCCAACATGCTGACCCCGTCGGCCATGGACGCCAACACCTGGACGCCTGAGTACAAGACCTTCCTGGTCAAACTCGAGAAGGCGGCGGAGAGGGTGTCATGAACTCGCCCGGATTGCAGATCCGCCAGTCATCGGCGCAGATGCTGGGAGGCGGCAGCGGCCAGCGCAAGATGCCGGTCGTCTCCAAGTACATCGACACCTCCACCTGCATCGGGTGCAAGGCGTGCGAGGTGGCTTGCCAGGAATGGAACGACCTCGGCAACGTGCACACCGCGCAGATCGGCTCCTACCAGACGGTGCCCACTCTCCACGCCGATCTGTGGAACCTGATCAAGTTCAACGAGCAGACCCTGCCGGACGGCGGGTTCGCCTGGCTGATGCGCAAGGACCAGTGCATGCACTGCGCGGACCCGGGCTGCCTCAAGGCCTGCCCGGCGCCGGGAGCCATCGTCCAGTACGAGAACGGCATCGTCGACGTGAACCCCGACGCCTGCATCGGCTGCAAGATGTGCCAGACGGGGTGCCCGTTCGACGTGCCCCGCTACTCGGCGCGCACGGACAAAATGGCGAAGTGCACGCTGTGCGTCGACCGCGTCGACGTCGGCCTGGAGCCGGCCTGCGTGAAGGCGTGCCCCACCGGCTGCCTGCACTTCGGCACCAAGGACGACATGAAGGCGCTGGCCGATTCGCGGGTCGAGCAGCTGCGCGCGAACGGCTTCGCGCAGGCGGCGGTCTACGATCCCCCGGGCGTGGGCGGCACCGGCGTGGTCACCGTGCTGTCGCACGGCGACCATCCGGAGTGGTACGGTCTGCCCAAGGATCCGCACGTGCCCACGGGCGTCAGGTTCTGGAAGAGCGTTCTGCGGCCGGTCGGCGTGATCGCCTTCGCCGCGGCGTTCTTCGCCATGGTGGGCCACTACCTGACCTACGGTCCCAAGAAGCCGAAGGGCAGCGACGAGAAACGAGGGGAGGGTCCGGTATGAGCGAGGTGGCGCTTCCCGGCCAGACCAAGCAGACGGGCGTCGGCGACGCTGCCGTCGTCGGGGCGAGGAAGAACGAGGACGTGGTGGTGGGCGGCGAGATCGTCCGTCACCGCCTCAGCTCGCGCGTCCTGCACTGGACGGTGGCGGTTACCTTCTTCCTGGCCCTGTTCACCGGGTTGCCCATCTGGATCCCGATCTTCCACTGGATGGCGGGCTTCTTCGGCGGCCTCTCCACCTGCCGCGTGCTGCACCCGTGGTTCGGCCTCGCCTTCGCCGCGGCGTCCGTCTGGATGTTCGTGCACTGGTTCTCGGGCATGCTGCTGACGCCCAACGACCGCGAGTTCCTCACCCCGGGCGGGATGATCCGGTATTTCAGATATCAGGGCGAGGATCCGGAGGTCGGCAAGTACAACGGCGGCCAGAAACTGCTCTTCTGGGCGGCGGCCCTGGGAGCCCTGGGCCTGCTCCTCTCGGGCGTGGTGATTTGGTTCCCGGAGCGGTTCCCGCAGGGGCTGCGCGAGCTGTCCTACGTGGTGCACGACCTGGCGTTCATCCTCTTCTTCGCGATGATCATCGGCCACATCTACCTGGGCACCGCGGCGGAGCCGGGGACCTTCCGCGCCATCGTACGGGGCACGGTCACCAAGGAGTGGGCCCGGCTCCACCACCCCAAGTGGTACCGGCAAGTGACGGGTGACGCCAAGAAGCGCTGACGTCCTCGAGGGCCTGACGAAGCGCGCGGAGCGGGCCGAGCTGCTCGCTCCGCAAGTCGCCTCGGCCGAGGGTCCCCTGCGGTTCGCCGCCGGCCTGTACCGCGCCCAGCGCGAGCTGGCCCGCGCTCTGGCGGCGGCGGAGCTGAGCGCCGACCTCGACGACGAGGCCGGTCGCATCCTCGCCGGCGCGGAGCCGCTGCTCCGCTACGCCAGCTCCGGACCGCCGGAGCTGGCGGAGCTCGCGCGGTCGCGCCTCTCGGACGATGCGCAGACCGCCCGCACCAGGCTGCTCGTCTATTGGTCCGGCGATCCGGAGGCGCGCACGGACTACCTGTCCCGCGCGCTGCTCAAGCCATGGGTCGAGCTGCTCGCTGCCGAGCGGCGGCAGCCCGTGCGCGAGCGCCGGGAGGGGACCTGTCCGTTCTGCAGCGGCCTGCCCTGGGTGTCCGCCCGGCGCACCCTGCCGGAGTCGCACGGAGCGCAGCGGTTCTTGCATTGCGCGCTCTGCGCCGGCCAGTGGGACTTCCCCCGCATCCGGTGCGCCGGCTGCGGCGAGGCGGATCCGCACCTGCTCCCCTCCTTCCAGGACGAGAAGGACCCCTCCGCGCGGATCGAGGCGTGCGACACCTGCAAGCGGTACGTGAAGTCGATCGACCTGTCGCTCGACGCCCGCCCCATTCCCGAGGTGGACGACCTGGTCACGCTGGCGCTCGATTTGTGGGCTGCCGACCAGGGATACCAGCGCATCGAGCCGGGCCTGGCCGGGATCTGACGGCGCCCGGGAAGCCGGGACGAAAACACGACGAGCCGATCCGCGCGTGGTACGACGCCCCCGTCCTGGCCGCGCATCCCGCGCGGCGTCACGGAGGCACCATGAAAGCAGTGTTCGGGGGTCTTCTGCTCGCCGCCGCGCTCGCGGCAGCACCGGCGAAGGCGGATCCCGGGCCGGATCCCGCGCCGGCTCGCGGCTCGTCGTCGTCGGTGAGCAGCAGGTTCCACCCGGCGCAGATCTGGGGCGGGATCGGGTACTACAACACCAGCGTCAGCGTCTGCTTCGCGGGCATCTGCGGCAGCAGCGGCACCGGGCAATTCGGGTTCAACGGCGGCGGCAGCTACGCGTTCCCGATCAACCCGGACCTTTCCTGGCTCGCCTTCGGCAACCTCGCCTTCGCTTTCGGGGACGTGACCACGGTCCCGATCACGGCGGGAGCCGGCATTCGCGGTGAGCACCTGGGCCCCTTGCAGCTGTCGGGCCTGGCCGGCCTCTCGGTCGTTCCCATCAGCAGCGGCGCAGGCACCAAGGTGGGCCTCGCGCTCGGAGTGCAGGGGAACTTCCCCATCCCGCAGGTGCTGCCGCGCTTGGGGATCCAGACCGCGTTCATGTACCACATCCTGAGCGACAGCTTCGGCGTCTTCACCTGGAACGCCGGCGTATCCTACACGCTGCCGTATTGATTCGTTCGGGGCGGGCCGTCTACCCGAGCTGCAGGTGGTCGTCGCCGGGGCCTTGCGACGGCGGCAGCAGCGCGCGGTAGGCGGCCTCCAGCCGCTCCTGCGACCAGCCCAGGAACACGCCCTCGCCCCGGTAGAACTTCTGCCCGCCTTGCTCCGCGAGCACGATGGTCCCCGGCCCGCGCGGGGACTCGACCGCGATCCGCCAGCCTGACACCGTCACCGCGGCGCCGCGCATGCGCAGGATCACCCGCTCCGGCTCGGAAGCGCGGACCTCGCCCAGCCCTTCGATCTGCATCCGGTTGACCTACCACGCCGCCGGGGTCACAGCGAGAGCCTCTTGAACACCCGCTCGGGGAGGAGCCGGATCGCGAGCATCACCAGCCGCCACCACCACGGCGTGTAGACGACGTCGCGTCCCCGCTCGACCGCGCGCAGCACGTCGCGCGCTACCCGGTCCGGCGAGCTGTAGAGCGGGTTCTTCGGCAGGTGGGCGGTCATCGGCGTGTCCACCCGGCCCGGCTTGATCGTCACCACCCGTACGCCCGACCGATACAGGCGGTTGCGCAGGCCCGAGAGGAAGGCGGCCAGCCCCGCTTTCGCGGCCCCGTACACGGCGTTGCTCGCGCGGCCTCGATCGCCGGCCACCGACGCCAGCGCGACGATGCAGCCGCTCCGCTGCGCCTCCAGCCGCTGAGCAGCGCGGGTGAGCAGCGCGACGGGCCCCAGGAGGTTCGTGCGCAGCACCGCCTCGGCGGCTTCGGCGCTCTTTTCGGTCTCGCGCGCATCGCCCAGGATGCCGTACGCCAGGAAGACGACCTCGAGCGGCGCGGCGCGCGCGAGGAGGTCGTCGTGTCTCGCCGGATCGTCCAGGTCCGCGACCGCGGTCTCCACCTGGGCGCCACGCACGCGCAAGTCGTCGGCCACCGCGCCCAAGCGCTCCCGGTTGCGCCCCACCAGGAACAGCGCCGCTCCTCGCGCGGCGTACAGGCGCGCCACCTCCTGCGCGATGGCCGAGGTGGCGCCGAGCACCAGGACGCGGGTCATCCGGCCCGGACCCTTCGCCAGAACGAAGAGGAGAAGGCCGGATCGAGATGCTTCTCGAACTCGGCCAGGCGGGGGTACGCGGCCTCGAAGCTGCGCGGCGACATGCGCGCATCCTTCGCTGGATAGATGGCCCCCCCGGCCTGGTGCACGATGTCTTCGAGCGCCTCGAGCAGCGCGAAGAGGGGCGCCCCGCGGTTGGGAAAATCGAGCGCGAGCGTGAAGCCAGGCCGGGGAAAGGAAAGCATCCCTGGCGACGGCACGTCACCGAACGTCTTGAGCACCCCCAAGGACGAGCGCGCGCCGGAGGCGGCGATGCGATCGAGCAGGGCCCGGACCGCCGTCCGGTCGGGCACCACGCACTGGAACTGCAGCATGCCGCGCTTGCCGTACAGCCGGTTCCAGCGGCCCAACCCGTCGAGAGGGAAGAAGAAGGTCCCGTACCGGATCTGCCGGCTGCCCGAGCGCAGTCGCCCGCCGGCGTTGTACAGCCAATTGAACGCGGCCATCGTGGGCGCGCTCACGGTGAATCGGGGGAAGTCGAGCGGCAGCGATCTCGGCTCGCGCGCCGGAGGCACCTTCCCCGGACGCGTCGAATGCTCCCCGCGGAAGTACAGGCCGCGGAGCCCGCCGGGCCGGCAGTCGACCCACGCCATCGTGTACTCGGACCGATCGGCAGACTCGGCGTCCAGGGCGAAGAACTGATCCAGGTCGCGGAAGGGAACCGTGTCGCTGTCGATGAACGGTCCCTGCACCGCCCGCAGCTGCAGCTCCGCCCAGGTGATCAGCCCGGTGAGCCCCAGTCCGGCCACGGTGGCCGCGAACAGCTCCGGATTCTCCGTGCGCGAGCAAACCATCCGCTCGCCCGACGAGCGGAGCAACTCCAGCCGCAGGACGTGGCGGCCGAAGGTGCCGACGCGGACGTGGTTCTTTCCGTGGATGTCGTTGGCGATGGCCCCGCCGACCGAGACGAATTGAGTGCCGGGCACCACCGGCACGAACCAGCCGCGCGGCACGACCAGCCCGAGCACCTCGGCGAGGCGCACGCCCGCCTCGCAGCGCAGCACGCCCCGCTCCGGGTCGAACTCGATGAATCGATCCAGGCGCGAGGTCTCGAGCAGGGTGCCGCCGTCGTTCAGGCAGCAGTCCCCGTAGCTGCGGCCGCGGCCGAAGGGAAGCACGCTCCCGTGCACGCGAGGAAGGAGATCGGTACGCCAGGCCACCGGCACGGCCGCCTGCCGCGCCGCCGGGTAGCGGCCCCAGGATTCGAGCGGCTGCATCGGCGCGGCATGCTACAGCCGGGTTAGAATCGCTGCATGTTCCAAGTGACCCAGGAGTTGATCTTCTGCTATGGCCACCGGCTGCTCGGCCATCCGGGCAAGTGCGGGCGGCTGCACGGCCACAACGGTCGCGCGTTCGTCACGCTCCGGTCCGAGTCGCTGGACGCGCAGGGCATGGTGGCCGACTTCGACGTCGTCGCCGGGCGGCTCCGGGCCTGGCTGGACGAGCAGATCGATCACCAGCTGCTGCTCCATCGCGACGATCCGTTGGTGGATGGGCTCCGCTCCCTGGGGGAGCCGCTCCGCGCCCTCGACGTCGCGCCCACCGCCGAGAACCTGGCGCGCCTCATCTTCGAGCAGGCGGAGCGCGCCGGCCTCCCGGTCGCGGAGGTGCGCCTCGAGGAGCAGCCGGGCAGCGTGGCGACGTTCAGCCTTGGCGCTCGCGAGACCTGACGCAGCGCGTCCCGTCCCGGGACGGGACGCGGCGCGTCAACGGGGCGGCTGCCAACCTGCGCAATCGTCTGCTGCCGCCGCCTTCGACAATCTCCCCCTGGAAAGCAAGGGAGACGGACCGTCGTTCATCCTCGGATGTGGAATGCGCACGGATCGACTCAAGACACGATGCCGCGTTCACTTCGATACTGGATGCAGCGGGCGCTGCCGGGATCGACCTTGCGGCACGCGGCGGGGCGGTCCGCGTACACGGCGCAGCGCACGCGCCGGCCCAGCGCCCCTTCTAGCGCCGCGCATCGCTCCTCCGCTCCGACCAGCTTCAGGTGCCGCTCGCCGCGGGCGTTCAGCACGGTGTACCGCCCCAGGATCCGGCGGCGGCCAAGGAGGCGGGAGCCGGCCTCCACCGGCACGTAGTCGCGATACCCCTCCGCGCGGTTCTCCAGGGGATTGCAGCAGCAGGCGCCGCAGCGCTGGCAGTCGAGCGTCACGCCGCGGAGCTTCGCTGCGCGACCGGCTCCGGGCAACCGGGATCGAGCCGGGGCGGGCGCTGCCTGCGCAAGGCGCCGTCCAGCGCGAGCCGCCCCAGCGCCTGCACGGGGCGAGCGCCGGGCTCGACGATCTGCAGGGCGAGTACGGCGGCGCCGAGGCGCAGCACGCCGCCCATCAGGAACAAGATCTGCGCGCCCACCAGCGGGCGCCCGGCGAATCCCAGGTGTCCCGGCAGGGCCTGCGCAAGCGCGCCTCCCAGGGCCGAGGCGAGCCCGGTGGCGATTCCGGCCGCGGCGGCGAAGGCGGCCAGGTGGAACGGCCGGGTGCCGCGGGAAGAGACGTTGAGCGGCAGCGAAAACGACGCCAGCCCCTGGCCGGCGAGCAGCACGCCGCACAAGACCGCATCCACCGCAAGCGGCCAGAGCAGGTCCTCGCGCGGGAAGAGCCAGATGACCGGCGAGACGCTGAGCCCGAAGCAGCACGCCACCAGCACCGGCCTCGCGCCGACGCGATCCAGGGCCCGCCCCCAGAGGGGAGCCGTGAGCATGCGCACCGCGGCGATGGCGCCGTTGTAGAGCGCCATGCGCGCGAACCCCATGCGCAAGTTGGCGATCATGTGGATGGGGTAGAACGCGGCCGCCAGTCCGCAGGCCGCGGCCCAGGCGACGTGGAAGGTGAGCGCGCCGCGGGCGGCCTCTTCCGTCCAGGGGCGCAGCACCTCGGCGAGGGTCGGCTCGGGAGGGACGAGGTGCGCGGTCGGCTCGTGCTGCCGACGCAAGAGCGCCACGGTGATCGCGCCGAACGCGCAGGAGGCGAGCGACAGGAGCGAGAGCGCCGTCCCGGCGCCGGCGCCGGGCCTCGCGTGGTCCAGCGCCAGGCCCGCCCCCAGCGCGCCGAGCGTGCTCCCCAAGGCGCAGAACGCGGTGCGCCGCCCGAAGTAGCGGCCCCGCAAGCGGTCCGGGACGAGCTCCCCCATCCAGGACGTCCAGGCGTTGTTGCCCGCCACCGCCAGAAGAGAGCTACCCGCCGCCACCGCGAGCAGGACGACGCGCTGCGCGGCTTCTGGAACCGGCAGCCAGGGAAGCAGCGCCAGCGCCAGCGGGAGCTGCCGCGCGACGCCGATGGTCCACAGCGCCGTCCGGCGGTTGCCGTGCAGGCGCGTCAGCCACGCCGAGGGAATCTGCACCACCTGCGCGGCGAAGGGCAGCGCTCCGAGGACGCCGACGAGCACGGGGGAGAGACCGAGGTACAGCGCCCACGCAGTGATCGCGCCGCCGCTGGCGCAGGCGCCGACCAGCTCGGCGACCACTCCTTCCGCGACCGAGATCCGCAGGGACCGGCGGACGGGGCTCTGATCGTCGCTACGCAAGCAAATCGACCGTCGCACGCCCGCTTGGGTGGCACGCAAGGGCGTTCTGGTGTGGGACAGGCTGCCTTTGGGGGACACCATTTCCCGAGCGCTCCCTCCAGCCATTCCATGGTGTCCCCTCCACCAGACAGGCGCTTGCACGTACGCGGGCTCGGCGGTGGAGTCCGCCCGCCCATTCCTGCATGTAGGAGCCGCCCCTACCTTTGGCGGAAAAGGAGGCGGCTCATGCTTTGGACGATCACGGTCATCCTGCTGGTGCTCTGGGTGTTGGGCCTCGTGTCCGGCGCGCAGATCGGGGCGTGGATCCACATCTTGCTGATCCTCGCCGTCATCAGCCTGATCTTCGCCGTTCTGCGGCGCGGGACCGGGACGGCAGTCCCTTAGCTAAGCGTACCCTCCCCCGGCTCTCTAGTGCGCCGCCCGCAGGCGCGGGAGCTTCTGCTTCATCTTCAGCAGGGGCGCGAACAGGTCCCCGTTCGCCTCGACCCGGCGGACCGCGGCGTCAGCGTCGAAGGCGAGACGCTCGCCGCCCCTGGAGCACGCGGTGACCTCCTCCCAGGTCACTGGGGTGGAGACCATGGGCCGCCCCTTCGCCCGGAGCGAATAGACGCACACCGTGGTCTTGTGGGGGTCGTTCTGGCTCCAGTCGACGATCCGCTACCGCTTGGACCTGGCAGCCTTGCGCCGCTGGCCCGTGGCGCGCGCCGCCCGCGCGTCGGCGCGGTGCCCTTCGGGCCGCCTTCGCCGCTCGCCGCCCTGGAGCGGCTCGCCCTTGCGGGCGGCGGCGAGGCTCCTGGCCAGCGCATCCATCAAGTTCACCACCTTGCCGCGCGGCTTTTCCTCGGCGGGCTCGGCCACGATCTCCTGCCCCTCGGCCTTGCGCTCGAGCAGGGCCAGCACCTGCTCCCGGTAGGTGTCCTTGTATTTCTTCGGATCGAAATCCGTCGCCAGCGACTCGACGAGCTGCTCCGCCATGCGCAGCTCCTTCTCCCGCGGTTTCGACTCCGCTCCGGGGACTCCCTCCAGCTCGCTCTGCTCGACCACCTCGTCCGCGTGAAGCATGGTCGACAGCGCCAGCGCTTTTCCCATCGGACGGACCGCCGCCAGGTACTGCTTGGTGCGCAGCACGAGCTGGCCGATCCCGACCTTCCCGGTCGACTTCATCGCCTCGCGCAGAAGGGCGTACGGCCGCGCGGCTCCGCGATCCGGCACCAGGTAGTAGCTGTGGTCGTAGTAGATGGGATCGATCTGGCTCGGGTCGACGAAGTCCTCGATGTCGATCGAGCGGGTGGCCTTGGGGGCGAATGCCTCCAGCTCTTCCCGGGCTACCGTCACGTACCGGCCTTTCGAGACCTCGAAACCCTTGGCGATGTGCTCCCAGGCGACCTCCTCCCCGTCGATCGCGCAGACCCACTGCTGCTGGATGCGCCCGCCGTCCTTGTCGTGGAGCATGTGGAAGCGCACCTCCTTGGGGGAGGTGGCGGAGACCAGCTTCACCGGCACGTTGACCAAGCCGAAGCTGATCGATCCGCTCCAGATCGGCCGGGCCATCTACCTCACCTCGCGCGCGGGCCCGGGCCTCTCGGTGTCACCTCGCGCCTCGCGGATCACGCTGCAGGCCTGCATCGGAGAGGCTCCTGGTTCGAGTTGCGCATCGATCGCCGCGGCGGCAATCAAGTGCGCACGTTCCGCGAGGCGCGGCAAGCAGGCGGCCGCGGCGCTGCACGGGATCCGACGCGTTCCGCAGCCGACGGTAGATCCGGGCTTCAGGGGGGCTCGGGCGGGAGCTCCTCGCGCGGCGCCTGCTCGTCGTCGGAGGGCGGCCGCGGCTCGATCACCCGCCGTTCCGCGCGTCGGCGGAGAAGACGGAGGTGCGATCTGCGCGCGGCGGTGCGGTCCTTCGAGGCGCCGGGCGACGCGGCGCTCGGCCTCGCCTCGGGAGGCGGCGGCGCTTCTCCCGCGGTCCGGGCCCCGGGGGCTTTCCCCTCGTGCGCGGCGTGCTCGAGGACTGCGTTGATCTCGCCTCCGAGGATGAAGATGAGCCCCGTCAGGTAGAGCCAGGTGAGCAGCACGATCATGCCGCCGATCGACCCGTACATCACGTCGTACTTGCCGAAGTGCTCGACGTACTGGGTGAAGCCCCAGGTGGCCAGGAGCCACAGGAGCGTGCCGATCACCGAGCCGGGGGTGATGAACCGCCATTCCTGCTCGACGTCGGGAAGGAAGTAATAGAGCGTGGCGGCGACGAACATGATGAGGAACATCGTGATCGGCCAGCGGAGGAACGCCCACATCATCGCGTAGATCTGCTGGATGCCCAGCTGGCCGGCCAGCCACTCCCCGGCCTTTCCTCCCAGCGCGATCAGCGCGATGGACACCAGCACCACGGCCGCGCCGATCACGGTGATCCCGACGGCCATGGCCTGGGTCTTCCAGAAGGGCCGCGACTCCTTGACGTCGTAGGCGAGGTTCAGCGAGGTGCGGATGGCATCCACGCCGCGAGACGCGCTCCAGACCGCCAGGAGCAAGCTCACCGTGAGCAGCCTGGGGCGCTGCACGGTGAGGAGCTTCTGCAGCTGGTCCTGGACGATCGCCATCGCCTCGCCCGGCATCAGCTCGTCCAGGCGCGCGAGCAGCTCCTGCATCGCGCCTTGCAGGGGGAGGTAGGCAGTCAGCGTGACCAGGAAGGTGAGGAACGGGAACAGGGCGAAGACGAAGTAGTACGCCAGCTGCGCGGCGCGATCGGTGATCGCGTTGTCCGACCAGCGCCGGTAGAGCTTCTTGAGGAAGCCAGACCAGCCCAGCTCGTGCAGACCGGCGATGTGCACGCCTGGGAAGCTAGGAACTGCGCCTGGTGCGCAGCACGCGGAGGGCCCGGCGGTCAGGTGCCGGGCAGCTTGTAGAGCGACCCCAGGACCAGGCCGTAGGCCGCGTGGCCCGAGAGGACGAAGAGCGGCATGCTCGCGCCGAGGTAGTCGTGGATCCGGGGCGCCTCGCAGCTCACAGCGCCGCGGCGGCTTGCGATGGAGCCGGCGGCCGCTGGCTCGTCTGGGCCCGCGCAGCCAGCGTGCGCTCGTCGAACCAGAGAGCCCGCGAGAGGCGCGCCAGCTGGTCCGTCTCGACCCGCACCTCCTCGGCTGCGTCCCAGAGGCGGTTCTGCGCCTCCCACAAATCGAGGTGGATCCCCAGGCGCGCGGCCAGCTCCAGGACACCAGCCAGCTGCGGCGCCGCCTCGCCGGCCCCGCCTCCGAGGAGCTGCTCGACCAGCCTGTGCAAGAGCTCGTGGAAAAGGGCCTGCACCGCGGCGGGATCGATGCGGGCGCCCAGGCGCCGGGCCACCTGCGCGGTGGCCAGCAACTCCGCCTGCGCCGTGGTCAGGTCGATCTTCCCGTCCGCCAGCGCCCGGGCGCACTGCTGCGCCTGGCGGGTCAGCGCGACGTCGGTGGCGACCTGCAGCGGGCGCGGCACGGGCGAGTCGATCTCGCGCAGGAAGTCGATCAGCCGCCGGTTCGACTCGTAGATCTGCAGGTAGTCGTCCTCGTAGCGCCGCATCGTCTCGTCGAGGAGCTGCCCGGCCAGGCGGCGGCGCTCGTCGAGGAACAGGTCGCGCAGGGTGTAGTCGCGCCCGGGGAAGTCGAAGTCGATCTCGCGCACCATCTGGGCGAGCGAGAGCGCGGCGAACCTCCCGAAGAGCCGCTTCTCCGCCTCGGGGTGCGCGTGCGCGTCGTACGGCCGGAGCCCGCAACGGATGTCCGATCCGGAGAAGTGCAACACGCAGGCGGACAGGTCGCGCCGCTCGTGCGTCAGGCGGCTGCGGATCTCCAGCCGCGACATGGCCAGCGTGGCGCTCCCCCCTTTCTCGCGCCGGCGGCCGCGCAGCGCCACGTCGTAACAGAACAGCTGGTCCGCCTTGCCGTACTCGTCGAACAGCCCGGCGACGGCGTAGTGCGCCGCCACGCCTTCCAGCGAGACCACCGAGGGCTTCACCAGCGCCTCGTAGACCCACGCCCCGTCGCCCAGCTCGGGGACGTTGGAAGGCGCCCTGGACAGCGCCTGGGCGAACTCCGGCTCCAAGTCCGCGCCGCCCACCTCGCGGGCGAGCTGCAGCGCCCGGGCCGCGTACTTGAGGATCTGCACCGTCTCGATGCCGGAGATCTCGGAGAAGAACCAGCCGCAGCTGGTGTACATGAGCAGCGCCTGCCGCTGCATCTCCAGGAGCTTCAAGGCCTTGACCCGCTCGGGCTCGTCCAGCGCGCGCCCCGCCTGCCGCTCCACGAACTCGATCGCGCGGCGGCGCTCCGGATCGATCACCAGCTCGATCAGCTCGTCGCGGGCGCGCCACGGGTCGCGCAAGAGCGGGGCGGCCTCCCGCTGGTAGAGCTCGGCGAGCCGGTCCCGGAGCAGGTCGAGGGCGTCGCGGAGCGGCCCGCGCCATTTCTGGTGCCACCCGGGCTGCCCGCCGGTGTGGCAGCCGCAGTCGCTGCGCCAGCGCTCCACTCCGTGCATGCAGCTCCACGAGGACCCTTCGGCGATCTCCGCCTCGTGCTCGGGAGGGAAGAGCGCCAGGGCCTGGGCCAGGTTGACCAGCTCCACGTCCTCGCGGTGCTGCAGGTGGCGCAGCGCCGCCGCCAGCACCTCGTCGCCGCCCTTCTTGTGGTGGCCGAACGTCTCGCCGTCGACGGCGACCGCGAGCACCTCGTCGTGCGTCCGGGCGTCGTTGAATCCCTGCTCGAGGCGCTGCACCAGCTCCTCGCCGCTGGCCAGGCCCTCCCCGAAGGCGATGCCGCGCGCGATCGGGCCGTCGTAGAAGAAGACCGCGATCTGCCGGCCGTCGCGCAGGTCTACCGTGTATGGGAGGGTCGGATCGAACTGGGCGTTGCGGGCGTCCTCCCATTCGCCGCCGGCCGAGCGCACCCGGAGCGCCTGGTGGGGGGAGAGCACGGTGAGCTGCACGCCCTCGTCGGCCAGCGCGCGCAGCGTCGCCAGGTCGGCGGCGGTCTCGGGCAGCCACATGCCTTCGGCCGCCCGTCCGAACCGGCGGCGGAAGTCGTGCAGGCCCCAGCGGATCTGCGTCTTGCGGTCGCGGTCGTTCGCCAGCGGCAGGATGGCGTGCGCGTACGCCTGCGCGATGGCGTTGCCGTGCCCGCGCCGCCGCACGCTCTCCGCGTCGGCCTCGAGCACGCGCCGGTAGATCTCGGGCGCGCTCCGCTCCATCCAGGCCAGCAGGGTGGGCCCGAAATTGAAGGAGATGTGGCGGTAGTTGTTGACGATGTCCTTGATGTACCCGCCGCCGTTCTTCAGGCGCGCCGCCGCGTTCGGTCCGTAGCACTCGGCGGCGATCCGCTCGTTCCAGTCGTGGAACGGCGCTGCGGTGTCCTGCACCTCCACTTCCTCGATCCAGGGGTTCTCGCGGGGGGGCTGGTAGAAGTGTCCGTGCAGGCACAACAGGCGCCTGTTCATGGGGGACAGATAGTCACCGACGGTCCCCGGCAGCACAAGCGCACGGCCGGCCGTGCCGCCGTCCGGCCGCACGGACCGCGCCGCACCGCATTGCTGGAAGTGCGGCCTGTGTCCAGATTCGGACGGTCAACACCGGATCCCCGCATGGAGGTCCCCAAGGAGACTGGCGCCGCAGCTCCCCTGGATTAGACGGCCGCGGGGCGCTTGCGCTCGGCGATGCTGCCGAGCAGGCGCCCCAGCCGGACCAGGCATTCGCGCAGGCCCTCGAAGGCGCAAGGCTCCTTGCAGCACACCTCGACGGCCCCGACCACGTCCTCGCCGTCGAACAGCGGAAAGGCGAGCACGTACCGGACTGAGGCATCGCGGGCCCGCGAGGCGAGCTCGCGCGGCACTTCGGCCATCTCGAACGCGAAGGCAACCGGACGCCCCGCGGCTGCCACACGGGGCGCCCAGCTCGCACTCGCACCCGCAGCCACCCACGCCTCGCGGAGCGGCTCCATGCCGTCGCGCACGCTCCAGACCTGCGTGGGGCTTTCCCCCTCCATCCAGGTGAGGCGGGCGAGCGGCCATTCCGACTCGACGCAGAGGGCGGAGAGCCCGGCCCGGAGCGCTCCAAGGGCCGTAGGATGAGCCTCGGCCGCCGCTTCAATGCGCGCAGCATTGTCCATCGGCAGCAGAAGATGCGATGGCCCCGGGGCGCGGCAAGGGTCCAGATGTAGGCTCGGCTGAGGTGCTGTGTGGCGGAAGCGTTGCTCTCGGATGCCCGCGAGGGGCTGTGGTGCGCGGCGGGCGGGTTCCACCTGGACCCGCGCGAGCCCGTGCCGCTCGCGGTGGTGACGCATGCGCACGCGGACCACGCGGTCCCAGGGAGCGCGCGCTACCTCTGCGCGGAGCCCTCGGTCGCCCTCCTGCGCCACCGCCTGGGGCCGGAGGCGGCGATCGAAGGCATCCCCTACGGCGAGCAGCGCGCGCTGGGAGGGACACGGATCTCCCTCCATCCGGCGGGGCACGTGCTCGGCTCGGCCCAGGTCCGCGTCGAAGGCGGCGGAGAGGTGTGGGTGGTCACCGGCGACTACAAACGGGAGGCCGATCCGACTTGCGCGGCATTCGAGCCCGTCCGCTGCGACGTGCTCGTCACAGAGGCGAGCTATGCGCTCCCCATCTTCCGCTGGGACGACCCCCGCGAGGTCCTGCGGGAGATCCACCGCTGGTGGCAAGGAAACTCAGGGCGCGCCTCGGTGCTGTTCTGCTACGTGCTGGGGAAGGCGCAGCGGATCCTGGCCGGCCTGCTGGAGCTGACCGACCGGCCGGTCTACGTGCACGGCGCGCTGGAGCCGATCACGCGCATCTACCGCGAGGCAGGAGTGCGCATGCTGCCCACCCTGCCGGTCGCCGAGACGGCCAAGGGTCGATCGTTCGCCGGCGAGATGGTGCTGGCTCCCATCACCGCGCGCGGCAGCCCCTGGATGCGCCGCTTCGGCGAGAGCGAGAGCGCCTTCGCCTCCGGAAGCATGCGCATCCGCGGGCAGCGCAGGCGGCGCTCGTTCGATCGGGGCTTCGCCCTCTCCGACCACGCCGACTGGCCGGGGATCCTGCGAACCATCGAGGAGAGCGGTGCGCGCCGGGTGCTGGCGACGCACGGGTACCGCGAGGCGCTGGTGCATTGGCTGACCGGCCGCGGCGTCGACGCGGCCGTGTCGGGCATCGCGCACCCCTCCGATCCGGAGGGCGACTGATGCAGAGGTTCGCCCGCCTGTACAAGGCGCTCGACGCGACCACCTCGACCAACCAAAAGGTGGCGGCGATGCAGGCGTACTTCGCCGAGGCGCCGCCCGCCGACGCCGCCTGGGCGGTCTTCTTCCTCACCGGGGCCCGCCTCAAGCGCCTGATCGCGCCGCGGCTCCTGGCGATCTGGGGCATGGAAGCGACCGGCACGCCGGATTGGATGTTCGGCGAGTGCTGGTCGGCGGCGGGCGACCTGGCGGAGATCGTCGCACTGCTGGTGGACACGCGGCGGGGCGGGGGGCCCAAGAAGATCTCGGGCCTTTCCCTCTCCGAGCTGATCGAGACGCGCCTCTTGCCGCTGCGCGAGGCGGACGAAGAGCGGAAACGGAAGGAAGTGCTGGCGCTGTGGGAGTCGATGACGCTGCGGGAGATCTTCCTGCTCAACAAGCTCCTCACCGGCGAGCTGCGCGTCGGCGTCTCGCGAACGCTCGCGGTCCGCGCCCTGGCCCAGCACGCCGGGCTCGATCCGGGTGTCGTCGCGCATCGCCTGATGGGCTCCTGGGAACCGACCGCCGAGGGATTCTCCCAGCTGGTCGCTCGCGACGTGCATGACGCCGACCTCTCCCGCCCGTACCCGTTCTTCCTCGCCTCGCCGCTGGAAGAGGCGCCCGCCTCCCTCGGCGATCGGGCCGCGTGGCTGGCCGAGTGGAAGTGGGACGGCATCCGCGCTCAGCTCGTCCGCCGCGGCGGTGCTGCCTGGCTCTGGTCTCGCGGCGAGGAGCTGATCACCGACAGGTTCCCCGACCTGCGGGAAGTCTCCCAGGCCTTGCCCGACGGGATCGTGCTGGACGGAGAGGTGCTGGCGTACTCGGGCGGAGCGCCGCTGCCGTTCTCGGTGCTGCAGCGGCGGATCGGCCGGCAGAAGCTCACCCCGGCGATCCTCGCCGAAGCGCCCGCCTCCTTCGTCGCGTATGACCTCCTGGAGATGGACGGGCGCGACTTGCGCGCGGAGCCGCTCGCCGGACGCCGGGCGCGCCTCGGGCAGCTCCTGGCGGGTTCGCAGGGCCGCCTGCTGCTCTCGGAGGAAGTGCCCGGCGCGACCTGGGAGGAGCTGGCCGCGCTGCGCTTGCAGGCGCGCGGGCGGGGAGTGGAAGGCCTGATGCTGAAGCGCCGCGACTCGCCGTACCGCAGCGGCCGCCCGCGCGGCGACTGGTGGAAGTGGAAGATCGACCCGTACAGCATCGACGCGGTGCTGGTGTACGCCCAGCCCGGCAACGGCCGGCGCGCGAACGTGCTCACCGACATGACGTTCGCGGTGTGGGACGGGGGCGAGCTGCTCCCGGTGGCCAAGGCGTACTCCGGATTGACCGACGAGGAGCTCGACCGCCTGGATCGGTGGATCCGGCAGCACACGGTGGCGCGATTCGGCCCAGCGCGCCAGGTGGAGCCGGTGCACGTCTTCGAGCTGCACTTCGAGGGCATCGCCCGCTCGTCCCGCCACAAGAGCGGCGTCGCGGTGCGCTTCCCCCGCATCGCCCGCTGGCGCACCGACAAGAAGCCGGCCGACGCGGACACCCTGGAGGGGCTGCGCGCCCTACTCCGTCCGGCCCAGGCGGCGCCCGTCTGAGGCGTGCTAAGTTCCGCGCCGCCGTCTGCCCGGAGAGCTTCGGTGACACGCGCGCTCGCCGCCCTCGCGCTGGTTCTCTGGTCCGCCCCGCTCCATGCCCAGGCCATTCCCACCGCTCCGCCGGAGGAGGTCGGGCTCTCCTCCGCGCGGATCGCCCGCATCCGCCAGGCGCTGCGCGCGGAGGTCGACGCGAAGAAGCTGCCCGGCGTGGTGGCGCTGGTCGCGCGCAAGGGGCGGGTAGCCTGGTTCGACGCGGTCGGCGTGCGCGATCCGGGCTCCGGCGCGGCGCTCGGCAAGGACGCGCTCTTCCGGCTCGACTCGATGACCAAGCCATTCGTGTCGGTCGCGGCCATGATGCTGGCGGAGGAGGGCCGGATCGGCCTCACCGACCCCGTCTCGAAGTATCTCCCTGCGTTCGCGAAGATGCAGGTGAGCGTCACCAGGACGGACCCCGCGACCGGCAAGGCGGCGCACGAGCTGGTCCCGGCCGCCGCGGTGCCGACCATCTACGACCTGCTCCGGCACACTTCGGGCCTCACCTACGCGGCGAGGACTTCCAACGCCGCGGTGAAGGAGGCGTACGCGAAACGCGGACTCGGCCGTCCGGACTCCCCGGTTGCGTATCGCGACCTGACGGCGGCGGAGGAGGTGGAGGCCATCGCCGGAGCGCCTCTCGCGCACCAGCCGGGCCGGGTCTGGGAGTACGGCCTGTCGACGGACGTGCTGGGGCGGGTGATCGAGACGGTCTCCGGCAAGCGGCTGGGCGAGTTCCTCGAGGCGCGGATCTTCAGGCCGCTGCAGATGTCCGACACGGGATTCTCCGTGCCGAAGGATCAGGCAGGTCGCCTTGCCCAGGCCTTCGCGACCGATCCGGCGACCGGGCAGCCGAGCAATCTGGTCGACGTCCTCTCGGCGCCCAAGAACGATTCCGGTGGCGCCGGCGCGGTCTCCACCGCCTCCGACTATCTCCGCTTCTGCGAGATGCTCCTGCGGGGCGGAGAGCTGGATGGAGTGCGTCTCCTCAGCCGCTCGACCGTGATCCTCATGACGGCAGACCACCTGGGCAGCCTGCTGGAGGCGGGGCCCACGCCGGGGGAGCAGCTCCTCGGCCTCAAGGGCTACACCTTCGGCCTGGGATTCGCAGTCCGCCGCGAGGACGGCCTCGCCGCCGTGCCCGGGCGGGCCGGCGAAGTCACCTGGGGCGGCGCCGCCGGGACCTACTTCTGGATCGATCCGCAGGAAGAGCTGGTCGGCATCCTCATGACCCAGGCCCCCGGATCGCGCATCTACTACCGCAAGCTGTTCCGCCAACTCGTGTACGCCTCCATCGCCGACTGACCCGCCGGGATCATGACCGTGATCTCCTGGTGAGTTCAGGAGTCACACGACGGCAAGGACAGGTCGACGGCGGGCCTCCGTTGCTTTTCAGGGGAAGAGTCCGACGCAGCGGCGGGCGCGGCTCGATTCGCACGCCGGCGGTCCCTCTTCGATTGTCGCCCGGTCTCGCGTCCTGCTCGAACAATCGCGCCGCGTGCCGGCTGGGGTCTCATGATTCATCGCTTCCCTTCGCAGCTCCTTCATTCGAGCTGCGAGGAAGCGATCGTGAATCACGCTTTGACGCAGTGCGGCCCGTCTTGAGACGAGTTGCCGATCGAGCGCGCACGCGGTTCGCGGAGGAGCGCCCGCATCGGACAACTTACGTATCCTGTCTCTTTTCCGTTGACGGGTCCGCGCGCTGCTCTTCGAACGTGTTTCCGGATGGCGCCAGAAAGGCTTTCTCGGCGCTCTGGCGCGCCTCCGGGGGAGACCTCTGGTCGTTCGTCCTCCGACGCGGAATGCACACCGATTCGTCCGACGCCTGACCGGAGAGCGTGGGGTTGAAGGTAGAGCGGTCAACCCGAGCTAGATCAGGCGGCCCAGCGGGCCGAGGTCGAGGTTCAGCTCTTCGGGCTTGAGGCCGAACTGGCGGGCGATCTGGTGGACCGTCTCTTCCAGCTTCATCAGGGCCTGGCCGATCTTCTCCGTCTCCTCGGCGGTGAGGGTCCGCGACTCCATCCGGCGGATCGCTTGCCGCTCGAGCAGCTTGCGCAAGAATTCCACCAGGGCCAGCACCAGGCGCACCACCGATTTCTGCACGTCCTCGGGATCGGCGTTCCAGCGGGGCGGCCCCGCCTGGCGCTGCAGCTCCTTGCGCAGCGACTCCAGCTCCTGCACTTGCAGCGCGACCACGTCAGGCTTCTTCACCGCAGCGCCTCCGGAGCGAAGGACCAGGCAGGCCACGGACCGCTGGGCGCCACCCGGACCTCGAGCGCGACGCCGGCCAGCGCGCGCAAGTACTCGGGGGCGCGGCCGCGGTCGATCAGGTGGTACACGCTGGCGAGGAGCGGACCCCGATGGACCTCGGTCCGTTCCGCCCGCACCAGCGGCTCGAGCGCCGCCCGCAGCGGATCGAGCTCCGGAAGCGATCGTGAGCGCCGCAGCGATTCCAGGTACGCGGTGCCGCTCCTGCGGTCCGCGGGCGGCGCCTCGCCGAACACCCGCAGCGTCATCTGCTCGCGGCCGCGCACCAGCTCGAGGGCCTCGAGCAGCTCCGCCTCGCGCGCGGAGAAGTCCACCTGCCCGGCGACGGATCCAAAGCGGACGGGCAACAGCGCAGGGCAGGTCCCGGCGAGCCGACGCACGGCCGCCTCGTGAGCACGGACAGTTTCCGCCGTCAGCTCCGGCGGCCGATCGACCTCGCCCGCCAGGGCGAAGAAAGGTCCTGCGGGCAGCGCCCGCACCGGCTCGCCCAGCGCGCCGAGCACGGCGAGCGCGGGAGGCCGGTCCGCGATCGCGTACACGTTCAGCGGCGGGCTCACTTCTTCCTCGCGCGGGGGCGGACCTGGTCGGCGGCGCAGAGCAGGGCATCGAGCCGCAGGTAGATGAGGTCGACTCCGGCGACGCTCAGCATCGCCTCGCCACTCACCAGGACACCCTTGTTGAGGACGTGGTCGATCACGTCGAGCAGGGACTGATCGGCTCCCTCGAGGATCTCCAGGGCCTGCTCTTCGCGCCGCCTCATGCGGACTCCGCCACGAAGTTGTAGGGCGGCCAGGGACCGGTCAGCGTCAGCTCGTAGCCGTCCCGCCCGAGCCGCGCCTTCGCCTTGCGCGCGGCGGCCTGGAAGAGCTTCGCCCGCCCGCTGCGCACCAGGAAGGCGGCGTCGAGCAGGACGCGCCGGCCGGCGGGACCCGGCGGCGGCGCGCGGCGGCGGGCATCGTCCGCGCGGCGCGAAAGCTCGTCGAACAGCGCGGCGGCGCGCTCGCCGCCCCGCTCGATCACCTCGCGCGAGAGGTCGCGCTGCTTCTTCTTGCGCAGCAGGAACTCGGTCCCGGAGGCCCCCTTCGCCTCGCCGCGGGCGCTCTGCGCCGCCCGCTCCAGGGCGCGCGGCTCGTCGAGGAGCAGGCGCAGGCCCCATTCCTCCCGGCCCGCCAGCCTCTCCAGCAGCCGGTCGATCCGCTTGCGCTGTCCAGCCACGTGCTGCAGCGCGCGCTCGTCGCTCCGGAACAGGGTGAAGAGCTTCATCGGGAGCACGGTCCCTGACCGTCCGGTGAATTCGACCACGGCCTCGTGCGGGAGCGCCCGCTCGGAGACCCAGGCGAGGTCCGAAAGGCCGCGCTCGATGGCGGCCTCGCCATACCTCTCGGCCCGTGCATTGGCCGCGACCAGCCACAGGCCGCCTCCTGCGTCGATCGCGCGCGGCGGCCCGGCCCCCGGCACTCCTCGAGGAGCGCGCGCCAGCGGGGGCGCCTTGTCGCGCTGGACCACGCAATACAGGTAGGTCAGGTCGCTCATCGGGCCGTCCAGGTCCGGCCAAATGCCAGGAGCGCCCGCTTTCCTCGCGGGGGAGGCGCCACGGCCGGAGCGGCCAGCATAGCAGGGGTCCGCCTCTGGAGCGCCGCCATCTCCCGGGCCTCGGCCGCGCCCACCCGCCTGCACCGGGCGCAGCCGGACGGCGTGAGCGCGTTCACCAGCACCGGCCCGGCCGGCACGCCCAGCTTTCGCAAGGCGCGCAGCAGCCGCTCCGTCTCGAGCCTGGGCAGGGCGGCGGCCCGGGTCACCGGCACGAACAGGGTCCGCGCCGGATTCCGCAGCAGCTCCCGCAGCTCGCGCAGCTCCCGCGCGGTGGTGGTCAGCGTGCGCGCCAGGTCGCCCAGCCCCACCACGCGGCGGTACTTGAGCAGGATGGCGAGCAGCGCGTGGACCCAGCCCAATGCTTTCTCCGGCATTTCCAGGAGGCGCAGGGCGTGTCCGGTCGGGGCCGTGTCCACCACCACCAGGTCGAGGCCGCCCTCCAGCGCCTCTGACACGGCGAAGAGGGCGAACAGCTCGTCGATCCCCGGAGGCGCCAGCTCGATGAGGTCCTGGACCACCAATCGATCGAAGGTGGCGTCGAACTGCTTGCCGCCGCGCAGCTCGTCGAACAGGTCGTCGACGTTGCGGCGGTATTGCTCCCGCCGGGCCGCGAATGCCCGATCGGCGTCCAGCTCGCGCGCGGACAGCCGCTGCGCCACCTCGCGGGGAGCGTCGGACAGCGCGGCATCGAGCGCATCGCCCAGCGAATGGGCCGGGTCGGTGGAGAGGAGCAGGACGCGCTTTCCACCCCGGGCGAGGTGGAGAGCGCACGCCGCCGCGCAAGTCGTCTTCCCCACGCCGCCCTTGCCTCCGAAGAGGAGCAGCCGGAGGCCCTCCGGAGGGATCCAAGGGACACCCCCGGCAGGGAGGCCACGGGTTCGCCCGGGGCGCGGCGCCTGCGCCCGCGCCGAGGAGAACCGCCGCAGGGCGGCGAGCCCCCGCGGCTCGACCGTCAGATCAGGCACCAGGCGGAAGGGGGTCGTGGGGAACGCCTTGCGCGCCTCGCCCAGGACCCGCGCTTCCTCCGCCCGCCGGCCGCTGCAGAGCACGCAGGGCCCGCGAGGCGGTGGAGTCAGCCGGTTCACCACCATCTGCGCGATCCGGCCGCCGAGCCGGTCCAGCGCCGCCGCACCGTCCCGCGCCTCGCGCAGCGCCAGCTCCTCGGCCAGGAGGACCCAGTGGAACGCGCTGCGGTCCGGGTCGCGCAAGAGCGCCCGCAGCTCCTCCGCCTGCCGTTCGATGCCCTCGATCACCGCGTCGCTCGCGTCGGGCACGTAGCGCCCCTGCAGCGACTGGGACATCCAGCGGTGCTTCTGCTGCAGATCGGCGAGCACGCGGGCGAGCCGGGCCAGCGTCTCCGGCATGGCCAGGAGCCGCAGCGTGTGCCCGGTGGGGGCGGTGTCCACCACCACCTCGTCGTACCCGCCCGCCCTGGACAGCCGGGTGAGCTCGAGCAGGCCGATCAGCTCGTCGACCCCCGGCAGCGATTGGGAGAACAACTGATCGACGTCCTCGTCGTCGAGGTACGTCCCGCGCGACGCGAGCACCCGGAATGCGCGCTCGCGCTGGCGGAACCAGCGGTGGAGGGCGCGGTCCGCGTCCAACTCGGCCGCGAACAGCCCTCGCGCAAGCCGGCGGGGCCGCGCGGAGAGCCGGGCGGAAAGCGCGTCCCCCAGGGAGTGGGCCGGATCGGTGGAAACCACCAGCACGCGGCGGCCCCGCGCCGCGAGCGCGATCGCCTCCGCCGCGGCGCAGGTGGTCTTCCCCACGCCACCCTTGCCCGCGAAGAAGTTGAAGAACACGGCCGTCCCTGCCCGGCTTTTAGTCTTCGCCGTGGATGGTCGCCTCGACGCCGGTGACCTTCGCTTCGCCAGGTCCGGGCGCCTGGCCACGCTGCCGTTCGCGGACCTCGCGGAGCCGGGCGAGCAGGTCCGACTCCAGCGCGCGGAACTCCGCCTCGCCGATCTCGCCCAGCTCGAGCCGCATCTGGGCCGCGAGCAGCTCCTCGCGCAGCCGCGAGTCGTCGTTCAGCTCGGCATCGACCGCCGCGGCGATCTTGCCGAGCACGAACTTGATGCCGCCCACGAACAAGCGGTCGATGATGATCACTTTCCTTCCTTCGCCCTTTCCAGCTTGAGGCGGATGTTGACGAAGTTGTACGGCGGCCACGGCCCCGTGTACTTGAAGGTCAGCTTGTCGTGCTCAGCGCCGATCTGCTTCACCCGCTGGTCGAACGCCTGCTCCTTGTCGCGCGAGACCAGGAACGCGGCGTTCATGATCATCTTGTCGCCGATCGGCTTGTTGGCGCGCGAGGCGACGGCCACGTCCCGCAGCGCTTCGAAGATCTCCGCCACGTACTTCTCGGACATGGATTGCAGCGCCGCGTCCACCAGGCGCCCGTACTGCATCCGGGCGAAGTAGGTGGAGCCCTTCTGGGCGCCGATCTGCCCCTTCAAGTTGCGGATGTCCTCGTCGGCGCGCTCGATCTCGCGGATCATCACGTCGCGGTCCCAGAGCACCTTGAGGCCGAACTCGAGCTTGTCTTGCATCTTGACCAGCACGTCGTGGAACGCCTCGTACGCGGAGCGGAGCAGCTCGACGATGTCGTCGCGGGTCTTGAACACGGTCCCGAACGACATGGGGATCACCGTGTACTTGCGCATCACCGTCTCGTTGACCCGCTCGTGCGCCAGCACGTTCTCCCGGGTGGGGTCGGGGACCTCGATCGGCGTGTCGGACACCACCGCGGCGATGTCCTTGTAGTTCACCGTGTGCACGTCCGGCGAGTCTGCGCCGATGCCCAGGGGGCCGAAGCGCAGCGCCTCGCCGCTCTGGATGATGCAGTACACGTACTTGCCGCGGGGACCGGCTTCCGCCCTGGCAGACTCGGCGGGCAGCTCGCTGGCCAGGGCGCGCGCTCCGCCGCCGTCCTTCCCGCGGGCGCGGGGCGAGCCCTTGGCCCCGCGCTTCTTCTTCTGCGGTTCCGGCATCTACCCCTCCGCCTTCGCCGCGCTCGGCCGCGGCGTGGACAGCATCCGGCGGATCTCGGCCACCAGCTGGTCTGGCAGGCACGGCTTGGCGACGAACGAATCGCAGCCGGCCTCCATGGCGCCCTTGGAATGGCCCTGCATGGCGTGCCCGGTGAGCGCCACCACCGGGATCGCGCTGGTGCGCCGGTCGGCCTTGAGCCGCCGGGTCGCCTCCCACCCGTCCATCACGGGGAGCGAGAGGTCCATGATGATGATGTCGGGCGGGTTGGCGAAGGCCTGCTCGAGCGCCTCCTGGCCGTTGGACGCCTGGGTCACCCGGAAGCCGGCGAAGACCAGGTACTCGGCGTACATCTCCCGGTTGTCCTGGAAGTCATCGACCACCAGCACGAGCGGTGGCTGGCTCATGGCCTCCTCCCTCGCCGGGGTACGTGCAGGGTGAAGGTCGACCCCGCGCCCAGCCTGCTGTCGACCGTGATGCGACCCTCCAGCATGTTCGCCAGGCGGCGGCAGATCGAGAGGCCCAGGCCCGCTCCACCGTACTGGCGGGTGACGGAGTCGTCGGCCTGGCGGAAGTCCTCGAAGATCTTCCGCTGGTCCTGCTCCGCGATCCCGATCCCGGTGTCGTTCACCGCGAGCGAAATCTCGTCCTTTGCGGCATCGTAACCCGCGCTCACCCGGATCGCACCCTGCGGCGTGAACTTGATCGCGTTGGTGAGGAAGTTGAGGACGATCTGCTTGACCTTCTGCCGATCGCTCATCACGGGCGGCAGGTCGGCCGCCAGCTCGGTGGACGCGGACAGGCGCACCCTGTGGATGAGCGGCTCGACCTCGGCCAGGAGCTCCCCGATCAGGGTGGGCAGCTCGAACTGCTCGAGGTGCAGCGGCATCTTGCCCGCCTCGATGCGGCTCAAGTCGAGCAGGTCGTTGATGATGTTCAACAGATGCTTGGCGTTGGAGTCGACGCGCCCCAGGTTCCTCTTCTGCGCCGGGGCGAGCTCCCCGTTCACTCCCTGCAGCAGCATGCCGGTGTAGCCGAGGATGGCGTTGAGCGGCGTGCGGAACTCGTGCGACATGTTGGCGAGGAACTGGGACTTGAGCTGGGAGGCCTGCTCCAGCTCGATCGCCTGCCGCTGGAGGAGCTCGTTGCGCCGGACCAGCTCGGCGGTCGCTGCGTGCACCTTCGCCTCCAGCTCCTTCGAGGCGCGCTCCAGCTGTTCGTAGAGCCGGGCCTTCTCCAGCGCCTCGGTGCGGTCGTGGAGGATGGTCACCACCCCGGTGACCTCCCCGTGTTCGCTCAGGACTTTGCCGCTGATCGCCTCCACCGGCAGCGGCCGCCCCGCCTGCGGGTCGGCCAGGCTGATCTCGCCGCGGAAGCGGGAAGCGCCGGCGGAGAGGAAGACGTTGGAGACGAAGGAGGAGAAGTGCGCGTCGTTCAAGCGCACCGCGCGCTGCACCTCCCCGCCGGATCCCTCCGGCGCGGTGAAGAGCCGCTCGGCGGGAGCGTTCATCAGGAGGATCTTGCCCGAAGGATCGGTCACCAGGATGGGATCCGCCACCGAGTCGATGATCAGGTCCAGCCGGTCGCGCTCGGCGCGCACGTCCGCCTCGGCGACCCTCAGCTTGCGATAGTTCTCCTCGATCTGCTCGGTGGCGGAGCGCAGGTCGGTGACGTTGCGCAGGATGGAGACGAAGCCGGTGCCCTCGCGCGGGTGCTGCACGGTGGTGGAGAGCAGCTCGAACAAGAGGTCGGTGCCCTCGGTCGGGTTCACCAGCAGGATCTCGCGCCGCGCCGCCTCCGGATCGTCGATCGCCTGCCGGGAGAGGGCGGCCGAGAAGAGCATGTTGTTCAAGGTGACCGCGCGCTGGCGGCCCTCGCTCTGCTCCTCGCGAGCGACGAACAGCGCGTCCGCGCGGGTGTTGGAGATGATGATCCGGCCCTCGGTGTCGGTGAGCAGGACCGGGTCCGGGACCGAGTTGATCAGGCTGAGCAGGAACTCGCGGTCCCGCTGGAGCCGCTGCTCGGACTCGAGCAGGCGGCGCGCCGCGCGCAGCTGGACGAGCTTCTGCCCCAGCACATCCGCCAGCCAGCGCGTCTCGCGGTCGAGCAGCGGCGAGGGCAGGCTCGCCAGCAGGATGCCGACGCGCGCCTCGGGCCGCTCGGAGATCGGAAGTGGCGCCGCCACGAAGGGTCCGGGGGCGAACGGCGCGGGCGCGCGCGCCTGCCCGTTTTCGAAGACGATAGGAGTGGACCGGGAGAGGGCGAGCGCCACCGGGTGCGCCTCCTCGTCGCGGTGCACGGAAAGCCGCTTCAGCTGAGCGGCCGTCACGCCGGAGCCGGCCAGCGCGCGCAGCTCCTCGGTCTGGGGATCGATCAGGGCGCACACCGCGGCCTTGGCCCCGGCGTTCTGGGCGAGCCAGTCCACCGCCCGCTGGGCGCAATCCGTCGCATCGTCGCTCGCCAGGAGGAACTCCACCAGCGCGAGGCGCGCCAGGGCTTTCGACTCCGGCGGCCGCTGTGGCGTCGTGGTCGGGGCGGGGCGCGCCAAGTCGGGCTACTCCACGCGCCGTCGCTTCGCCCGGGCGCCCGTCGCCAGCTGCGCCTTGAGCGAGGCATTCTCGGCCAGGAGCGCCGCGTGCGCCCGCGCGTCGATCGGCCTTGCGCTGGCGGTGGTCGTCGTCTGCGCCACGGCCTCCGAGTACTTGAGGTACGTGTCGATGGAGGCGACCACCACCCGCGCCTCGACCGTGATGAGGTCTATCCCGACCAGCGAGACGCGCACCCAGGCATCGATCACGATGCCCTTGTCCAGCACCCGATCCAGGACGTCGATCAGGCTGGAACCACCGGAGGCTCTTTCGACGGGCATGGGTCGATTCTCCAGATCAGCGTCGCGGCGCGCTGCGCCGGGCCGTCGTGGTGCGGGTGAGGGTCTCGAGCTTCCGCTCGAGCAGCCGGACCTGCTGGCGCAGGGCCTCGTTCTCGGCCTGGTCGCGGTTGCGCCCTGGGGCCAGGTGGTGGTCGTACTTCCACCAGTCGAGGCCGATCTCCTGCGCCTTGTCGATGGAACAGACGATCAGGCGGATGCGGACCGTGAGGAGCTCGACCTCGGCCAGCGAGACCTTGATGTCGCCGGCGATGACCAGCCCCTTGTCGAGGACGCGGTCCAGCACGTCCACCAGGCCGCTCGCCTGATGCCGTCCCAGCTGGAGTTCAGTGCCCATTGGTAGACACTTTGTAGAACGACCCCCGCCCGGTCGCGCAAGGGGTCGCCCGGAAGGACTCCGACCATGGGTACCGATACGTTCAATGGCGAACAATCGCGGGTAGTATCACTTCCAGCGGATGGGCGCGGGCCGCCGAGCGTGCGTAACTGGGCGGATCGGCCGACGCGCCGCGTCGCGCAGGCAAACACACAAGCGAGCAGGCGCTCGCTGATCCGGCGCCCGTCCAGGAACTTCGACGGACGCCGGAGCGGGTGCATCCTGCTCGCGACCCCCATGCAACCTCAAGCGCGAGAGCAGCTCCTGGTGCTGCTGGTGGAGGACGACGCCGACCTCGCGGAGGTCACGCAAGCCGTCCTCCAGCAGGAAGGCCTGCAGGTCGCGGTCGCGCACGACGGGCGCGAGGGCCTCGACCTGATCGAGAAGCTGCATCCCCAGGTGGTGGTCACCGACCTGGTCATGCCGGTGCTCGACGGGCTGGAGCTGATCCGGCGCCATGCCGCGCGCCCGGCCCCGCGGGCGCCGGTGATCGCTCTTTCGGCCGTCGGCGCGAAGTTGCGCGCCGCTCGCGATCTGGGAGCCGCCGAGGTCTTGCTCAAGCCGGTGTTCCCGCATGAATTGCTCCAGTCGGTGCTCAAGGTGGTCCGGGCGCACTCCTGAAGCGGGTCCTTCGCTCCGCGGCGCGGCGCCGCCTTGTGAGCGACGTCGTGCTCGATTTCAGTCAGGTGGACGACTTGCACGTGCACGCGCTGGGGGTGGTCGCGCAATCGGCGCGGCCCGGGCTGTACCTCCTGGGCGTATGCACGACGTAGGATGCAGCCATGGAGGCGGCGGCGCCCACGCTCGACCAGATTCGCGCCGCCCGCCAGGAGTTGGGGGAGCTGATCGCGCAGACTCCGCTGTGGCCCTGGGGGGGCGACGCGGTGGAGCAGGCCGCGGGGCGCGGAACGCAGGTGCTGCTCAAGCTGGAATTGTTCCAGCACGCGGGGAGCTTCAAGCCCCGCGGCGCCCTGTGCGCGATGATGGACCTTTCGCCCGATGCCTTGCGGCGCGGGGTGACCGCGGTCAGCGCCGGCAACCACGCGATGGCGGTCGGCTACGCAGCCCGGGCGCTGGGGACCAGCGCGAAGGTGGTGATGCCCCGCTCGGCCAGCCCCGCCCGGGTGCAGGGGTGCCGCGACTACGGCGCCGCAGTCGAGCTGGTGGACGACGTCCACAGGGCGTTCGAGAGGGTGCACGAGATCGAGGAGCAGGAGGGGCGCACCTTCATCCATCCGTTCGAAGGTCCGCTCACCGCGCTGGGGACGGCGACCCTGGGCCTGGAGATCTGCCAGCAGGCGCGCGAGCTGGACGCCGTGATCGTCCCGATCGGCGGCGGCGGGCTGTGCGCGGGGGTCGCGTCGGCGGTCAAGCAGATGCTTCCCCGCCGCGCCGTCTACGGAGTGGAGCCCGAGGGCGCCGACTCGATGCACCGCAGTTTCGCCAGCGGCAAGCCCGAGACGATCGAGGCGGTGCGGACCATCGCCGACAGCCTGGGCGCGCCGCACGCCGCCCCGTACAGCTTCGCGCTCTGCCGACGCTACGTCGACCGCCTGGTCAAGGTGGACGACGACGCGCTCCGCGCCGCCATGGGCCTTCTCTTCCGCTCCGCCAAGCTTGGCGGTCGAACCCGCCGGCGCGGCCGCCACTGCCGCTCTCTGCGGCCCGCTCCGCGACACGCTCGCGGGCAAGCGAGTCGCCGTGATCGTCTGCGGCGCCAACATCGACCCCGCTACCTTCGCCAGACACCTCGGCGTAAGTACCTAAAAGATCACCGCGGAGACGCGGAGAGCGCGGAGGATCTAGGTTTTCTGAAAACCCCAATCTCCGCGTTCTCCGCGTCTCCGCGGTGATTATTTTGGTCCTGTTCGTGGCTAGATCTGGAGGGTGGGGCGGATCAGGATCGGGACCAGCGGGTACGCCTACCGGCACTGGAAGCACGTTCTCTACGAACCGGTTGCCGGAGCGCGCCGCGCGGGCGGCGGCCTCGGTGCAGTGAATCGCTACCGCCGCCGCGGGGGTGCACGGCCGACGGCGCGCGACTCGGCGCCGGGGAGCAGCTCGATCCGGATCGTCGGGTCGCTCGGCTCCGCCAGGGGGATGTCCGCGCGGAGGAAGGCGGGCGGAGCGGGGCGGTAATACCAGAGGTATTGATCGGGCGCCTTGACGAACAGCCGCGCGATCCAGGGGACCTCGGGATGGATCACGAAGCGTTCGGCGCCGAGACGGCGGCCTCCCATGCTGAGCTCGCCCACCTGGTCCCGCGAGATGCTCACGGTGACCGTGCGCGGCTTGGTGGTGAAGACGACCGCGGTCAGCTGGATCTTCTCGCCCCTGTCGAGGCGCTCGGTGAGGTTCTTCACCGCGTACATGAAGCCGACCCCGACGAAGGCGTCCTTCGTGTCGTCGAGATGCTCGTCCCAGGTGTCGACTCCGTCGCCGGTCCGCTTGCGCGCGGTGGCGTGTCCCGTGGTCAGGTCGACCGAGAACTCGCGCAGCACCTCGTCTCCCTGGGTCTCCTTCCAGCTCCAGAAGAGCTGGCGGAGCCGCGCTCGCTGGTCGAGCACGGTCTCCTCGCGCACGCGGCGCCCGTCGCGCAGGTCGAAGATGCCCTGCGCGTGGAGCTTCCCGTCCTCGATGTACTGGGTGAGCGTCCCGTCGCCGATCTGGCGGCCCTCCGCGTCACGCACGACCGGAAAGCCGCGGAGCGTTCCTTCGATCCAGCGCACCTCCACCCCGGCGGCGTTCAGTGAGGCGAGCAGGGCGAGGGCGACCACGTTCACGCACATACCCTAACCACGGCAGCTCAAGTCCGCCGCAAAGCAGCCGATCAGCCGAGCCGTGGACCGGCTGCGCATCCCCAAGCACCGCGCCGACGTCGAAGTCACCGACTCGGACGGCCAGTCGCGCCGCTTCTCGGTCTTCCTCGCCGAGCGCACCAGCCACGGCGGCCCGGAGCGCGTCTGCGATCTGCTGAACGGCCCGCGCGAGTTCCTGCCGGCCATCGACTGCGAAACGGACGCCATGACCTTCCTCGCCCGTTCCTGCATCGTGGTGGCCCGCGTGGCCGGGCCGCTCTGGGACGTCGACGAGCTGAACCTGCCCCTGGAGCACGAGGTGGAGGTGGTGCTCTCGAACGGGCAGGCGCTGGCCGGCCTGGTGAGCTACGTGCTCCCGAGCGAGAACTCCCGGGTGGTCGACTACCTCAACGATCCGGCGCCCTTCCTGGCGCTGGTGGAGGGCGAGCGCGTCGCGCTCGTCAACAAGCGCCACGTGCTGCGCGTGACGCTGCGGTAACGGAGGGTTCTTGGCTCGCCTGGATGCGTACATCGAGCTGTTGTTCAAGGAGCCGGGCAGCGAGCTGGTCATGGAGACCGGCTCGGGCGCGGTGTTGCGCAGCGCGTCCAGCTCCCGCCCCGTGCTGCGGCAGTCGCTCAGCAGCGCCCAGATCGTCGGCGCCTTCAGCGAGCTGGTGCCGCCCGAGCTGAAAAGCGCCTTCCCCGGCCAGGGCTCGCTGAAGTTCCGCTATGGGGCCCCGGCGGGCGAGGTGAGCGTCCGCTTCGAGAGCACGCCCGACCGGGTCTCCGCGGTGGTCTCGATCCCGCAGAAGGATTCGCGCGCGAGGCCCATCATTCCGCCTCCGCCCCCGCCGCGGGCGGCCCCGCCGGCGCGCAGCGGCGAGTCCCACGGAATCGAAGTCAGCCCCGCCGCCGCGGACGCCGGGGCTGCGATGGGCCAGTTGCTCGAGCTGATGCTCGAGCACCGCGCCTCCGACCTGCACCTCTCCAGCGGCTGCGACCCTTGCCTGCGCAAGGACGGCGACGTGGTTCCCCTTCTCGGATACGGCGCGCCGGAGCCGGAGCGCCTGCGCAAGATGATCTGGTCCATCGCGCCGGAGAAGAACCGGCAGGAGTGGGGCGAGATCAAGGACACCGACTTCGCCCACGAGACCGAGGCCGCCCGCTTCCGCGTCAACGTGTTCGCCGACCGCCGGGGCATCGGCGCCGTGCTGCGCGTCATCCCCAACCAGATCCGCTCGGCCGAGGAGATGGGGCTCCCGCAGCAGATCCTCGAGCTCTGCCACCTCGCGAAGGGGCTGGTGCTGGTGACGGGCCCGACCGGGTCGGGCAAGTCGACCACCCTGGCGGCGATGATCGACTACATCAACCGCACCCGCAGCGATCACATCATCACCATCGAGGACCCGATCGAGTTCGTCCACCCCAACAAGAAGTGCCTGGTGAACCAGCGCGAGATCCGGGTGCACACGCAGAGCTTCAAGCACGCGCTCCGCGCGGCCCTGCGCGAGGACCCGGACATCGTGCTGGTGGGCGAGATGCGCGACCTGGAGACCATCTCCATCGCGCTGGAGACCGCCGAGACGGGTCACCTGGTGTTCGGCACCCTGCACACCAACACGGCGCCCAGCACGGTGGACCGCATCATCGATCAGTTCCCCGCCGACCGGCAGGCGCAGATCCGCACCATGCTGAGCGAGTCCCTCAAGGGCGTGATCACCCAGATGCTCTGCAAGAAGATCGGTGGCGGCCGGGTGGCCGCGCAGGAAGTGCTGCTCTGCACCAGCGCCGTCTCGAACCTGATCCGCGAAGGCAAGACCTTCCAGATCGCCTCGATCATGCAGACTTCCCGCGGGGCAGGGATGCAGACCATGAACGACGCCCTCTTGGAGCTGGTCCGCTCCAAGCAGGTCCTCCCCAGGGAGGCCCTCTCCAAGGCCGTCCACAAGGCCGACCTCCGCACCGCCCTGGAGCGCGCGGGCTTCCGCCCCGACCAGGACGAAGCCGCCTAGGCGAGGTCGAACAGCAAGACTTCCGAGCCTTCCTTCGCGGTCAGCTCCAGACGCTGCTCGTCGGAGATCGCGGCGCCGTCGCCTTCGCGGAGGGGCTTGCCGTTCAAGTCGACCGAGCCCCGGGCGACGTGGACCCAGGCATGGCGGCCGCGACCCAGGTCGTGCGAGACCCGCTCGCCGGGCTCGAGCAGCCCGGCGTACACCGACGCGTCCTGGTGGATGGTCACCGACCCGTCCCGGCCGTCGCGCGAGGCGACCAGCCGCAGCTTCCCTTTCCGATCCGCTTCCGGGAACGCCTTCTGCTCGTAGCCGGGCTCATGGCCGGCGCGGTCGGGCACGATCCAGATCTGCAGGAAATGCACGGGCTGGTTGCGCGAGGGGTTCATCTCGCTGTGGACCACGCCGGTCCCCGCGGTCATCCGCTGCACGTCGCCCGGCCGGATCACCGATCCGTTGCCCATGCTGTCCCGATGGGCCAGCTCGCCCGAGAGCACGTAGGTGAGGATCTCCATGTCGCGGTGGGAGTGCGAACCGAAGCCGCGCGCAGGCTGGACGCGGTCGTCGTTGATCACCCGCAAGGCGCGGAAGCCCAGCCGCTCCGGATCGTAGTGATCGGCGAACGAGAAGGTGTGCCGGCTGTCGAGCCAGCCGGCGTCGGTGTGGAACCGCTCCGTGGACGGAAGCACGCGGATCATCGCGGCAGTTGGACGCACACCCCCTCACAAGGATTCGTCCGATGGCCTGACCGCCGCCCGCGGATTAAGCTGGCGCCATGGTGACGATCTTCTACTGCAATTCCTGAGGGTACAAGCCGAGGGCTGCCCGTGCGGCAGCCGCGCTGGAAAAGGAGCTGGGCGTCGCCGCCGAGCTGAAAGTCGGCCCGACCGGGTCGTTCTTCGTCGACGTGGACGGCAAGGTGGTGATCGAGAAACGGATGCTCGCCTTCCCGGACGAAGACGAGATCGTCGCCGCGGTGGGAAAGGCCCTGGGAAGGGGTTAGGAGGCCGGGACGGAATCCGGGCCTCGGGCCGCCTGGTCCTGCGCGCTCCGCACCTCGTCCATGTCGAGCGCGCGCGCCTTCTGCACCAGCTCTTCCAGCGCCTCCTGCGGCAGCGCGCCCGGCTGGGCGAAGAGCGGGACCCCGTCGCGGAAGATCATCAGCGTGGGGATGGACCGGATGCCGAACGCCGCCGCGAGCTCCTGCTCCTGGTCGGTGTCGATCTTGGCGAAGGTGACATCGGGGTTCGCCTCGGCGACCCGCTCGTAGACGGGAGCGAACGCCTTGCACGGTCCGCACCAATCGGCCCACCAGTCGATGAGGACGATGCCGCCCTTCTGGACTGCGTCCTTGAAATCGTCCTTGGTCAAAGCGCGGGTTGCCACGGAGACCGTCCTTTCCGGAACGTTCGGCAGAACGTAGTCACCTGGGGCTGCGGGCGCCGCTCATTCGGCATCGGGCGGGCCGCCGCTCCGCGCGACGTCCTCCGTGCGGACGCGCGCCGGGTCCATGCCCCGCGCCCGCTTGGTCATGGTGGCGAGCAGCTCGTCGAACCCCGGCAGGCTTCCCTTCATGAAGCGCAGCGGATTCACCCGGGCCACCACGAAGGCCTTCAGGTACGGCGAGGTCAGCCCGCGCGCCTTCAGCTTCTCCACCGCCTGGCCCACCGCTTCGTCCAGCTCCAGCACCAGCGCGGCGCGCCGCTCGCGCTCGCGCACCGCTTCGGGAAGCTTCAGGCCCAAGAACTCGTCCACCTTCCTCAGCGCCGGCGCGTACGCGCCGCCGGAGAGCCGGCCCCGCTGCTCGTAGGCGAACCCGAGCGTGACCAGCACGGGCTCCTCCAGCTCCAGGGTCAGGTCGGTCTCGCGCCGGCTCGCGTCGGTCACGGCGAGGTCCCGTACCATCCGGGCCACTTCCAGCGACTTCTCCCGCAGGTTGTGCGCCTTCTCGATGTTGAGGGCGAGGATCTGGTAGGCGACGTCGCGCTCGGGGACCAGGAGCGCGAGCACGGCCTTCGCGCCCAGCTCCTTCAGCGCGGTGAGGCGGTGCCCGCCGTTCGGGGTGCGATAGGCGCCGTCCTCGCGGACCGCGATGATCGGATCCAGGTACCGGCGCGTCTTGTCCATCGCCCGGGTGAGCTTGAGCACGTGCGCGTCGGACACGTCGCGCTGGAACGGAGTCGGCTCCACCTTGTCCACCGGGAGCGCGGTGAAGAGCAGGGCGTGCCCGCCCAAGGGCTCGCGATAGGCCGCCAGCACCGCCCCCCCGTCCTCCTCGACTTGCCGGGCGAGCGCCTGCAGCTCGGCCGGGGGCTCCGCAAGGCGCAACTGCCCCGGACCCAGCTCGGTCGGCTTGAGCTTCACTCCCTTGCGAGCGCGCGGACGGCCGGTCTTGGTCTGGGGCCGCTGTCGAGGCATCCGCACATCCTACTTGCCCCACCCGCGCATTGCATGGCTACATCGAGGCGTGCACCGGTTCCTGGCCCTCCTGCCGCTCGTTTGCGGCTGCTTGGTCGCCCACGAGGAGCCCGCCGTCCGCGGCCTGCCGCGCGACGACCGGGCGGCGCCGCTCTCCGCGGTGTGGGTGGGGCATGCGACCGTGCTGCTCCGGATCGGCAACAGGACGGTGCTGACCGACCCGAACCTGGGCGGGGCGATCCTGACGATGCCCCGGGAGACCCCGGCCTCGCTGCGGCCTTCGGAGCTGCCCCGCGTCGACGTCGCCGTGATCAGCCACATGCACATGGACCATTTCGACGCCGCCACCGTCCGGAAGCTCGGGCGCTACACCGCCGTGTTCTTCCCCGACGGCGGCCAGGCGTACGCGGACGAGATCCTCCAGCCGCGCAAGCGGCCGCTGAAGACCTGGGACTCCGTCGAGATCTCCGGCCTGACCATCACCGCCGTGCCGGCGCGCCACCAGGGCGGACGCTACGGCATCGACACCCTCTGGAACCACGCCTCCACCGGGTACGTCATCGAGGGCGCCGGCCGGCGCGTGTACTTCGCCGGAGACACCGGCTACGACCCGCGCATGTTCCGGGAGATCGGCGCCCGGTTCCTCGGGATCGACCTCGCGTTCATCCCCATCGCTCCGGCGCGTCCGGGGCGCAAGAGCGATCGGTGGGGCCATGCCAGTCCGGAGGAGGCCCTGGACATCTTCCGCGATGTCGGCGCCGCCGCGATGGTGCCCATCCACTTCGAGGCGTACTACAGCCGCGGATCGGATCACGGCGCCCCGCGCCGGCGGCTCCTGGCCGAAGTGGAGCGTCGCGGGCTGTCGAGCCGCGTGTTCGCGCTGCGTACCGGAGAGCGGATCGCGCTGGGCGACGGCGCTCCGCGGATCCTCGGCGAGGACGGCCCGCAAGTCGCCGGCCGCTGACACCGGCCATGTCTTCCCTTCCCGAGTACGACCGGCTCGACGCCACCGACCTGGCCGCGATGGTCCGGCGCAAGGAGGTCTCTCCGCCCGAGTTGGTCGAGGCGGCCATCGAGCGGGTCGAGGCGCGCAACCCGCCCCTGAACGCGGTGGTCGGGCGCTGTTACGAGCGCGCCCGCCAGCAGGCCCGGGGACAGCTCCCCGAGGGCGCGTTCCGCGGCGTGCCGTTCCTGCTCAAGGACATGCTCGCGGTGGACGGTGGGATCTGCACCAGCAACGGTTCCCGGTTCTTCCAGGGCCATGCTCCGCAACGCGACAGCGAGCTGGTGCGGCGGCTCAAGTCGGCCGGCCTGGTGATCGTGGGGAAGACCAACACTTCCGAGATGGGCATCCTGCCGGTCACCGAGCCCCGGCTCTACGGGCCTACCCGCAATCCGTGGAACACCGCGTTCACGCCGGGCGGGTCGAGCGGCGGCTCCGCCGCGGCGGTGGCGTCGGCGATGGTGCCGATGGCGCACGGAGGCGACGGGGGCGGCTCGATCCGCATCCCCGCCTCCTGCTGCGGCCTGTTCGGGCTCAAACCGACCCGCGGCCGCAACCCGATGGGCCCCTACGTCGGCGAGGGCTGGCACGGCATCGCGGTGGAGCACGCGCTGACCCGCAGCGTGCGCGACAGCGCGGCGCTCCTCGACGCGACCCAAGGGCCTGACCTGGGCGCTCCCTACGTCGCGCCGGCCCCGGAACGCCCCTACGCGGACGAAGTCGGCCGCGATCCCGGCAAGCTGCGCATCGCGTTCACCACCCGGTCCCTGCTGGGCACGGCGGTGCACCCGGACTGCGTGGAGGCGGTGAAGCGGGCCGCCGCGCTTTGCGAGAAGCTCGGTCACGCCGTCGAGGAAGAGGCGCCCGAGGTCGATCGGCGGGCGCTGGCGAAGGCTTTCCTGGTGCTGGTCGCCGCCGAGACGGCGGCCGAGATCGAAGGCGCCGCGGAAGCGATGGGCAAGGAGCCGCGGCCGCGCGACTTCGAGCCCGGCACCTGGTTGCTCGCGCAGATCGGACACAAGTTCCGCGCGGACGAGCTGGCGCGCGCCGTGCACCGCGTGCGCGCCGCGGGGCGGGAGCTGGCTGGATGGTTCGAGACGCGGGACGCGCTCCTCACTCCCACGCTGGCGTCGCCTCCCCTCAAGGTCGGCGCCTTGGACCAGAAGCCCGCCGAGAAGGTCGCGCTCGCCGTCCTCCGCGCGGTTCCCAGCGAGACCGCGATGCGCAAGCTGCTCGACCAGCTACCCGGGGGCCGACCTTCTGCGGCCGGGTGACCCGGTAGTTCTTGCGCACGATAGGAAAAATGCTTTCGACGACAGCGCAACGCTCGTTCTGGTTCGAGAGGGTAAGACGGTCGGCTACGTGCCTCGCCAATACAGCAAGATGATTGCTGAGCATCTCGATGCTGGACGTTCCCTGGAGGCGACTGCATTGAGGCGTCTCGTAGTTCCGCCAGAGCGTGGCCGCTGGCAAATCGAGGTTCGACGCCCATCTTGAGAAGCGGTCCGCGTCGAGAAGCGCCGCTAGAAGTCTGGGCATATGGCGGTCAGCGGCGGGGAGAGGCGGGGGCGCGGGCGAAGAAGCGGGCCGCGCTTTCTCCCTGGGCGTCGCGGTAGGCGATGCAGAGGCGCACCTTCTCCAGAGTCTCGGTCAGCTGGCGGGCGCCGGCCGGAATGCGGGGCGCGCGCTCGCCGAAGAACGCCTGCGCATCCGCCAGGTGCACCGGATCGCAGAACTCGCCCGCCAGGGCGATGGCGGTGATGGCGTGCGCCTCGGGGATCTCGGGGACCAGCCGGTCGAACTCGCGCTTGAGCGCCAGCCAGGCCGCATCGCGCGACTCGGAGTAGCCGGCGACGTCGAAGAGCACCTCCACGCGCTCGTTCTTGCGCAGCCGCTGGTCGAGAGGAAGCGCGAGGACCCGCTCGCGCAGCCCAGGGTCGTCCGCGGCGGCCAGCGCACGGAGGACCCTCCTGCGCAGGACGCCGTCCCTCTCCTCCGGCAGGCGCTCGAGGAGAGCGTCGAACGCCTTCGGCCCGTCCTCGCGGATCGCCGCGGCCAGCGCGACCGTGGCCAGGCCCGGATCGACGGCTTCTGGATGGAACCGCCCATCGCCGAAACCGGCGTAGGCCCGGCCCCGCCGCGCCGCCTCCGCCAGCACCCGGGTGTCCCGCGCGGTGAAGGCGAGGAAGGTGAGGACCTGGGCGCGGAACGTGCGCATCGGGATCGACTCGTCCTTCTTCGGCTTCCATCCCAGGCGGCGCGCCACCGGCCCGTACAGCTGGCGCCCGGCCTGCTCGACGCGGGCGCGGGTGGCGTCCGGCACCAGGTCGTCGCGCGCGGCGGTCAGGACGTCGATGGGGATGCCGGCCACCTGGGGATCGGGATCGGCGGCCAGCGGAGCGATGGCGGACATCCCGTCCGAGAACCCGAGCGCCCCGCTGTGCATGGCCGCGCGCACGTTCGCGGCCACGGAGATCCGCTCTCGCGGGCGGAGCTTCTGGTAAGCCCCTCCGGTCAGCTCGCGCAGATCGTGCGCGGGCAAGCTCCACCGGTAGTAGCCGGAAGCATCGGCGTTGGGGAGGACCCAGGCCGGACAGGCCTCGAGCGGCAGCGCGCCCTGGGGTTGGGACAAGAGCGTGCAGCCCTCCTTCTCCGCCCCGTTCGCGGAGTAGCGCGCGCAGACGGGGATCTGCCAGAGCCGGTCGCGCTGCGCGCCCGATCCCAGCGGCAGGTACCGCTGCTGCCGCAGCAGGAGCTTCGCCGGGGCGGCGGAGCAATCCACCCGGGCCTCGACCAGCGGGAGCCCGGCCTGGTCGAGGAAAGTCTGGAACGCCGCCTTCACGTCGTCACGCCCCGCCGCCCGCGAGAGCGCCTCCAGCAAGTCGTCGGTGTCGCCGCCGCCGTACGCGTGCGCCCGCAGGTAGCCGCGGATGCCGTCGCGGAAGCGCTCCGAACCGAGGAATCGCTCGAACATCGCCAGCACGCCGCCGCCCTTCAGGTAGGTGATGGCGTCGAACTGGTTCCAGACGTTCTTGATGTCGTCGAGCGGCTCCCGCACCGCCCGCGCGCTCGCCAGCGCGTCCTTCTCCATCGCGTAGTCGACCCCGCCGAGGAAGCTGGTCCAGGCGCCGTACGCGGGGTCCCATTCCTCCACGGTGCGGTTGCCCATCCAGGTGGCGAACGATTCGTTGAGCCAGGCGTCCGTCCACCACCTTAGCGTGACCAGGTCGCCGAACCACTGGTGCGCCATCTCGTGGGCCATCACCGAGGCGATCGACTTGCGGGTCTGCTCCGGGCTGACCCCCGGCTGGAAGAGGAGGATCTCCTCCCGGTAGAGGATGGCCCCCGCGTTCTCCATGGCGCCGTACGTGTAGTCGGGGGCGGCGATGTGATCGAGCTTCTCGAAGGGGAACTCGGTGCCGAAGTAACGCTCCAGGCGCATCAGCAGATCCGCGCTGGTCTCGAGCGCGAACTCGAGCTCGCCGCCGCGTCCCTTCGGCGCGACTCCGCGGACCTGCAGCGGACGCGAACGCACCTGGTTGGGCGGGAGCGGAGGCGGGGTCACCACGTCGAAAGGTCCGACGGCCCAGAGCAGCAGGTACGTCGGGAGCGGGCGGGTGGTGCCGAACCGGACGCGCTTCAAGTCGGGGCCGTCGGGCTGCACCTCGGCCGGCATCGTGTTGGCGACGGCCTCGTCCCGCGCGGGCACCGTCAGGGTGACGTCGAACGGCGTCTTGAACGCCGGCTCGTCGAATCCAGGGAACGCGCGGCGCGCGTCGACCGCCTCGAACTGCGTATACGCGTAGCGCTCGCCGGCTTCCTTCGCCACGTAGAGGCCGACGATCTGCGGGTCGAACTCGCGGTCCCAGGACAGCTGCAGGGTCGCCTTGCCGGGCCCGGCGGGACGGGGGACGACGAGCCGCGCCAGGCCCTCGGCGTTCACCTGCTCGTAGCTCGCCGGCTGGTCGGCTACCCGGGCGGAGCTCACGTGCAGCCCGCGCCCGTGCAGCCAGATCACCGTCCGGGGCCGATCGAGCTCGACCTCGATCGAGGTCTGCCCCGAGAACCGCTCCTCGGTGGGCACGATCCGCATCGAGAGCGAGTAGTGGATCGGGCGCACGTCGCGCGGCAGATGGAGCGCGGGCGGCTCCTCGGGCGCCGGCGCGGGCGGCGCGCTGGCTGCCGGGGCTTCGGGGCTCGCCGCGGGCGGGGAGGCGGCAGGGTGGGACGTGCCTGCGCAGGCAAGCGCGGCGCACAGGAGGGGCGCCGCAAGACGGGGGCGAGGGAGCATGGGGGGCGGACTGTACGTGATTACCCGCCCGCGCGGGCGGGTATACCCTCGGCGGGTGATGTCCGGCAGACGAACGGGCGGGCGCCCGGCCCTTTCTACTGCGGCGCGGCGGTGTACATCGTCCGAACGGAGGAGGTCCCATGCTCCGCCAGCTCTGCGCCGCGGCGGCATGCGCCGTATTCGCCGCCTGCGTCCGCAATCCAGCCACCGGGAATCTGGAGTTGAACCTGATCTCCGAATCGCAGGAGATCGAGATGGGCAAGCAGGCCGCCCAGGAGGTCGAGCAGAGCATCGGCCTGTACAAGGATCCAAAGATCCAGTCGTACGTCGCGAACCTGGGTCAGACGCTCGCGCAGAAGACCAACCGCAAGAACCTGCCCTGGCAGTTCCACGTGGTCGAGGACGCCGCCGTCAACGCGTTCGCGCTGCCTGGCGGGCCCGTCTACGTTACCCGCGGCATCCTCGGGACCCTGATGACCGAGGCCGAGCTGGCGGGCGTGATGGGCCACGAATGCGGCCACATCGCGGCCCGCCATTCGGCGAACCAGATCAGCAAGCAGCAGGTCGCGCAGGTCGGCCTCGGCATCGGCTCCGTGCTGAGCCCGGAGATCGGCCAGCTCAGCCAGATCGCGAGCGCCGGTCTTCAAGTCTTGTTCCTCAAGTTCAGCCGCGACGACGAGAGGCAGGCCGACAAGCTCGGCTTCGCGTACATGGCGAACGCCGGCTACGACGCCCGGCAGATGGTGAACGTGTTCACCACGCTGGAACGCGTCTCGAAGCTCGCGGGGGGCGGCAAGCTTCCCGAGTGGCTGCAGACGCACCCCGATCCGGAGAACCGGGAGAAGGACGCAGAGGAGAGGCTGAAGGAGGTGAAGGTCGACTGGAGCAAGGCCAAGGTGAATCGCGACGAGTACCTGTCCATGATCGACGGCCTGGTGTACGGCGAGGACCCGCGGCAGGGCTACTTCCAGGGATCGACCTTCCTGCACCCCGACCTCAAGTTCCGCCTCACCTTCCCCGCCGGCTGGCAGACGCAGAACTCGCCGCAGGCGGTGGCGGCGATGAGCCCCAAGCAGGACGCGATCGTGCAGCTGGCCGTGGCGGGCAAGATGTCCGCCGAGGAAGCCGCCCAGAAGTTCTTCAGCCAGCAGGGCATCCAGCGGGGGCAGGCGGCCGAAGTGACGGTCAATGGACAGCGCGCCCCCGCCTGGTACTTCGCCGCGCAGACGCAGCAGGGGCAGATCGCCGGGCTGATCGCGTTCACCTCCTACAATGGGACCACCTACGCGCTGCTCGGCTACACCGGAGCCCAGACGGTTCCCCAGTACGACGCGGCGTTCAAGGCATTCATCGGGAGCTTCGGCCCTCTCACCGACCCCGCCGCCCGCTCGGTGCAGCCGGCGAAGATCCAGATCGTGCGCGTCGGCGGCAACATGACCGTGGAGCAGTTCAATCAGCGCTTCCCCTCGAATCTCAAGCTGGAAGAGCTGGCCCTGATCAACGGCTTCGACGACAAGAACGGGCAGCTGCAAGCCGGCCAGCGGTACAAGCGCGTCGTCGGGGGCCCGCCCGTCCAGGAAAGAACAGCCGCCAGCCAGCCGCCGAAATCCTGACGAGGCGCGGTTCGCCTGTCATCCTGATCGGCGCTCAAGATCGAGGGGATCGCGCCGATTGGATCGTTCACGCATGGGGACCTCTGCGAGCGACGTCGGTGAAGGTGCGTCCGGGTCGGACGCCTCGAGAACCACGCGGCTGCTCCTCGCCGAGGACGACGAGCTGCTCCGCCGCGTCTTCGCCCGCGCCTTCCGCGCGGAAGGGTTCGAGGTCGACGTGGCCGCCGACGGCGAGGCGGCGCTCGCGCTGATCAAGGAAAAGCGCTTCGATGCCATCCTCACCGACATCGCCATGCCGCGGCTCTCCGGCATCGACTTGCTCCGGGCCGTTCGCCAGCACGACACCGACGTCCCCATCGTGCTGATGACCGGCGGCCCCGAGCTGGCCACCGCGCTGCAGGCCATCGAGCACGGCGCGTTCCGATACCTGGTCAAGCCGGTCGAATTGTCGGAGCTGAAGAGCGTCGTCCGCCGGGCCGCCAGCTTCCACCGGCTGGCGCAGCTCAAACGCGAGGCGCTGGCGCTTCTGGGCGAGAACGCGGCGCTCAAGGACGACCGCGCCGGCCTGGAGCGCACCTTCGAGCGGGCGCTGCAGGGGTTGTGGATGGCGTTCCAGCCGATCGTGCAGTGGCCCGCGCGCGGCGTGTTCGGCTACGAGGCGTTGGTGCGCACCTCCGAGCCCGCGCTGGCGCGTCCGCCGGACTTGATCGGCGCGGCCGAACGCTTGCGCCGGCTCCCCCACCTGGGCCGCGCGATCCGCAACGCGGTGGCGGTGCGGATCCCCGCCGCTACCGGGAGCGTCTTCGTCAACCTGCACGCGGCCGACCTGCTCGACGACCACCTGCTCGACCCCGCCTCTCCGCTCTCGGCCTACGCCGCGCGAGTGGTGCTGGAGATCACCGAGCGGGCCGGGCTCGACGAGGTGAAGGACGCCCGCGCCCGGGTGGAGTCGCTCAAGGGCATGGGCTATCGCGTCGCGGTCGACGACCTGGGCGCCGGCTACGCGGGGCTGACCAGCTTCGCGCAGCTGGAGCCGAACATCGTGAAGCTCGACATGTCGCTGGTGCGCAACGTCCACGAGGCGCCCACCAAGCGCAAGTTGATCCAGTCCATCGTCAGCCTCTGCCGCGACCTCGGGATCGAGCCGGTCGCCGAGGGCGTGGAGACCGCCGCGGAGCGCGACGTCCTCGAGCAGCTCGGCTGCGCCCTCCTGCAAGGGTATCTCTTCGGCAAGCCAGAGCGGGAATTCCAGCAGCCGAAGTTCTAGCGGGCCAGGCGGAGCGTGACTTCGCGGAGGAAGCGGACGCCCTCGCCGATCCAGCGGATCGGGCGACGCTCGTCGGCGCCGTGGGCGGCGCGGCCGGCGCGCTGATCTTCTTCGGTCCCCGGGGCGCCGCCCAGGCCGTAGGCCTCGATGCCGATCTCGCGCAGGTGCCGGGAATCGGTCGCGCCGGTGCCCATCGAATGCGCCACTCGGACCTCGCCCCACAGCGCGCGCGCCGCCCCATGCACGGCCTCGTTGACCGGTCCGCTGGCCGGCGACGGCTTGGCGAAGCCGATGTCGTCGAGCGGCTTCAGGTCCACCGCCGGATCGCCGATCGCCTGCGCCAGGCGGGCCTGCGTCTGTTCCCGGGTCTCGCCGGGCAGGATCCGGCAGTTCACCGTGGCCTGCGCGCTGGTGGGCAGCACGTTGTCCTGCGGCGCGGCCTTGAGCATCGTGGTCACGCAGGTGGTGCGGACCTGGGCGTTCGCCAGCCGGTCCTTGCTGATGACCGCGTCGTCCTGCGGCGAGACCCCGCCCGTCTGCACGACGTGCTCCAGCGCGGTGGAGAGCGGCGGCTTCTCCCGGGCCGCCTGGAGCGCGATGCCCTCGCGCGACTCGGGAAGCACCTTGGCGGGAAAACGCAGCTCGCCGACCCGCTGCAGGGCGCGGGCGAGGGTCACCACGGGGTCGAAGTCGGTGGGCGGAACCGACGAGTGGCCTCCCTTGCCCTTGACCGTCAGCGCATAGCTCTGGAACGTCTTCTCCGCCACGCCGATCTGCACCGACTGCATCCGGGACAGGTCGGGCGCGAGCACCAGCGCACCGCCTTCGTTCAGCGCCAGCTCCGCGTCGATGAGGTCGCGGTGGTTCTGCGCCACCCAGCGCGCGCCCACCAGGCCGCCGGTCTCCTCGCCCGCGGTCAGCGCCACGATCAGGTCGCGGGAAAGCTTCTCCGGGTTGCGCGCCGACTCCAGGGCGATCGCCGTGAAGGCGGACGCCATCGCCTTGTCGTCGCTCACTCCGCGCGCGTAGAGGTAGCCGTCCTTCTCGGTCGGCTGGAACGGCGGCACGGTCCACGGCTGCCCCTCGACCGGCACCACGTCGATGTGGGCGAGCAGGAGCAGCGGCCGCTTCGCGCCGGTGCCCCGGACCCGGGCGATCAGGTTCCCCCGGCCCGGTCCCGACTCGAGGATCTGCGCCTGCACGCCGGCGCGCTGGAAGCGGGCCAGGAGCGGCTGCAGCGCGGCCGTCTCGTTCCCGTGGCTGGTGTCGACCCGCAGGAGCTGGTCGAGGATCTCGCGCGCTTCCGTTTCGACGGGCCCGGCCGCCAGCGCGGCGCAGGTGAGGGCGAGGAGCATGTCGGACCACCTCCGAGGGCGCGCACCGTACCACGAAGAATTGACCATCGACGGCGCGTGTGGATTTGCTTCGCGCGGGAGGAAATCAAAATGATGCGTAACTTTGCACTAGCGTTCTGTTTGTCCTTCGCCGCCGCGGCGCAGCAGCCTGCCGGCGCCCCTGCCGCAGCGCCGGCCGAGGCGAAACCTGCCGCTGCGCAACCGGCGCCTGCGGTCGCGCAACCGGCGCCCGCCGCCGCGCAGCCGGCCGCCATGCCTGCTCCGGCGAAGGCTGCACCGGAGCAGACCATCTCCGCCGACGGCAAGATGCACATCGACGCCGCCATCGCGTTCCTGAAGGCCTGGGGCAAGGGACGCTGGGACGAGGCCAAGCCGGTCGCCGCCGACAAGGTGGCGGTCAAGCTGGGCGACAAGTCGTACGACGTCGACGTCCTGGGCGGGAAGAGCGACGTCAAGGCCGTCCTGCCCTTCCACGGTCTCTCCACCGTGCGCGAGCAGGGCACCGGCAAGGTGGTCGGCATCGACGTGACGGAGCTGGCGGTGAATGCGGGCGGCGCCGAGAAGCGCGGCAAGGCCCACCTCACCACCGAGGACAAGGACGGCCAGGTGCGCGTCACCGCCGTCGAGATGCAGTAGCGGTCTAGCCCGCGGCGGGATCCGCCGGCGTTCGCGCCGGTCGGGTCTCGCCGCGGTGGCAGGTCCCGCAGGTCACCGGCGTTCGACCCCTCGTAATAGAGGCGCGCCAGGTTGCCGACCAAGAGCAGCATCTGCCGCGCGCGCGGCTTGGCGCGCTTTTCGTCGGACTGCCAGCGCCCGCCCTCCGCGTGGCAATGGGTGCATGACACGCCCAGCTGCTGCGTGAACCACGACATGATGGGCACCACCTGGCCGGCCGCGGTGTCGTCGAGAGCCTGGACGCTCGCGTAGATCTCGCCGGCCGGCCGCGCCGAGTCGGCGTCGGACAGGCGCGGCGGCGCGGGCTCCGGAGTCGCTGCCGGGGGCAACGCCGGCCTGTCGGGCACGGGCTTCCCCCGGTGGCACGTGAAGCACGTCACCACGGGGTTTCCGCCGAACAGCTCCAGGTTGATGCGCGCGGTCATCCGCAGCATCTGGCGCGCGCGCACCTTGGTCTTCTTCTGGTCCGACGAGTAGTCCTCCTGGACGTGGCACTCCAGGCACTTGAGCCCGACGTTCCTGCCCATCGATTGCATGGCGGCCATGAACCGCTCGCTGGAGACCGCGGCGAGCACGTGCACGTTGCGGAACGTCTTGCGGGCGGGCTGCGCAGCGACCTCCTTGGGCCAGTCGAGACCGCGGGGCCGCTCGACGCCGGCCGCGGTGAGGACGCTGGCCGCGTCCACGGGCGTGGGCGTGCTTCGATCGGCGTGACAAGCGGCGAGCAGGAGGAGCGGTGCGGCGCGCATGCACGCGACGGTGCCGCAGCCGGGCCGGGCCGTCAGCCGTCCAGACTCGATGAAGTGGCTGGCTCCTCCTCGGACGAGCTGACGGGTTACCGTCGCTCAAGGACTTCCGCGCTCGAGGCGCAAGAAGGAGGAACCAGCCGTGGACCATTGTGCGATCGATTTGGGTGGAAGGAAA
>WNEZ01000340.1_pt1 | contig 69580 bp, 53 predicted proteins | sample 5400521 | NCBI WGS metagenome assembly WNEZ01 (sample SAMN13153339, study PRJNA577476) | soil metagenome | isolation source: 120 cm saprolite under Douglas fir tree site 2 hole 1 replicate 1 | place: USA:California | collected 2015-04-18
GGGAATTTGGGGTTCTCCCCGGTCTGCCTGTCATAGCGGGCTAGTCCGTATGGTTTCACAATGAAGAGTCTTCCACTTCCGATGTCCTTGATGCCCCGCAGCTCTCCCGCCTCCGAGACCTTCGTGATCCCAAAAGTTCGCCGATAAGCGCTCCAGAGGTCTTCTTCGTTCTTTCTGCGGATGAAGCGCTTCAAATTCAAACCCCAGGCCACATCGCTGGAGTGAGTGAAATTGAGGGTTGTGAATGGAATTTCTATTGTCGCGGTCCATCCGTCGGGAGTGATGCGCGCCTCGGACGTCCACACTCCGTCCCACCCCCGGTCGAAGTCTCCTCCATTTGTGTCTCCTTGCTCATCCACGATGAGGCCGTCGTTTTGCGTACCAAGAGGATTGACCTCGAATACGTATGCCCCACGGCGATTGTGGTTCGAATCGATCAGGATTTCGAAGTGGTCGTCCAGGTCTTGGCTTACGTCCCGCCGGAGTTCGGTCGCGATGATCCGCGAAGGCTCGGAGTCATAGCAATGAATTCCGAAATACACGGCGTGTCGCGTGTAGAGAATGCGCACTTCCGTCTTCTCGGTTGGCGGCTCGCCTTTGTGGGGTTCCCGTTGACGGAACTCCATAATGGGTTTGGCGGATCGCCAGAGCGGGTCGTTCAAGGTTCCGTCGAGCTTTGGGGCGTGATCAACAGAAGTTGCTTCCGCACTCATCCGAGCGGACTCGCCCTTTGCGGGTGAAGCTTCGGCGTTCGCCCCAGACGGTCGGAATAACAAGAGACACAGACTAAGAAGTCCGCACGCTAAATTGCCTTGGCTGCGGGAGAAGTTGCTCATGAAATCTGGATTTGTGGTCCGTCGATCCCGCATCTCATAAATTCATAATTCCACGCACTTGTTCGCACCTGCCAGGGCCTTCACTTTTTTCACACTATTCGGGCACTGCATAATTCCATATTTGCGCGGGTTCCAGTCCCGACGCCGGCACGCCGACGTACAAACTCGTTCCATAGAAAATGCCCGTGCGCACGCCCACTGCAGAAGGGATATTTGCGGACAGCGTATAGTGGTCCGGGTCATTCTGTTGGACCACGCTGATGAAGCCTTCGCCGCCGAGCGCGTAAATGCGCTTGCGCTCCGCGTCGTAGTAGACATCGTCGCACGATCCTCCGACCGGGACTCTCGCTACTTCTTTGCCCGTATCGGTATCCAGCACGATTAGGAACGGGGGTCTCCGGGTCACCACGAAGAGGCGATGATCGTCTTCATCGAGCGCCATTGGATAGTTTGCTTTGACTCCGTTGAGTCCCCATTTGGTCAACTCGCCGGTCTTCCGGTCGATCACGTTGACCACACTCCCGTCTTCCGGGACGTTGACGAAAATGCGAGACCCTTTCTTTTCCAACTGGAACGACTCGGAGTGACCTCCGCTGCCCTTGAGGTCCTTCCCGACATGAGTTTCCGTCACCGCATCGATCATAGCGATGCCGCCCACGATCCCGACAAAAACTCGTTTCGAATCTTCATCCCATCGCAGGTTGTCCGTGTCGGACTCCGCACCCAGCTCGATGCTCTTGCGAAGCCGTACGTTTTGCCATCATAAACTTGGACCGTGCCGTTTCCCGCGTTGGCCGCAAAGATTTTGTCCAATCCGGGAACATAGAGTACGCCCTGAGGTTCATCCAACCCCTTAACGCTCTGAACGACTTTGGCCTGAAAGGTGTTCACAATCTCCATCGAGTTGTTGCCCAGGGCGGCAAAAATCAGGAGCCGGCGTTTGGGGAATGCCGTGAAATGATCGATACGACCGGCGACACCCGGCACCGGTATTTTTTGAATGAGCTGCAACGGCGCAAGTTCGCGGGACGCCACCTGAGGCGCCGCGACTGCACTTTTTGTGCTTCGCATCATGAGCAAGCCCAATGTACCCAAAGCCACCACACCAACAGCCAGCCACTTCTTCATATCTCCTCCTGAAAGAGATTTTTTTACTGCTTCCTTCTTTTGAAGAATCCACCGTGTCCGAAGAATTTCAGGGCTCGGGCTCGAAGACAAGAATACCGGCCCCTTCGTTCTCATGAGCAGGTGCGGCGACGTAGTAGCGATTCAGCTCCGGGGACCAAAACGAGGTACCGGCACCTGGTTTCGTGGGTATTTTCCCCATGGTTTCGTAATGATCGGCATCTTTCTGCTGGTAGGCGAAGATGTATCCAACGTCAAAGTCGCGGCCCCCGGAAATATAGATCCGCTTGAGTCGAGGATCGAAATAGACCCCGTCCATGCCCTCGACAGTCGGGAGACTTGCGACTTCCTTGCCGGTCTGAGAATCCATGACAATCATCCGCGGGGGCGTGCGTGTACCGATAAACAACCTATGCGTTTTTTCATCAAACGCTCCGTCGCCATTCCGCTGGCTGCTGACAGGCCACGTGGACACCACCTCGCGTTTCTTTGTATCCACAACTTGAACTTTGCTTGCAGCGGAAACAAAAACAAACAAGGTATTGCCGGACTCATCCAGCAGAAGTTCCGCAGGGTGCGCCTCCACTTTGACGTTACCAGCATGCTTATCCGTATTGGCGTCGATAATCCCGACTTCGCCGTAGTCCTTACCGGCATCCTTACCCCCGTATCCCACATAGAGACGTTTGCGGTGAGGATCGTACGTGACACGGTTGGGTCCTAGATCCAGCTTGACCGCGTCCAGCAGGTCGAGCGTGTCGGCGCGGAATACACGGAGCATCCCGTCGTCTCCACTCGCGACGAACACTTTATTGAGGGAAGAAACGTAGGCGACGCCCTGTGTTTTCTTGAAACCAGGAATGCTTTTCAACCATTTGCCAGCTTGAAGATCGACCACTTCGAGTGAGCCATTCTCGAGTCCGGCCACAAAGAGCCGTTTGCCTTTGACATCGAGATCCATGTGGTCAATGCGGCCTTGGACGTTCGGCATGGGAATCGTTTGGACGAGTCGAAGGGGAGCATGGTCCTGCGCATAGGCTGGGGTACTCCATGACGAGAGCACAGTGAGAGTGAGTACAGAAAACATCTTCACGGAATTTCTCCTCCTTACACTTTCGGCAGCTTGGTCTCCCTCGGGCCGCAGGTTCCCAAGCTATGCCCCTACGGAGACGGGAATACTAATGGATGCGTCCTACAGACGCAGACCCAGTTCCGTACTCTCGTACACCGGCTGGCGTTGCAAAGCTACTTAAGATTTGCTGAAGAAATCGTAAGGAGCGCGGTGGAACGTGCCAACGAGGAGAAACTCCCGTACCCTCCGACTCGTCCGTACCCCGGTTACCGCTCCTCCGGCGGTGGAATGGCTATGAATGCTCTGTAGAGCAAAAGATCGTAGACGATTTTCAGTGTGCCGGCCATGAAGAACGGCACATTGATCCAGGAAGGCCGGCCAAACATGAATCCCACGAACAAAGGGCTGATGGCTGCGCCTGTCGTTCGCGCTACACCGGTAATTCCTGCGGCCGCCGAGCGTTCTTCCGCACGGACCACGGCCATCGTGTACGACTGTCTGGTCGGCACATCCATCTGGCTGATACTAAACCGCATGAGAAGAACCAAGACTGCCAGCGGAAGGTTGGGCATCAGCGGCACAAGGATGAGCAAAATGTTGGAAGGGAGATGCGTGAAGACCATAGTGTTGACAAGGCCCAAGCGCGAGGCCAGGCGGGACGCCAGTAGTGCGGAAATCCCCGCAAAGATATTTGCCCAAAAGAAAATGACACCGAGGGTTCCAGGGTTTACACCGAACCGCAGGTAGAACCAATACGCAGCGAAGCTCTGTACCACAAAACCGCCGGCAAACGAGTCGAGCGCGAACAGACTCGAAAGTTTCATGACCACTCGGTGGGAGTGGCCAATCCCGAAGAAACTCCCAATCGTTCCGGGCAAAGCCGACCCTTCTTGCGGCAAACTCACTTCCGCCGCGGGCGAAAGGCGAGTAAAGGAGAACGCCAACAGGACACCCAGGACCGCGTACAGAACCACGACGACGCGATAGGTTCCCACAGGCGTCAGGGTGGATCTTTGCAGCGCATGCGTGACGGTCCCGCCGAAGAGCGCCCCCATCGCTGTCGCCACCGAGCCGGTTAGCGCGTACCACGCAAATACTTCCGTCCGGGACCGCTGGGAAACCACGTGAGAAAGCGCGGCTTGCTCAATCGAAAGAAACGGCCCCACTTCGTTGCCGCTGGGGCTGATGACGCCAATCGTACCGGCGATAATTAAGAGCAAAAGATTCTTGGTGCAAGCAAAGGCCAGGCCCGCGCCGGCCATGAGAATGGCTCCGACAATCAGCATGCACCGCCGGCCAATCCGATCCGCGCGAGTCGTGAGATAGAGCGAAACCACCACGTCGCCAGCGAGCGTGACGGTGAGAAGTAGGCCCGTTTGCGATTCGCTGAGCCCCAGCGCGATCAGGTAAAAGACCAGAACGACCGATAGCGATCCATACGCAAATAGGCGCATGAAGCGAGTAAAGAACAAAAGCCACCCATCACGGGTCATTCCTTTGAGTACGCCGGGTACTGCGTCGATGGTCGGCATCGTAATTCTGTGGCACCCGCTCTGGGCGATTGAAGAATCGGTTGGGACCTCATCGAGAGATGCGTCCCGTCTACGGATTGATTACGGCGTCATACACGACCATGCGCGCAACGTCTTTGCCGTCCGCCTCTTGCTCGGGCGCGTAGACACGGTGAGTGTCAGGGTCCACGGCCAAGCTGTGTACTTTCTTCTGAACCGGAAAGTCTTCCAGCTCGCGGTAGTGATCGGGATCATCCATTTGGAACACCGAGATAGCTCCGCTCGAACACGCCACGTAAATTCGCTTGAGACCGGGATCGAATTTGATTACGTCCGGACCGCCCGCCATCGGTAGAAAGGCGATGGGCTGGTGCGTGTCGAGATTGAAGACGGTCATGAGGTCGTTCCCTTCGCACACGAGGAAGGCGCGATGGTGTTCCGGGTCAAGGGTCATCCCATGATTCCCCTCACAGCGCCCCAAGGTATAGCGCCATACGACTTCATCCGTAGCCGGATCAATGACCGCGAAAATATTCTTGTCCTGGAGGTTGACGTACACCTTTTGGGCGACGGAATCGTACTGCGGCATGCCCGCTTCACTGTCGAAATGGAGTGTCTTCACGATATTGTCTGTACGGACATCCACGATGGCTTCCGCTTTGCCTCGTTCATCAGAAACGTAGAGCTTGTGGAATGGTGCAGCGTAGGCGCTACCGTCGGGCTTGGCTTCGGTGGGAATTTTCTTGATGACTTTCATCTGGCGAAGGTCTACCACGCCAATGGTGTTGTCGCCGGCGTTCGACGTGTATGCCTTCTTCAATTCGGGGACGTACTCAACGCCTTCGGCACCTGGCGTGTCGAGAACTGTCGCCACGACTTTGTTCGTGCACAGATCAATGACGTACATCTGCCCTGCCGCGAGGTGAGCTGATAGCAGGTAATGGTCGTCAGGGGTGATGGTGAGGTAGTCGAATCGTTTTCCCGGCGGGCCGGGCAGGTCGAATTCGGCAACCTTCTTCAATGTGGGCGCGGGAGCCTTTCCCGCTATTCCCGAAGCTCCAATGAACACGACAAGCGCGAGGAACATTAACTGATGGCTTCGCATTGAGATTCTCCAAGAATTCTCTCGTTAAGAAACCTCCGGGCCTTTGAAGAGCAGCAAGCCGGTCACTCCAGATTATTTCCCTGAGCTTTTCTGGTCCTGGGAGCTTTGTCGCGTGATCACATGAGTCCCAGGACGCAATTCGTCCGTGCCTCGAACGGCAACGTCATCGCCATCACGCAGGTCACCGAAAACCTCTATCAGCTTTCCGTCGACTTCGCCCGTTTGGACATTGACCCATTCCGCGTTCCCATCCCGGATGCGAGCGACAAAGATAGCTTCTGTGGTTCGGGCAACGGCTGAAGTCGGAACGAAAAGACTGGGCCCCGATCGGCGGACGGGCCAAAGCACTTCCGGAAACATGCCGGAAGCTAAGCGTCCACGAATGTTCGTTACATCAAGTTCTACGGGCATCGTCCGTGTTTTTACGTCGACAGAGTGAGCAATCCGCGCAACCGTTCCAGAGAAGGCCTGATTCGGGAACGCCGGAACGCTGAATTCGACTTTGGCGCCTTCCGTCACACCCGCCACGTACTTTTCGGGGACTGGAACCAGGAGTCGCAAACGTGAAGTCTTTTCCACGCGCACGATTGGAACACCGATGCCCGAGCCACTGGCCGGTCCCACGAGCGCCCCTGGATGAACGTTTCTCTCCGTCACAACACCATCGAAAGGCGCTCGCACTTGCAGGTATCCTTCAATTTCCGTTATCGATTTCAGGGCCGCCCTGGCCGCCTCTGCGCTTTCGCGCGCGGCTTCCAGCCGTGCACGGTCTCCTTCGACTGCCTTCTGAGCAACCTCCAAGTCATTTCCGGCGACGACACCGGGAGTTGCGGATGCTGTCTTTAGTCTTTGATACGTGCTTTCGTCTGAGGCCAGCTTGGCTGCTGCCTCTACGCGCTGGGCTTCGACTCCTTGGAGTTTTGATTGGGCTTCCGCGCGCTGAGCGGCGATTTCAGGGGCAACAAGGCGAGCCATCAGTTGCCCTGTTTTCACGATGGACCCGCGGTCCACCCCAATCCAATCGACGAATGCCGTAACTTTTGTAAAGACCGAGACAACTTCGTATGGCTGTAGTTCTCCCGGAAGCCGCGCCGTTATTGCTAGTTTCCTTGAAATGACCTTTGTAGTTTCAACGACGGGCGCCGTTGCCGCCGCACGCTGTGCATTAACAGCTCCAGTGGATGAGTTGCCGCCCGCACCACACGAAACGCAAAGAACAACACTGGCAACAAGACTGACCGCGATCGTAGTCCTGGATTCACTCATTTCGCTTCCTCATTCCGAGCATCCGTTGCGTTACGATCCTCGTGGGAGACAGACCCGCGAGGGTCTTCGGGATCTAGCGACGGCGAAAGCACGCTTGCGCTCTCTTGCAAAGACGAAAACACTGCAGGCAGAATCAACAATGTCGCCGCCGTGGCCACCAGCAGTCCACCGATAACCGCTCGCCCAAGGGGCGCCGTCTGCTGGCTTCCTTCACCAATTCCCAAAGCCATAGGAATCATTCCGGCGATCATCGCCATACTTGTCATCAGGATCGGTCTCATGCGGCTTTGAGCGCCATAAATTGCCGCAACCGTCGACGGGTTACCTCCCCAGCGGTGTTCCTCTGCGAACACAACCAACAAAATCGCGTTCGCCACTGCTACCCCGATAGCCATGATCGCGCCCATGAAAGACTGAATATTCAGAGTCGTTCGCGTAATCAGCAGCATGAGAACCACGCCGCAAACAACAGCGGGCGCAGTCGAAAGAATAGCGAACGCTAATCTCAGCGACTGGAAGTACGCCCCAAGCAAAAGGAAAATGACGAGAATTGCAAGGAGCAACCCGACGCCCAAATTCAGCAGAGTTTGTTTCATAGGTGCGATCTGTCCTCTAACATTCACCGTCACGCCGCGAGGCGGCGTTCCCACACGCTTAATTGCCTCCTCGACTTGCCCGGCAACTCGACCGAGATCCTCTCCGGAGAGATTTGCCGTGAGCGTCACCATTCTTTGTCCGTTGAGGCGGTGATATTCGCCGACCACATTACCGTAGGCTACTTGCGCAACGTCGCCCAACAAAGGATGAGAGGCCGTGCCCGGTGTCACAGGAATGTGCTCGACGTCCTGGATTGAGGTCATCTCCGATTGAGGAACTTGCACCTGGACCTGATACGCCACGCCGGATTTTGGATCTGCCCAGTAGTTCGGGGTGACGAACCGACTTGACGAGGTGGCTGCCAGGAAGGAGCGCCCGACACTGGCTGTCGTAACGCCAAGCTGTCCGGCGCGTTCACGATCAACGTTTACATCGATGCTCGGGTAGTCTAACGGTTCGTCGTACTGGAGGTCGCGAAGAGCACCGACATGGTTAAGTTCAGCTTTAACTTTCTCAGCGAACGTTCGATTGGCTGCGAGGTCGGGCCCCCTCACGTTGATTTCCACGGGAGTGGGAGCACCGAAATTCATAATCTGTGTGACGATGTCGGCTGCCTCGAATGAGAACTGACAACCCGGAAATTGGGCGGGTAGCGTTTTTCGCAACTGTTCTTCGAGGTCGTCTACGCGGATCTTTGACTTGGGTTTCAACGCGACTCGGAGGACCGCCTCGTGTTGTCCGCTCGTCCAAAGATAAATCGTATTGATGGGATAACTGGGCGGGGAGGCGCCGACATAGCCCAACGTGGTCGTTACATTCCCCGCTCCCGCGGCCTTCTCAATCGCGCTGAGCACATCCAGGGACAATCTCTCAGTCGTCTCCACACGTGTTCCGATGGGCGCCCGAAACCGCAACAGAAGTTGGCCGGAAGAAACGCGTGGAAAGATCTCCCGCCCGAGATAGGAGCCCGGTATCGCAATCACGAGCAGCGCCGCGACAACGTAACCCGAAATGATGAGGCGGCGATTTCGAATTGTCTTCTCCAGAATCTGTCCGAGCCTCCCTTGCAGCCGAGCGAAGAGTGAAGGCTCATCCTGTTCTTCTTCGGTGCGGCGCGCATGCGATCTCAAGATCCAATTCGAGAGAACCGGCACAAGCGAGCTGGAGAGCAGATAGGAAGCAGCCATCGCGAATCCAACGGCGAGAGAAAGCGGCACGAAGAGGGCGCGCGAGACGCCTACCATAAAGAAGGAAGGCACGAAGACCGCCAGGACGGACAGCATCGCAAGCAAGAGGGGAATCTGCACCTCTTTGCTTGCTTCGAAAACAGCAAGTGCCCGCTCCTCGCCCTTGCTCAAATGACTGTGGATGTTCTCCATGACCACGGTGGATTCATCAACAAGGATTCCGATTGCTAGTGCTAATCCTCCGAGTGTCATGATGTTGATGGTTTGTCCCGCACCCCAGAGGGCGACGACGGCTGTAAGCAGAGCAAAAGGGATGGTCACAACAACAATGAGGGCGCTGCGCACATCGCGCAAGAAGAGCAGCACTACAAGTCCGGTCAGCAACGCCCCGAGCAAACCTTCACTCACGACAGAGAGAAGGGAGTTTCTGACATAAGAAGACTGGTCAAATTCGTAGTCGATCTTGATGTCAGCCGGAACAACGGATTGGAATTGAGCGAGGTTCGCCTTAACCTCGTTCACGACACTTAGGGTCGAGGCATCCGCGCGCTTCGTGACAGGAATGTACACGGTCCGGCGCCCATTCACCTCGGCGTAGCCTGTGGTGATGTCGCTGGAGTCCTCAACGGTGCCGACGTCACGCAGAAAAACGGTGGGACCTGCGCCCGTTCGAATAGGTAGATTCAGCAGGTCCTTGAAATTTGAAACGACGGAATTGATAGGCGTCATCCGCAACAGGTCCCCAGTTCGAACGTTTCCAGCGGGTACGATCGCGTTCCCCGCATTGAGCGCTTGGATGACCTCCTCGGGCGACATGCGGTAGGCGCGCAGACGATCTGGGTCAACACTGATGACGATGGTGCGTGCATTCCCGCCGAATGGCGGCGGCGCCGACACTCCGGGCAATGTGGCGAACAACGGTCGCACCCGGTTAAGCGCAAGATCCTGGATCTCGGCGACACTCCGCGTCGCACTCGAAAATACCAAATAGCCCACCGGGACACTCCCCGCGTCAAAACGCAGGATGAAGGGTGAAACGGTCCCTGGCGGCATGAAAGCCCGTGCACGGTCTACATATCCGACTGTCTGGGCCAATGCCTGACTCATATCTGTACCAGGCTGAAACACGAGCTTCAGTAGGCCTACGTTTTGAATGGATTTCGATTCCACAGACTCAATGCCAGTAATGTAGAGGAAGTGATACTCGTAGTAGTAGACGAGATAACCTTCCATCTGCGCAGGTGACATGCCGCCGAAAGGCTGCGCGACGTAAATGACCGGCAAGTTGAGGTTGGGGAAAATATCGATCGGCATTCTGACAATAGCAAGAATCGAGCAAAGAGCTATGCCGATTACGAACACGATGACCGTAAACGGACGGCGAAGTGCGGCGCGAAGCAGCCACATACCTACGGCCCTCCCTCGGTTTTATCGTGCAGAAACTGCAGGAACGGCTGAAGATCACCTTGCGACGCACTGACTGCTGCTAAGTTCTGCCAAACCGCGAGTCGTGCAAGCGCGTCGTCGGTTTCTGCCTGTACCAGCAGGCTCTGCGCATCCGCAACATCGACTAGTGTCGCGAGCCCCGCTTGGTAACGTGCTCGTACCTGGGTCTCCGTTATGCGCGCCGCGTCCAATTCTTGCGGCGTATTCTCCGCAACGCTGCGAGCCCCTTCGAGAGAAGCTTGTGCCTTCCGCAATTGCCCCGTAAGGTCCTGCAGGGCTTGATCATAGCGAGCCGCTTCGGCGCGTTCATTCGCCGATTCAACCGCCTTTCGAGATTGGATGGCGAAGATGTCGAATACTGGAAATGTCATTGTCAAGCCAACCGCCCAGTTGGAACGATCCGGTCCGAGGCCTGCCGTTGCTCCCTCGAATTTGCCCGCCGGGTCCCAGCCGCTGCCACGCCCGTACACGTCCGATTGAAGATAAAACTTCGGATAGTACGAACGGTCTAGGATATGGACCTGCGCCTGGGCTTCTTCTACCCGTGCATGCTGCACCTGCGCAATCGGATTGTTTGTAACTGGGGTCGTTTGTGGAGATCCGTCAGGGAGTGGCCCAAGGAAAGAACCTTCGCGAACTTCCACCGAGGTATCCGGCAATCCGAGAATATCGGCCAATGCGGCCCGGCTGATTTTCTCTTGTTGCCGCGCACGAGCTAAATTGACTCTGGCACGAGCCAATTCCGCGTCCGCACGGGAAGCATCCGCTCCCGCGCGAAGTTGATTATCGACCAGCACGCGGACAGCCTTGTCGAACGTGTCGCGCCGTTGCACATCCGCCTCGGCGGCGTTCACCGTTCGCTGGGCAGCCAGCACCGTTAGGTAGGCGTTCACTGTGGCGACGGCCACGTCGAGGCGCGCCAGCGAAGCTTCCGCAGAGGCTTGGTCCCAAGCGGCGCGCGCGGCGTCTACTTTTGCTCCCCGGTATCCAAAATCGATGGGCTCCCAGGAGAACAGGAGTCCAGCCGCACTTCCCCAAGCGCTTCGATTCGAGACCGACGCCGGAACCGGCCCGGAAATCGGAGCGATGATGGGTTGTGGAAGAAGGAGACCCGTGATGTTGTTGTCTGTCGCGCGATTCGTCTGCCAAACCGCGTCCGCCCGAGGGAGATAATTCGTTTGTGCCAAGCCTATGCCTGCCTGCGCCGCGCGGACCCGTTCTAGCGAAGCGCGGACCGCCGGATAATGCTTGAGAGCGAAATCCACCGCCTCTTCCAATGTAAGCACCTTCCTCGTTTCCGTCGTGGATTGTGCTAGGGTCACAGGCCCGATCGTGGTCAGCAGAACCAGCGTGGCGCCCATCCAACTTAGGTGAGTACGATATTTCGTTAGCACAATCTGCTCCCCTTTTCAGAAACTCCGGTCATCCGGGCACTCACTCATGCGAGCGAGTGATAGAGCCCCTCAATCAACTGCATACCGCGATCGAGAAGGTCCTGGTCCGGGATTCCTTGCCGCGCCCAACCCTTTAGTACCTCGTCGATCCCATAACCTTCTTTGCGGCCGAACTTGTCATCGGCTAAGTCCGCGTCATGAATAATCTCGGAAATAATCTTCACTCTTCGTTCGCGAACTCTAAAGTCCTTTTGCAGGGTCTCAAAAGTGCAGTTGTCGCCCCGGTGTCCGAAGCCGCCGTGGAACATGTCAAATGGCACGGCTGCGTGTGGCACCTGTCCTTCCGGCGCGAAGGCAAATCGAGCCTTGGAATCGATGAAGCGCCGAATCAGCCACGCGGATGCGGACCGGTCCACACCGGATCTCGGTCTCGTGACCCACACCCTGTTCTTGTATTCTTGCGGCTTGATCTGCGCGGTCTCTGGCCTCCGCGTCGCCACGCGCGCTTCATCCGCCCGCGCAAGCAGCTCCCCAACACGCTTCTGTAAGGGGCTGTCGAAGAAATCGACCTCAACAATCTCCTGGAAACGGCTCCGTAGCCGACTTAGACGACCAACGGCCCGCTTCTGCACCGGCACGGAAGAAAACTTCTCAAGGTCGCGAATCAACTCCTGGTACTCGCGCGCGCGCGCTTCCGCAAAGCGTCCTGCCAATTGAGGAGTCGAGATGTTGTCGATGGATCGCACGTGAACAATGGAAGCCTCGCCCCCGTATTTGCGAATGGCCGTTGCGAGCCACTGAAACCGTTCTTCATTCATGGAATCACTAGGAAGCAGGTAACCGGAGTTCCCAAGCGGCACTGTTCCGTAGCGTTGCAGCTTTCGCCAGACTTCCACCCGTTGACTTGCTCGCCTCGTAGGCAGGGTGAAGGTCAGCAACAGCCACGGGGTATTCCTTTCAATCTTGGATACAGTCATTTCTAAACTACGTTACATTCATAACAAATCGTTGTCAATCTTCCACGCATCGGCCAGCTACGCACAATCCTTCTATCGAAGATGGCTTGCTCAATGTCTCCTCGCGTTTTGCATGCGGAGCCCGACGGCCCAGAGCAGGCCAAGTCAGTCTTGAGCCTGGACAGCTCCCATCCATCCCACCACACTCCTCGCCTTCTTAGGCGCGGTGCGAGCAATGTGTTGGTTGAGGGGACGGTGTCGAGCCGCATCCGAAGGAGTTATCGTAGGCCATAACCTATACCACGGCAGAGTTTTCGCGTCATGCGAAACGCATCCAAACGCGCGACGTTGAGAGGACGACGATCAGATCACGCAACGCGTTCTGGGGCGGCATGTAGGAGGGAGAATTGTGCACTAAGAGGCATAAGCTATAAAACGAATCGGGTCAATCGCTAGAAAAAACGAACTGGACGTCATTGATCCTGTCCTTTGTGATGCTCACTTCCGCCAGACAGCATCGGGCAAGCCGAGTGCAAGGAGATTCGCGAACAGGCGGACGCCTCCAGGCACTGCAAACGAAATCTGCCGATAGAGCGCGTACGCGTTGTAGACGTAAAGACCTTTTCCATACCGAGCCACCAACAACCCTCCCGCCTGTGGCTTCTGGCCGTAGTCATGCGTCGAGAGGACGGGAACGTACCTTTCGTCCCAAGAGGGCGGAAATCGGAGACCCCTCTTTTCTACCCAGCCGTCAAAATCTTGGGGCCCGATCTTGTTGGGATAGTTCAGGATTGGGTTATTCGGCTCAAGTACTTCGATCGGCGAATCCTCTTCAGTGACGTCTTGCGCAGCGCCAGCCTCTGAGTATGCATAAGGAGCATAATTGTTGCTGTCAAATTCCTCCGTATTGTACTGGACGACAAGAACTCCGCCGTTTTTGACATAGTCCAGCAGGCGCCAGTTGTATGTCCTCAAGTCTTCGCGAGCCAGATATGCCCGCACTCCGAGGACGATGATGTTATATCGAGAGAGATCCCGGAGCGCCAGTGCATCCCCATCTAAGAGGTCAACGTCCACGCCAAGAAGGCGTAACGCTGCGGGAACGTCATCGCCTGTGCCCATGACGTAACCCACGCGCACGCGTGGGAGCTGAACATCGACGGGACGCAAGATAAGCTTTGCCGGCTCTTCCATGTAGACGGTATCGAAGCCCGGCTCGGTCAGCGGCACAAAACTGTTGCGATAGGTCTTGCCACCGGATTCAGCCACCGCCTCAATGCGGTATTCCACATCTTTTAAATTAAAGGGCGGTACTATGTGAAAGAGCAGGTCAGCCTGTTGACTTGGCCTCTGAAGGGAATACGCGACTGCCGGCGGATCGGAGGTCCAGCCTGATGGCAGCTTCAGCCGAAGCATACCTTCGGTGGCCCCATCACCAAAGTTGAGAACCGAGCAGATCACGTCGGATTTACGGCGACCAAGAGGAAGCGCGAGAGCCTGAGGTTGAAACCGCACGGAGACACGTGGCGCGACAGCAAACGCATGCCGAAGCTGTACACCTACCGTGTTTACGGAGCTCGTTTGAACGTCGGCACTGATGGACCCCTCTACACCATCGATCAAATAGGTAAGCTTCGCCTGCAGGGGAGAGGGAGTGATTGGCGCGCCGAGAAGTTCGGGGCGTGTGATGCGATAGAATCCATCGCCGGTCGAATCCCGAATCCAGAACGCACTGGTAAGGCTGGCGTCCGTTGGGATGGTGACCTCGAATCGATTTGGCGCTAACGTTCTGATCTTCCAACCGTCCGGTGCGAGCAGTTTGATTTCTGTAATCCCAATATTCCTGTCGGGGAATGCTCGGAAGTTCGCAAGCACCCGGAAACTGTCGCCCGGGCTAAACGTGATTGGAGTCCGAACCCCCTTGTATTCCCCGGAAGCGCGGCTCGGCTTATTGGGTTCCACCAAGGCTTCGAACTGAAACCCCAAAGCCTGTGCCAAAGCAGTTTGTAACTGCTGCTCCTTGATAGAAAGATCTAGACTCTCCTTACCGGAAGAGGAGAGTTGGCGGACCGCTTTCAGTGCACGAGCGAGAGGAGCGACGCAGGCTTCGGGATGTTGAGCATCGAAAGCTGCAACTGCTTCAGCTACGTACTTTTCAAGCTCTGGGTATCCCTTGAGCGTGACGTCTATGTGCTCGAAGAAATCCGATTCTTTGTCCGCCATCCCCACCTTGGAGCGGTCCAGTTTGTAATAGCTGGCCGACGGCCAGCCGACCGGAACAATCGATCCAACAGCGGCTTGTGAGACCTGCTGCCCCAACCCTTCATGAGCGATCTGTCCATAAGTGCGCCCAAGCAGCGGATCGTACACTGCGGAATCCACCTTAATGGTCCAAGGATCGCTTTCGGTCCGATTGTCGCTGTACAACTTTAGCGGCTGCCACGAATCAAGCCCTTCCGCAATCTGCTCAGGGAATCGCGAGGGATCACCTGCGGCTTCAAAAGCGCGCTGAGCGATTATCCCATCGGCTTCATGATTGCCAAGCCGGTCACCCGTATTCCCTTGCCAGCGAGAAAGCACCACGTGCGGCCGCTCTTGGCGAATGAATCGAACCATATCCCGGAGCGCGGTTTCTTGGTCCCAATAACGCAAGGTCTTCGCCAGGGTCTTGGAAAGGCCGAAATCGAGAAAACGAGATATTCGAAGGCGTGCGCCGTAATACTCGGAGGAACGGATCAATTCAATCGTTCGCCGAATACCAAGCGGCGGCCCGAAGTCGCTGCTGACGGCGTCACCCGCGGCCTCGCCGCGACTCAGGGCCAGAAGCGTGACCGTATAGCCCTTGCCGCGAGCAAGCATGGTTACAGTGCCTCCATCTTCGTCGTCCGGGTGGGCGATCATGTAGACGACGCGGCCCGTGGTCTGCAGCCGCCGTAGGGACTGCGCAAGTCCGACAGAACCGCGATCTTCCGCCAGGTGCTGTTGCGCAAAGAGAGTCGGAGCAATGGCGGCACAGATGAGGAGAGTTCTTAAGCTAGGCTTCAGGGCCAGTTGGACGGCGCCTTCTGACCGTCCAAACGTTCGTCTTGGATTACTCATCATGATCAGCACATTTGTTTGGGCGCGACTCAGCCTGACGTGAAGGAGTCGGTGTCGACACGCTCCCCTGCTGTCGTGTTTGGGTTTCCAGTTTGGTTGATCTCTCCACCGGTCCCGATGCCTTACCAGGAGGAAGGCGCGGTCCTACTTCTCCGGAGCCAGTCACGGCCGCGTGTCGTATACTCGTATTTCCGCGTTCTTCTGCTCGTAGCGCGGAAGCGCCACATAAAGTCTGCCAGTCTCGGGGACCAGCAACGATGTGCCTCCATCGGGTCCGGTGGGCATTTTGGCAATCAATTCGTATTGGTCGGCGTCCATTTGTTTGTACACTTCGATGAACCCTTCGTGCTCCCCCGATTTTGCAGATCCTGTGGAGTAAAGGCGCTTGTTGGCTGCGTCGTACAACAAGCGGTCGATGCCAGCGACAGTCGGAAAGCCGGTGATTTGTTTGCCCGAATCGACATCAAGAACAAGCACTCGCGACGGATTGCGCATTCCAACGAACAGCCTGCGCCGGACTTCGTCGAGGGCTACGGTTCCGCTTCGCTCGGCACTTGGCAGAGGCCATTTGGCGAGGATCGTCCGATTCCTTCGATCGATGATTACAATCTGGCTGCCGAGGGCATTCGTGGTAAACAACCTCGACCCGAGTTGTTCGACCACAATGGCTCCCGGACGCAGCTCTGGATCCGTTTCGATGTTTCCGATTTGTTTGCCGCTAGCCGCATCCACGATGGCAATCTGGCCCGGGTCTCGCTTCACCGTCGGGCTGTCTCCCACTTGTCTGCCCCCGTGGCCGATATATAGGGACTTGGCCGCTGGGTCGTAGGCGATGACGTTGGCTCCAATGGAAAGTTTTATAGAGTCAATAATCTTTAGGGGATCGCCACTAAGGATCTTGCAGGCTCCGTCGTCCCTGGTGCTCACGAAAAGTTTTTTCGCGAAAGGAACGTAGTAGGCGCCCTGAGGCTGCGGGAATCCGGGAAGGGTTTGCACGTGCCGCCCCGCCCGAAGATCAATCACTTCTAGCGTATTCGCGTCACGCCCCGTAATGAAGAGCCGCTGCCGTTCCAAGTCCACGGCGGAGTGGTCGAATCGCCCGCTCACACCAGGCAAAGGAATGGTTGTTACGAGGCGCAGCGGCGTATTCTCTTGCGCTGGCAACGCGGCTCCGCACATAATGGCCATCAAGAGAATCCCGAAGCCTCTCTTCATCTTCTTCATCCTCCAATAAGATCGTGTACGTACGAAAACGTCTGAGCTTCTAAGACAGCTCGCCATGAATAGCGCTCGCGTGCACGAAAGCCGCCGAGTAGATTACTAGTGAATGCTGCCCATGCTGATAAACTCAAGATCAAATTGCATTCAGAGCAGGAAGTTGACGCTCTAGCCCCCACAGCAAGTAAGCGCAGTAACCGTGCCGGCATCTTCGTCCTCAGGACGGACAATCATGTTCGCCTCGAATCGCCAGTTTTGATCACCATATTAGTTTGAGCCCAAACTGAACCTGACGCGAAGGTGTCGATGTCGAATCAAGCTTCCCAGCCGTCGAGATTAGATTTCCAGTCTGGTCCATGATGACGCAGCACGCCGAGTTTTGGTTGTTGTTCTTTAAAGGAGGAGAGAAGTTCGTGTGATTTAGGACATTAAAAAGTTCGACCCGGAACTGAACCCTGAATTGCTCCGAGATCTTTGCGACACGATTGTTTTTAAACAGAGCTAGGTCAAGATTGGATAGTCCTGGACCTATCAGATTGTTCCGTCCGCCGTTTCCCAGACGCTTGCTGGGGTTGGCAAATACAAAGCATTGAAGCTTGATGTAATTAAGCGCGTTTCCGGGATTAACCAGGGATTGGCACCCGGGTCCTTGGATGCGATCGGGATAATCAAACACTGTCCCGTTCTGCACGCCGAGAGGATCCCCCCCCACCAAAGCGGTAAACGGTACTCCAGAACTGAGCTGATAAATGCCACCGAACTGCCAGCCGCTGGCTATCCAGCGCGCAGGCCTTGGCAGAGACGGCGAACTCGGGATCTCCCACGTATAGTTGACCACGAAATTGTGCCGCACATCGAAGTCTGAGAGTCCGCGACTCAACCTTAAATCGAAGAAAGGCAACGTCCCAATGGAATTCGCATACGCGTCACCAGCAAGCGTAGAGGAGCCGTCATCGATGCTCTTCGACCAAGTATAAGAGCCACCGATCTGGAAACCGTGAGTCATCCTTTTCGTGAGGCGCGCTTGCATAGCGTGATAGTACGAGTTGTTATCAAAAAACAGGGCACTAATCTGACCAAGATTCGGATTCAACGTGCTTCCGCTGCTCGGCCAAACGTACCCTTGGGGTGTCAGCGTTGGGAGCACCATGTTTATGTCCTCCGCGCGGAATGGCTGATGAGCACCCCGTGAACCAACGTAGCCTACGAGTGCAGTGAGGTTCGAGACCAGCTCGCGCTGAATGTTGAAGTTCCACTGGAAGACGTAATCACGTGGGGGATTAGGATCCACGTGTGCATAACGGAATCGGTTGGCTCCCAGCAACGGGAAGGCCCCAGTGGGAAAGCTCCCTGAGGGTAGTCCTGACACTCTCCCTTGTGCGAAGAATGGTGCTGGCAAGATCGTTAGAGTCTCAAACTGGTATGTAAGGGGCAGAACGTCGTACATCCCGATCGCTCCGCGGACCGCCGTCTTCCCGTTGCGAAACGGATCCCAGGAGAAGCCAATGCGCGGCTCAAGGTTGCGCAACGTAGGATTAGAGAAATAGGGAGACCCTAGCGTCGGCTGAGTGTCGGTCAGGTTGCGGACGTTCGAAAGTTTGCCCGTTGTCTCCGTCGGAACAGTGGCGATCTCGTAGCGCAGTCCCAGGTTGAGCGTCAAGTTCCTGCGCACGCGGAAATCATCTTGAATGTAGGCACCAAAAATGGTCTGTCGCAGATCCCGCGGAGTAATCAGTCCAGGAATCGCCGAAGTGAATGTTGCGGGCCTATTCGTTAAGAAATTGGAGAGCGAACCGAAGCTATAGAACCCGCTGGGATTTGCCCTGCCTTCTTGGTTCGATTGGATACGCTCGACGGCGACGCCGAACTTTAGATTGTGAATGCCCCTAGTCACAAATGCGTCGTCATAAAGTTGAAAGGAATTGAAGTGAAAGTCGTATTCTCCAGTTGCGCCAAAACCCCCGGGGAACTGCGTCACTCCGGGCATCTGTATTTTGCCGACGTTGTGTCCTGGCAAGAAACCCAGCGATGGATCTTTCGCAAGGGGATTGATAGCGCTGAGCGTTTTCGGTCCATCTGAAATCACCCGGCTGAAACCGAACCGCGCGGAATTCAGAAAGTTAGGGCTGAAGACATGGGTCCCCTCGAGAGTCACAAGCTGTCGTCGTGACTCAGCAGCCAATTTGACAGCATTGAATTGGTCGGGCGATGTGCTCTCGCTGGTGTCGAACATGTAGGTCCCGGCGAGAGTGTCTTTTTCTGTCAGCTTGTGGTCCACCCGGCCCGTGAGGAAATCCTCATGCGTCACTTGTGTGGTGACAAAGCTGAAGGTTCCAAAGTCACCGGAGCTGCCGGCGTTGGGCAATGGATACAACGCGAGGAACGGTTGAACCTTTGGATCGACCGTGACCGTAGTGCCGTTCGCGAGATTACCAGCGCGGGCGGCGGCCGAGGGGACGGAATCATTTTGCGTAATGGCCAAGCTTTGCCGAAGGCCCTCGTACGCGCCGAAGATGAACGTGCGGTCCTTGCGGATAGGGCCCCCAGCACTGGCACCAAATTGATTGCGCCTGAACGGCGGGACAGTGGGTCCATCGAAAAAGTTGCGAGCATCCAAAGCGCTGTTACGCAGGAACTCATAAACGGAGCCGTGAAATGCGTTGGTGCCAGACCGAGTGACCGCATTAATGATTCCACCTGCGCTACGCCCATACTCGGCTGAGGGATTGGTGGTCAGAACAGAGAATTCCTGGATCGCATCCACTCCCAAGTTGCCGCCCAGGACACTACCGGGCGCTCCATTCGAGGCGTCATTGATGCTGATCCCATCGAGGCGGTAGTTGTTCTGCTGGGGCCTGTTGCCCCCTACAGTCAGCTGCGATCCAATTCCCCGAATCGTCCGGTCATTGGCGCCAGTAGAAAGGCCAATCTGGGTCCGGACAGGTGCAACCCCAGGTTCGAGGGTGGCCAGCGCCGCCCAGTCGCGCCCATTCAGCGGCAATTCACGCACCGTGGCTCCGTTCACAACGTCACTTATGGTGGAGGTTGTGGTAGACACGTCGGGCTGCTCACCAGTGATTTCAATTTTTTCGTTTACGCCCCCAATCCTCAACTGCAGGTCGATTTCTAGCTCTGCCCCGACCGTAAGAGTCACGCTGTTCTGCACCGTGGTGGCGAATCCAGGTGCTGAGGCAGTGACCTCATACTGACCCGGGATTAGGTTCGGAACCCGATAACGTCCATCTTGGTTAGCTGTGACAGTTCTCGCGACATCGGTCGCCGTATTTGTAACGCTAACCTTTGCGCCGGGCATGGTTGCCCCGCTGCTGTCTGTGATTGCACCCTGTATCGTTCCACCGACGACTTGGGCTGCGACCGGCTTAGGCCCGCAACTAAAGCCAAGGAAAACCGCAAAAGCCGCGATGAGCCGCATCGTTCGGACGCTCATTAGCGCCTCCCAGCCCCAGAAATGGGGGCATATTGTGATGATTGCCTTTCAAGCCTGAAAATTGCCCCACCTGCACAAGAACAGATCAGCAAGTCCCGGCAACGTAGTCCTGCAAACTTCAGAAAGCGAATTAAATTTCGTTAAGGGACCAAAACCCGGTGGGGCCTCCAGGCAGCGTTGTTCGGACCGGAGTTTGCCACTTAAAAAAGAATTAATGAGGATTTTACCGCAAACAGTTTTATATACGACGAGCCTGTCGAGACACGCCTCAGCAGCGCTCATGATGGTCGGGCGCCTTGGGTAGCCTCTTGGAGCGGAATCCAATGATCCGTCGGCACGGGACGCTGGTTTTGTGGACTATCCCGATCGTTGTGGGAGCCTTGGGTCTGCTTTGCGCACGATCGCCCGCGACCGTAGTCGTGTACTCGAGTGAAGATCAACCCTGCGCGGAGCCGATCCTCAAGGATTTTGAGCATGATACTCACATCCACGTAGCCGCGGTGTATGACAAAGAGGCCGCCGAACACGTCATGAAACGCCTGATCGAGGAAAAGGACAATCCACAGGCGGACGTGTATTGGGCGAACGAGCCGATTCATCCGGATCAGCTAAAAGCGCTCGGCATTACACAGCCGTATTTTTCCCCCAATGGCTCAGCTCTCCCAGCAATGTTCAAGGACGAGGGCGGACATTGGACAGCGTTTTCCGCGCGCGCGCGCGTTCTTGTCGTCAACTCAAAATCGCAGGCAAAGCCGGATTCCATCCTGGCGTACGCAGACGAGCGGTGGAAGGGGAAAGCGGTCCTGGCTAATCCGTTGCTGAATACCACCGCGTTTAACCTCATCGCGCTATTCGACTGCTGGGGAAACAAACGGGCTTGGGAGTTCCTAAACAAGGTCAAGAGTCTTGGCGTAAAAACATCGCCCGGAAACGCCGATAGCGCCCTTGTCGTTGCCTCGGGACAGGCGGAATTCAGCCTGGTAGACATTGATGACGGCCTCGAAGCGGTACGAAGGAACGACGGCGTGGAAATTCGCTATCCGGATCAAGGAACGGATGGGCTTGGGACTTTCATGATAGCTAATGCGGTGACCCTTATTCGCGGTGCACACCACCTTGACACGGCCCGCAAACTAATCGACTACTTGCTCACCGCCGAAACCCAGCGGAAGCTTGCGTTTTCGGCCTGTGCACAAACACCTTTGTTGCAGGGGGTGGAAGTTCCTTCAATGGTCAAGCGAATTGAACAACTTCGAGTGATGCAGGTGAACTATTCGGAAATCCGCAAACGACTAGAAGAGCTCCGGCCGCAATTAAAGGCATGGTCGGCTCAGTAGTCGAACCGCGGGAGGGCTTCACGATTCGATTGGGGGGTGCCGTTGCTCGGGAGAGTGCTATGTCTCGCAATACTCATCGACTTGTAGCCTGTAGCGTTTTCTGCTTGATGTTAGTCGTCCTTGCTTGGGCTGCCAGCGGGTACCACATCCTGAAAAAGATCCCTATTGCAACGGGTGAAGGTACCTGGGATTTTGGCACCATCGACGGCTCCGGGCGCAGGCTGTTCCTTGCTCACGAGACCCAGGTGGAGGTGTTGAATGTGGACACCGGCGACTTGATTTCCACGATACCTGATACGAAGGGGGCTCACGGGATTGCGCTCGCGGCAGAGTTCAATCACGGCTTCATCAGCAATGGGACCAGCGCCACGGTGACCATGTTCGACATGAGCACGTTCAAGCGCCTCGCCGAGATTCCTGCCGGGAATCTCCCAGATACCATTGTGTATGACCCTTCCACCAAACAAGTGTTTTCCTTCAATACCGTCGGTCGCAATGCGACCGTCATTCGAGCCTCTGACGGCAGCGTGGCGGGAACCATCGCCCTTGATGGCAAACCAGAATTCGCCGTCGCGGATGGACAGGGCCATGTGTTCGATAACTTGGTCGACAAAGCTATCCTGGCGCGAATCGACGCTCGGAAACTTGCGATCGATCGGCGATGGCCAGTTACCAACTGCGACCGGCCCACGAGCCTCGCAATGGATGAGAAGACCCATCGTTTGTTCATTGGCTGTCGTAATCTCACACTTTATGTCATGGATTCGGATTCCGGGAAAATCATTGCCAATCTCCCTATCGGAGACAACGTAGATACGACTGCGTTCGATCCCGCGACGGGCCTGATCTTCAGTTCCACGGAAGATGGTGTCGTGACAATCCTGCATGAGGACGGCCCCGGTTCTTTCAGCGTAGTGGAGACGGTGAAGACCCACAAAGGATCGCAGACTATGGCGTTGGATTTGAAGACGCATCGTCTGTTCGTACCGTACGGCGACGTGGATAAAGTGCCGCCCCAAGTGCCCGGCGGAAAAGTGACCAAGAAGGTGGCAGCCAATAGTTTTGGCATTCTAGTGCTGGGTCAATAGCTTCTAACAATCGCTTGGGCGAGGGAGTGTACTGTGGCTATGCGGCATACTTTCAAGGTTGTTATCCTTTGCCTTATTTCCCATCTCGCTGTTTTCTTGGCGGATGCAGCCACTCGCTATCACCTGATCAAGTCGATCAAAGCAAGCGACAGCCAAGACACGTGGGACTTCCAGACCATTGATCAAGACGGGCGCCGACTGTACGTGTCACACCTGAGCGAAGTAATCGTCGTGAACGTGGACACCGGGGAAGTCGTGGGTAAGATAACCGATACCAGCGGGGTTCACGGTGTCGCTGTTGCTTCCGATTTTGGACGTGGGTTTATCAGTGTTGGACACACCGACAGTGTGGTTACGTTCGATCTTAAGACTCTGGCGAAGATCGCTGATATCAAAATCGGAAGGAACCCGGACGCGATTATCTACGACCGCGCAAGCAAACGAGTGTTTTCCTTTAATGGTGACAGCAGGGACGCGACCGTGATCGAGGCCGCGACCGGCAAGGTCGCCGGTACGATCGACATAGGTGGCAAGCCCGAAGCGGCGGCTGTCGATGGTGCGGGTAACGTCTACCTGGACGTTGTGGATAAGAACGTCATACTGCAGATCAATTCGCGTTCCATGAAGGTGGAGCACCGCTGGCCTACCACGTCATGTGACCGGCCTACCAGCCTCGACATCGACACACGGAATAATCGCCTTTTCATCGGCTGCCGGAACCTTGTGCTGGGTGTCTACGACTCTCGCGATGGGCACTTCGTGGCTAAAGCGGCGATTGGAGACAACGTCGACACTACCGCGTACGATCCCGTGACTGGCCTCATCTTTAGTTCAACCGGGGACGGGGTCGTTACCGTAATCCACCAGGACGCGGCCGACAAGTACAGTACGGAGGAAGTGATAAAAAGTCACGATGGTTCGAAAACGATGGCGCTCGACCTGAAAACCCATCAGATTTTCGTGCCGTCAGGGGATGTTAAGTTTCTGCCGCCGGAGAAGGCTGGCGGTAATCCGAAGAAAATCGTCGTTCCAGGCACCTTCGCGATCCTCGTTTTCGGTCCATAGGGGACGGTCGCGCGGCTCGGTTCGAGCGTACCACTTTGGTATATGGGGACCTGTAAATCGCGATTGTTTCTCTTGCTGACAACTCTGTTTCTATCGACCGGAACAGCATTCACACAACTGTAGGACGAATTCCACACATCCACGTCATCCATGTCAGGCACGAGAACCAAGTCGAACTCGATTCTATCGTCAAGAAGATAGCTGGGCAAATCGGAGGAACAGTGGCGACGCGAGGCAACAGCCTAGGACATGTTGAATCCGGCGCGATTCACTCGGCGCTGAACGTCTAGCAGCGGAGGAATCAAGCACGCAACAGGAAAAACAGCCAAGCTAAAGGAGGGACTTGTGTTGGAAGAATCGCTTTGGGGCCATAAGACACCAGGGGTCGACAGCCGCCCGGGGAAGCGACATCGCGCCTTACTCGTCCTGCTCGCCCTCCTCCTGGCCCCCACCGGGCCCCTCTCGGCTCAGGAGAAGGCCAAAGGCGCGAGCCGCTACGCGCAGGTCTCCCTCTTTTACAGTTATCGTTGCCGGCCTGAGAATCGCCCTGCCGTACGTAAGTATATGGACACGGCCGGGGTCGCGCAGTTTGAGGAGTGGAAGTCGGAAGGCGTCTTCAAGGACTACATCATCCTCTTCTCATCTTACGTCCACATCAACTCCGTGCCCTGGGACATGCTGGTCCGCATAGATTTCGATCGCTATGCCGACACGGACAAATGGAAGGAGATCGAGCGGACAATGCCTGCTGGACTACCCGCGCAGATTTTGGCCCTTGCTTCGCCCGAAAACCTCAGCGTGAGCGAAACGCTGGCGGCATCCGGAATGGAATCCCGGGACGCTGCCAAGGCGGTATACGACGTCTCGTATTACAGGTTCAAGGTCCCGTTGGCCGTCGGCAAGAACTTCATACAGGGCTACGTCATGCCGCAGTTGGATGCCTTCATGCGTGAAAAGGTTCTCGAAGGCTTCGGCCTGTATCTCAATCGATACGAATCCACTGATTGGAGCTACCTCATCTTGTCTGAGTACGCAGATGCCACGGCGTTCGACCTCCGCGTGTCGAACAAGTCTCAGATCCGCTCACTTCTGGACCCGGCCTGGAAGACGCTGCACGACATCAAGACGGAGCACATCCGCGATGAGCCGCATGGGTTTATCGCAGTGCGAATCGTTCCCCGCTGATCCAGATGCCCCCTTTAATAAAGCGGTGATTGGCATTCGCAGTTGGGATCATTTGTTCGAGTAGCTCATAGCGCGGGCGAAGTAGTCGCGATGGGATCCCGCCACAACCACAGCATCGAGACCGTTGGCCATCTCGCGTGCTTCTTCCCGCGAAAGGCTTTTCCCGCGGCTGATAAAGGCATCGTTGATTTTATCGAGGGCGTCCGCCGTTGGAGACACGTAGACAAGATAGATTATATTGGGATCCATCGTATGCATTTCGCCCGAATCAATTTCATACATATTCACCAAGCCATCCGCAAGAAAACGGTCGTACATAGGTTTCTGGTATTTGTCCCACCACTCCCGCCATTGGTCTTTCTTTCCGGGTTTAATTAGCGTCGAGTTGAAGTACAGATAGCCGTTTGTTCCGCTGGACGGTTTGCTTCGACGGAGCTCGTTGCGAAGGAGGAAATCGTGTTGCTTTGAAGCGGAATCCGCAATGCTACTGGACGGTAGCTCTGCGAGCTCGCTCAGCACCTTCTCTAAGGCAGCATGGTTAGGTATCTCGAACCAATACCCGTTCGTAACGCCGTCGTCTTCCTTAATGATGGTCAAGTATGACCCAAAATCAAAAACAGTTCCGTCCTCCATCATCCCCTGAAGCACGGGGCGAACAGTCTTCTCCACTTCCGATGCGTACACTGTGGCGTCTTTTCGGGGAACTCTCCACTCAGAGATATATCGAAATGTCCGGACTGGCACCTGCTGAGAAAGCGCGGAAGGTATCACGAAAATTCCGATTGCAATAATCCAACCCAGAGTTCTTTTCAGCATCTATGTCCTCTCCAATGGCGACAGCGCCCGCCAACCCTTCTTACTTGCTCGGCTTCCAAACGAATTGTCCCGTTTTGTCTATGTAATGCCGCCGCTCCAGAGGCCCAGCCTCGCCGAAACATTGCGAGAAGTTCTGAATTCTCAGGCAGTCCGACCGAAGAGCCTACACGTCACCGGCAATAACATACAATTAATTTCCTTTAAGTTTCTGCTGATCTGCGTCTGCTCCACCTCTCGCATCGGCTCCTGCGCTCGCGAAAGCTCGCGTCATAGTTTCGTTTTACGAGAATCACTAAAGTGAATCGAGGAGGTGACCTGCGAGAATCTCGCGTCGACTCAGGTGAAATAAGAATTAATTTCCGTTGAGAACCGCCGCGAGTGCCGCTGACTGAAGTACACTTCCGGCCGGACTTTAGAAATCTGAGGAGGCACGACATGCGTCTATTCGCCTCAATAGCCGTTGTAGCTCTGTTCACTCTGTCCTGCTGCGCCGCCATACCACAGGACGCGGCGGTCGCAGCGCCGAACAACTACAAAGTTGAATTTGAAAATCAACTCGTTCGCATCGTGCGCGTTACCTACGCACCACATGAAAAGTCGCCGATGCACGAACACCTAAGTAATCCAGCGGTTATCGTTGTTCTGAAAGGAGGGGGCCGGATGCACTTCGTCTACCCTGACGGCACGACTTCCGAAGGAATGACGGAGAAGGCAAGCTCGGTGCGCTTTGTGCCTGAGCGCAAACCCTTCAAACATGCGGCCGAAAACTCAGCGGATGGTCCGATTGAGGTGGTCCGTGTTGAGCTGAAGGCCACTCCGCAGAGCAAACCATGCGATGTACGATGATCACTACTACTTTGATTCCTAGGAGGCATGCGGGCGGGCCTAGGGCTTTTGATGTTCGATCCGTCCGACAGATTGGAGGAGACAGGATGAGACTGTGGATCAAGCTTTGGCGCACGACGCTTGCCCTGTTGGCGGTCGCCTCGGGATTGATGGCCCAGGAAGCGACTGCAACTAAAGAGAGAGACACAGGGCCAAAGAAAATCGTGATTACCTATCGATGTATACCTGCGAAGAGACCCGCTTTTCGCCAGTATCTGCTGAAGGCGGGTGTGGCTCGTTTTGAAAAATGGAAGAAGGACGGTGTGTTGGAGGACTTTCGCATTCTATTTAACCGCGTTACCGACGACGCGACTTGGGATGCCATGGCGGTCCTCTCTCTGCACGACTATGCTGACATTGATCGATGGAGGGATATCGAAGCGGTTGCGCCTGGAGGCTTAAACGAAGAAGGACTAGCGCTCGCCACACCGGTCATCACATATTCGATGGACCTCGTGTGGCACGGCTCTTCGAATCCGTCGACGCCGCGCGGAAAGACTGTCTTTTTTGTCATCCCTTACGACTATTATCCGCATACCGTCGAGGAATACATCAAGTATGTCAATACCTACGTCGTTCCCCAAATCAACGGATGGATGAAGGCAGGCATTCTCGCTGACTACGGTATCTATCTGAACCGATATCCAACCTCTAGGCCATGGAAGGTCCTGTTCGTACTCGAGTACAAGGACACTCTGTCGTTTGGTGCACGGGAGCGGACTATAGGCCAGGTGCGCGCCGTCTTGAAGGAAAACCCCGACTGGAAGTCCCTCAACGACACGAAACTGAACATGCGCGTAGAAAAGGAAACGGTGGTAGCGGACGAACTTCTCCCGCTACCCTGATGTTGGGGCCTGGCCTATGCAGGGAGGAGCCGCCGCCCACCCGCGCCGCTCTTCCTCTCGAGCCATTGCTCGATTCGCGCAGAACTAATCGATGTCAGAACCGCGGCTCTCGGCCTATGCGTCAAAGGATGTGAGCGCCAGACTAGAGCGCGCTCAATCTTGGGCTTCGTACACCCACAACTCAGCCCCTTGGTTCGCGCGCCCGGGCACAGCTAGGTATAGGCGGTCGCGCTTTTCATACCAGAGACCCGTGCGCGCACCGACGGCAGAAGGAATTTTACCCATTGATTCATAGTGATCAGGATTATTCTGCTGGAACACGCTGATGAATCCTTCGCCTCCCGGAACATAAATGCGCTTCCGACTCGTGTCGTAGTACAAGTCATCCATGTCACCGGCGCAGGGGATGTTCACTATTACTTTACCGCTGGCGGTGTCGATTACCGCCAAGCGTGCGGGTTTGCGAGTGCCGATAAACAGCCGATGATCGGTTTCGTCCAGGGCCATTGGAAAGTTCGCTTTTAGACCGGGCAACAACCACTCCGACACTTTCTTGGTGTTGCGGTCGATGACAGAGATCTTCTCTTTAGAAGCAATGTTGACGAAGATCCTGGGACCGGATAGTTCCAGTTGAAACGATTCCGGATGCGAATCAAGCTTTCCGGCATCATCCAGTCGTTTGCTTGCGGCCGCATCCACGACGCCGATGGCGGATTCATTATCCTCGCCGTATCCGACGTAAACCCGCTTTGCGTCAGGATCGTATCGGAGATTGTCGGTGTTCTCGCCAAAATCCAAAGTTTCGACCAAGTTGAAATTCTTGCCGTCGTAGATCCGCAACTTACCATCTCCGGCGTTTGCAACATACAGTTTGTTGATGTCGCCGCCGACGTAGAGCACGCCCTGGGGTTCAGCGAGGCCCTTAATCGTGCGCACAACCTTGCCGGCGAAAGCATCAACGATTTCCACGCTGTCGTTGCCGAGCGCCGAACCGATCACCCATCTACGTTTCGTGTCAACAGAGAAATGGTCGATACGGCCAACCACATTGGGCAATGGGATTGCCTGCACAATGCGCAGTGGGGCACTCTCCCTCTCAGCGGAATTTTGCCCGAGGCTTGCGCCTGCCGTCAGACCCGTTAAGAATACCGCCAGCCCAAATCGCGATGCTCTGTTCATGTCTTTCTTCTCCTTTTGCGAGCGCGCCGATACCCGCAGCGGCTATCCCGCTCTTTGGCTCTTCGCTTTGGTTTGGACTTTGGAAAGTATATGCAAGGCTCTCCGGCGCTGGATTAAAAGCAACATTAAATACTGTTTAGACGAAAGATGAACATATCACGGGACAGGTTCGAACACGCGGATCTCGGCGTCGCGATCATCCTTCTTCGGAACCGCCACATACAAACGATTCAGTTCAGGGACAAATAGCGATGTGCGTGCGTTTGGGGCAGTCGCAATTCTGCCGAGGCTCTCGTAGTGGTCAGGATCACGCTGCTGGTATGCGAAAACGAAGCCTTCCCCGCCCGATACGTAAATACGATTGTGCACGGGATCAAAGGACACACCGTCGATGAGCCCCACACTTTCCATGGCGGTGACAACAGTTCCAGAATTGGTGTCAAGCACGACAAATTTCGGAGGCTTCCGCAGGCCTACAAAAAGCCGGTGATGCGCTTCGTCGAGAGCCAACGAAACAGGCTGCTGGGCCGCCGACATCAGCCACGTCCGCACGATCTTCTGAGATTTGCGATCGATGACAACGATGCTGTCGTTTTCAGGAATAGTTAGGAAGAACTCGCTTCCCTTCTTTTCCAATGCCATCCCACCCGGGTGAGCACTCGTCTGGATGTCACCGGTTCCAACTTCTTTGTACGTATCCAGAATGGCCACTTCTCCGAAATCCTTTCCGTCATCGCGCCCACCGTATCCGACGTAGAGCACCTTGGCTTCCCCATCGTAGTCCATCAAATCAGCCCCGAGCGAAAGCTTGATAGAATTCGTCAATTTCTCCGGCTTGCCCTTCAATACTTTGCACGTTCCGTCCGTACCGTTCGCTACAAACAGCTTCTTCTCCTTTGCTGCATAAAATACCCCTTGGGGCTTACTGAACCCCGGAATGCTCTGAATCCTCCTCGCCGCCCTGAGGTCAATGACTTCTAGTGAATTATTTCCTAGGCCTGCTACAAACAAACGTTTGCCTTTGACGTCGACACCCATATGGTCCAAGCGGCCTTCGACCTTAGGCATCGGGATGGTTTGAACCAACCGAAGGGGAACATTGTTCTGGGCAAAACAGACGGTGACACACCCTAAAAGCGCAGCTACCACGAACGGCCGAAACTTCTTCATTTGCGCGTTCCCGAATGGAATAGTGTAAACCGAGCTCAGATGAAAGGTTTCCGTCACACCAACATCTAAACGTGGGCAAATGTACTGTTATTCCGTATTCCGAAAATTAAAACGGTCATTAAATGCTATTTATGAACTCTCTAGACTCCAATTCGACAGCAGGAGCGGCGGGGAGAATGACCGAGAACGTGGAACCTCGTCCCACGTCAGTTTGGCAATAAATTGTGCCTCCCAGAGCCCGCGCGATCGCTTGGGCGATGGCCAGCCCAAGTCCGCCACTGCGGGTCTCTCCTCCATTTGGACTGGCACGATAGAATCTTTCAAAAATGTGAGGGAGATGTTGGGGAGGGATGCCCAATCCCTGGTCGTGAATATCGATCCGAATTGACTGATCGTCGGAGTCCAGTTTGGCGCGAACACAAGTGTTTGGAGGGGAGTACTTAATGGCATTGTCGAGGAAAATGAGAAAGAGCTGCCGGAGGAATGCTTCGTCGCCCACGTACAAAATCTCGGGTTTTATTTTGCGTTCGATGGTTATGCCCTTGGGTCGCGCCAAAGGGAGAGCGATCTCGCAAGCTTCTTCCAAGATTTCGTCGACAAAGACCTTCTCCTTGGCCAGCCGAAGCTGTCCGGCGTCGGCCATGGATAGCGTAAAGAGTCCGTCGACGATCCGTTCCAATAGCTTCACTTCGTTCTCAATGATGAAGAGTGTCTTTTCGTATTCCTCCGGTTGGCGCTTCTCTGAGAGGATCAGTTCGGTCTCGCCGCGTAAGACCGCCAGAGGTGTACGAAGCTCATGAGATGCATCCGTAACGAACTGTCGGAGTTGACTCAGTGCGGCCTTAACGTTGTCGAACAGGAGATTGAACGTCTGCGACAGCTGTCCCACTTCGTCCTGGGGATGGGTTATCGCGAGCGGCACATGGATAACGTGCTTTTCCGGATGCACTAGCGCTTCCGCGAGTTGCGCGGCGTTTTGAGTGAGGTTAACGATGGGGCTCAGGCTCCGACTCACGTACCAAAGGGCTACCAATCCAATCAGCAGCAGGGTCGCCGGCCACAAGATAATGAGCGTGTGGCGAAATGTTTCTAACGCCTCCTCTGTGTCCCTCCTCGGCACGGCAATGGCCAGATACATCTGCCTCTTTCCGAGCAAGAAGGGGACGACGGCCATTCGAAGCCGCCTATCGTTCTCAGGCGTAACCGTTCGAAATACTAACTTCGAGGGATTCAACGATGCATGGTCCAATTCCAGATGCTTGCCTTGCAGGTTTTTCGAGGACCAGATGAAGTGTCCAGAAGCATCGAGCAACTCGAAATACTCATAAGGGAGGTCAAAGTCGAATACGTCCTGTCTGTTGGGATAGGCAACGAGATCGGCAACGATGGGCTGAGCGGCCTTCCGCAAGCCCCGATCCAACTGACCTTCGATCTCCCTCGAGAAGACTGAATAAATGATGACGAAAGTCCCGGCAAACAGTACACCCACCACCAGGCAGAACAGAAATATCATTCGAAAGCGAAGAGAGCCGGCCCTCATGACTCAGGTGGACCCAGCCGGTAGCCAACACCGCGGATAGTATGAATCAGCTTGGGTTTGTTCTCGGCGTCGAGCTTGTGTCGCAGCCGATTGATGTAAACCTCAACCAGATTCGTCTCACTGTCAAAGGAGCACGACCACACATGCTCGACGATTTCGCAACGAGTAGCGATCTCGGGAGAACGGACCATCAGAAGCTCCAAGAGCGCGAGCTCCTTTGAGGTCAGCACAATCTGCTCCCCTCCGCGAATGGCAACGCGGCGATGGCGGTCCAGCTCGAGATCGGCGCAGTGCAGCTTGGCTCCGCCTTTGTAGAATCCGCGCCGGGTCAGAGCCCGGACGCGTGCGCGAAGTTCGGCCAGCGCGAATGGCTTCGTAAGATAGTCATCCGCGCCGGCGTCGAGACCTTCGACACGCTGATCGACCAGCGTGCGTGCAGTTACCATCAAGATCGGCGTTTCCAAATTCATTTGCCGCAGCTCCCGGCAGACTTCAATTCCGCTGGTTCCCGGCAATCGAACGTCAAGCACGATGGCATCGTAGGTAACGTGAGAAGCGAGCTTGAGTGCCTTCTCTCCCGTGTCGGCCACGTCCACCGAGTAGGACACTTCGCGCAAGGCGCGCGCGATGAAACTGGCCACCTTGCGTTCGTCTTCAACAAGCAGCAAGTGCATCGACGCAAATATACCTCCCTTAGTCGTGGAATTGTCAACTGCGGCTAGATCTTAACGGAAATTAATCTTGCGTTGATCCTGACCTCTCTTCGTTCGGTCCCATCGCTCAGCCAACTGTTGACTTTACTCGCATAGATGAGTACCCCGGCGATTCGTGCCCCAGTGCCGACCTCGCCGACATTGGGAAGACGAATGAGACTAGAACTTATCTCATAAATGGTTTTGTGGCAGGGAAGCCACAAAACCTGCACAACGAGAACCGACGGAACGTGAAGATTTGGCTGAGTTCTTACAGTTTCACTTCGTAAGTACTGTCGTTTCCGCAACGTGCGAGCATTTCTGTCTTTCACGCGTGGCAGGTGAGTGCAAATAGGCAGGCTCAAAATTGATCGCCGTTGGGATCCATGTTAGCCGGTCGGAAGCTCAACGGTTGGACTCTAAACTATGTGCCTAGCACCCCTGGCAAACGGGCCCGCTGCCAATCCGGTCTAAACTCGAAGCTTACGGAAAATTAATTTCTCTATTGTTCCGTTCTCCGAGTACCCTCTCTGCGCTTCAGAGCATTGCCGGGGTGCCCGCGAAAACGGGCTGCTTTCGATTACGGCATGTGCGGGAGGAAGAGCGCGTTGAGAATGCTATTTACATTACCCAGAATCTGCGGTCTGGTGATCTTGAATCTTGTAATCATCACCATGGCCGTCCGGGCTGACACAACCAAGAAGCTATATGCCGTTCACCTGAACGGCAAGCGAGGCTTCATCAACGACAGTGGCGGAATCGTGATTCCGGCTAAGTTCGACGATGTTCTTCACTTTCAGGACGGCATCGCACCGGTCAAAGTGGGCGCCAAGTGGGGATATATCAACGAAAGTGGCAATTTCCTTATCGAGCCTCGATTTGACGACGCTCGCAATTTCTTGGTTGGACTTGGCGCGGTGAAGGTTGGTGACCGCTGGGGCTTCGTCAACACCAAGGGAGAGTTCGCAATTCCATTGCGGTACGACTTTGCCCGCGCGTTCGCGGATTCCGGAGATACTCCCGCCGAAAAATTCAACACCGCGCGGGTGAAGCTCGACGGTAAATGGGTGCTCATCGATCCAGCTGGGAACGTGTATTTGAGACCCCAAGCCGAGGACTTGGGCCCGCTGGAAGAGGGTCTCGCGCCGGTGAAGGTCGGGGGACAGTGGGGATACATCGACCGGACCGGCAGGATGGTCGTCCAGCCCCAGTTCGAAGTAGCGAAGGGATTCGGCTCCGATTTCGCGGTCGTCGAGCGGGGCGGCCGGTGGTGCTTCATCGACAAAACGGGTAAGTTTGTTATTCCCTGCCAGTTTGACGGAGCTGACGAGTTTACCGAAGATGGGCTGGCGCCAGTGAAAGTCGGCGGAAAGTGGGGTTACATCGACAGGAATGGGAAGGTAGCGATCAAGCCGCAGTTCGACGGTGCCAAGCCGTTTGAGAACGGGCTGGGAGAAGTCCAGAGCGGAGATGCCTTCGGTTATATCGACAAAACAGGTAAGTACGCATGGAAGCCCAGCAAATGAGGGCTGTCCGTGCCTACTCTTTTCATTGGAGGCAGGACAACATGCTCAAGAGAATTCTCAGCTGCATCCTCGGAACTGCAGTGTTCGCGGTGCCCTCCGGCATCTCGCAACAGATGGCACCGCGGACCTTTCGATTCGTCTCCGAATGGAAGATAGCCCCACAACACGTCGCGGCTTACACATCAGACCTCGACAAGATCATGCGGCCCACCTTGGAGAGTCTGCTGCAGGACGGAACTGTTCTGGATTACGGGATATACATTACCACAATAACTGAAGATGAGGGCATCACGAATGGAGTTTGGTACGAAGTCCCCTCGTTCGCGGCCATGGAGAAAGTGCAGGACAAGCTCGCGAAGCTGCCACCCAGCAACTTCGCCAGTTCTGCTATCAGGCAGCACGACTATCTTTTTCGAGTAATCTTGCGTAACGGCCGCCCTGCTCGGGGGTCCAACGGTTACTTCTACTTGAATTCAACTCTGCTTCAGTCCGGCAAACGTGACCAATGGCGGCAGTGGTGGGACAAGTACCAAAAATCGATGTATGATCAATTCTTGGCTGAAGGGCTGATTACCTCATATGAGTTGGATAGCGGAGAGATACACACAATGGATCCAAACTGGGTCTATCTGGCCTACGTCATTCCTACGGCTGAGGCCTTGGACAAGATAAACAACGCATTTCGCATTCGAGTGGAGAAGCGCACACCAGAAGAGAATCAAGCGATTAACTCAGCCCTCGAGGTTTTGGTGGTTCCAGGTTCACACCGCGACTATCTCGCGCGTACCACAAGCTACGCCACGAAATAGCAAGCAGGGATAGGCAGGCACCCTGACTTCAACCAGAGGAGCGGCTGTCGTTAAGGTACGACAATCGTCAAACAAAGCTACTGCAGGCTTTACATTTGCCTCCATTTGGCCGCAGTTTTCACGGTGCATGACTATTTTCGTACACCGCTCAAAGCAGTCGGCTCGAAGGAAACTCCTCCATGATTATCCTCGACATCGACAAAGCGAATAGCATTAAGAGAAATTAATGATGCATTTCTGATTCCTCGCCGTATCCTCGCCGCAATTTTCACGAAAGCTGACCCTATCAGTTAGAAATCAGCGGAGGTAGCGCCATGATTTCCCCGAAACTTACGTCGCGCGTCGCCGCGTTTGCATTTCTCTTCCTGAACCTTCTGTTTGTCGGCCGCGGGGCCGCTCAAGTCGCCGGAGGCACAATTCTCGGAGTAGTCCGTGACACGAGTGGCGCAAGCATCGCCGGAGCAAAGGTGGCCATCCAGAACATGGCCACAGGTATCATCACTACGGTTACGACCAATGAATATGGTCTTTACCGCGCGCCTAACCTAATGCCGGGCCCGTATCAGGTCACCGTTTCCGCCAGCGGCTTTGCCACCCTCCTTGAGAAGGATCTCACTTTGGAAGTTGGAGCGGAGCTTGGGGTGAACCTGCAGCTGCGCGTAGGAGGGGTGAACGACCGGGTTGAGGTCAGTGGAGAAGTCTCGGACGTGGCGACATCGAACTCCACTGTCAGTGCCGTCGTAAATGAGAGAACCGTTCAGGAGCTGCCGCTCAATGCCCGCGATTGGACGTTGCTCGCGAACCTGGAGCCTGGAGTTGCCAACGTGCGAATGGTTGGTCTGAATGCTAACCCGGGAAGGGTGAATCGTGGCTGGGGCAGTCAACTCACTATCGGGGGTAACCGCCCACAACAAAACAACTACCGTATGAACGGTGTAAGCATGAATGATTACGCGAACGGGGCGCCGGGAAGCGTCTTAGGCGGTGACCTAGGCGTAGACGCAATCCAAGAATTTTCGGTGGTAACGAGCAATGCTCAGGCCGAATACGGACGCAGCTCAGGTGGCATCATCAATGCCATTACCAGATCCGGAACCAACACCTTTCACGGCTCTATCTACGAGTTCCTCCGTAACAGTGTCTTGGACGCGCGTAATGTCTTCGATATTTTGAATGGACAGCCGATAAAGCCTCCGTTCAAGCGGAATCAATTCGGCGCAACAGCAGGGGGGCCGATCTGGAAGGACAAAACATTCTTCTTCGCCGATTACGAGGGTCTAAGGCAAAGCCTGGGCAACACGCAAAAAGCAGTCGTTTTCTCGCCGGCCGCTCGTAACGGTAATCTCGCGAATGGAACAACTGTCACGGTCGACCCCAATGTAAAGCCGTACCTGGCCTTCTACCCTCTCCCGAACGGCACTATTTCCGGCGATCGTGGGAATTTCATCGTCGTTAACACGCAAGTCGCCATAGAGAACTTTTTTACGACGCGGTTCGACAACAAGTTCTCCGATGCGGACAGCCTGAACGCCACGTACATGTTCGATGACAGCAATACGCGCGCACCGGACCTGCTGCATACGATCCTTCTGGGCACCATTTCACGCCGGCAGCTCGCAACCGTGGAAGAGACCCACATGATCAGGCCGAATTTTCTCGATACCTCCCGCTTTGGATTCAGCCGTGTCGTAGCCTTAGCTCCCAAGACTCTAGGCACACTCAACCCAATTGCCGCCGACCCCTTGCTGGGCTTTGTGCCCGGCAGAAATGTTGGGGGAATCAGCATTTCCGGGCTAACGTTGTATCAGGGAGGACTGGGCGCTGTTGGCGAGTACGATTTCCATTTCAATTCCTTCCAGTTTTACAATGATGCATTCCTCACCCAGGGTATCCATTCGTTGAAATTCGGTGCCGCCGTAGAGCGAATCCAAGCGAACCAAATTGGGAGGTCCCTGCCGAGTGGTCAGTACGCTTTCAGCTCTATTCAGAACTTCCTCACGAATCAGCCGAGAAGCTTCAGTTCTGCACTGCCCGGCACGATCACGCCGCGTGATCTCCGGCAGCTCGTCTTCGGAGCCTACGTCGAGGATGACATCCGATTACGCTCCTACCTGACGCTGAATCTGGGCCTAAGGTACGAGATGGCCAGCGTGCCCACTGAGACCGCTAATAGACTGACTAACCTTCACAACATTACGGATACCCAGCCAATGCTTGGCTCGCCATACTTTTCCAATCCCACAAAGCGCAATTTCGACCCAAGGATTGGATTTTCATGGGCGCCATTCCACAATGCCAAGACTGCAGTTCGTGGTGCATTTGGATTCTATGACGTGCTTCCCCTGACCTACCAGTTTCAGCTCGTCTCGATTCTGTCGGCGCCGTTCTTTGAATCTGGATTGACAAGCCTGACTCCGGGCACGTTTCCGAAGGGGGCCATTGGTTTATTAGGTCCAAACACACTGCGTTACGTCACGATCCAACCGAACCCGCAACGAAACTATGTTATGCAACGGAACTTGAACGTCGAACAAGAAATTATGAAAGATCTGACCCTATTTGTAGGTTATGTCGGTTCCCACGCAGTTCATCAGCCTTTTCGCGTCGACGACGCCAACATCGTCTTGCCGACAACGCTTGCGCCCCAGGGCTATTTGTGGCCGACACCGGTGGGCAGCGGCACCAAGGTCAATCCCAATCTCGGCCAGATTAGCCTCTTATCTTGGGTAGGCTCCTCCTACTATGATTCCTTGCAGATACACGTTTCTAAGCGGATGAGCCATGGGTTGCAGGTAGGAGGCTCATACACATGGTCCAAGAACATTGATACTGGTTCTTCAACCCTCGCAGGAAACGCCTTCGGTAATTCTATCTCGAGCTTGTTCTACTTCGACGCGAGGCTGAGGCGCAGCCTCTCCGATTTCGACATTCGCCACAACCTGGTTATCAATTACATTTGGCAAATACCGACATGGCGCTCTATCTCAGGTACTGCGCGGTCGGTTCTCGGCGGCTGGCAGCTCGGCGGAATTTATCAGGCAAGCTCTGGACTGCCGTTCACGCCTCTAATCGCCGGAGATCCTTTGGGCATGAAAAGTTCGGGTGAAGACACATATTCCTTTCCCGATCGCATTCCCGGTCCCGGGTGCGGGGCTGCGGTGAATCCGAGAAACGCCGATCACTACATAAAAACAGAGTGTTTTGTAGCCCCGAATCCTCTTACTCGATTGGGAAACTCAGGACGAAACTCCCTGATTGGTCCCGGTTTGTCGAATCTTGATTTTTCGCTCGTGAAGAACACCAGGATTCCAAGGGTTTCTGAGACCTCTAATGTTCAGTTTCGATTCGAAGCCTTTAATATCCTAAACCGAGTAAATCTAGCCCCTCCCATCAGCAACAGCTCGTTATTCGATGCCTCCGGGAATCCTATTAGTACGGCTGGTCAGGTCGATCAGACTGCTACGACGTCACGCCAGCTCCAGTTTGGCCTGAAGCTGATCTGGTAATGAGACTGTGGTCATAGGTGAAAAGAACGGGAAGGGGTCGCGAGAGAAATGAGAAGAACATGTTCCATGATCTGCTTTGTTGCTTTGTGTTTTTTGACTGTTGCTTCGATTTCCCAAACACAAACAACAGATTTAACGGACGTCTCCGTAGCCCAAATTATGTTCGAAGTACCAAAACCTGGCAGGGTCGAGGAGTACGAGCAAGGGATCAAGAAACACATGGCTTGGCACAAATCGAACCATGACAAGTGGACTTGGCAGACTTGGGAAGTGATGACTGGAAGGGACACCGGGAGCTACATCATTGGGACTTTCGGTCATCGCTGGGAGGATTTTGACGATCTTGAAGAATTCAGCAAGGCCGCCAAGGACGACTTCAACAAAAATGTGACCGCATCCTTGAATTCCTCCTCCTGCACTTTTTATGTTCTCCGGACCGACTTGAGTCTTTCGCCGGAACCCAATCCGCAACCGAAGTACTTGCAGTTAAACATCTTCGCAGTGCGCCCCGAAGGAGCACGAGAATTCTCACAATCTATCAAGAAGATGAACGCCGCCCTCAGAAAGACAAACTTCGTGAGCGAGTCCTTTCTTTCGCCGAATAGCGCGGGCGGACGTTCGCGCTGGTATTTCATGACCAATGGCGGCGAAGGGCCGCAGTACGTGCTGACAACGGATCGCAATAGTTATAAAGACTTTCGCCCAGTGGGAACTTCTCTGGACGAGGTGATGGAAAAGGTGTACGGCAAAGAAGAAGGAGATGCTGTTATGAGCAACGTACGGAAGACATTCACGCATGTTTATAGTGAGCTCCTTCGATACAGGCCTGATCTGAGCTACAACCCGTAATTCAGTGTCACCTTCGCAAAAGAGGAGGTCGCGTGATGAATCGCGACAGGCGTTCTTTTGGTCCGTTTGCAGTGGCAGTTCTGATTGCGTGCACTTTATCAGCCCGCATTGGATGGGCTCAAGTTACCGGGGGCACAATTCTCGGCACCATCAGTGACAGCACTGGAGGGAACATCCCCAATGCGACAGTCTTGATTAAGAGCATCGCGCAAGATCTCGTGCGCAGCCTTACCACCAACGAGCAGGGCATCTATCGGGCGCCTGGCCTCATTCCCGGAACCTACCAGATTACCGTCTCTGCGCCTGGGTTCGCGACAGTTCTGCGGAACGATGTCACGCTGACCGTCGGAGCCGAAGTGGTAATCAATGTGCAACTGCGCCTGGGAAGCGTTACTGAAAAGATTGAGATCAACGCAGAAACGCCGTCTGTCGAGACCTCCACATCTACAATCAGCGGGGCCGTAGAGGGCATCACAGTGCGTGAGTTGCCTTTGAATGCCCGAGACTGGACAGCGCTCGCGAACCTTGAACCGGGAGTTATCACCGTCCGAACCCAGGTGGCCGCTGCGAGCGGATTCGAAAGAAGCAATCGTGGATTCGGAACGCAGCTCGCGATTGGAGGTAATAGACCACAACAGAACAGCTATCGCCTGGATGGGGCCAGCATCACCGACTACACGAATGGAGGGCCGGGCAGCATTCTGGGAGGTGTGGTAGGCGTGGATGCGATCCAGGAATTCTCAGTAGTTACAAGCAATGCTACTGCCGAGTATGGACGCACTTCGGGAGGCGTAATCAACGCCGTAACCCGGGCTGGCACGAACGCCTTTCATGGTTCCGCGTATGAGTTCCTGCGAAATAGCGCCTTGGACGCCAGCAATTTTTTTGACATAACCAAGCCCCCGTTCAGGCGCAATCAGTTTGGTGGCACAGCTGGTGGTCCCATTCGGAAAGATCGCACGTTCGTCTTTGGAGACTACGAGGGACTACGTCAAACCTTAAACGTAACCCAGCGCTCTACAGTGCCGTCAATGGCAGCGCGTTCGGGACAGCTCACAACTGGTAATGTTACGGTCGATTCCAAGGTCGTTCCCTATCTTGCGATCTTCCCGCAACCGAACGGCCTGACTACTGGAGACTTTGCAACCTTTACCTTCGCTCTCCCGCAAGTGTCCTACGAGAACTTTTATACGGCACGAGCGGATAACAAGTTCTCGGAAAAGGACAATTTTTCGGCAACATACTTTTTCGATGACAGCAAGACTACAAATCCGGATGTTTACAACTTCGTGTTGATGGCCTCCATATCCAGAAGAGAGCTGGTGACATTGGGAGAAACCCACGCATTTACTCCGAACGTGCTGAATTCGGCGCGATTCGCCTTTAGCCGGGTAGTTTCTCAAGCCCCGAGGACTCTCTCCGCCATCAACCCGCTCGCGCAGGACCCCACTCTCGGATTTCTGCCAGGTCACAACGTTGGAATAATTAATGTCGCAGGCCTTCCAATTTTCCCTGGTGGCTTAGGTGCGACCGGAGAGTTTGATTATCACTTCAATTCTTACCAGGCGTATAACGACGTGTTCGCCACAAAGGGCATTCACTCTTTGACCTTCGGCGGTTATGTTGAGCGAATCCAGGCTAATCAGCTCGGCCAATCTAACCCAAGCGGCAATTTTACATTCGGGTCGCTGTCCAATTTCTTAACGAATAAGCCAAGGTCGTTCAACGCGGCGCTTTCAGGCCTTATCACGCCGCGAGATCTACGCCAGACAATCTTGGCTTTCTACCTCCAGGATGGCATTCACTTGCGCTCGAATTTCAGCTTAAACCTGGGGATTCGTTATGAAATGTCGACTGTCCCTACCGAAACGACGAACAAGCTGAGCAACCTGCGAAACGCAACTGATACTCAGCCCTTCCTGGGATCCCCTTACTTCTCGAATCCCACATTGCGTAATTTTGCGCCTCGGGTGGGATTCTCATGGGATCCCTTTCGCGATGGCAAGACTGCGGTTCGAGGAGCGTTCGGGTTCTACGATGTGTTGCCACTCACATATCAATTTGAACTCTTGTCCATCCTGAGTGCCCCATTCTTCGAAAGAGGAAATATTTCTGGGCTGGCCCCTGGCGTCTTCCCCACGGGTGCCTTTCCGCTTTTGGGCCCCAACCGCTTGCGCTTCTTTCATCTCGACCCAAATCCGTCACGCAACTATGTAATGCAGTGGAACTTTAATATCCAGCGCCAACTTGCTCCTAACCTCTCTGCGCAGATCGGTTATGTTGGCAGCCGAGGGGTACACCAGCCGTTCCGCGTTGATGATATGAACATTGTTCTGCCCATCGCTCACACGTCGCAAGGTTACTTCTGGCCGACCCCCGCAGGCAGCGGAATACGCCTGAATCCCAACCTTGGTCAGATTAGCGGCTTGTTCTGGGATGACACCTCCTCGTACCACGCAATGCAGCTACGAATCTTGCAAAGGTTGAAGCGCGGCCTCCAGTTTGGAGGCTCCTACACATGGTCCAAGAGTATCGACGAGGGCTCGGCCTCCGTGGCCGGGGATCCCTATTTGAACTCGATTACGAGTCTTCCATTCTTCAATCCCCGATTGCGCCGTGGGCTGTCCGATTTCGACATCCGGAATGTTTTCGTAGCTAATTATATATGGCAAATTCCGACGCCATCTTCACTCTCGGGATTTCTTCGCATGCTCGCGGGCGGCTGGGAAACAGGCGGAATCTACCAGGTCAGTAGCGGGTTACCCTTCACAGCAATCCTCGGCGGAGACCCAGTCGGCCTGCTCAGCTCTGACCCTGTTACATACCCTGATCGGGTCGCAGGGCCAGGATGTCAATCCGTAGTCAACCCTGGTAATCCCAACAATTACATCAAGACGTCTTGTTTTGCATTTCCAAACCCGAGCACTCGTCTCGGCAACGCTGGCCGGAACACGCTTATTGGTCCCGGACTTTCCAATCTTGATGTTTCTTTGTTTAAGAATAATCCCATTCGGAGGATTTCGGAGACTTTTACTGCGCAGTTTCGGATGGAATTCTTTAATGTCTTGAATCATCCCAATTTTGCCCCGCCCTTGCACAACAACACTATCTTCGACACGAATGGGAATCGAATATCCACCGCGGGTCTGATCGACACAACGGCAACCCCTTCACGGCAGATTCAGTTCGGACTAAAGTTGACTTGGTAGTTTGAGTTCCGCCGAGGCACCGCGCTGCCCGTTGGTAGATTAAGGGAACCTTCAGCTCTCAGTCATGTATGGACATTCCACGGAAGCCGCTCGCCGCAGGCGCGAGGCCCATCGGCGTAATAGACAAAGCGACTAGCACTAAGATTAATGATGCATTTCTGATTTGATCCTGTATCCTCAACTGCCAGAATCCTTTTTGTTTGGATTGTGTGTTTCCCCCGTTTGGAGGAACGAGTGATCTTTAATTCGCAGGAAGTAAGAGCAGCAATGAGACCCCAAACGCGATGAGGCCGATCACGAATGTGACTACCATAAATCCCATGATCCGACGCATACCGATGCCTGCAATCGCCAGGATGGGCAAGGCGAAGAAAGGTTGAAGCATGTTGGCAACCGACTCCCCCATCGCCACAGCCATGGTTGTGCCGGCCATCGACGCGTGCAGATCTCTAGCGGCGGCAAGGACGAACGGCCCTTGGACCGCCCAATGACCTCCTCCGCTGGGAATGAACAGGGTGATTACCAGAGACGAGATATACGTCCAGAACGGCAGGCTTGTGGCAGTAGAAAAAGTCAGAAACGCCTTGGATATGACAACCGCTAACCCGCTTGCCGTCATGATGCCCATGATTCCGCCGTACAAAGGGTATTGAAGTATTAGCGGACCCGTGACCCGGGCAGCATTCTTTACTGCCTCCACGTAGGCAATGGGCTTCCAATAAAACACTAGACCCAGAAGTAGGAAGATCAAAATGACAGAGTTGATGTCCAGGCTGGGTCCCGCTTGCTTCCAATGCTCCACCAATGCGAATCCCCCACCCACCGCAAGCAAGAGATTGAGCCCCCAGGCGCGATCCAACCAAGCGCCCAGCGCGCCGCTTCTTTCGGGGGCCGTTTTGGGGTTATCCTCCGCGCGCAAGCGTTCAGGATCAACCATGATGGAATCATTCGCTGACGGCTGCGTAAAGCGGTAGATGAGCGGCAGAAGGATGAACAAGCTCAAGACGGGGATCAAAGTAAACCGCGCAAATACGGTCTGGGTGAGAGGTAATCCATGACCAGTAACTTTTTCGACCAGATTCAGCACTGATCCCGGCGTCGCTTGGGACAACACAATGGACCCAGATAGTCCTTCCGTCGAAACAACAAAGCCCGTGTATGCCGCCGCTACCAACCAGCCGAAATCGAGGCGCACTCGTTTCGCGATCTCACGAGCAAGCAAGCCTGCAACCACTAGGCCGAACCCCCAGTTCAACCAGGATGCGATCATCGAAATGACTATGGTCAGAGACACCGCTTCACGAGGAGATTTTGCAAGAGAAGCGAGCCTTTCGAGTCCCACACGAATGAGCCGAGAGCTGGCTAACGCGTAGCCAGTCACTAGGATCAAAACCATTTGGAAAGCAAAGGTAAGAATGTTGAACAGCCCGTTGTACCAAGCGATTCCAATCCCTCCGATTGTCGTGCTGGGAAGGAGGGTAAAGGCAAGAATCGCCACTACAAAAGTGAGGATCACAGCAAACACGAATGGATCTGGAATCAACCGTTCAAAGAGGTAGACGAACAACGCTGTGCCACGCGCCAGAAAGGATCGCGTTTCAGTTCTAGGTTCAACAGAACTTATAGAAGTTGTCATTGACCTTCCCCACCGTTTGTATTTGTTTAAGAACGGGGTGACCCGATCTGCATTGGGCAGCTTTTCCGCTGGCTCATCGGCCAACGAGAATAGGGCTCTCCCGGCAAACGCAGCGCAGAATTCCGGGAACTCTTGGAGTCCTAGAAGATCTCCTTTTGAGGATTTCTCGCCGCGTGACTTAGATCAGCCGCAATATGTCTGCGCTGTTAGCTAGTCCCACCCGCTCAGGCTCACACGAACGCAACACTGATTGTGGAGGATAGCCGTGAATGGGATTAAACAACCTATTAATTTCCCTTAATGTGGATTCCCCCGAATCGCCGAATCACGAATTCTGGCCCTCCCTGGCAGACGGCCGGACCCCTAAAGCAACGGTGGCAGGTCCGTCGTTTCAGTCACTTTTAATCCTCTAGCGTCGGCAACGTTTTCAGTACCTCCCTTGCCGATGGCCGACCGAGAACCGGATCGTCTTTGCGGATTCTTCCATCTCGGAAGAACAGCACACGTTTAGCGAACTGTGCGATGCGATGCCGCGACGGTTTGCCCGACATCCACATTACGCGCTACAACCGTGCCGTCGATCAGAGAGCGAATGTGCTGCGTTTGAGTGCTCAGTTTCAGGCCAAAGGCGGCGAATACTCCAGCCACCACCACATCGCCCGTCAAGATGAGCCACCTGCCTTTTATTTTCATGTCCCGCCCACGAATCAAACGCCCAAATGCCTCACTCGTATCGCAGTGCTTCAATGGGATCAAGCAGAGATGCCTTCCGCGCGGGGTAGTATCCGAAAAACACCCCGACGGCTACCGAGAACATAGCCGCAACCGCGACGGCTTCTACAGACATCTCCATCGGCCAACTCAGCGTCCGCCCAACCAAATAGGAACCAAATATCCCAAACAAGACCCCTGCAGCACCCCCAACCAGGCTGATCATGATGGATTCAGCGAGGAACTGAAACTGGATCGCTTCTTCGGTCGCTCCAACCGCTACCCGGACTCCGATCTCGCGCGTGCGCTCCGTTACGGAAACGAGCATCACGTTCATAATCCCGATTCCCCCGACAATCAGGGAAATGGAAGCAATGGCGATCAGCAGAACGGTCAGAGTCTTGCTGGCATCGAGCTGGGCTTGGATGATGTCTTCGGGATTGCGAATGTTGAAGTCATCTTCTTCCTCGGGACGCAGGTGATGGCGATCGCGGAGCACCGCCGTTGCTTCCTGTCCGGCCACTTTTATCGCGTCTCTTGACACTGCTGAGCACAGGATGTCGTCGAGCCAGGTGATCCCTTTGATCTTCTTCTGAGCTGTGGTGTAAGGCAGAATGATCGTATCGTCCTGATCCTGCCCGGAAAGCGACAATCCCTTTGGATGAAGCGTAGCCACCACCTTGCAGGGAAGGCTATTTACGCGTATCACTTTGCCGACTGGATCGTCCTCACCAAATAGCTGATCCTGAACGGTGCGGGGCGATCACGCAGACGTCTGCCGCTCGATCCACGTCGTCCTGCGAGAATATGGCGCCCTGATCCTCGTACCAGCGCTTGATCTCGAAGTATTCTGGCGAAACACCTCGGTACGATGTGTGCCAATTCTGATTGCCGTAGATCACCTGGACCGGATCGTCCACATTCGGCGACACGCTCTTGATGAGCGAAACCTGGTTCTTGATGGCGACGGCGTCTGCGACCGTCAACGTCTTCGTGTCGTGCGTCCCCGTACGCACGCCATTCACGGCCCGGCCGCCAGCTTCGATCCAGACAAAGTTGTCTCCCAGATTGTTCAGTTGCTGCTCGACTCGCGCTTGCCCCGCCTTGCCGATGGCCACAACACAGATCACCGCCGCAATCCCAATGGTGATGCCAAGCACGGCGAGCATGCTTCGCATCTTGTTCCGAAGCAATGCCACCAGTGCCGATCGAAAGAGAGCCGCGTAATTCACAACTCCTCCTTATTGCGGAAAGGGGTAGGTTCGTTCTTCATGATCAGCTCCGCTCGCATAACACTACCCGGGATCCTCGAGAATGCAGGCTTAGCGCCAAAGCCCTTATCTACTGCGGCTTCACGACGTAGTCATCCATGTAAACAACGCTGTCCGCCTTGGACCAGACACCCACTCGGCCGGAGATGGTGTCGGGTAACTCATGTTGAAGAAGCGGCCTATCGTCCAGGTATCCTTCCACCTTTTTCCCTGTGATCCGAACCATTAGGGTATGCCACTGTTTGGTTGCCGTGGGTGTGTTGCGTATCAATTTCACAGGGCTCCGCTTCCCGTTCTTGAACTGAAAGAGAACCAGATTGTTCTCCAGGGCGTTGGCGCGGACGATCAGGTAATCGCCGTTGGGCTTCAGGTTGAATAAGATTCCCGCACCCTGATCAATGCGTCCCGCCAATGGCTTAAAGCGCATGCTGATCTCTCCTTCGCGGAAATCGTCGATGTCTTTTGCGACGGCATAGGGGAAGTAAGCGAAGGATTGTACGTTATCGAGGAATTCCGCGTATCGGTCGCCGTACAGAGCGCGTGCCTTGTCCGCGATGTTGGCCGCGGGTTGGCCCTGTTTCCAGCGACTGCCGTCCACCATAAGGACCTTGTTATCCCCGTCTTGCGCAACGGTCCAAACGCCCACCACTGGCGTCATGCTTTTAGGTTCGCCGCCAACCGTCTCCGCCGAGAAATCGAAAACCTTTGGCGTAGTGGACGTTAATAAAAGTGTTAGGAAACAGATTGACGCGATTCGCATGCATCACCTCCGAGAAAATAGAAACCATCCTGCAAAACACAGTGCGGGCCAGAGAACGTAAAAGATAAGTTCCCCTGTACTAGTTGACTTAACAACTAAGGGGTACCCGGGATAAGAAGTTTGATCTTCCTGGCCCGCTGGGGGTACGGCGGCGAGACTCCATAGCAGAGGCAAGACTTCCTCGGGCGAAGTGGAACGGCTCTCGGCGCGGCGCGTCCCAATTTGATAGACAACTAAACCATAATTTGGGTCTTCACCCGTCTTGAACACAGCGGCTTGGTTGCCTTCCATATTCACAATTTCCGTTCCAGGAAGAACCCGCCTCAGCTTAGCCAGGATCGAGCGATCGTAATCCATGAAGCGAGGATCTTCGGGTACGAGATAGACCTCGATTCGGACGAGCTCACGAATCTGTCGCAGTGCGGTGCGCACGGCCGGTGAGAATGAATGTCGTTGGTCTTCGGTTAAGTCGATTGACCTTTCCAATCGGTGCAACGGCAACGAAAGCGCAGAGCAGGCCATCAGCACGGCGGCGGACCCGCCCAATTTTAGCAATATGGACCGTCCTGGGTGCCACCATAAGAGTGTAAGTGCAAACAGGACCAGAGCGGCCAGCACAACGCCCGCCAAGACTTTCCACACCAACAAGCCCTGCTCAAATGGTTTAAGAGAAGCAGTTAAGGAAAACCAGGAGAGTTTCGCCAGCCAAGAAGTCCCCCCGGTCGCGACGAAATCCAACACCCAGGAACCGAGCGTGCAACCGAGCGCTAGCAACGCCGCAGTAGATGCGGTCTCAGTTGCAGCAGCGGAAACGAAGGAAATGGCCATTACGATCATCCCATAGAGAAACTGTCCCAGTAGCAAGCACAGAATCTCAGGAGCATAGAGGTGGCCGCCAAAATGTCTCCACAACAACAGTGCTGCAAGGCCTGGCAGTTCAACGAGGAACCAGGCGAAGAGCACTGCCGCAACTTTCGAAGGAAGCAGCGTGGTGAGCTGCGAGGGTAGCTGCAAAAGGAGCCGGAGCGCGCCCGATTGCTTGTCTTCTGCAATCGTTCGGATCGCAACAAATGGAAAAAGCAAAGTCAGCGTCAGATAAATTGATCCGTAAGTAGGAATGATAACGCCGTCAAAGGGGTTGAGCCCCGCCGCCATTTGCGGTGTAACGAGTGCTGTGCGGCTGGCTTCGTTATAGAGCGAGATTGCTTCGATTAGGCTGAAACCAACTAAAGGGCCAGTCGCCAGCAAGAGCACCCACAGTCCGCGCGAGGCCAGCAGTGAACGCAGTTCGAGTTGGGTGTAATAACGCATTCTTAGGTGAGTGCGAGAAATATTTCTTCTAGCCCTGCGGCTTGCGGACGTCCCGCATGCGTCGCGAGTCCATCTAGCGTACCGTAGCCTGCGATTCGTCCATTGTTTAGAAGTATGAAACGATCACACACACGTTCCGCGTCCCTCAATTGGTGGATCGACAGCACTAAGGTCCTTCCTTCCGCAGAAATTCCGCGCAATGTCGGTACCAGTTCTAGCGTTTGTTTCAAATCTAATCCGTCGAACGGTTCATCGAGCATGAGGACTGGCTGGGTCGATAGCACACCGATTGCGATCAGAAAACGCTTGGCGGTGCCCTTGGAAAGATCACACACTCGGGAGCGCAGAAATTCTCGAAGCCTCAGCCGATCAATCACATAGTCACAGTGCGTCTCGGTTTTCTGGAACACAGAGCCATAGAAACGCAGGGCGGAAGCAAGAGAGAGGAGTGCATGGGGCCGGATCGTGTCCTCCACATAGAACACCGTGTGAGACCGAGAATGTCCTGGTATGGCCCTATCCTCCCAGGAAACAATGCCACCATCTGTGGGCAAGAGTCCGGCCAAACTAAGCAGCAGAGTTGTCTTTCCTGCGCCGTTCGGTCCGATGACGCCGGCGATGGAATTTGGGGGAATTTCAAAGCTAACGTGTTCAAGCGCGCGAACATCTCCATAGCGCTTCGATAGGTTCTCGACCCTCAGCATAGAATTAGTCCGCTATGCATGCGGCCCGCCCCTACCGCAGAATCTATGCCAGCGGTTCTCACCATCATTCCCACCTCGAAATTCCAAGTAAGCTCCAACGCGATCAGTCCGAGAAGCTGCAAATCTTTTTTTACCTATAGAACTAACCATCCGATAAGTACAGACTTACTTCGCATGGTATCCTCCTTAGAGTTTCTTTCACGATATGGCCCTGCCCGGCCTACTTAGCCGTTACACACAAATCGTCGAAGTACGTCACACTGGCAGAGAAATCCGGAACGTGCTGCCGTGGCCTTCTTCGCTTTTCAGCGTTACTTCGCCGCCGTGCGCTTCGACGGCCCAACGCGTGATAGATAACCCCAGACCAGCACCACCCCACTCCCGGGTGCGAGCCTTATCAACGCGATAAAATCGGTCAAAAACATACGGCTGGTGTTCAGTCGGAATTCCGGGGCCTTGATCGATAACATCCAAAAATGCTCGTTTGTCTGCACCCTGATCAACGCGAATCAGAATGCGACTCTCTGCAGGCGAATATTTGATCGCGTTATCCAGGAGATTGACGATTGCTTGACGCAGAATTAGGCGATCCGCGGAAACAACCAGGTTGCGGTCACCGTCGACCTCGATCTTCTGTCGCTTCTCTTCGGCCAACACTTCGAGCATGACCGCAGCTTCCTCAGCGACAGAAAGGAGAGACAGCTCCGTGCGATGAAGTTGTACGTGACTGGCATCCGCACGGGAAAGAACCAGCAAGCTTTCAACGAGACGCGTCAGACGGTCTACTTCTTCCAGCATGCTTCCGATCACATCTCTGTATTCCACGGAGCTCTTCGGGTCCTGAAGGGCGACCTCACCAACGCTCCGGATGGCAGTCAGGGGCGTGCGTAATTCATGCGAGGCATCGGCTGTGAATCGACGCAACTGCTCGAAGGCCTCTTGCAGCCGCCCAAGCATGGCGTTTTGGACCGCTGCTAGTCTTCCTAATTCATCTTCTGGATTTCTAATCGAGAGCCGAGCACCCAAGTCCTCGGCAGATATTTTTTGCGTTTCGCGGGTCATCGCGTCAATCGGTGCCAGTGCTTTGCGGGCTAGGACGTAACCTCCGAAACCGGCGAGCAATGCCGCGATTGGAAGTCCAATGACCAGAACTGTCGCGAACTCCCGGAGCTCGCGCCACATTGTTCCTTCGTTGTGGGCGACACGAAGAATTACCGTGCGACCTTTGACACGGTGAATGCTTCTTGCGAGTCGCACCCGCAAACCATTCCGAAGGCGTTCCGAAACAGGTTCCGCCTCTTGAGCGCCCTCACCCGGGGCAGGTGGCGTTCCGAGCTCCTGCCCGCGGAGCTGCGGAGTGCGATAGAGAAGGGTACCTTCTGGCGACCATATCTCGACGAATCTGTGGAAGCCTGGATCACCTTCCTCGCCGTGATGCAATCGCAGTGTTACTGACCCATCCGGTTCCGCTGCAATCTCCCCCTCAACCGTCTCCACGTCTTCCAGAAGGTTATGATCGAGTTGTTCCCGCATACTGAGGAAGAGAAAAAACAAACACCCAGCCCCATAAGCTATGAGCAAAGCGGCCAAGACGCCGACGTACCAAAGCGTTAATCGCGATCGGACGTTTCGAGGCGACAGTCTCATTATTCTTCTCGCAGCACAAACCCGACACCGCGAACGGTGTGAATCAGCTTGCGCTCAAATGGCTCATCGACTTTGCGGCGGAGCCGAGCTATGTGAACATCGATGACGTTGTCGATCGGAACAGCTCTCGCTCTTTCTTTCCACACCTCGAGCGTTACCATCTCACGAGAGACGACCTCTTCTTTATGTCGAAGGAGATATTCGAGAAGTTCAAACTCCCTCGCTGTGAGCTCGACTTCAATGCCATGGCGCCTAACCTTGTGCGCCACGAGGTCCATCTCCATGTCATCGATACTTAACCGGGTAGGCTGTTCCTGGCGTCCCCTTCGAACGAGCGCTCGCATCCGGGCCAGCAACTCGGGAAACGCAAACGGCTTCACCAAATAGTCGTCTGCGCCTTTGTCCAAACCTTCTACCCTGTCCTCGATGGCGTCACGAGCGGTGAGTATCAGGACCGGAGTTTGCAGACCACGCTTCCTGAGCGTAGAGAGTATTTGCAGTCCATCCCGCCCCGGGAGCATGAGGTCCAGAATGACCAAGTCAAATTTCTCTGCGTTCACCAGAAAGAAGCCCTCTTCTCCAGTAGGCGCGACGACAACTTCATACTGCTCTCGCTGCAGCCCCTCGCGGAGGGCACGAGCTACTTTGGCCTCATCTTCGACCACGAGTATGCGCAAGTCCGGCATGCCTTCATGCATCCTATGACTCCAGGCTCATGTAGCATACTGAAGTGTTTCTGAAGAACGGTTCAGAGTTCTTCGAATAGAAACATCCCCTGTGGAGCGTCGTGGCGGCTCTTCTCAAGAGCCGATTAGGTTGCGCGCATTCACCCACGTTCACCAGATGGCTCTCAGGGCGAATTGAATCTGCCGGGACGGAATCTGGGTTGATGTAATCAATCCCGCATTGGCAATGGGCTGGCCGTTCGAATTGAAGATGTTGCGGTTGTCAAGCGGAGGAGCGAAATTCGCGTGGTTGATGATGTTGAAAAATTCTGCGCGGAACTGAACATTGAATGTGTCGGAAATTCTCTTGATGTAGTTGTTCTTGAAGAAAGAGGAGTCCAGGCTCACGAGACCCGGACCAATGAGCGTGTTGCGACCAAGATTGCCACGTAAATTGAGACATGTATTCGAATCTGGTACAGGATTTCCGGTCACCGGGTCCGAACGGATTACGTTGACGCACTGCGCCGCGATCGCTGCCGTCGACTGAGGAATGCCGAAGCACTGCGTCTTGATGTAATGAATCGGATTGCCAGGATTCACGAGCGAACCGCAGCCAGGAGCTTGCACCAGACTCGGCACATCAATGCTGGCGTCCGAACTAAGGACGCCGAGTGCGTCGCCGCCAAAACCGGGAGTAAACGGTACGCCCGTACTCGCGCCGAAAACACCGCCGACCTGCCATCCCCCGAGGAGCCACGCCGAAAAACCATGAGCCCAGTGAGGCTCGCCGAGAGCCCACGCATAGTTCACCCTAAGATTTTGTGCAACGTTGAAATCTGCCAGTCCGCGGTTGATTTTGATATTGAACCAGAGCGGGCTCGAAATGGAATTCGCATACTCATTCCCTAGGATACTGCCCGAGGAAGTGTCAATCGTCTTGCCCCACGTGTAGGAGGCTCCCATCTGAGCACCATTACCGATCTTTACTCTCGCTTGAAATTGCAGCGCGTCGTAGAACGAATTCCCCTGCCAGAAGTTGGCTGTAACCCGGCCGGAATTGATGTTCAGCCGGCTCCCGCTCCCGATGGGAGTTGGCCACAGATACCCAGACTGGGTAAGGGTCGGCAGAACCATGTCGACGTCCTCTACGCGAAAGGGTTGGTGCACCCCACGTGAGCCGACGTAACCGACCTTCACAGTCAAGTCTTTTGCCAGCTCGCGTTGCAGCATGAGATTCCACTGCATCACGTAATTGCGGCGTGGATTGGGATCAAAATAGGCCTGCCGATATGTGCTCGAAAGACCAGCAATGGAATTGAAAGCCAGACGCGGGAACGAGCCCTGAGGAAGACTCGTCGTATTCCCGAGTTGGAAGAAAGGTGCAGAGAAGAGCTCATTGAACTGGATCAAATAGGGCAACGGAAGAACGTCAAACATCCCGAATCCGGCACTGACAGCGCTCTTGCTATCGTGAAACGGATCCCAAGAAAAGCCGATGCGCGGTTCGAGGTTTCGGAGCGTGGGATTCGAGAACAAGGGCGGGCCGAGGCGCGGCGCCGCATCCGTGATGTTTCGCAACACAGTGAGATTGCTGTGAACCTCGGTAGGAATCGTGGACATTTCATAACGCAGGCCCAAATTCCACGTCAGGTATCGACGCCAGTGCCAGTCATCCTGGAGATAAGTACCTACAATGGTCTGCCTGAGTCCGCGCTCGGAGATCGCGCTGGGAATCGCTGCGGACAGGAAGAAAGGCTTGTTAGTGAGGAAGTCCGCGAGTGTATTGAAGGCGAAACTTCCGGCAGGGTCCGAGATTCCGAGAATGTTGTCGCGAATCCTCTCGATGCCAATGCCCCATTTCAAAGAATGCGCCCCTTTGGTCCAGGAGAAATCCTCATAGGCCTGGATAGAGGTCCAATGAAAATTGTAGGTCACTAATGCGCCGAGACCTCCTGGGAATTTCGTCAAACCTGGAACGCTAACCACGCCGGCGTTGTGCCCTGGCACCGTGGCGAAAGATGTATCGGAGGCCGCAGGATTTCCGCTAGCAAAGGTCAGGCCGGTGTTTGCGATCACGCGGCTAAGACCGAATCGAAAAGAACTTAGAAAGAGGGGCGTAAAGGAGTGAGCTTCGCGAAAAGTGTAGACCTGGCGCCGCGAGTTATAACTCGTGCGTTTGTTGTTGAGCTGATCAGGCTGGGAAACGCTCCCGCTGTCATACATGTAGGTTCCAGATAGCGAGTCTCGTTCGGAGAATTTGTGGTCGATTTTCGTGGTGAAGTAGTTTTCGGGTGTGATCTGCTGACCAGCAAACGTGAAAACACCCGTGTCGCCTGCTCCCGCAACGCAAGAGGAATAGGGACACAGGAGTCCACCGTTCGGCACAGGATAGAACGCTTGAAGAAATCGAGCAGCCTGAGGGTCTACTGTGACGGCGGTTGTGGTGCTGCAATCGGGCGGAGCGCAGAGACGTCCATTTCGAGCTGGTTGTGAAGGCACTGTGTCCACCTGAGTGACTCCCTGGGATTGGCGCAGGCCCTCGTAAGAGGCAAAGAGGAACGTGCGATCTTTTCGAATCGGACCTCCAGCCGACCCTCCAAACTGATTGCGGTGAAAGAGTGGCTTTACTTCATCGAAGAAATTGCGCGCGTCAAATGCGCTGTTGCGGATGTATTCGAAGACAACGCCATGAAAATCCTTCGTACCTCCACGCGTGGAAGCGCCGATAATCCCGCCGGAGGAACGCCCATACTGAGCCGGGTAGTTGGTAGTCAGGACGGTGAACTGTTCGACGGCGTCGGCCCCCAGATTGACGCCGAGCGCGCTGCCAGGTGGGCCGTTCACGTAATCATTCAGGCTGATACCATCGAGGCGGGCATCGTTTTGGCGCGGGCGGCCACCAGAGATCGTCATCTGGTTGCCGAAACCCTGCTGTGCCTGCCCTGTAGACTGGGTGCGAGCGCTCGTGACACCTGGTTCAAGAGCGGCCAGGTCGGAGGCCGAGCGCCCGTTGAGAGGCAGGTCGGTCACGCTCTTGGAACTGACGACCCCGCTGACGCCTGATGCTTCCCCTTCGCCGGTTCCCGTGCTGCTTTCGGCATGCATCACGATGTCCGCCTGCCTGTCCATTCCAGCCGTTATCGTCACGGTCGTCCGCGCGTCGGCAAAACGCTGCGCCGAAACCGTAAGCTCGAATACGCCCGGCGGAAGGTTCACCAGCGTGAAGGAGCCGTCGTCATTCGCGGTGATGATCTTCGTGTCGCCGTTCGCTGTGTTTTTGATGGCGAGCCGCGCATTCGCAATGCGAGCGCCGGCGGTGCTGGTAACTGCGCCGGAGAGGGTCCCTACGGCGACTTGGGCATTCAGCTGAGTCAGCGCCAGAACACAAAAGAGGAAAGCTAGAAACGTGACGAAATAAGACAGCTCTTTATTCCGATTTGCCTCGAAAAGCACAGCTTGTCCCCTTACACGGTCACCTTCGCCAACCTGGTGTCATGTCGCGAAGCGCGGTTCGCCTGACCATTCTCATGGTAGGGGTCTTGACCGGACGCGCCTACTTAAGTTTTCATGAAGGAATTGTTAGATTCCACGGTCAAGTGGCGACTTGCAAGAGGAGAATCGTACAGACGGACCAAAGGGACTCAAACCCATGTCCGAACTTTCGGAGGTGTCAAAGCAAGCCTCAACGTAATTTAGACGGAGTTCTCGCAGACCACACGCAGGGGTTCCTCAGCGCACCAATAAACGCGATCGGTGACGTTAGATTTCAAACAGTTCTGACTGCTACTCCTGCGCTCCAGTGGCGTCTTATCGACGTAGATTATGGCAAGAAGTTCGGCACCAGCGGCCTGAATGGCGGTGTCAACCCCATCTACAAACCGGCGGCGCCCGCTCAATCCACGTCGCTCTCAAGCTCCTCTTCTGGTCCGCGCAACTGGTCTTCCCCCACTGTGGTCCCCTCATTGCCCGGCAGACACCTCGGAAAAATGTACTGGTACCAATATTCTTTCTTACTTTCTCCCTTCTGGATCTTCCTTAAATAAGTAGGGGGCTGTGGCCGAAACTTCTATGCCGGTCTGGGCCGCCACCAACGAAAGCTCGAATTTTTTCTTACTTTTCCCCGTTTGGATGTTCCCTAGTAAGTAGAGGGGCCCGACAGTCCCAACATCGGATTGAAGGGAAAAGGAAACGATGAAGGTTCTGGAACACATCCAAGCTTGTCGAAATTTGTTTTTGAGTTTTTCCGTTTTCGAGGCCTCTTTACTAGTAGAGGGTTCGATGTTCTCAAAGAGTTGCAATCACCTTTGGCAGAGCGAAAAGGTGACCGGTGCATGAAAGACACAGATCACCCTATCCGTCACCCTCACGTTCACCTTGGCGATCGAGCAAATGCGTGAAGGGGGAGAGTTTGCGTATGAAAGAACGGTCAATTTGGCCGCGGGCAAAACACCGTGTTGGGCTGGAGCGACCCCACTTTTTGCCACTTGCTCGTGGCCAAAAGACAACTGGGGTCGCTCCAGCCCTCAACGAAATTTCGTTCCTTGTCTCGCCCGCTTGCCTCTCAAGGTTCTGTACGAAACACATGAAGGAGGAAGGTGAGCCAGGTGAAGACAGTAAGAATTACGCACTTCAGCTTCGTCTTCTCCACTTTCTTCACCCGGAGTCCCGCCCACGGAATTGATAGTTAAAGCTTTGCAACCACTGCCCCTGCGAAAGACACCGCGCAAAAAAGGGCAAATTGGGCGGGAGCGACCCCACTTTTTTGCGGACGAGCCGCCCAAAAGTTTCGTGGGTCGCTCCCGCCCTCGCAAGTACTTCCCGTCGACGTTTTGCGCGGTCGCATGCGTGGTCCCAAGAATTTGTCAGACAAGATGTCTGACATCTTGTAGAAACAAGAAAGGAGAAGATCGTTGTCGATTCTGAAAGCACCGCCAAAACAACCAAAGGCAGTCACCGTCCAAGCCCGAGTCGAGGAATCGGTAAAGACTCAGCTTGAGCTCTATGCTGAATTTATCGACGCCTCGCCGTCCTACGTGATCACCGAAGCCCTGAAGCTTCTGTTCCACAAGGATGGCGACTTCAAGCACTGGGCGGAGCGACACGCAAATAACCACAACGACAAAAAAGTTGAAGGAGCTGCTCTTACGAAGGTCATCTAGCAAACATGAAGCTCCGTCCAACCCAATTCGGTGTGCGCGAGAATACAGCGTCGTCAAGACAGCATGCCTCGCGCCTTGCAGTGCGTTCGATGCCAGCTCAGTCCGCGAGACCCGCACCGGCATCGCGAGATGAGGCGTCACTTCCATCGGCATCATCCCTACAAGAATTCTCATTCAGTTTCCCGAACCATGCCGCACACATCGCGGCCACGGGCGGGGAGGGGGGCCACGGAAAGCGCCTTCTGACTGTTCATGAAGTAGCTGACCTGTTGCAGGTACCTGTGTCTTGGGTCTACGGTCGGACTCGGAAGCGATCGGTCGGCCGGTTGCCGGGTTACCGCATCGGCAAGTATTGGCGCTTCCGCGAAGTCGAAATCCTGGAGTGGTTGAAGTCTCAAGACGCATACGCGAGGTCCTTGTGAATCCCATAATTCAATGGTCGTGTTGGTTCGAGCGACTGAATTGTGCCGATAGCTTTGTTTCGAAGATTTCGCATACAATCACGGTCAGCGCAGAACAAGCCAAGCGGGCCATCCCAAAGGAGGTTTAAAGATGGCTCGCAAGTATCAAAGGGGAAGCTTGGTGATTCGCGGTACAAGACGGAAGGTCTACGTGCTCAGGTACTACGAGAGCGTGCTCCTTCCAGATCGCTCATTGGGCCGTGCGAGACGTTCGAGAATTCTTGGCTCAGTTAGTGAGGTCGGCACAAAGCGGAAAGCCTGGGAGATCGCCGAGACAATCATGAGAGAAGCGAATCTCAGCGTAGAGCGGCCAGAAGCCACTCTAACTTTCAGGCAATTCGTGAGACTATGGGAGGAGAAAATCCTTCCGCTGAAAAAGCAGTCCACACAGAAGCTCTACAGGGAGACGTTGGCGAGATACATGTTGCCAACTTTTTCTGGAATGCGCCTGTGTGACATAGAGGTAACTGACGTCCAAGGGTTCATCACTTCACATGCCCAGCGGTTTGCGTGGGCAACAGTTCAACACATTAAGCTCACGTTGAACCAAGTTCTCAAGCAAGCCGTCGAATGGGGCTATCTTAGGGACAACCCGGTCGCTCGGGCAAAAATGCCTAAGCGCCCGCCGAGAGTTGAGAAGGTAATCCTCACCCCGGATCAGGTAAAGCAGTTGCTTGTCCGGCTTAGGGAACCTTGTCATACCGCTGTAGCAACTGCAGTCGCGACCGGGATGCGTCGATGTGAGCTATTTGCGTTGCGTTGGTGCGATGTGGATTTCGAGAAATCTGTCATCCATGTGCGCCAGCGCATCTACGAAGGCTTAATCGACACTCCTAAGACACCTCGCTCGATAAGGGATCTACCGATGCCGAAGTGGCTTGCGGAGAAGCTTTTGCAGTATCGTCAGCGAACGAACGGCGGCCTCTCCAACTTCTTGTTTGAGGGGCTTTCGGGCAAACCTCTTAACCCGGTGTCGATGTGTCAAAGGGTGCTGCAACCAGCATTATCGGCACTTGGGCTTCCTAGAGTGTCTTGGCATTGCTTTCGCAGAACGCTGGCTACATGGCTCAGCGAACAGGGGACGCAGATCAAGACCACTCAGGAGTTGCTCGGACACTCCAGTGTGAACACCACGCTGGAATATTACGTTCAGTCGCTCACGGAATCGCGAAAGCAGGCAATTGAGATGGTTGGCCGTTTGATGGACCCAAACGGACCCAAATTTGCAAGTCTGGTAAGTCCATTGGTTCAGTAAGTCGCTGTAGATGTTGGGGATATTGGCACCAATGCTGTAAACCAGATCTGGGCGGCCAGATGTGGAGCTTGGCGACCGAACATAGGAAGGGCTTGACGAACCGGCAAGAAATCCAGCCGATGACCATTGACGCCCAGTACGTCGCAGGTTACACCTGGGCACGGCAGTTTGGATTCCGGGTGGTGAAGAGCTTCGATAACAAATTTTCGCTGGGCTTTTCCATCGAGGGGTCGCAGACAACGTTCGGGGGCCGCGGAGCGGCGACAGCCTTCTTCATCAACGCTCCCGGAGCCGGCGGCGGTCTGCTTAACGCCACCGATGGGACGGGTTACACGCTCAACAAGTCTCCGGATTTCATCTTCAAAGCGGCGTTCGACCCGAAGTGGGGCCACTACGAAGTGTTCGGCATCCTGAGCACATTCCGCGCGCGCGTTTATCCGTGCTCGACAGCCACGGTAGCGGCGCCTTGCCCAGGGTTCCCGACAGTCACGGCACCTTCGGTTATTGGCGCCTTCAATGACACGCGGACCGGCGGTGGCGTTGGCGCAAACATTCGCGTATACGTCGCTAACAAAAAAGTCGAACTCGGTGTCCATGGCGTATACGGCGATGGAATCGGCCGGTATGGTTCTGCGCAGCTTGCTGATGTGACCGCCCGGCCCGACGGGACCCTGGCGCCGATCCGCACCGGGCACGGAGAAGGCATCATCGAAATTCACGCCACTCCAAAGTTGGACCTTTATTTCTACGGCGGCGGGGAATATGCCGCTCGCACGGCATACAATCGCGGGACGGCCGCCGCGCCGATTGGTGTGGGCTATGGCTCGCCCTTCTTCAACAATTCCGGCTGCACCGGCCTGGAAGGCCTGCCGACGAACCAAAATACGCCGAATTCAGCGGGGACTTGCAACGGCGACCTTCGCATGGTGACGGAAGGCACAGCGGGCTTCTGGCACAAAATCTACAATGGCCCGAGAGGCAGGTTGCAGTGGGGCTTGCAGTTCTCGTACGTGCAAAAGAACACTTGGTCCGGCAACAACAACACGCCCACGGCGGCCGGTCTAGCGCCAAAAGGCGGCGACATGATGGTCTTTTCTTCGTTCCGCTACTACCTGCCCTAGTTGGCTGGGGAAAAGCGGCCCGTCCCTCCCCAGGGGACGGAAAAGGGGCAATTCCTCACGGAGTTGCCCTTTCTTTTTGCCCGCAGATGCTTCTGCTGCGTCAGAATAACTCTAACCTGCTGATCAGAATACAGTTATAGGCTCTGCCTCGCCTCGGAGAAATCAAAGAACGCTACATTGGCTGTAACAATGCCGTAACAAAGAAGAGAGACACTCTTTCTCCCCGGGAAACTACAAATCTTCGACGGAGAGAAAGCATGAAACGAATCGCAGGATTACTGCTGGTTCTAATCGGTCTCGGAACTTTTGTTTGGGCGCAGAACATCCTTTCCATAACCGGCGCGGGCGCGACTTTCCCCTATCCCATGTATTCAAAATGGTTCGACGAATACCACAAGAAAAACAGCAACATCCAGATCAACTACCAGTCCATCGGTTCGGGCGGAGGAATTAAGCAAGTGACGGAAGGCACGGTAGATTTCGGCGCCTCCGATGCCATAATGAACGACGACCAGCTCAAGGCTTATCAGGACAAACACGGCTCGGGCATCCTGCACTTTCCCACGGTGCTCGGCGCGGTGGTGCCGACGTACAATATTCCGGACGTCAGTGCTGAGTTGAACTTCACGCAAGATGCGCTGGCGGGCATATTTCTGGGCAAGATAACGAAATGGAATGACCCCGCGATTGCCGGCGCTAACAAGGGCGTTAATCTCCCGGTAAACGACATCGTCGTGGTTCATCGCGCCGAAGCCAGCGGCACGAGCTACATCTGGACCGACTATCTTTCGAAAATCAGCGAAGAGTGGAAGGGCAAAGTCGGCAAAGCCGCTGCTGTGAACTGGCCGGTGGGCCTCGGAGGCAAGGGCAACGAAGGAGTGTCGGGCCTGGTCAAGCAAACGCCTAATTCACTTGGCTACGTGGAATTGATCTATGCCATTCAGAACAAGATGCCCTATGGCCGGGTCAAGAATTCCTCGGGAGCTTTCATCAAGGCGGATCTCGCGGGCGTGACGGCGGCGGCCGCGGGTGCTGCCTCGAACATGCCCGACGATTTCCGCGTGTCCATCACCGACGCGCCGGGGAAGACGGCTTACCCGATTTCGAGTTTTACGTGGCTACTGATTCCCCAAAAATTCTCGGATGCCAACAAGCGCGATGCGATGAAGGGCTTCATCAAGTGGATGCTCACTGAAGGACAGAACCAAACCGAGCCCCTTTCCTACGCGAAGCTTCCCAAGGAAGTCGTCGCGAAAGAAATGAACGCGCTGAACAACGTGCAGTAACGTGTCGACGGCAACTACAATCGTTCCAAGCGCGGGCCCGGCAGCGAGCACGCGCTCTTTTCTCTCCCGGCTGCGCGACGGCGACGAAATTGCCCGGGTGATCACGTTTTTGTTCGCCGCCTCCGTCGTTCTCGTCACCCTGCTGCTGGTTCTGGAATTGTGGCGGGACTCGGTTCTGCCTCGCCACAAATTTGGATTTGATTTTTTTCTCACAAAGGTCTGGGACCCGGTCTTCGACCAGTTTGGCGCTCTTACTTTCATTTACGGGACCGTGGTTACGGCGGTCGTATCGCTCCTGATCGCCGTTCCGCTGGGCATCGGGGCGGCCATCTTTCTGGCGGAGCTGGCCCCGACGCGGGTGTCCGATACTCTGGAATTCTTTATTGACCTGCTTGCCGCCGTTCCCAGCGTCATCTATGGCCTGCTTGGCGTTTTCATCATCATTCCCATCATGCGCGAATTTCTGCAGCCCGCTTTGAAAAAGATACTTGGGTTCTTGCCGCTGTTCCAGGGCCCGGCCTACGGAGTTGGGTTCCTGACCGCCGGTATCGTTCTGGCGGTCATGGTCATTCCCTACATTATTTCCGTTTCCCGAGAAGTGCTCCTTTCCGTGCCCCGCGACCAGCGCGAAGCGGCCCTTGCTCTTGGCGCTACCCGCTGGGAATCCACCTGGAAAGTGGTCGTGCCCTTTGCGCGCGCCGGCATCATGGGCTCTATTTTCCTGGCCCTGGCACGCGCGCTTGGCGAAACCATGGCCGTGACCATGGTTATCGGTAACACGCCCACCATCAGCGCTTCTCTTTTTTCTCCCGGCTACTCCATCGCTGCCGTCATCGCCAATGAGTTCACGGAAGCCACCGGCGATCTTTACACCCAATCGCTGATCGAGCTGGGTCTGGTGCTGTTTCTCATCACGTTTATCCTGAACGGGTTGGCCCGCCTGCTCATCGTCGCCACCTCACAGCGCGGAAGCGGAACGGAGCACGCATGAACGCCCGTTTGCGCTGGCGCAAATTGGTGAGCAATCTCATGCTCACCCTGACGGGCGTGTGCGCCGTGACGGCCGTTTCCGTTCTCTTTTTCATTCTCGGCTACCTCGTCTACCACGGCGGCGCCTCCATAAACTGGGATTTCTTCACCAAGTTGCCGACACCCGTTGGCGAGGCGGGCGGCGGCATGGCGAATGCCATCATCGGGAGCGCCAAACTGCTTCTGCTGGCTTCGCTCTTTGGCGTGCCCATCGGGTTCTTCGGCGCCATCTATCTTGCGGAGTTCAGCGGGAGCAGCATCGCTTTCATAGTTCGCTACGCGGCGGATCTGCTCAACGGTGTGCCCTCGATCGTCATCGGCATTTTTGCCTACGGCCTCGTGGTTCTGCCCTTCAAGCACTTCTCCACTCTGGCGGGCGGATTTGCCCTCGGCTTGATGATGATCCCCATCACCTTGCGGAGCACGGAGGAATTCCTGAACGCCGTTCCCCGCGCTTTGCGCGAGGCGGCCATGGCCCTCGGCGCAAGCAAATGGAAGACGATCGCGACCGTCATCGTCCCCGCTGCCTACCGCGGAATCCTGACCGCGGTTCTTCTGGCCTTCGCGCGCGTAGCCGGCGAGACAGCTCCACTGCTCTTCACGGCCTTCAGCAACCGCTATTGGAGTCATGGCTGGAATGAACCGACGGCTTCACTTCCCGTCATGATTTTTACCTATGCCATTGCCCCTTACGACGACTGGCACCGGCAGGCTTGGGCTGCGGGGCTCATCTTGCTCGGACTGATTCTTGTCATTAACATTGTGGCCCGGGCAATATTGTCTCGGGGCATCGCGGTTCCGAGGACTTAAACTATGCACGCGTCAGCGAGGCCGGCAGTGTCCGTAAACATCACTCCCCCCGGAATCAGCGGCGCAACCCGCGAGAGCGCGGCGCCCGCACAGATGCGCATGACCGTTTCCAAAGTCAATTTCTGGTACGGCAGTAAACAGACTCTTTTCGACATCAGCGTGGGCATCGCCACGAGCAAAGTTACGGCCCTAATCGGCCCCTCGGGTTGCGGGAAGTCCACTCTTTTACGCACGCTCAACCGCATGCATGAAACGGTGCGCAACGCTCGCCTCGCAGGTGAAATCCTGATCGATGGCCAAAACATTCTCGCGCAGGACGTCACCCAACTCCGCCGCCGCGTCGGCATGGTCTTTCAGCGGCCCAATCCGTTTCCCAAATCAATCTACGAAAATGTCGCTTACGGGCTGCGAATCAACGGATCGAAGATTCCTCTCTCGGAAGCTGTCGAAAAAAGTCTGCGCCATGCCGCTCTGTGGGACGAAGTAAAGGACCAGCTGCACAAGTCCGCCTACGAGCTCTCCGGCGGCCAGCAGCAGCGTCTTTGCATCGCTCGCGCTCTTGCCGTCGAGCCGGAAGTTCTTCTCCTTGATGAGCCCTGCTCCGCCCTCGATCCCATTAGCACCGCAAAGATTGAAGAGCTGCTGGTGCAATTGAAAGATCTCTGCACCATCGTCACGGTCACCCACAACATGCAGCAGGCCGCGCGCATTAGCGACTTCACCGCCTTCTTGCTCGTCGGCGAGCTCATCGAATTCAGTCCGACGCCGCACCTTTTCACCACGCCGTCGGACCCTCGTACGGAGGCTTACATTACCGGGCGCTTCGGATGATCCTGAGAGCTTATTGGAGGATTGCACCGCTGTGGTAGATTGAGGGAACAGAGGCCATGGAACGCCACTTCGAAAAAGATTTGAACGAGTTGAAAGAGAGGCTCCTGTGGATGGGCAGCCTTGCCGAGCGCGCTGTTCACCAGTCCGTGCACGCGGTGCTTGATTCGGACGAACAATTGGCCCAACGCGTCCTTGACGAAGAGGATGCCATCAACGAATTGCAAATCGAAATCGACGATCGCGTCGTCCAGCTTCTCGCGCTTCATCAACTGATGGCCGTGGATCTGCGCTTTGTTCTGGCCGTCTCGCGCATCAACAATGACCTCGAGCGCATCGGCGATCAGGCCGTCAACATCGCACAAGCTTCACTGCGCATACTGCGCCACCCGCGCGTGAAGCCTTACGTCGACCTGCCGCGCATGAGCGACCTGGCCGAGGAAATGGTCCGCAACTCCTTGAATGCCGTCGTCCGCCGCGACGTCGATCTCGCCCAGAAGGTCCTCGCCACCGACGATCAGGTGGATCACTACCGCGATCAGATCTTCCGCGAGCTGCTTACCTACATGATGGGTGATTCCAGCCTGGTCTTTCCGGCCTTTGAATTGATCCTCGTCGCCAAAAACCTCGAGCGCATCGGCGATCACGCCACGAATATCGCCGAGGACGTCATCTATATTGTCCAGGGCCAGGACGTCCGTCATCCCACCGTCGACCGCCGCTGATCCGTTCGGCTACTTCCGCTTCGGCCAGTAAAGCAGAATCAACGCTGCCGCCAGGCTTGCTACACTCAACACGCCGCCGAACGTCCTGTCCTTCGTCCGCAAAAATCGCACGCTGATGCGCGATTCTCCCGCCGGCACCGGAACAATCATCTGGCCGGAATCCTCAGGACGTTCCGGCGTCACAGCTATTCCATTCACTTCCACGTTCCAGGCCGGATAGATTAGCACTCGCAAACTCACCTGCAGCGGCACTCTTGAGTTCACTCGAACTTCTTTTCCCTCTGCCATCCACCGCTCAACGTGAATCGCCCGGGCGGCAGGAACACTGCCTCCGGATTCGTTTTGCAGCAGCCGGACGAGCGGCGCTTTCTCCGGTAAATTGTAGTGGTCGTCTGCCAGCGGGTCGTACTCGTCGGTCCCGTCAAATCCTTCGCCGTGCGCTATCGCGGCACGCAACACAGGGATATCTTCGGTGTCCCACCACGCTTGGTTCACGAGAAGCGTCCCAGTTGCGCCTAGCGCCACAATCACGGCCCCTGTCCAAAGCCACCACCAGCGCTGTCGCCCAATCGCCACGCCGAGGAAAAAAGCGAACGGCAGCGCGAGAATCGCCATCCAGCGCCAGGGGAATTGCAGGAAACGCAGCTTGGGAAGCACGTCCCAAAGGAGCGAAGTGAAACGCAGCATCAACACCGTCGCCGCGGCGCAAAGAACAAAGAGCGCACGCCACAATTTGGTTTCCTCGCTACTCGCCGCGCTTTCTGTCGCGGCCCTTCGAGCGGCGAGCGCGGCGATGCCTGCCAAAACTATCATCAACATGGCAACACTCGAGGCGATCATATTAAAGAGGTTGTGCTCGGGGTCATTGATCTGGGTGTAGAGAAAATTCTGTGAAGGCGGCAAGCCGGCGGAGAGAGCCTGCGAGATGTTCACCCAGCGCTGTTCGTACGCGGCGGGCGCCAGATAGAAGCCTGCGAGCCCAAATCCCAGTGCCAATCCCGCCGCACCACGCGCCAGCAGACGCCAGGATCTCTCTGTAAGCGACGCCCAAGCAAAGAGCAACGCGCAGCTGTAGCTGGCCATCACTCCCGCAGGCGCGTTCGAAAGCCAAACGGCGGCAAACAGCACCGCAAAGATTACAATCGCGCGGCGATGGGCCCCGCTGCGATTCACGAGCACGCCCCCGGCGTGCAGCGCCGCGAGCACAAGCAATGGGAAAAATGCGATTGCGAGCAGCTCCGCAAAATCGCTGCGCATGTAAATGATCAGCAGCGCGTAAGGGTTTGCCACGTAACAACCGGCGGCGAGAAGCGCGCCCCGGTTCGGAAGCATGCGCCGGGCAAACGCGAACGCACTCATTCCCGCAAACGTTTGCACGAGAACGATGAAAACGACTGGCACGTGGTTCCAGGGCAGAACAGAGCCCAGCGCCGCGCCCAGCATCCAGGACATCGGCGGATAAAATATGAATCGGGGCTCGCCGAAACCGTGGTTCGCCCATTCCGACCAGCGCGGGTAAATGATCCCTTCCTTCCACTGGCCAGCCGCGTCCAGCCAGGATCCGGCGTGAAACTGGAAATCGTGTCCCGAAGCGTTTCCCAGCCAAAAGAACGGCGAAACGACAATCAGCGAAGTCAGCAGAGAAATAGCGAGCGCGAACAGCCGGCCGCGGCCAACTCCCGAAATAGTTCTGTTGAGTTGCTCTGCGGATGTGGTCATGAATGATTCATGCCGTAGAAATCGTGAAGGAAAATCCAGGCAACAGCCGCGCTACTTTTTCTCGACCGCCACCGGCGCAGGAATTTCTCCCCAGATGTATTGCGCGAACCACTTCTCATTTTCTTCCATCACGGCGCGCTGCTGCTTCGGCTTTGTAATTCCGTGGCCGAAGCCTTTGTAAACCACCATCTTCACCGGCACGCCGTGGTCTTCCAGCGCCTGCCGCAGCTCGTAGGCGTTGGGAATCGGCACCCGGCGGTCATTCTCTCCGTGCTGGATCAACGTCGGCGTCTTCGCTTTCGCGATGTACGTGATCGGCGACGTCTTCTTATAAACCTCTGGGTCATCCCAGGGCGTACCGTGCAGGTACTGCCGGGTGAACGGCGTAATGTCCGTATTCACGTAGTAGGTCATCCAGTCGGAAATGCCCGCACCCACCGACACCGCCTTGAAGCGGTCGCTCGACGCCGTAATAAACGCCGAAATATATCCGCCCTCGCTCCAGCCCATCGACCCCACGCGGTCTTTGTCGACAATTCCTTTCGCGATCAAAGAGTCCACGCCTGAGATCACGTCGGCGTAATCCCCCACTCCCAGATTCCTCACGTTCAGCGAGCGGAATTTCTCTCCGTAGCCCGCCGAGCCTCTGTAGTTTGGCTTCAACACGAGCGCGCCTTTCGCGACAAACCGCTCGATCGGATAGTAGCGGTCGGCGTTGACGATGGGTTGATCCACGCCGGTGGGCCCGCCGTGGATCACTAGCAGCAGCGGGTATTTCTTCTTCGGATCGAAATCAGCCGGCTTCATCAGTATCCCTTCGATCGAAGCGCCATCCCCCGATTTCCAGCTAATCACTTCGCGCCGCGCAAGCGTGAAGCCTTTGAGCTGATTACTCATCCTGGTCAGCTTTTTCGCATCCCACGGCGCAACGTTCGAAGTAAATATCTCCGGATACTCGTTCTCCTGCGCAGCGCGATATGCCACCTGCTTGTAATCCTTGGAGAACGAGAACGAAGAGGCCACGAGGCGCTCTGGCGCACTAAGTTTTTCAATTGCCTGCGTCGCCGGATTCAGCCGGAACACGTGCGCATACGTCTTCTGCTCCGCTGCGAAATAGATGCCGTCCGGCCCCCACCCAATCAGCCCGGGGTCTTCATCAAACGCCTCCGTTAAGACGCGCGGCGTGCCGCCATCCGTGTCCACCACGGCGATTTTTGCGTTGGCGTAGAAAAAGTATTTGGCCCCGGCGGCCGTTTCGAACGCGATTTGCTTTCCGTCGGGAGACCACTTCGGATTCGTATCCGGCCCCGGCGTGCTCACGATCTTTTTCACCTTGCCGTCGCTGACGCTCACCACGTAGATGTCCCTCGTCTCCGGCGAAATCAAGTCAGGGTCGCGTTGCGCGCTGAAGGCGATTCGCGTGCCATCCGGTGACCAGGAGAATTCGCCGGCGCTGAACTTATCTCCCTCCGTCAACCGTTTAGGTTCAGGAATCGCCCCCGCTCCATCCACGGGAATTTCCAGCGTCCACAGATGCACCATGCGGTAATCCGCGTGCACCACGTCGTACTCTCCGTATTTTTCCTTGCGGTCCTTCATGGCCTTCGGCTCGGCATCTTCCCCGGAAAACGCAATCCGCTTCGAATCCGGTGCCCATTCGAAAGCGTTCACTCCGGTTTCGCTCTTGGTGAGCTGCCGCGCTTCGCCGCCATCCGCCGCAATCACGTAAACCTGCTTCTTACCCTCCGGCGTCCCGCTGATTTGCCCCGGCCGGTCCGATAAGAACGCAATCCACTTGCCGTCCGGCGACCAAGCCGGATTCGTGCTCGATTTCTTCGCCGTAGTTAGTTGATGCGCTTCTTCCGTCGCCGCATCGACGAGCCACAAATCGCGTTCGAACGCGTTGTCTTCCCAGTTCGTCCGCGAAACTTCGTAGACCACATGTTTTCCGTCAGGTGAAATCTGCGGGTTGAACGCGCTCTTCATCTCCAGCGACTGGTCGATCGTCGGCGTCATCGAGGACCCGGCTGCGGGCCCGCGTTGTTGCGCTGGGGACGGCACAGCACTGAAGCAAAATGCCGTCAAACAAATTGCGGCCACCGCCATCCTGCGCGTCATTCCTTCCTCCATTTCCAGATATATATACGGCAGGCGTGTCGAGCCACGCGTGCTCACTCGGCGCATGTCCCTTAGGCTGATGCGACCCGCGGCTCCGCTTCTTTCGCCAACTCTTTACTCAGATAGATGATCTGCCCCACGTGGTGGTAGGCATGTCCCGCGCACCGCAGGAAAATCGTGAAGCGGTCCTTCGCCTCGCTTTCGCGCTCTGCTGAGTACGCCGCCATCCAATCTGTCGGTGATTGTTTGTGCAGCGTCGCCACCACCATCGCGACGGTCGCGTCGAACCTCTTCATCACCTGCTCTTTGGGCAGTTTCTGCGGCTCGGTGAATTCCAGGTCGCGGTTGCGGATGTAGCCCGTTTCCGCGACCCGTGCGCCGATGTAGTAATTCAAGTTGCCAGTCAGGTGGAGGATCAGGTGCCCAACACTGTTTCCGTAAGAATACGGATTGCGCCAAAAGTTTTCCTGCGAGAGTGGATCCACCCACTTGTGCACCTGCTTCGCCACGTATTCGTAATAGTTCGAAAGGTCCGAAGAGATCGCGCCGGAAAGCTCCGTCATGGAAGAATTCTCCTGTGGAAACTCTGCGGCATACTGGGTGTGCTTCAGAACGATGCCGCCTGATTTTTTCCCGTTGCCTTAGCAAAAATGCCGGAACGCAGACAATAGCCCGCCGCGAGGAAAAGTCAAGGTCTTACTCGCTCGCACTCCGGCGGACAACTTGCTCTTTCTTTGCTATAGAATGAATTTCCCAGTTTCCTCAGGAAGCCTTGCTGGTCCTCGGCTCCGAAGAAGCCCTCAACCTGCGATTCCCGAAGTCGAAGTTGTCCAGCTATGAGGAGTTTTTTCATGTCTCGGCCATCGCTTGCCCCCACGCGCCTTCGCTCGTTCGCATATTTTTGCGACCTTTTGCCAAATCCTCGGCAACTTTTCCCTTCGCGCTGGGTTCGTAGCTATGTCCACAGAAAACCTTTCGGAAGTCGAGTAATCTATGTCTTCGAAGGTGTCCAACTACCGGCTTCTTCCCCGCCTGCCGAAGGACTATATCCACCGTCGTCGCTTCCTTCGCCGCATCACCAATGTGACCACGGTTGCGGCCCTGAGCTTGATCACCGCTTATGTCATCACGCGGCCAACCGGCGGCACCGGTTTCTCCCCGCCAAAGTCTGCACAAAAAACAGCTCCATCCCCATTGTCAAATTCTCGGCCGCTTGCTCCCGCGGGTCGATCCGCCGCCGATGCCGATACTGCCGCGACTCCTCCGGTAGCCGATGGCTACAAGTTGCGCCCCGGACCTTCTGCGGTCACAGAAGTCTCGGACATCGTTCTCCACGACGCCAAGCGCAACAAGGATATCCACGTGCGCATTTTTTATCCCAGTGACCCCGGCAAGCATCCCGTCATTGTCTTTTCCCACGGCGCCGGCGGCTCGCAGAATTGTTGTGACGCCCTCACGCGTCATTGGGCGTCCTATGGCTACGTCACTCTCCAGCCGACCCACGATGACTCGGCCATCCAGCGCCGCAATTCGGGAGAGGAAAACATCCGCTTCATGCAAGCCGTCCGCGACGCGCTGAAAAAGCCGGCCCTCTGGGAGAGCCGTCCCCAGGACATTTCTTTTGTCTTGGATTCACTTCCCGAGCTGCAGAAGAGCATTCCTGCGCTCGCCGGCAAAATTGACGCCGATCGCATCGGCGTAGGCGGCCACTCCATGGGCGCTTTCACGGCCGGCGCCATCGCTGGCGCCCTCGTCGATCTCCCCGGTCGTCCCGCCAGCAAGTTTGCCGATCCCCGCGCGAAGGCAGTTCTCCTGCTCTCTCCCCAGGGACCGGGCGAATTCGGCTTGACCGATCATTCTTGGGATCGCATCTCTCTTCCGCTTTTGAGCATGACCGGCTCGCTCGATTCCGGCGCGGGCAGGCAGGGCCCGCAATGGAAGAAAATCCCCTTCGAACGCAGCCAGCCCGGGGACAAATACCATCTCTTCATCGATGGCGCGAACCACATGTCATTCATCACTGCCGATACGCTCTCTCCCGCCCGCGCCGCTCAGGCCGAAGCCATTCTCGGCTACGCTAATTCCGCGGCGCTCGCTTTTTGGGATGCCTACTTGAAAGGCGAGCCGGCTGCGAAAGACTATCTGCAGTCCGATGCGCTCGCAAATTCGAGTCACGACGCCGCGAAACTCTCCCGCCGCTGATCTTTCAACTATCTGCAAGCGACGAACCACGCCAAGTTCTGAATTGGCTGAATCCTTCTTCGTTCAGTGCCCCCTCCGCTTGCGCGGAGTCTGCCCCTTGCCTCAGGATATGAGCTTCGCTCGCGCCCGCCGCGGGCCCATGTACTCCATCTCGAGGTTTGAATCGGAATGTCGTCCAGTCCCGACGTACTGATTATT
>WNEZ01000090.1_pt1 | contig 69258 bp, 71 predicted proteins | sample 5400521 | NCBI WGS metagenome assembly WNEZ01 (sample SAMN13153339, study PRJNA577476) | soil metagenome | isolation source: 120 cm saprolite under Douglas fir tree site 2 hole 1 replicate 1 | place: USA:California | collected 2015-04-18
CCTGCTCTCGATCTACCGGCGCTTCTCTTCTGGTAGGCTCTCTCCATGGCGGTTCTCCTTTCTCTTTCACAACCGGATCGTACGACCCGGTGAAAGGAACCGCCATCTCACTTTTCAACTAAGCTCGGGACATCCTCTCGCGGCCGGTCGAACGGCACGACACTGCGCAGATCCATGACCCGGTTGCCGGCGCCGGCCACCGTATTCGACGCTTGGTCGCGCTCGTCGATGTACGAGGCGATCACCGAGTGTTTCGGCGCGACCTGCGCGGTCATCTTTCCTTCGTAGCGGCGCTCCTTATCGGGGACCACATACCGAATGTTCGTGAACGTCGTCTGCGCTCCTCTCTCGATCTTTTGATAGCGGCCGGCGCTGAAAAACCACAGCCGATCGCGGACGATGCGCCCGCCGTACGTCCCCTCGAACTGATGACGAATCTCGTTGGGAGGGTCCGCCTGCGCGGCGAGATCCGTTTTGTGTGCCCAGCTCGGGTTCGTGATGTTGTCGCGGAGCGAGCCTGAAAATTCGTTCCCTCCCGATTTCGTGATCGTGCTGACGACACCGCCAGTGAACCGGCCGAACTCCGCCGACACTCCGCCGGTGAGGACAGTGGTCTCCTGAATCGCATCTTCGATGTAGAGCGGATTCGGCTGCCCCCGCAGATTCTCGTTCACGATCACGCCGTCAACGAGAAAGAGACTGTCGAACGAGTAGGATCCCGATATCGTGATCTGATTCGTCGGTCCAGCCTCGGTTACTCCTGGCGAGAGCAGCGTGATCGCATTGATGGTCCGATCCAGCGGCAGCGCATTGATGGTGGCCATCTTGAAATTCGTGGTCACCTGCGTGCTTTCGGCCGCCGGCGCTGCACCTGCCGTAACTGTCATCGCTTCCGACACCGCGGCGACTTTCATCTCCACGTCGGCGTGGCTCGTTGTCGCGACATCGACGGTCACGCGTTTGCGCACGCTCTGCAATCCCGACAGCTCGAAGACCACCGTGTACTCGCCGGGCGGCAGGGAAGGGAAGTAGTAGCCTCCAGCTTCACCGCTGGTTGCCGTGCGCGTGCCCTGCAGGGATTGCGAGGTCACCGAAACTGTCGCGCCAGGCAGCACTTTGCCCCCGCTGATTACGGTTCCGACAATGTTTCCCGTGGTGGCTTGCGCAAAGAGCCCACAAGGGATGAGGAGAAGGACCAAGGCCCGCCCCCACATTCGGATTAAAACTTCAACCCCACTGAGAAGCGATAAGTCCGTGGGAGTTGATAGGCCGCGGCCGACGTCGGCGTACCGAAGTTTGGCCCTTTTTGCCAGTTCACGCCCTGTTGTGGCGTCTGCGTGAACGGATTGAAGGCTGTGCAGCGCGTGCTCGTTCCGGTCTGCAGACACGTTGTTTGACGACGCGTTAGGACCGTCTTGTCTACCGAGGCCGGATTCTCGATTCCCTGCTGATTGAAAAGGTTAAGGAAATCGGTCTCGATGAACATACGCATTCCGCGAATGGGCGGCGCGTAGTAGTTCAGGCCGAGGTCACTCTCCGAGATGCTGTCGACGCGGAACGCGCCGCGATCGCTGAAGTAGTAGTTCACGTTGGTGGGCGCTGTGGCGTAGCCGGGATTCACGACGCCGTCGGGGGGGCCATTCGCGACGCCTTTACGTACGTCGATCGTGCCGACCGCGGAGTACGAGAGCGCGGAGTGGTACCGCTGCAGCAGCGAAAAATTGAACGTTCCGACCGGAGTGGGGAGATCGTATTGCGCCCATGCATTCATACGATGTCGCATGTCGGGACCGAGGGAGCCGATCGGATTGTTTTGCGCGAACCCGATGTATTCCGGATAGCTCTCCGGGCTCGTGAATCCGGTCGCAAAGCTGGGCGACTCGCCTTCGACATTGCCCCGCAGTTTCGCGTACGTATAGTTGCCGCCGACGGTGACGGCTTTCAGCACTCGCGAGTTGCCCTGCACTTGTAGTGCGTGGTATCGCCGGCTCAGGCCGCTGGTGCGATTCTCGATCACTCCCTGGTCGAAGGTGTTGCCATTTGGATCGACGGCTTTGCCAGTCGTGACCGTTCTCCGGACTGAATAGAACTCAGCCCACTTGCGATGAATGTAGTCGGCGCGGACGTAGCCGCGACTGCCGAATGTCAGGCCGTAGCCGGCCGTCCATTCATCCATGTACGGAGCGTGGAGCGAATGATCGAACCGGCTGGTCGTGCCGGGGATGAAGGCGCTGGTCAAAAGCGGTGGACCGGCCTTGGTGCCGCCGGCGGAGTTGAACCAGTCGAAAACGCGCTTGATGACCTGGTCGGTCGGAACGAGCTGGCCGATCGCCGTTCCCGGCGCATTGATCACCGGTCCTTTGTAGTCCCAGTAGTACGAGGCATACCGCCCGGCGGTAGCGGTGTTGTCGGCCGGTCCTTGATCGACCTTGGATACGTAGCGGCCGTAGCTGACGCTGAACCGATGGCGCCCATTGCCCTTTGGATCGAAATTAGCCGCCAGCCGCGGGCTCATGGCGCTGTCGTCGACAGTCTTGTGTCCGGCCTGATCGTGTCCCGATGCTTTGTCGTAGCGGCCGCCAACGCTGAAGCTCCACTTCTGATTGAGATCCCACTTGTCATTGATGAAGAGCGATCGGACCGCGAAGTCGGATGTCTTAGAAAGCGACGGCACCGGGTCGTATTCGATCTCGCCCGCGCTGGTATCGGTGCCAAAGTAAACGTTGGTCGACGTCAGCTGCGACGATGTGGTCGACGAGCAAGCTACCGCGATTCCGCCTTTGTCGCACAGGATGATGCCGTGGACGCGGAAGTCGCTTCCCGACTGGAAATTGTTCTCGTTGCGGAGCTGATGAAATTCGTCATAGCCGCCGACGACGCTGTGGTTCCCGACCGCGCGCGTGCTGAGGAAGTACGAGCCCTTGGCCAGGTACTCCTTGTTGTTCCGCTGTTTGGCCGGGCACGGCGAACCGCAGAAGGTTGCCGACCACATCCTGTTTCCCGACGATGTGTCGAGCAGCAGCGTGCCTTGTTCCAGCGTCCGATTTTCGGCGCCGTTGGTGAAGCGATCGCGCATCCGGCTGAACTGTCCTTCCAGCAGCAGGTTTTGCGAAAGGATGCCGTTGTAGTTGAGCGAGACCAGCGATCGCGGCCGGTCGAACGGAACGATGCTGCGCAGGTCCATCACCCGGCCGTTGGAGATGCTGTTGTCGATCTTGTCGTGTTCATCGGTGTACGACCCGACGATGGAATGCCTGGGCGTGATTTGACCGGTCAGCTTCGCCTCGTAGCGCCGGTCGACATCGCTGGAATGAAACGGAATGTTCGTGAAAGTCGTCTGGCGCAGCGTGTCCGTCTTTTGATAGCGGCCGGCGGTGAAGAACCATAGGCGGTCGCGTACGATGCGCCCGCCCAGCGTGCCTTCATATTGATGGTTGAGGTTATCGAGCGGAGTGACCTGTCCGACGAAATCGCTCTTGCGCGTCCAGCTCGGGTTGGTCAGGTTGTCGCGCAGGGACCCCGAGAATTCATTCCCGCCCGACTTGGTGATCGTGCTGACTACGCCGCCGGTGAAGCGTCCGAACTCCGCCGAGACGCCGCCGGTGAGCACGGTCGTCTCCTGAATTGCGTCTTCGATGTACAGCGGATTCGGCTGACCGCGCAGGTTCTCGTTCACGACCACACCGTCGACGAGAAAGATGCTGTCAAATGAATGCGAGCCGGAGATGGTGATCTGGCCGTTCGGCCCGGCGTCAGTGACGCCGGGCGAAAGCAGCGTGATCTGATTGATGGTGCGGTTGATCGGCAGCTCGTTGATGGTGTCGATCTTGAAGTTGGTCGTTACCTGCGTGCTCTCGGCCGTCGGTGCCGCCGCCGCGGTGACTGTGATGGCCTCGGAAACCGAGGAGACCTTGAGATCGACGTCGGCGCGGCTGGTGGTGGAAACATTGACACTTACCCGTTTGCGAACGCTCTGCATGCCCGCGAGCTCGAATGTGGCGGTGTAATCGTCGGGGGGGAGGTTGGAAAAGTTGTAACCTCCTGCCTCGCCGCTGACGGTCGTTCGCGTGCCCTGAAGCGCAGACGACGCGACGGTAACCGTCACTCCTGGCAACGCTTTTCCATCCGTGGTGACTCTTCCGAGGATCGTGCCGGTCGTGGTCTGGGCCAGCAACGTCGCCGGCAAGAGGAGCAATAGCGAAAAACGCCAGAGGATCTTCATGCATGCCTCCGCGGTGTAAAAAAATTAACGAACGCGGGTTGGACGGATCGGGTTGGCTCGGTATTCTACATTGAGTGATCGACGAGCGACGCGAGTTCCAGCGCCTCAATCTGACCAAGCCGGTCGAGGGGTGGTTCGGAGATTTCCCGGTGCTGATCGTCGAAGTCAGCGCCAGTGGCGCGAAGATCGTGCACGATGAGGAGATCCCGCGGAGCTCGCGCGGACTGCTGCGGTTTTCGTGGCGCGGAAATGACGTCGAGATCCTGACCCAGATCACGCGCAGCGAAGGGGCGCGCTCCGGTGCTCATTTTCTGGAACATAGCGCCGCCTTGATACAGATGATCTCCGACTCGGCATCCGAGGTCCTGCGCGCACAACAGGCGAACGCCAGCGGCAATCGCGAACGCAATGTCGTGGGCGACGAAACACTGACGTCGGTTTCGGCAGCCATGCGCGTTTCGAGCGGTTTTCTGCAATACCACCTGACGTCCGAAGGCTGGAAATGTCATCGCGCCCTTCTTCCCGATCAACCTGACGATGGCTTCACGGTGTCCGCGAACGAATCGCAGGAACAAATCGATCTTCTTTGCACCACCTACGAAAGCGGCGACGAGGAAGCGAAGCGGATGACGCGAATGATCGCCGAGGTCAGCGTCACTCGCTGAAGGGCGTTGCCACCAGGACGGTGGCGATGATCTCGCCGGCGTTGACGTTGGTGATTCCGGTATCGACGATCGCCAATCCGTTGGCCTGCACCATCGATGTCGAGACGCCCGAGCCTTGTGCGGTCATGGGATAAGCGAGCAGCTCGCCGTCGCGCGCGACGACCCGCACGCGAAGATAGTTCCGTCGATCGCCGCGCGATTTGAGCGGTCCCATCAACCGCGTCCTCGCGATCGGCGGAAGGAGCCCGCTCTTCTGGCCCATCGCTTTGCGAAGCGCGGGCGCGATGAACAGGAGAAACGAGACCATGCACGAGACGGGATTGCCGGGAAGGCCGAAGTAGACGCGGTCGCGCACTCGCGAGAGCACCACCGGCTTTCCGGGCTTCATGGCGATCTGCCAGAACTTCGTCTCGGCGCCCAGGGCGTCGAGCGCGTCTTTGACGAAATCGTAGGCCCCGACCGAGACGCCTCCCGACGAGATGATGAAATCGGATTCGAGCGCCGACTCGATCGCGGCGACCGTCGCTTCGCGCGTGTCGCGGACGATACCGATCATGCGCGGAAGCGCGCCGGCCTCGCGCGCTAGCGCTGCCAGTGAGTACGAATTCGAGTTCACGACCTTGCCGAACGGTCGCGGCTGATCGACATCGACGATCTCGTCGCCAGTCGAGATGATTGCGACTTCCGGCTTTCGAGCGATGCGCACCACCGACTTCTGCACGCTGGCCAGAACGCCGATTTCGGCGGCTCCGATGAGCGCTCCGGCGCTGAGCACGACCTCTCCGGCGTGCATGTCTTCGCCGCGTCTACGCAGGTTCACGCCGCGCTTCAGCGACTGTTTCACCGTCACGAAATCGGAGCCGGCGTCGGTGATCTCGACATGCGCGACGGTGTCGGCGCCGGCGGGAATCAGCGCGCCGGTCATGATGCGAATGGCAGTTCCGGCGTCCACTCTCTTGGTCGCGACGCTGCCCGCGGGCAGGTCTTCGATGACCCGCAACTTCACCGGCGGATTCGCGATGTCGTCGGCGCGAACGGCATAGCCGTCCATGGCGGTGTTGTCGGCTTGAGGGATGTCGGCATTGGCGACGACGTCCTCGCGCAGAACGCGGCCGAGCGCCTCGGTGAACCCGACCTGCTCCGTTCCCAGGAGAGCGATTTCCGCGAGGACGCGCTCCTGCGCCTCCTCGACCGAGATCATCCGCTCGCCGGCGCGCGGCGTTTGGAAGGTGGTCATCACGGCATCATAGCCCGACGACTATTTCGGAGCCCGCCGATTGCTGAGCAACGTTCCCTGGCGCCGGCTCCACTCCGCCAGCGCGACACCGGCCGCTGCGCCGGCGACCGGCAGCAGGAGACTGAGTCGGTCCAACCACGCCGGGTTGAGCCGTCCAACCATGAACAGCGCAGAGACGATGAGAAACAATCCGGCGCCCACCAGGGCGTGGAGGCCGTAGATCAGGATCATGAGGAAGCCACCGAATGCGACGTCGACGCCGAAGCGTTCGCCGGTCACCAGGTGCGCTCCGCATAGCGTGCAGAACTCGGCCCATTTTGGATTGAGGATGCTTCGCCACCCGCTGTAGCGGGCATTGGTTTGCCCACAACGCGGGCAGTGGAGCTCGATTCGATGATCGCTCATTCCCGATTCGTGATCCCGCGCGCGAACCGCCAACGCCCGTCGGAACCGCGCCGCGCCAGCGTCCATCCTCGCTGCGTTGTCTCCACGGGATCGCCGCCTTCGATCGGAATTGCGCGTGTCTTCTCGATCCCGATGCTGACGGCGAAATCATCTCCGGTCAGCCGCTCGACCTCTTCCCACGAACGCTCGATGCGATACTTTTCACACGCCGCGCGCATCGCGGTCCGCACGTGGTCGCGCCCGCGCATCGCAGCCATCCCCGGCGTCCAGAATTCTGCGTCCTCGGTCACCAAATTGGCGAGCGCGTCGCAGTCACCGCGACGGAGCGCATCGACGAAATCCGAAAAAAGCTGATCGACTTCGTGCATTAGCCGCTCGATCACCACACAGAGGTCTCTGTGCTCTCTGTGCCTCTGTGGTGAAACTATCCGCCCGAAAAGGCGACCACGATTTCGATTTCGTCGCCGCTCTCGAGCCGCACGTCTTTTTCGCCGTGCACGATGAGGTCTCCGTTGACGGCGAAGTTGTACAGCTCATCGCGCTCGCCCTCGATGCCGAGGTTGTCGATGACTTCTCCGAGTGTGGCGGCGGTCATCATGATGACTTCCGGCCGGCCGTTGCGGAGCGGTTCGGGCAGGCGGACGGTGATCATGAGGCCAGCACCGATTCCAGCTCGCGCCGCCATTCGGGGCGCGGCAGTCCTTCGTCGGTCAGATTCGAGATGGCGTAGAAGCGCGAGAGCATGTCGTCGAACTGTTGCCGATCGATTTTCTCGCCCTTGTAGGGCCCGACGCCGATGGCCTCTTCGAACCATCGTTTGGGTAGTGTGTCATCTTTGCGCGAGACGCCGAGCTGCGAATTGATCATGCGCTCCACGCCCATGATATTCAGCCCGATACGATCGAGCTGCGCGACCGTCAGCTCGATGCCGGTGACGTTCGCGACCTGATCGACAAATTCTTCGTAGCCCGGAAGCGACGGGGAATTGAAAAGCTTGGTCGTGAAGCGGCACATGCCCACCGCATCGCCGACAGCGAAAATGTTTTCGCATCGGCGCACCGCGACCTCTTTTCCGTCGTAGCTGTTGGGCTCCGCCGAGACGTCGCCGCCGTACAGCTCGCGCTTGAATCCCGGATCGTCATTGATCTTGGCGTTGATCTCGAGCGTCACGCGATTGCGGAGATGGTCCATCCCGCGCGTGGCCACCGCCAGGCCGAGCGCGAACGCCTTCAGGATGCGCGCATCGTGCGGATCGCTCTGCGTCAATCCCTTGACCGCCATCAGATATTCGAGCGCTTCAGGGGGATAGTGGCCCTTCTCGACGGCACGCGACGAGTCGGCGATCACGTTGCCGAAGCCTTCGCGCTTCGCGGTCATGAAGAGCAGACGCTCGATGACGTCGTAGTTGCCCCACCTCAGATCGATGCCGGGATCGATCATCCCGCGCTGGTAAAGCTCCATCGCCCACGCGATCGCGCTCCCGGCCGAGGCGGTGTCGAGGCCGAGGTCGTTGCAGATGTTGTTCAGTCGAAGGACCTGGTGCACTTCGGAGATTCCGATGTTCGGTCCGAATTTTCCGACCGTCACGTATTCGGGCCCATCGCCTTTGATGTATTGATCGTGCGGCACGTGCTCGCATCCGGTGAGGTCGTTTAGCGGACGGCAATTCACCGGACACGCGAAGCACCCTTCCATGCCCGGCCGGAACGGATCGATGTTCTCGGCGTCGAGCTTGTCGGTCCAAGTCGTCTCCTGATTGTTCTTGGTTCCCATCGCGCCTAACATCCGCGACGGTTTGTAGAGGAACGGAGTGCCGCGCTTCTTCAGCGCGTTTTTCACGACCGACGTGTTCAGCAGCTTCTCGGCGACCTCGCGATTGCGCTGCTTGTGCGGACGGGCGGGCGTCAGATCGGCGCTGCGGCCCTGGATGAGGACCGCCTTGAGCCTAAGAGAACCCATCTTCGCGCCCGGGCCGCCCCGCGCGTAGATCGCCTTCGGACCGGCCATGATGCCGGCGCAGAGCACGAGATTCTCGCCGGCGGTCGTGATGGCGGCCAGCCCGAAATCGCGCCCTTCCTGGCCGTGAAAGTCGCGCTCGATCGCGGCGCGAAAGTCTAGATTGTCCATCCCCACCCACGGGGCGGCATCGATGAAGTTGATGTCGCCCTCTTCGAAGTGCAGCAAGGTCCACGTCCGCCCTTTGCCGTACAGCACGAGATGATCGATGCCGTTCAGCTTCATGAACGACGGGAAGTAATCGCCGGCGTTGGAGTCGAGAATCACTTTCGTCTCCGGCGACCACGACGTGACGTTGCCGCGTGCCGCAGACGGGACGAGCGAGGTGAGGATGCCCGTGCCGAAGATCAGCGGCACATCGGGATGCATCGGATCGAGCGATGTTTTCAGGAGGTTGTGCAGCAGATACATGTTGACGCCGCGGCCACCCAGGAATGTCTCGACGACGCGGCGCGGGATGTAAGCGCGGCGCACTTCGTGATGCTCGAGGTCGACGAAGATGGTCTGCCCCTGCGTCGGGAATTGACGCTGGGCGGAGAGCCGGTCGATCAGGGCGATCACGCGCTCGCGAATGGCCATGCGATTAACAATGTAGCAACAAGCGCGCTCAGGCGCATTCTTCCGGACTAAACTACCGTCCCTTGAGGTCAATTTCAATCGTTGCCCTACTCGCCATAGCCGCGTTTAGCGCCCCGGCAGCGACCGTCACTTCCGTCGGGCCGATGATCGCCCCTCGACATGACGCGACGCGACGCTGCTTCCTGACGGGACGGTCCTCATCGCGGGTGGTGACGACAACGGACCGAGCCAGCGGAGTACAGCAGAGCTCTACGATCCTGCCCTGCGCCGCTTTCGCCCGACGGGATCGCTGTCGACGATCCGACAGCAGCATGCGGCTGTGCTGACGCGCGAGGGACGAGCGGTGATTGTCGGGGGCTTCCAATACATCGGCGTTACGAGCTCGACGTCGGAAATCTACGACCCGGCCACCGCCACATTCTTCTTCTGTCCCCGTCGCTGGTGGATCCAATTCGCCTCCCGCGGAGATCTACAATCCAAACACCGGCACATTCACCTCCATCGGCAATCCGTGGCCCTTCCTGAACGCGGTCCTGCTGCCGAACGGGAAGGCTCTGCTGGTCGGCCTCGGCACAATCCAGACATTCGATCCGGCGACGCGGACGTTCAAGACCTCGGCGGCGGGCTCCCGGATGGTTCTGTGCTGATCGCAGGGGGATCGATCAGCACGAATCGGACGCTTCTTTCCGACGGAACGCTCCTGATTGCAGGAGGCCTCCCCGGCTCGGGCGGCTCGGCCGCCGCGGAGATCATTGACGTCCACGCTTCGCGTTCCCGCGCGGTGCGCCACTGAGGAATTGCCGCACCACCTCGGCAACTGGACGTTTGCGTCCGTCGACTTCGTAATTTAGCCGGCGCATCGTGACGTCATCAAGGATATTGGCGAGGGAGTCGAGTGCGCCGCGGCACTTGGGATCGAGATCGTTGCGATAGACGACCGCGGCGTCGTAGGGCGGGAAATAGTGCCGGTCATCGTCGAGCACTGTCAGGCCCAGCGAGGCGATCAGACCGTCGGTCGAATTTCCGGCAATGAGATCGACTTCCCCCGCCGCGAGCGCCTTGTAGGTCAGACCTAGCTCCATCGTTTTGGGCGGTTTCGCGAAATGCAGGCCGTAGTGCTGCAGAAGTCCATTCCATCCGTCGGGGCGGGAAGCGAATTCGTATCCGAATCCCGGCTGGAGCGTCCCCTCCACGCGTTTCAGATCGGAAATCGTGCGCAATCCGGAGTTGCGCCGGACGATCATCGCGAAGGTGTCGTTGAATCCGAGGTTCGGTCCCCAGTGCAGTCCGCGCCTGGCGTAGGCGGCAGCGACGGTCGCGTTGACAGCGGCGCGCGACTGCTGCAGCGGCTGATGGAGGATGGCAGTCAGCGCCGTGCCGGAGTATTCGACGTAAGTTCCGAGCGATCCCGACGCAATGGCAGCATCGCAGACCAGTGAGCCGCCGAGATTGAGGCGACGGTCGACGTTGCATCCGGAGGATTCGAGCTTTTGCGCGAGCATCTCGCCGAGGATCACCGACTCGGTGAAGTTCTTGGAGCCGACGGTGACGGTGCGAGGAGCGTGGCAGTTAATCACTAATAGGAAAGGGATGAGGGCGGAGGGATGAGGGATGAACTTTCGCAAGGTCTTAATCATCCCTCATCCCTCATCCCTCATCCCTTGATCAAATGCCGCTCGACAATCGACAGCACGACATCCGCCATCAGCGCCAGCGCGGCCGCCGGCAGGGCGCCGGCCAGAATCATCCGGGTGTCGACCATCGATACGCCGCGAAAGATCAGCGTTCCGAGGCCGCCGCCGCCGATGGCCGCGGCAATGGTCGCGACGCCGATACCGACCACCGTCGCGATGCGAATCCCCGCCACGATGGTCGGCATCGCCAGCGGCAGCTCGACCTCGCGCAGCAACTGGCGGTCGGTGAGTCCCATGGCCACACCGGCATCGACCACGATGGGATCGACGCCGCGAATGCCTGTCAAGGTATTCCGCACGATGGGCAGCAAAGAATAGAGGATGAGCGCCACGATGGCGGTGCGCATTCCGATTCCGCCGATCAGCGGCACCGGGATCAAGAATCCAAACAGCGCCAGCGACGGAATGGTCTGGATGGCATCGACGATCCGGAGCGCAACACGGCCGGCACGGGCGCGGCGCGCGCACCAGATGCCCAGCGGGATGCCGAGGAGGATGGCGATGCCGACCGCGATCACCACGATGAGAATGTGCTCGGCGGTGGCGCGAAGGACGTCGGCGATCATGACGGCAGACTCGCAGCAGCGACAAATCGCTGCACCAGGGGCAGCGGCTGCGAGGTGAACTCTGCGGCCGGGCAATCTGCGACCACGCGCCCGCCCTCAAACAGCACGATCCTCTCGGCAATCCTGAGCGCCTCGGCCAGATCGTGCGTCACGAAGAGAATCGTGACACCGCTGCGCAGCGCGCGAAAGGCGTCCTGCAGATCGCGCCTGACAATCGGATCCAGCGCGCCGAACGGTTCATCGCACAACAGCACCGCCGGCCGCGCGATCATCGCGCGCGCGATTCCGACGCGCTGCTGCTCGCCGCCGGAAAGCGAACGCGGATAGCGATCGCCGAATCGCGGGAGCGGCAGATCGAGCTTTGCCAGCAGCTCCTCCGCTGCCGCGCGCGTCTTCTCGTCGGGCCAGCCCAGGAGGCGGGGAACGAGCGCGACGTTCTGGTAGACGGTGCGGTGGGGGAAGAGTCCCGATCCCTGGATGATGTAACCGGTACGCCGGCGAAGTTGAATCAGATCGACGGTGGCCAGCGGCTGGTCATCGATCACGACTTCGCCGGATGTCGGGCGCGCCAGGCCGTTCACCAAACGAAGCGTTGTCGTCTTGCCCGCTCCGCTGCGGCCCACGAAGGCAACCGCTTCTCCGGCCGCGATCCGCAAATTGATGTCGTACAGAATCGGCGCGACCGATACACTGCGAAACTGAACCGAGGATGGCACTTCGCGATTTTAGACTGTACGTGTTGCTGGCGATCGCGGCCGCGGCGCGTCTTCTAATGCAGATGGTGGCCCTTCCGCCTTACGCCGGTCTCGACGAGATCTACCACGTCGCGCGGCTGGCCTTCGTTGCACAGGAAGGGCGCAACCCGAAGATCGACGAGAATTCGATCGCGAATTACCTCGCCGGCTCCATGGCCGGCGATCCCTCGCGGATGCCGGACTTCGGAAGCGTCGGCCCAAAATGGCCGGAAATCGTCAAGACGCGGCGGGTCCTCATCGATCACCACGTCGATCGCAGTTACGTTCGGTCGAATATCGAATCGCAGCAGCCGCGGCTTTACTACTCGATGGTCGGGCGGCTCGCTGGGTATCGGACGCAGATGTCGGAGCTGCGGGACTGGCGATTCGCATCGGTGATTTTTTCGCTGATCATCGTGCTGGCCACGGCGCACATGGGCTGGAAATTTTTCGGGAGCCGTGGAATCGCTACCGCCGCCCTGCTGGTCTCGCTGCCGACATGGTTGACACTCGTCGTGCGCGCGAGCAACGACGCGTTCGCGTGCGCGCTTCTGGCGGTCGCACTCGCGTTCACAGTTTCAGCGCCGGCGCGATTTCTCGGGATCGCTGCCGAGGCCATGGCGTGGGCGCTGGCGCTGGCGGCCAAGCTCTACACCTGGCCGGTTTTCGTGGCAGCGTTGATCTTCTGGCGGAGGCAGCGCGCCTCGAGGTGGCGGATTGCGATGGTCGTGGCGGCATCGGCGATTTCGGTTGTTGTCACCGTGATCGATCTCATTTCCAGGACTCACAATCCGCTGGGCATTCTGGCCTTCGATCAGTCCGCACAAAAGTCGACACCGCAAGTGATCCGGATCTTGGAGATGATCAAGGTCACCATCGCGAGCGGGATCTGGACCAGCGGACAGCACTGGAACGCACTGACGCCGATCGGGATGATTCTGTTTGCGTTTCCGATCGCGGCTCTGTGCGTGATGACTTTCAGACGGGCTGAAGCCCGTCCCACATTGTTTGCTATTGGCGCCTTCGCAGTTGCACAGATTGTTCACGCCGCCGGCTACATCCGCCGCGCGCGCGCTGCCGGCGTCGCGCTTCCCGCGGCGGGCAAAGAAGGTTGGTTCTGGTATGCGCTGGCGCCGCTGGTGGTCGGAACGATCTTCCCGATGACGCCGCTCCCGCTGCTGGCCGGGTGGTTGATGGGATGGGACGTCATCATCCACGAAGGCGCGTTGTTCCACGATTTCGCCGGCGCGACCTCGCCCTCATCGCCGTCCTGGCTGTTTCGATGGGGTCCGCTGCACGCACCGTTCACCGCCGACTTATCGCAGGTTGCCGTTGGGCCGCTCGTTTCTCAGATGATCGCGCTGCGCGTGATTCACGTCATGGCGGTCACCGTGCTTTTCTATGACGCCTTACGAAGAAGAAATTGAACGCAATGCCGGGGTGTGGAAGTCGAAGGCGCTCCTGCGCGACGTCTACTTTCAGATGTACGCCAGAGTCGCGCAATGGATCGACACGTCGATCGCGGGAAAGATCGTCGAGATCGGATCGGGCATCGGCAACTTCGGTGAATTCAGATCTGACGTCGTGCTCACCGATCAGTCGATTCAGCCGTGGATCGATCTCACCTGCAACGCCTATCGGCTGCCTTTCCGTAACCAGACGGTTTCGCATCTGGTGATGGTCGATGTGTTTCATCATCTCTCCGCGCCGGTCGCATTTTTCGAAAGTGCACGCTCCTCGCTCGCGAAGAAGGGCCGGGTCATCGTGCTCGAGCCGTACATCAGCCTACTGTCCGCGGCGGTCTATGGCGTATTTCACGACGAGCCAATTGCCTGGCGCGCCAAGGTCGAGACGGCGCCGACGACCGAGTACTACGCGGCGCAGGGCAATGCCACGCGACTGCTGTTCGGCGATCTGGAGTGGCTTCCAGGATGGCGCGTCGTGCATCGCGAAGCCTTCGCGGCATTCGGCTACGTTTTCTCGGGCGGATTCAGCAAGCCGGCCTTCTATCCGCGGAAGCTTCTTCCGATGTTCAACTCCATCGATCGAACCCTTTCGCATTTTCCCAGGCTGTTTGGCGCGAGGTGCCTTATCGTTCTAGAGCGATGATCGGTCGCACGATTTCCCACTATCGCATTCTGGAGCGGCTGGGCGAGGGCGGCATGGGGGTGGTCTACAAAGCCGAAGACACGCGGCTCGGGCGCGTGGTCGCCATCAAGATGATCTCGGATGCGCTTCGCGATCCGGCCGCCATCGAGCGCCTGAAGCGCGAGGCGCGCGCGGCCTCGTCGCTCAATCATCCCAACATCTGCACCATCCACGAGATCGACGAAGTCGACGGCCAGCCCTTTCTGGTCATGGAGCTCCTGGAAGGGCACACCCTGCGGGAAGGCGTCGGCCTCGACGACGAAACGCTTCTCGACCTTGCCATCGAGTTCGCCGATGCACTGGCCACCGCGCACGAAGCGCACATCATTCACCGCGATCTGAAGCCCGCGAATCTTTTCGTCACAAAGCTCGGACACCTGAAGATCCTCGACTTCGGCCTCGCCAAACTCGTCAGCGATGACTCCGCGACTGTTGCGCGCGGCCTGACCGCCAGCGATACGACCGTCGGGACGATCGCGTACATGTCGCCGGAGCAGGCGCGCGGCGAAGCCATCGACGCGCGCAGCGACATCTTTTCGTTCGGCGCTGTTCTCTTCGAGCTGGCCACCGGCGCGAAAGCGTTTCCAGGCGCGACGACCGCACTCGTTTTCGACAACATCCTCCACAAACAGCCGCCGGCGCCGCAGCATCGGCTCGCGCCGGTGATCATGAAGGCGCTCGAGAAAGATCGCGAGGTACGGTATCAGTCCGCGGCCGACGTTCGCGCCGACCTGAAGCGGCTCAAGCATCCTTCAGGCGTGACCGCTGCGCCACGAAGGATCGTTTGGCCTGCTGTTGCCGCGATCGCGATCGTGGTGGCAATCGCACTGTGGCGGTTTCGAGCATCGCCGGCCAGACCTGCGGCCAGTGGTCAAACCACTGTCGCCGTTCTTCCCTTCGAGAACCTCGGCGGCACGCACGATAGGGACTACCTGCAGCTCGCGCTTCCCGACGAATTGATCACCATCCTCAGCCACAGCCGCTCGCTGGCGGTACGACCCTTCGCGATGACGCGCAAGTTCATCGGCGACATCGATCCGCAGCAGACCGGCCGCAGTCTCAAAGTCGACAATGTGGTCACCGGCCATTTTCGGGACGCCGGAGGCAAGATCGGCATCACCCTCGAAGCGGTCGACGTCGACAAAAACAACGTCCTGTGGCGCGAATCGATCGAGGCGCCGTCGGAAGATCTCATCGCCATGCGCAATGCGATGTCGAATCGCGTGCGCACGGGATTGCTGCCCCGCTTGAACATCTCCGAGACGCCCGAAACCAACCGTCCTCGAAACGACGAGGCCTATGCGCTGTTTCTGCGCGCATCGGCGATGTCGAGCGATGCCGCTCCCAACAAGCAGGCCATCGCGCTTCTCGAGCGCGCCCTGAAACTCGATCCGTCCTATGCGCCGGCGTGGGCACTCCTCGCGCATCGCTACTACTGGGATGGGCAATACTCCGACGGCGGGATGGCCGCCATCGAGCGGGCCGAGGCAGGACATCGCAAGGCGCTGTCGCTCGATCCGGACCTGATTCTCTCCCGGCGAGGGCTGGTGATTCACCTGACCGAAAAGGGCGAATTGCCGGCAGCTTATCTTCAGGCTCGCGATCTGGTGGCGCGCCGGCCCGACAGCGGCGATGCGCACTTCACGCTGAGTTACGTTCTGCGCTACGCCGGTCTGCTGCGCGAGGCAGCACGCGAATGCGAGACCGCGCGCTCCCTCGATCCCACCAATCAGGGTTTGCGCTCGTGCTCGATTGTTTACTTGCTGCTGGGCGACTTACGGCGCGCGCGACAATTCAATCAACTCGATGCCGGATCGGATTGGTCGCACAGCCTCGAAATGAATTTGCTGCTCCGCGAAGGAAAATTGGACCAAATCGAGCGAAGCATCAAGCCGTCGGATCGGAACTGGCACTTGTTCCTCGTCGTTCACAGGAGAGCGTCGAAGCAGGAAATTGACCGCGAGTTTGCGCAGATGAAAGCGACCGAGATGGGATTTCGCGACGGCGAGCCTCCGTATTTCGAGGCACAGATCGCGGCTGCCACTGGTCTCGACAAAGGTGCGCTAGAGATGCTGCGGATGTCGGTTGACCGCCATTACTGCTCGTATCCAGCGCTTGACAGCGATCCGTTGTTCGCCAGGATCCGTGGTACGCCCGAGTTTCAGCAGATACGGCAATCCGCGATCCAGTGTCAGCAGAGCTTTCTGCAGTGGCGCGCGCAAAACGCGCCTTAGAATTGCAAGGGAGCTCATCAGGATGAGTGACACGCTGACACTCCCGTACACCGCCACCGAGGCCAAGCCGCCCTCTAAGAGGATTCCCGTCGCCGTCCTCGGCGCCACCGGCTCGGTTGGACAGCGATTCGTGCAGCTTCTGGAAGGGCATCCGTGGTTCAAGCTGCACGAAGTCGTCGCCTCCGAGCGCAGCGCCGGCAAGTCTTACGGCCAGGCGGCGGATTGGCGCCTGGACACGGTGATGCCGAATGAGGCCGCCGCGTTGCCGGTCAAGCAGCTGGGCGCCGATCTCGATTCCCATCTGCTTTTTTCGGGTCTCGACTCCTCGGTCGCCGGCGAAGCCGAAGACGATTACGCGAATCGCGGTTGCGTGGTGGTGTCGAATTCGCGCAATCATCGAATGGACCCCGACGTGCCGCTGCTGATCCCTGAGATCAACGCCGATCACATCGCTGCCATCGAGCGGCAGCGGAAACGCCGCGGAGGTCGTGGCGCGATCCTCACCAATCCGAATTGCTCCGTGATTGGACTGGCCATGGCCATCGCGCCCATCGAGCGGCTCTACGGAATCGAGCAGCTCCACGTGACGACGATGCAGGCCATCTCCGGCGCTGGTTACGCCGGCGTGGCGTCGTATGCCATTCTCGACAATGTGATTCCGTACATCGGCGGCGGCGAGGAGCAGAAGATCGAGAGCGAGCCCCGCAAGATCCTCGGGCGCTGGGAAAAGGATCGCTTCGTCGACGCGCCGTTCCGCATTTCCGCGCAGGTCAATCGCGTCCCGACCATCGACGGCCACCTGATGACGATCTCGTTGGGCGTGCGCAATCGCAACTTCATCAACGTCGATCAGGTCCGCGAAGTCATCGACAATTTCCGTGGCGAGCCACAGAGCATGCGATTGCCCTCCGCGCCGAAAAAACCGCTGCACTACGTCGCCGGCGACGATCGTCCCCAGCCTCGCCTCGATCGCGATCGGGAGCGCGGCATGAGCGTCTCGGTCGGTCGCCTGCGTCCGTGCTCCATCCTCGATCTGCGCATGGTGGCGCTGGTGCACAACACCATTCGCGGGGCGGCCGGGGCGGCCATCCTGAATGCGGAGCTGCTGGAAGCGAAGGGGATGCTGTGAGAGTTGTCGGTTGTCAGTGGTCGGTTGTCGGAGCGGTGATTGCTGACAACCGAGAACTGAGAACTGACAACGCGCGGCCGGAGGCCGCGCCATGATCGTCATCAAGTTCGGCGGAACTTCGGTCGGCGACGCCCAGCGTGTGGCGAACGCAATCGACATCGTCGCGGATCGCAGGGCGCAGTCTCCGATCGTGGTTGTTTCCGCGCTGGCCGGTGTCACCAACGATCTCGTCGCGGCGACCGAGGCGGCGCGGCAGTGCGACATCGATCGAGTGAATCAGATCATCGCAGCCGTGCGTCAGCGGCACGAAGACGTGGCCATGCGTCTGGTGCAGCAGAAGTTCGATTTTTTCGAATCATTCATCAAGCAGCTCGACAAACACATCGATCAGATCCACACCATCCTTCGGGGCATCGCGCTCCTGGGCGAAATCACCGCCCGCGCCAAAGACAAAGTCCTGGGCATCGGCGAGAAGTTGTCGTCGGTGCTGTTGGCGTACTCGATGATGATGCGCGCGTTGCCCGGCGAGCACGTCGACTCCGAAGAGGTCGTGATCACGGATGGTCGCTTTGGCGAAGCGACGCCGCAGATGGAAGAGACGCGAGCGGCAGCGCAACGCGTTCTGCGGCCCCTGATCGAGCGACGATTGATTCCGGTCATGGGCGGTTTCATCGGGCGCACACGTGATGGCGCGACCACGACCTTAGGCCGCGGCGGATCGGATTACAGCGCGGCCATCATCGGCGCCGCGGCCGGCGCCGACGAGATTCAGATCTGGACCGACGTCGACGGCATGATGACCGCCGATCCGCGTCTCATTCCGGGGGCGCGAGTCATCGATCGCATTTCGTACGTCGAGGCGGCGGAGCTGGCCTGGTTCGGAGCGAAAGTTCTGCATCCCAAGACGATCGCGCCCGCGGTGGCACAGCGCATTCCGGTGCGCGTGCTCAACACCCACAACGTCTCCAGCGCCGGCACGCTGATCACAGAAGAAGGCGACACGCGCGACGCAGCCGGACCGCGGGCGGTGGCGGTCAAGCGAGGGATCACGGTGGTGCACATGACGTCGAACAAGATGTTGGGCGCGCACGGGTTCCTGGCGCGGCTGTTCGCGATCTTCGAAGAGCTGGAAGTCTCGGTCGATCTGATCACGACCTCCGAGGTCTCGGTGTCGGTGACCATCGACGAGAAGCACAACCTGCGGCAGCTCATCGAGCGGCTGCGGCCGGTCGCGGATGTGGAAGTGCGCGAGAATCAATGCATCGTCGCGATCGTGGGACGCAACCTGATGCGCGATTCGATGGTCGGCGCGAAGATTTTTGAAGCCATGCGCGGCATCCCCACTTCCATGTTTTCACTCGGCACCTCCGGGCTCAATCTGAGCATCGTGGTCGACGACGGGGACGCCGATCGCTCCGTCCGCGCCATTCACGCGGCGCTGTTCGAAGCGCCGGTGGAGGTGACGTCGTGAGCGACGTCATCCTGAGCCGCGCAGACGGCGAAGGATCTCTGTTCGCGAATGACGGAAACGAGGCCATGTCGTGAAGCTGGCCCTTCACGGCTACGGCAAGATGGGAAAGGCTGTGGAGAAGATCGCCACAGAAGCAGGGCACGAAGTGGTCGCGATTTTCACATCGTCGAAGAAGCCGACGCTGAATGGCGCCGAGGTCATGATCGATTTCTCGCAAGCCTCGGGAGTCGATGAAGCGGTGGCGCTGGCCTGCGACGATCACGTCGATCTGGTGATCGGGACCACCGGCTGGAACGATCGCCTCGACTCCGTTCGCAAGCGCATCGAGCAGGCCGGCATCGGTTGCGCCTACGCCTCCAATTTTTCGCCCGGCGCGAACGTGGTGTTCGCGCTGGCGCGTCAGGCAGGCGAAATGTTTTCCCGCTTCCCGCAATATGCCCCCGGGATGGAGGAACGCCATCACGCGCAGAAGAAAGATGCGGTCAGCGGGACCGCGCTGCGCATCGCGAGTGAAGTGAAGCAGGGAAGCGCCGGTAAATTCGATCCGCCCATCGCCTCGTCCCGCGTGGGCAGCGAATTCGGCCTCCATACGCTTTTTTTCGACTCGCCCGACGACCTGATCGAGATCTCCCACCGGGCGCGCGGGCGGGAGGGTTTCGCGAGGGGCGCGCTTCTGGCGGCTGAGAGAATTCGCGGCCACAAGGGGCTGGTTCGCTTCGAGGAACTGATGAAGTTCGAAGTTCGAAATTCGAATTAAGAATGAAGAATGAAGAATAGATGAGGCACACAAAATGAGCTCAGAATCGAAATTTCGCGGCGTCGGCGTGGCGCTGGTCACGCCATTCAAGAATGACGGATCGATCGACGAGGGATCGTTGGAGCGCCTGGTCGATTTTCAGATCGAGGAGGGAACCAACTTTCTGGTCCCATGCGGCACCACCGGCGAGAATCCGGCGCTGAGCCAGGATGAACATCGTCGCGTCGTGGAGATTGTGGTGCGACGCGCCAAAGGACGCGTGCCCGTTCTGGCCGGTGCGGGGAGCAATTCGACGCAAAAAGCCATCGAGCTCGCCGAGATCGCCATCGACCTCGGCGCCGACGGCGCGCTCACCATCACGCCCTACTACAACAAGCCGACGCCCGACGGGCTCCGCCGTCATTTCGGCCTGCAGGCCCAGGCGATCGAGAAGAAGCGCAGCGGATTTCCGATGATCATGTACAACGTGCCCGGGCGCACCGGCGTGAACATGGCCGCCGCAACGACGCTGCAAATCGCGCGCGAGGTGCCCAACGTCATCGGGGTGAAAGAAGCGTCCGGAAATCTCGAGCAGATCCTCTCGATTTTGCGCGAGCGGCCGGACGGATTCCTCGTCCTCAGCGGCGATGACGCCTGGACATTACCGCTGGTCGCATGCGGGGGCGACGGGATCATCTCGGTGGCTGCCAACGAGATTCCGCGGCTGATGAGCCACATGACCGCCGCCGCGCTGAAGGGCGATCTCGAAAATGCGCGCGCCATTCACAATCGCATCCTGCCGCTGATGACCGGCAATTTCATCGAGTCGAATCCGATCCCCGTCAAAGCCGCCATGAAGATGCTCGGCATCATTCCAAACGACACCGTCCGCTCCCCGCTGGCACCGATCGCCGACGCGAATCGCAAGAAGCTCGAAGCGATCCTGCGCGAGTGCGGATTGAAATTGAAGGCGGCTGCGTAAATGACGACCGGACAGTTCTCGTCGGTGGAAGGGCGCGTGCGCGCGCTGAGCGGTTCAACCGATCGCGCCGAAGCGGTGAAAACGATCGGCCTGTTCCTGGCCGAGCTGGAGAAGGGATCGATTCGCGCTGCGACGCGCGATGCCGATGGCATCTGGCACGTTGCGGCGTGGGTGAAGGAAGGCATCCTGGCCGCCTTCAAGTTCGGCGTGAACTCCGAGTTCGCGTCGGGCGCTCTTTCGTACATCGACAAAGACACCATTCCGGCGCGCCGGTTCAAAGTGGCGGACGGTCTTCGCATCGTGCCGGGCGGCTCGTCGATCCGGCGCGGCGCGTATGTCGGGAAAGGCGTGGTCATGATGCCGCCGGCGTTCGTCAACATCGGCGCATACGTCGATGAAGACACCATGATCGATTCGCACGCGCTGGTGGGATCGTGCGCGCAGGTTGGCAAGCGCGTCCACCTCAGCGCCGGCGCACAGATCGGCGGCGTGCTCGAGCCGGTCGGCAACCTGCCGGTGGTGATCGAGGACGATGTCGTGGTCGGCGGAAACTGCGGGATCTACGAGGGCACGATCGTTCGCGGCCGCGCCGTCATCGGGGCGGGGGTCGTTCTGACCGGATCCACGCCGGTGTACGACGTCATTCGCGGACAGATCTACAAACGCACGCCCGAGCTTCCGCTCGAGATTCCATTCGGTGCAGTGGTCATCCCCGGATCGCGCACGATGAAAGGCGATTTTGCCGAGAAGCACGGACTCCAGGTCGCAACGCCGATGATCGTGAAATATCGAGACGAAAAGACTGACTCGGGGACAGCGCTTGAAGAAGCTCTTCGATAGTGGCCGGTGACCGGTGACCGGTGGCCATTCCGGCAACCGGCCACCGGCAACCGGCCACTATGAAACCCGCCAAACGTCTCGACGGAATCGAGATCTCGCTCATCCGTCAAATCAACGCGCTGGCGACGTCGGAGTCGCTCAACCTCGGGATCGGCGAGCCCAACGTCGAACCGGATCCGACACTGCGTGCGCTGGCGGCGCGTGCAGCGTCGAGCGGCTCGTGGCACTACTCGCCGAATGCCGGCGCGCTGTCACTCCGAAAAAAACTTGCACAGCGGATCGATTACGATCCGAAGACCGAAATCTGCATCACCGCCGGCACCCAAGAGGGGCTGTACGCAGTTTTTCAGGCCTATGTCGGCGACGGCGACGAGGTGCTCGTTCCCAATCCGGGATTCACCTCTTACCCGACGCTGGCGAAACTCGCCGGCGGAGTGCCGGTGCCGTACGCGATGGAGCCACCCGATTGGAATCTGAATCCGAAGGCGGTGCTGTCGAAAATCACCTCGCGCACCAAGCTGATCGTCGTCAACTCGCCATCGAATCCGCTCGGCTCGATCGCCGGCCGGCAAAGCCTCGAGACAATCGCCGGCGCGGGTCCGCTGGTGGTCAGCGACGAGATCTATCGCGAGATCTGGTACGACGCGCCGCCGCCGTCGATGCTGGGCATGCGCAGAAACGTCATCGTCGTCGATGGCATGTCGAAGAGCCATTCCATGACCGGCCTACGACTCGGATGGATCATGGCGCGGGAAGAAGTCATGCGACCCATCGTCGTTGCGCATCAGTACATCGCCACCTGCGCGTCTGTTTTTTCGCAGCAATTAACAGAGCTCATTTTCGAGGCACAGGAATGGAACGCATCGTGGCTCGAACGCGTTCGCGCGCAGTTCCGCGAGCAGCGCGAGGCCGCTCTCTATTCGATCGCCCACGAATTGGAAGCGGACATCCACCCGCCCGCCGGAGCTTTCTACGCCTTCGTTCCGGTCCCGGCGTGCGACACCGTCAAATTCGCGAAGACACTGGCCACCGACGCCGCGGTCCTTGTCATTCCAGGGGTTGCCTTTGGCAGCGGGGGCGGGGGCTTTGTCCGCATCTCATTCGCGGCACCGGTCGAGGCCATCGGTGCGGGCGTGGAACGCATCGGACGGTGGCTGCGCGCATCGGGCCGATGATCCCGTACACTAGTGAAGGCCCCACGTTTGCAACAAGTTGGGACGCAATAATGGCCGCGAAGCCGCACGTCGTCGAGGAAAAGCTGCCCGTTTCGCCTGCGAAGGATTCCATCGCTGCAGCCGAGGTCTCGCTCTATCGCAACGTTTTGAAAATCAAGGAAGAGCACGACCTCGAATCGCTCGGCATCGCGTTTTACGACGCCCAGACGACGATCCAGTGGGCCTACAACGGCGATCATTACTTTCACGCCGCGTCGACCATGAAGCTGGCGGTGCTTCTGGCAGTTTTTCGTCAGGTCGATCACGGCGCTCTCGCGCTCGACGCTCCGGTGCACGTCCGCAATCGCTTCACCAGCATCGTCAACCAGGAACCTTTCATGCTCGACCTCGGCGGCGATGCCGATCCCGACGTCTACGGTCACCTGGGCCGCACCCTCACCATTCGCGAGCTGGCGTACTGGATGATCACGAAGTCGAGCAACCTGGCCACCAATCTTCTGGTCGATGTCGTCGGAATTCAGACCATTCAGCAGGCGCTCGACGAGCTCGAAATCGACGGCGTCAGGATTTTGCGCGGCGTCGAGGATCAGGCGGCCTTCGACGCCGGCTTGAATAATGAGGTCACCGCCAACGGTCTCTTGAAGCTTCTGCGACTGATCGCCGAGGAGAGGGCCTACTCGAAGAATGCCAGCGCTGAGATGCTGAAGATTCTTCTGGAACAGCAATATCGGAGCGGAATCCCGGCGGGCTTGCCGAAAGAGGCCCGCGTCGCGCACAAGACCGGCAATATTTCGACTGTGCATCACGACGCCGGCATCGTGTTTGTCGAGGACCGCAAACCTTACGTTCTGGTCATCCTGACGCAGTTCCGCGCGGAGACGGGGAGGGGAACGGCGGTGGCGGACGTTTCGCGCGACATTTTCAACGCGATCGCCGAAATGACGTATGAGTGAGTCGCAGCAAATCAAAGTCGTCGATGCCTTCGACCTCGACGACGAGCTGCGCAGCCTCCTGAAGCCCGGCGAGATGTTGCGCGACCACCAGGGCCGCCGGCATCGGCTTCCGCGTTACTTCTACGAAGTTCCCGCGCACGATGCGGCGGTGGAGATCCGCCTGACCCCGCACTTCGGCATCAATGAATTCATTCTGGTCGATCTTCGAGAAGCGCAGCGGTTGCAGGGGTTCCCTCGCTACGTTCCGTGCGCGGTGCGGATGCTGGCATTCTTTCTCGAACAGTTCCGTGCCGCAGCGGGCGGTTCGGTGCACATTGCGGTGAACGGCGGTTATCGTTCGCCCGCGCACAAGATGGCTATCGATGGATCGCCGCACATGTGGGGAACTGCGGCGGATATCTACCGAATCGGGAGCTCGATTCTCAAAACCAAGGAGCTGATCGATCGCTTCAACGATGTGGCCGAGGAATTGAGCGATGACGTGGTCGTGATGCCGTACGGTCACGACACCGGCAAGAGCGTCGATGATCACGTTCACATCGATCTCGGATTCGTCACCGTCATTCCGCGAGAGATCAGCGAGGATCGCATGGAAGTTCCGCAGGAGAGCCGCCCGCGCTTTGCGTTCGAAGAGCGAAGAAAACGCGAGCGGCGCGTTCCGCAGCCGGTCGCGGCCGGCTCAGAGAACGACAAAACGCAATAACCGCTGCTAAGGCCGGGGCGTTGCAGGGGTCATCGGCCGTGGATCGACGTTGCGGAGCAGAATACTGGACACCAATGTCGCGAGCTCTGACCGGCGGTTTCCTGCCGCTGTTCGCGCCTCCGCCGACCCGTAGTGCTTCAGAGTGATCGGATCGGTTCGAGTGGCGAGTCCGTCGAGCGCCGCGTAATTCTGGTACTCGAGGAAGTAGCCGACGTTCCAGTCATCACGATTCTCGGCGGTCGCTTTGGTAAAAAACCCGTAATTCGTGATGATTCCCTGTTTCTTGTATTCCTCAAAGACCGGTTTGGTGTGTTGGCGTAGATCGGCCCAGAAGTCATTTGTCTTACCGGGATTGATGCGAAGCAGAACCACCCGCTCGACCGTGCCGAGCGTGAAATTTTCCTGAGCCATCAGCGGCAACGCGCCGAGGATCAGGAGACATGCCAGAACGAATAGAGACCACCGTCGCATAGCGGCTCCTCCTTTTGCGTGTAGCAACTTTGCTCCGTTGAAGGCTGCGTTGTACCCAAACCTCTGTAGCGAGTCAAACCCCTGGCCACTCGACTCTGAGGCTGCGCAACCGCAAGGTCACGGGCCTGCCGTTTGCTTAGAGGGCACGCAGCAGTTCTGTTCGCTACCAGCGCCCTCCCGGACAGGCCCACATGCCGACGAATTGGAAGGATGAGATCGGAAATGAGCGGGTCCCACAGCGGACCTGGCTCAGGATGCCGGCCATCGGCATGGAATCCGAGTTCAATGTCTGGCTCGACGAAGTTGAGATCGATCCGAAGAAGTATTGGCAGCATCCGGGCGCGTTCATCGACCAGGATCTTCTCCCTCGGGAGAAATCTTCCCTGCAACTTCCTACCGGCGGCGCGGTTTACTTTGATCGCGGCGTCATCGAAGTCGTTACCCCGGTCATCGAGCTCGCTCCACACAGCACCGCCCGGATGGTCCGCAATCTGTGGGAGCAGATCGCATGGGTGCGCGATCAGTTGACCAGGTGGGAGAAGCGAAGCGGACACACTGTCCGGCTGAAAGCCTACAGCAGTCACTACAACGTTTCTTTCGAGATTCCAAAGTCGGAGCAGGGACCGAATCGCAACATCCGGAAGCTCGCATTGCTGCTCGCGTACATCCTGCCCGTTCCGGTGACGGTGGTAGGGACGAACCGCCGCTCCACCGGTGTCGGTGTGAGACCGCGAAGCAATCGTATCGAGGTCACCGTCGATTTCACGCCCGATCCGGGACTGATGGTCGCGACGGCGACGCTGATCGTCGGCATCGTGCGGGCAGTGATGTCCTGGCCGACGTACGATCTCTCGCTCTTGCAAAAACTGCCCATTCCCGTCGTCGCCGGCGTCGTGCCCGGGAAACACACGACTCGGAAGGGATGGCTCACGAAAGATTTTCATTATCCGCAGAGCCCATACACATCTGACATCAATGCCTCGGTCTGGACGACGCAGTACGGAAAGAAGATCTCGCTGCGGCGGATGGCGCAACAGGTGGCGTGGTATTTCCGGCGATCGATTCGTCAGTTCTCCGATCCATTCAGCTTTCGAATGCTGTTTGCAATTCTCGACGGTCGCGCGCCCTCGATGCTCGAGCTCGTCGATCGGCCGACCGCCTACGATGACGTCGGACATCTCTGCCGGTGGGGAATGGTCATTCACGAGCTGAAAAGCTACGACGCTGAAATGCAGCTGCTGAAGCCGCGGCGGCAGGTGTGGGATCGGCAGTCGATCGACGAATACGTCCTGGCACGTCAGCGGGCACGCACGTTCCTGTCGAAAGAGCTCGATGCTGTGGGAACGAAGAAAGATGATGCAGTGCCGGTTCCGGTCATCCCAAAGGCTCGCCGCGCGAGACGCCGGAAGGACACTCCCGGCCGGTTAGTGCCGCCGCGCGCCGCTGACTACCTCGACCGCCGCGGAACGGCTTTGCTGCCTGTGACGGTGAGGAGTGAGCGCCGGCGGCGCGGCGAACGGCGCAAAAATAATTACGCCGTGCCGTTTCCGGATCGGCGCCTGACGCGCTCGGCCTACGAGCAGGTCTTTCTCAAACTCGTCTCCGGTGGCCGGTTGCGCGTCGGCAATGAGGTCTACCGGCCGATCGGAATGAAGGGCTGGTATCACGCGATCTTCCGCCGCGATTCCGATGGCGCAGAGCGGTTGCTGTCGATCGATCAGCTCCTCGAGAAGATGAACGATTGGATTTGAGAACCTTGGTGCCGCGTGCCGCGTGCCGGGTGGCGCGTCAGATCAGGATGACCCCCGCACCCGGCCCGCGGCACCGTTCTTTACCCCTGTCTCCGTTCCAGGTCCTCACGAATCGCGCCGCCAGGCGTGCGATTGGTCAGCCGGGGCCGTTCCAGAATGCTGGCCAGAAGATCCGCCGAACCCCACGTGAGAAACGCCACGGCGGCGATCGTGAAAACCTGCGAGACGGTTTGAAGGTCGAGGAGAAAAAAAAGGCAGGCGGGAACGATGATTCCCATCGCGATGGCGCCAACGATCAGGCGGCGTCCTGACACGCGGCTATTGAATCACAGTCCGGGAGATTGCAAATCGACGGCGTGACTCTGCACGCGATCGCCGAAGTCCTGCTGAAAATTGCGAACTCTCTGGACGTAGTTTCGTGTCTCGCGATACGGAGGAATTCCACCGAAGCGCCGCACGGCACCTTCGCCGGCGTTGTAGGCCGCGATCACCATCTGCTGATCGCCGTGAAATTGCTCGGTGAGGTATTTCAAGTACTTCGCGCCGGCCATGATGTTTTGCGACGGGTTCGTCAAATCCCTCGCGCCCATCCAGCGGCCGGTTCGCGGAACGAGCTGCATCAGGCCGATCGCCCCCACGCCCGATCGCGCCGTCGGTATGAATTTCGATTCCTGCTGCACGACGGCGGCCACCAGCTCGGGCGGCAGATTGTTTCTTTTTGCCTCGCTGTAAATGATCGAGCCGAACGGGACCTGCGTCTTGAAAAAGTTTTCCTTCACCTGCTCGGCAACGTCGGCGACTTTCTGCGGTGCCTCGACGACACTCTTCGCGATCGCTTCCGGTGCCGCTTTGGCGGTGTCGGCAACCGTCGTGACGGCGCCCTGGACGCCGCCGGCAACTTGATCCGCGATCTGCTTGGCAGCGTTCAGATCGGAGGCGATTGGAATTGTTTGGTCGAGTAGAGATGGTAGCGGCGGCTGCGGTTTCGCGCTGTTATCGATCCGCGGCAGCAGATCTCCGACCTTCATCGGTATGCCGAGCCCCCCCAGCGCCAAAGCTCCGCCGAGTGCCCATGTGGCGTACTTTTTCCGGAGCGAACGCGAGGGCTTGACCTTTTGAACCTCCTGTCGAAGCTGCGACCGGTCATAGCCGTCCAGAAACCTCTCCTGGAAAGGCCGGCCCGTCTTGACCTCAGCCATGGCCCCCTGTTGTGCAATTACGGAACCAGTACCAAAATGCTGAGTCTTAAGAGCTTACGAGCCATACAGTTTGGCTTGACGGTTGAATACGCCATAATGCGTGAGGATGCTGTCTTTAGCGCTGTTTTGCGCAGCGATGGTCATGGGCACTGCGAAAGCTCAGAGCGTCTGTGAGGACGTCGCCGGCGACGCGAGATCCACCGCAGTGCGGCGGCCGGAGGTCAAGCTCGATCCCGACATCCAGCGCCTCCTGAAGTACACCGTGATCGAATCGAAGCACCGGCTCATGGGATTGGCGAGCTATTACTCGAATTCGCTCGATGGCACGCTGACCGCGAACGGCGAGCGTTATCACATGAAAAAACTCTCCGCGGCCCACCTGACGTTACCGCTGGGTTGCTGGGTCGAGATCAAGTCGAAGGCCACAGGCAGGAAGATCCGGTTGCGCGTCAATGATCGCGGTCCTTATGCGCACAAGTTCGTGATCGACCTCTCCCGCACCGCCGCCCGCGCGTTAGGGGTGGACCTTGCCGAGGACCGGACGGTGATGATTCGGCTCATCGCGCTGCCCGGCGAAAAGTTGCTGCCGGAAGACATTCTGGCTGGCCCGGACAGCGTGGTCGCTGAAGAAGCTGACGGGCGCTAGCGCGGAATCGTGAGGCAGAACGTGCTGCCTTCGCCGAGCACCGTGTCGACGGTGATCGTTCCGCCGTGGCTCTCGACCACGCGTTTTGCGAGGTAAAGGCCGTAGCCCGGACCACCGCCGCGCTTCTTATCGAGTTTGAGTCCGAGGTCGAAGATCTGACTCACGTAGCGGGGATCGATGCCGATGCCGTTGTCGCGCACGCAGAATCGATGGCCGGCCGACTCGGAAGCACATTCGATCGCGATGGTGCGCTCGCCTTTGGGGCGATCGTTGAAGAAAAGCGCATTCGAGATCAACACGCCGATCACCTCGCGCATCTTTTCGGGATCGACATTCACAGTCGGAAGGTCGTCGGGGATGTCGACTCGGACGCCGCCTTCATCGATCTGATAGTTGTACTTCAGCATGACCTCTTCGACGATCTCGCCCAGGGGCGTCGGCCGCCTGACGTCGGGGCGCCCGAGCAGCTTGACGATGTGCGACATGTCGTCCAGCATCTGCCGCATCTGCTGCGCGCACGATCGGATGCGGCGGAGAAAATCCTGGCCGTCGTCGTCGAGCTTGCCCGAATAGTCGCCGATCAGCAGCTCGCTGAACCCATCGATCGTGAAGATCGGCGATTTCAGATCGTGCGACAGCACCGAGAAGAGCCGGATCAACTCTTCGAGCGTGACGTCGCTTTGTTTCTCTTCCAAGACCGCGATGATGGCACCTCCGCGCGAGCCATCAAAGCAAGCGCCCTGCCTATGACTTTTTAAAGACTGCAATGTTGCCGCTGCCCAGGACAGATGTTGTTCCATTTTTGTCGATGGCAACGGCGGTACCGGGCGGGATGCCGATGCCGATGTTCACGTCGGACAATGACATCAGCCGCCGAAGCATGGTGTCGTTTTCCGCATCAAAAGCGGTCTCGATTACCGTGTTGTGGAGCCAGCCGAGGGCGGGGAGGGCGGAGGCGGATGCCTGCATGTCGCGCGTCTGAGTGCCAAAACAAGCCGCTCCGGCGCCGATCGCGGCGATCACCGCGCCGTTTGCGGCGGCGTCGCGTATCGCGATATCAGCCGGCGATTCGTGCAGCGTACCGAGAAGATTGTTGGTCACGCCGCCGCCGACGTAGATCATGCCGGCTGACAAGATCTGATTCAGATTTTTCTGCCGCCGATTGTCGCGGCCGCGGTAAATCGGAACGTTGACCGTCTCGAGCGACGGGTCGATGGCTTTGAAATACTGGCCGAGGTGCACGGCATATTCGGGGGACCCGGAGGCGGTCGGAAGAAAAGCAATCGTCTTGCGATCCGGCGGAATATGACGTACGAGGAATTCGTCGATCTCGCGCGTTTCGCCGAATGAAAACTCCCCTCCGCCGATGAGGACGAGCAGCGTGACCGGTGTCGCGAGCTGCAGGGTCAGTGGCTGCGTCATTGCGGTATATGCTGCTCGAATGCGTCACATTTTGCTTGCTTTACTGATTGCGGCGCCTGCGTCGGCTCAGAACGCCGACGCGATCTGGCAGTCTCTCGTGGCGGGCAATCGCGCGTATGTCGCAGGCAAGGTGACCTTCGATCATCTCGCCGATCAGCGAAAACATTCGGCCGATCATCAAAACCCACCCGTCACGGTCCTGTCGTGCTCCGACAGCCGCGTCCCGCCGGAGCTGATCTTCAACCGATCGCTCGACCAGCTCTTCGTGATCCGGGTGGCGGGAAATGTGGCCGCAGATTTCGAATTGGCCAGCATCGAATACGCCATCGCCAACGGCTACACCAAACTCATCGTCGTCCTCGGACATGAGAATTGCGGCGCCGTGAAGGCCGCCATGGCCGATGGGGATGCTGCCACACCAAGCCTGGCGGTGCTGCTACAACGCATCCGGAAATCCTTCGCTCCCAAGCCGGCAACTCTCCAGGCCGCGATCGGCGCTAACGCGCGCGCGAGCGCCGCCTATCTGCTCGGGAACAGCAAAATCATTCGCGAGGCCGTCGACGGCAGGCGCGTCGGACTGATCGTGGCGTATTACCACCTCGACAGCGGGGTGGTTGAGCGACTCCGTTGACCGACGTCGCCATCGTCACGGGAGCTTCCTCGGGACTCGGTCGCGAGATCGCGCTGCTGCTCGCGGAAGGCGATCGGCAGGTGGTGGGCGTGGCGCGACGTCCGTTTCACGACCCGCCGATCGCGAGCGTCGCGGGCGATGCATCACGACGCGAGACCGCCGCGCGGGCAGTCGATGTCGCGAAGCAGCTTGGACGCATTACGGTGCTGGTCAATTGTGCCGGGGCGGGCGTGTTTGGGCCGGCAGGTTCGTATGATGATGCCGCAATCGCACGCGTGATCGAATCGAATCTCATCGCGACGATCATGTTTTGCGAAGCGCTTTTTCCTCGCTTTCGCACCGATGGCGGAACGATCGTCAACGTTCTGTCCACCGCCGCGCTCATCGGCAAACCCAACGAGAGCGTCTACTGCGCCGCGAAGTGGGGCGCGCGCGGCTACAGCGAGTCGCTGCGCGCGGAAGCGAAGGGAACGAAGGCGCGGATCATCGCCGTCGCCCCGGGCGGAATGGATACGCCGTTCTGGAGCGAGCGGCGATCGGACTTCATGGATCCGAAGGAAATCGCGGCCATCGTCGTCGACGCCATCGAGAGGCCGGTGAACGTCGGGGAGATTGTGATTAACCGCTGAGAGAAGGCAGCAGGCAGAAGGCAGCAGGCAGAAGGAGGCGGCCTTACTTCTGCCCTATGCCTTCTGCCTTCTGCCTTACTTCAAGCACCTTCTTCCCCATGTCGGCCGGCGATTTCACGACGTGGATGCCGGCGCTCTGAAGCGCTTTCATCTTCTCGGCCGCCGTGCCGGTGCCGCCGCTGATGATCGCGCCGGCGTGTCCCATCCGCCGCCCCGGCGGCGCGGTCTGTCCCGCGATGAATGCGACCACAGGCTTTTTCACATTGCCTTTCACGAAGGCGGCCGCATCTTCCTCGGCCGTGCCCCCGATCTCGCCGATCATGATCATGGCCTCGGTTGCGGGATCTCTTTCGAATGCCGCCAGGCAGTCGATGAAATTCGTACCCGGCAGCGGATCGCCGCCGATGCCGACCGCGGTCGACTGTCCGGTATTGAGTTTGGTGAGTTGCCCGACCGCTTCGTACGTCAGCGTTCCCGAGCGCGACACGATGCCGATCGGTCCCGGCTTGTGAATGTGACCCGGCATGATGCCGATCTTCGCCTGCCCGGGCGTGATGAGGCCGGGGCAATTCGGCCCGATGAGGCGCGATCGCTTTCCCGACTTCCCCAGAAAGTCGTGCGCTCGCATCATGTCGTTCACCGGAATGCCCTCCGTGATGCAGACGATCAGCTCGACGCCTGCGTCAGCGGACTCCATGACCGCATCGGCGGCGAAGGGGGGAGGGACAAAGATGAGCGAACAATTCGCGCCTTCTTTTTCGCGCGCCTCGCGGACCGAGTTGAATACCGGGAAGCCTTCGTGGATCGTCCCGCCCTTTCCGGGCGTGACTCCGCCGACGACTTTGGTGCCGTAGTCGCGGCACTGAATGGCGTGAAATGTTCCTTCGCGGCCGGTGATGCCTTGAACGATCACGCGCGTATTTTTGTCGGCCCAGATGGCCATCAGCGCTTTCCCTTCGAGGCCGCCACGACTTTCTGCGCGGCGTCGGCCATGCCGTCGGCGGTGATGAGCGGCAATCCCGATTTCGCGAGGATCTCTTTTCCCAGCTCGACGTTAGTCCCCTCCAGCCTCACCACCACCGGAACAGGAAGTCCGATCTCACGCGATGCGCTGACCACGCCTTCCGCGATGCGATCGCCCCGCATGATGCCGCCAAAAATATTGATCAAAATAGCCTTTACATTTTTGTCACTTAAAATGATACGAAAAGCATTCTTGACCTGTTCGGCGCTGGCGCCGCCGCCGACGTCGAGAAAGTTCGCCGGCTCGCCGCCGGCGAGCTTGATGATGTCCATGGTGGCCATGGCCAGGCCGGCGCCGTTGACCATGCAGCCGACATTGCCGTCGAGCTTGATGTAGTTGAGTCCGAATTTCGAGGCCTCGACTTCCAGCGGGTCTTCCTCGTGCAGGTCGCGCATCTCCGCGATGTCGGGATGGCGAAAAAGGGCGTTGTCGTCGAAATTCATCTTGCAGTCGAGCGCCAGGACGTCGCCTTCTTTGGTGATGAGCAGCGGATTGATCTCGGCCAGCGATGCATCGACCTCCAGGTATGCCGTCATCAACTTCTCGACGAAGCTGACGCACTTTTTGTAGGCGTCGCCTTTCAGATCGAGCGCGTACGCCACGCCTCGGGCTTGAAAGGGTTGGACGCCCAGGACGCCGTCGATGGGCTGGCGGTGAATGGCTTTGGGATCGCGGGCCGCCACTTCCTCGATCTCCATGCCGCCCTGCTTGGAGGCCATGATCACCGGCATGCCGATGCGGCGATCGAGCGTGATGCCGAGGTAAAGCTCGCGGTCGATGTTGAGGGCTTGCTCGATCAGCACTTTGCGGACTTCGCGACCCTCGGGTCCGGTCTGATGTGTGACCAGCCTCATGCCGATCATTTTTTTGGTGAGGTCGGCGGCTTCGTCGGCATCCTTGGCGAGCTTCACGCCCCCGCCCTTGCCCCGCCCGCCCGCGTGAATTTGCGCTTTCACAACCACTCTGCCACCAAGTTGTTTCGCGGCCTGACGGGCGTCCTCAGGGTGATCGACGACGATGCCGCGTGGCGTCGGCACGCCGTATCGGCGCAAAATCTCTTTTGCTTGATACTCGTGGACCTTCATCGCGCGCGGCGTTTTATCACAGCGGCTGCCTTGCTGCTCGCGCCGGTGGCCGCGGTCGCGCAGCTTCGCGACGGCAACCTCGTCGAATACGGGATCGGCACGTTCAACGATGCCGAAGGTAGCCTGGTGATGCATCCGCCCAAGATGAAGATCTTCCGCGACGGGCGTGTCCTGACCATCGATGAAAAGGGGGCGCGGCAGTCGCAATTTGATGTCGACCGGGTCGCAGATCTCGAGCGCGATCTTTTGCGCACGCCGCTGCTGCAGACGACACGTTGGATCGAATTCGCGCGGCGCAAGCCGATGCCGCACGCCGGCGGGGTTTCGTACGTCCGGTTCGGCGAAGACGTCATCGTCGCCACGCCCGGAATTCCGCTCGACGGCGATTGGAACGCGATGATCGATCGCATCAACGCCGAGCGGCCGGCGACGTCGACGCCTTTTCGGCCGCAGCAATTGCGTTTCTACGTTTTCGACTGGCCGTCACTATTCGAAAAAGTTGCGTGGCCCTTTCAGCACCACGCTGCCGCTGAAGGACCGCGGCGACGACCTGGTCAGCACGAGCGATCCGGCAGTCATCGCCTTCATTATTGATGCGACCTACAACGCGAAAATCTCACGGCCGGCAGTGGAGGAAAACGGCGCCTTCTATCAATTCGGCGTCGTAGGCGCGCCGGGCTGGATGGACCCGCCCCTCGTCCAGGGCTGGATCGAGGAGCTGTGGCGTGCTTCACCGACGCACCGCCGCGGCGCGGGCGTGCAGGATGGAAACCTCATCGAGTACGGCATGGGCGGCTTCGCCGACGGAGGGCGCGGGCCACCGATGCTTTCACCGCCGGAAGTGAAGATCTACTCCGATGGCCGGATCGTCTTCGCAACGAAAGAAGAAGGGTATTGGCAGGGGACGATCGATCCGAAGCGCCTCGAACGTCTGAAGCGGGATCTTTCGAAGAACGACTTGCTCGAGAACTCGCAACTGCTGCGCGTTCGAAACGGCGGATTAATTTCAATGCACGGCGGAATGGTGTACATCCGCTATCGCGACGCCGATGAGGAAGTCGTGGTGGCGGCGCTCAGCCATCCGCGTCGCGGTCCGTACGTGCGGCTCCTCGATCGGATTCGCGAAGAGATTCCGGAGACTTACTCGCGCTTTCGCCCGACCAGAATCACGTTCCAGCTCTTTCGCGGCAACTCATGGGTCGCGCCGGTCGAGTGGCCATTCAGCGCGGCGACGCCGCTGCACGATCGCAAAGACTCGATCACGCTCACCGATCCGGCCGCGGTCGCGTTCGTCGTCGATCACTCCTTCGGAGGATTTTCCTGGATGCAGACCAATGTCCGCGAGAACGGCGTCGATTACGAAATCATCGTCGAGTCTGCGCCCGACTGGTACGACCCCGACATCCTCGGCCTGACGCTCGAGGATTTGCGCCTCATTGCCGAGGTGGCGCGACAATGATCTGGCCGGCCATTTCCGGCAGGTGCAGCGTGCACGTGAAGCGAAACACCCCTTCGCGACGAAAAGTGAAGACCCATGACGCCTTTCTCAGAGGCGGCAGAGTGACCTTCATCAGCACCTGATCGCGATCATCGATCAGCATGAAATCGTGCTCGTCATCGCTCTGAAGATTCCAGAATGTGATCAGCGTCGGCTCGTCGCGATGCACGGCCAAGGTCGCCGGGGAGAAGGCATAGACCTCACCGAAGGCCTTGACGGTCTCTTTCGGTCCGCTCTCCTTGGTGGCCAGCGCCTCGGTCATCACCACCAGCGAGGCGCGCGAAGGTCCGCGCGCGGTCACGGCAACGATCTTTGAAGCGGCGGCATTCGGCAGAAAGTCGGGAACTTTTTTTGCCGCGACGGCGGCGGCAAAAAGCAGAGGTGCAAACATGCGCAGAGTATGCTCCGACTGAAATGCAGCCGGGCGATGTAATCGAAGTGCGGCCGACCGAGCTGGTCGCCGGCGGCGAGGCGCTGGCGCGCATCGACGGATTTCCCGTTTTCGCCACCAATGTCTATCCCGGCGATATTGCCGTCGTTCGCTTGACCGAAGTCAAAAAGGGCTTCGCGCGCGCGGAGCTGGTGCGGTTGACGTCATCGAGCCCGCTGCGGCGTGCCGCGCCGTGTTCAATCGCGGAAGAATGCGGCGGCTGCGATTGGACCGCGCTGCGCCTCGACGCGCAGCTTGGCGCGAAGGAACACATCCTGCGCGAGTCGCTGCGCCGCATCGGAAAGGTGCAATCGCATCCGCCGATCGCGCTGCACCCGTCGCCGCTCAACTATCGCATGCGGAGCCGCCTGCATCGCGACGGCGATGCCGTCGGCTTTTACGCGGTGGGCTCGAATCGCGTTGTCCCGCTTGCACGCGAATGCGAGGTGGTCGGACTCCGGACGGCACAACATCCGATCGAAGGCCAGACCTGGGAGATCGATGGCCACTTGATCCGCGGAAACATGGAGATCGAGATTCGCATCGATAGGTTTCGCTACCGACTCTCCACGACGTCGTTCTTCCAGGTGAATCGACATCTTCTGAGCACGATGCTCCGGCTTGTTATGGCGCATGCGAATCGGGTTCGACAAAAGCGCGTGGCCATCGATCTCTTTGCGGGCGTCGGGTTTTTCACGTTGCCGCTCGCGAAGCTTTTTCGGCACGTCATCGCGATCGAAGGATCGCCGTCCATCCAATATGTGCGGAGCGCCAACGTCGACGCGATTCAATCGTCGGTCGAAGACTTCGATATCCCCGATGCCGATTTCATTTTTCTCGATCCCCCGCGCGCCGGTGCGCGAAAGAGCGTGATCGACGCGATGGCGCAGCGGGCGGGGGAGATGATTTGTTATCTCTCCTGCGATCCGGTAACCTTTTCGCGCGACGCGAGCCGGCTGATCGCGTCCGGGTGGCGCCTGGCCACGCTCGACCTCCTCGATCTCTTCCCCAACACCCATCACGTAGAAACGCTCGCGTCATTCGAGCGTGTCCAGTGACGTACCGGCCGCCCTCCCCCTGATCGCCTTCATCGCAGGTCTCGCGTGCGGCAGCTCCGTGCGCGATGCCCTGGCGCTCTTCGCGATTGCGGTCCTCCTCGGCGTCCTGAGACGCGTTCGCCTGGCCCTCATCGTCTTCTGTGCCGGCCTGGGCATCCTCGCCGGAAACTCGAAGCCCGAGCCAATCCCGATCCTCGAGGATCGATTCACCAGCGTTCAGGCGCCGATCGATCGCGACTGGATGCGACGCGGAGACGTGTTCGTTCTTCGCGTGCAGTACGCCGGCCGGCCGCTGACGGTGTACGCGCGATTTTCGCCGAGACCGATCGCGATGGAGAAGTGGATCGAGGTGGACGGCTTTCTGCGTCCGAACGATCGCCACCAGCTGACGATCGCGGTGAAGTCGCCGCGGCTGCTCGCATATCGCGGCCGCTTGTCGCATCTCGATCCGGCGGCCTGGAATCGTGCGCTCGCCAATCGTCTGCGTCCCTACGCCGCGAAGTTTCCGACCGAGGTGGCGATGGTGGAGGCCCTGGCGCTGGGGAGAGGCGAAATGCTGGCCGACGACATCCGCGACAACTACAAACGCGGCGGCACGTATCACCTGCTCGTTTTTTCGGGACTGCAGATCGCATTGGCAGCCGGCGTGATCGCGTTTCTGCTGCGATCGCTGCCTGCGCCCCGCGCTTCCGACTGGTCGCTTCTGATCTTCGCGTTCCTGGCTCCGATGTTCATCGGACCGACAGCCTCCGTTTCGCGATCGAGCATCGGCATCGGTCTCTACGCGATTTCGCGGATCGTGAAGCGACCGACCACGCTCGAGAATCTGTGGTGCGTCTCGGCACTGGTGCGGCTCACCATCGCCCCCTCCGATCTCACCGATGTCGCGTTTCAATTGACGTACGCCGGCGCAGGCGCGTTGCTGTTCGTCGGAAAATCCCTGGGCAGCCGGCGATGGATTGCCTATGCCATCGGTGCGGAATGCGCGGTCACGCCGCTCACGCTCTTTCACTTCCATCAATACGCGTTAGGCGGCTCGCTGACGACCATCCTGCTCACGCCCATCATCTTCGCGATGCTGGTGGTGTCGGCGTTGGTGTGCGCGATCCCATGCGCGGCGCTGTTGCACATCATTGGCTTTCTCCACGTCCTCTGCACCATCGTGAACGGACTGGCGGCGGCGTTTGCCGGCTGGTACGCCGCGCCGCCGGCCGCGACCTTGATCATCGGGTTCGGCGGCGCGCTGTTCGCAATCGCCTTTCTGCGCGGGCGGGCGCGTGCGATTGCCATCGTCGTCGCGACGATTCTGCCGAGCGTGGCGGCGATCGTGGTCGGGCATGGCGGCATTGCTAAGCCAACGCTTACCATTCTCGATGTCGGCCAGGGCGACGCCATCCTCATTCGCACGGCGAATCATGCCGTCCTCGTCGACGCCGGAAGCCGTTACGCCAATGTCGTTCCGCTGCTTCTCGATCGGGGCGTGCGCCGGCTCGATGCCGTTTTTCTCACCCACGTGCATCCGGATCACTGCGGAGGCCTGCCGGACGTCATTCGACATCTGAGGGCGCAACAAATGTGGATCTCTCCGCGAAAGTTCTCCGGCGACTGCGCCCAGCGCGTTCTCGATGCCACTGCGTCCGAGGGCGTTCCGGTGCATCTGGTGCGAAACGGTGAGCGCAGAAGATTCGGCGATATCGACATCCGGATGCTGCTGGCCTCGCGAGCGTTCAAGCACGCCGCTGAAAACAACAGCTCCGTTGTTCTGCGCGTCACACTGGTAGCAAAGGTCTTTCTGCTGACCGGAGACATCGAGCGCGAGTCGGAGTCGGATCTGGTCCCGGCAGTCGAGCATGCCGACGTCCTCAAAGTCGCCCATCACGGCAGCCGCTCCTCGACCACCGCCGTCTTTCTCGACGCCGCACGGCCGCGCATTGCTGTGATTTCGTGCGGACGTCGCAATCTGTTCGGTCATCCGCACGGCGCGGTGATCGAGGCGCTGGGGCGGCGGAGTATCCGCGTCTATCGAACGGATCGCGACGGTAGCGTCGATCTGGAAGTCGATCGCGGTCAAATCTTTGCCCGACATCAAATTGACACTCCACAATGAGGTGCTACAGTTGATTTGGCCGCCTCTATGTCATCGACTCTCCTTCGCCTCGGACTCTGGACCGAGCTCGCAGTCGTGGCGCTCTATGTCCTGCACGAGACCTACGCCGAGACCCATCTGGCGGAGTACTTTTCGACCTCGACGCTTCAGAAAGGGTTGGTGATCGGTGCCTTGCTCGTCATCACGGGGATCGTCATGCGGCTCGTCGAGCGCGGCGCGAAGAAAGTCGTCCACAAAAACCGCTGCCAAATCTGCAAAGTCCCCGTCCCGGAGGGGGCGATTTACTGCCGTGAGCATCTGCGGCGCGTCCTGCAACGCGAGGACGAGCGCACGCACATGACGCGCACGCGGCGGTAGTGGCGGTCATCGTCGTCGCCGGTCCGACCGGCACCGGCAAATCGGAGCTGGCTGTTCGTCTCGCGGAAACGCTCGGCGGCGAGATCCTCAACTACGACTCGATCCAGCTCTACCGCGGATTCAACATCGGCAGCGCAAAGCCGTCTCCGGAAGTGCGCGCGCACGTCCCCCATCATCTATTCGACATTCTCGATGCCGACGTTGAGTTCAACGCTGCCGAGTACGCCCGCACAGCGCGGCCGCTGATCGAAAAGATCGCCCGGCCGATTCTCGTCGGCGGGACGTTCTTCTATCTGCGCGCCGTTCTGGCCGGCCTGCCCCAAATGCCGGCTCGGGATGCGGCCATCCGCGCGCGTCTGCGCCACATCGCTTCGGATCCCCGCGGCCAGCAGCGGTTGCATCGATGGCTTTCGAAAGTCGATCCGAAGAGCGGCGCGACCATCGCTCCCTCCGACCGGCACCGGGTCGAACGCGCTCTGGAAGTCTGGATCGTCAGCGGACAACCGATCTCCGCCTGGCAGCGCCCGACCGCGATGGCGGAGGAGATCCCGGCCATCAAAATCGCGCTGTCGCTCGACCGGCAGCAGCTCGTGAAATCGCTCGATGCGCGCGTCGATGCGATATATCGTTCCGGCCTGATCGAGGAGACGCGCCAATTGTTGCAGCGATATCCCCCAACCGCCCGCCCGTTCGAGGCCATCGGCTATCGCGAGGCGGCCGCCGTGATCTCGGGGCGCCTGACCGAAAGTGCGGCCATCGCCGAAACCCGGCGCCGCACGCGCGCGTATGCGAAGCGGCAGGTGACGTGGTTGCGAGCGGAGCGAAATGTGCATTGGGTGGACGCCGCCGATCGCGAGGCAGCGTTCGCCACGGCACTGCGATTGGTCGAGGGAGCGAGTTGAGGTTTTTCAAATGCCTGGTCGTCCTCGCGGCGCTGGCAGCCGCGAGCTGTCAACCCCCATCGCCGCCACCGGCCGTAACGCCGCCCGGTGAGCCGCGCAATCTGACCGATCCGCGCATCGGCTGGCACGGATCGACCAGCGACGCGATCGCGCGACGCTTCGACACGGCATGGCGGATGATTCTCGCCGGCGACTACGCCAACGCGCGCTCGCGCTTGCAGGACATCAAGAAACGCGACCCGGCCTATACGCCGGCCGATCTGGCCGAGGCCGCCATCGAGATCGGTGAGGGACGTCTCGATCAGGCGCGCGCAACAGTCGAACAGATCAAAACGAAATTTCCCGCATACCTGGCCGCCGATGTCTATGTCGCGGAGATTGACGTCGCGCAGAATCGGGTTCGAGAAGCCTACGACCGGTATCGCGAGATTACGCGCAGTCCCGATGCGCCGCCCACGGCGTCCAGCCGCTACGCCGAGCTGCAGACGCGCGTCTTCGATCAGCTCTACGGCGCGGCAATCAATGCGCAACCGGAAGATGCGATCCGTTTTTTGCGCGAAGCACTGGAAGTGATGCCCAACGCCACCGCTGCACGGACGCTGCTAGTTCACCATTTGATCGCGCTCAAGCGATACGACGAGGCAAAGAGCGAGCTCGATCCCATGATCAACACCAGCGCTGTCGATCAGCCCGAGGTCCAGGAAGCGCTGGCCGAGATCGATGTCGGCCACGGTCAGTACGAGGAGGCCATTGTTCGATACGAGCGCCTGGCGCGGCGCGATCGCGATGGGCGATACCAGCGGCGACTGGAACAGGTGAAGGAGCTCTTCGCAGCCGCCAACATGCCACCGCAGTTTTTGCGCGCCATGGATGCCGACTTGATCACGCGCGCCGATCTGGCGGTCCTGATGTATTGGAAGATTGCGTCGATCCGATTCGCGCAGAACGTGCCCGCACCGCCGATCGCCATCGACATCAGCGAGACCCCCGGCCGCGACGAGATCATCCGCGCCATCGCCCTCGGCGTCTTTCAGATCGATCCGGTGACGCGGCGCGTGAATCCCGATACCGAAGTCACCGGCTCGGCGCTGGTGCGGGTCGCGGCCCGCATCCTCGCGCTTCGCGGAGCGTCGTGTGCGCGACAGGTGATCGGGCCCGAGGCGATTCTCACAGCATGCGGCGTTTCAGCGGCTGCCGACGAGGTCCCCGTGAGCGGACGCACGGCATCGGCGGTGCTGGAGCAGGTGGATCGCGCGATTTCGCAGTGAATCACGACTACCCGAACAGCGTTAACCGCGGCAGATTGAACTTCTCCCGGATCCGCCGACGCAGGTTCGCCTCCTCGGTCCGCGCGCGAATTTTCGGATCGAGCTTCGAGTCGCCGAGGGAGTCTGCGATTTCGCGTCGAAGATAGTGGACGTCCTCGGATTTCAGAAGAGTGTCGATCAATTCACGCTCGATTTCCATCAGGCCCTCTTCGATGCGCGGCACGCTGCGCTGGTGCGCCAGCTCGCGCACACGCGAAGCGAACGGTTCCTGGAGTCGCTCGGCCAGCTCCGCCAGACGCGCTTCGGGACTCGATTCCGGCGTCGTGTCGCTCCCGCCGACGTACAGATCCCGGCGCGCGTCCCACAACTCCTTCACAGCGTGGCGGCAGTAGCTGAGGCTCGAGATCACTTTGCGCCGGCCACTGGTCTCGTTCTTGTCGAACACCGTGTCGATCGCTTCGATAACGATCGGAAGTGGAATCCCCTCGCCCCGCCACCGCTGCATCAGGGCCCAATCTTTCGCAGAGAGGATGAACGGCGTCTGGCGCCGAAAGGCGAAATGGGCCTCGATTTCCAGGAAGTAGTCATCGGACGCCATTCGACCGTGATGCTACAATTTTTTGTCCAGAGTCCCCCCATGACAGCCGCTGCACCTCAGGCTGAGGTCACGATCTTTACGCCTCTCGCCTCGCCCTTCCGGGAACAATTGAACGGAGAGACCGTGTCGATCGGACGCTCCTCCGATTGCACGATTCCGATCAAAGATCGTTACTTGTCCCGCAAGCACGCCGAGATCGTTCCAGTCAACGGTGCCTGGATCGTTCGCGACTGCGGAAGTGCGAACGGGACATTCCTCAACGGAGTGCGCGTCGATCGCGAACATCCGCTTCAGGGCGGTGATCGCATCCGCCTGGGCGACACCGAGATTCTCTTCGAGAGCTCAGAGCACAATACCGATCGCATCCTCGCGATCGCCGACACATCCTCGAAGACCACCATCGCCATCCCGATCGATCAGATCGAGCAACCGAGAAAAGACACCGATCCCGCCAAGCTAAAGACACTGAGCGAGCTGGCGGCGGAGCTTCTCGAGGACCGTCCGCTCGACGAGCTGTTTGGATACATCACTGAGCGCGTTCTCCTGCACAGCAAGGCCTCCCGCGCCGCCATCGGTCTGCTGCGGCCGGACGGCAACTCTTTAGTGAACGTCGAAGTCCGGCGCCAGGACGAGAACGACACGTCCGAGCTGCGCATCAGCCGCACGGTGTTCGACGATGTGGTGAAAGAGAAAAAGGCACTGGCATTCGTCGACATCTCGGCCGACGAAAAATTGAAGCGCGCGCAGTCGATCATCATGCAGGGGATCCGATCGATTGTCTGCGCCCCTCTCGTCATCGGCGACTCCGTCGTGGGCGTTTTGTATGTCGACTACCTGGTCAGCCGCCAGATTTCAGAGGACGACGTCAGGATGATCGGACAGATCGCGAGGTTCGCCGCGATCAAGCTCGAAACCACACGCCTGCGGGAAGAAGCGATTCAGAAGCGGATCATGGATGAGGAGCTGAAAACCGCGTCGGTCATTCAGCGGCGGCTCCTCCCTCCCGCGCCGACGGGTGTCACCGGCTACACATTCGCGGGGATGAATCGGCCGTGCCGGACAGTGAGCGGCGACTACTACGATTTCGTCGTACGTACCGATGGCCGCGTGTATTTCGTCATCGCTGATGTCAGCGGCAAAGGCGTGACGGCCGGACTCCTCATGGCGGGCTTGCAGGCGTCATTTCGCATCTTCACGAAGAACGATCCCACGCCCGCGGCGCTGATGGTGCAGCTCAACGTCGCTCTGAAAGAAAACCTCCCGCAGTCGAAATTCGTCACGCTTTTTCTCGGCCGCCTCCACACCGCCACCGGACTGGTTGAATACGCCAACGCCGGCCACTGCCCTCCGCTGTGGATCAAGCGCGATGGCGTCGAGGAGCTCGGCGACACCGACCTCGTGTTAGGCGTGGTGACCCAAGTGGGATACGCCAGCCATCACATGCAATTGGAACCGGGCGATGCGCTGGTCATCTTCACCGACGGTCTCTCCGAGGCCGTGAATCCCGAGGGCGAAGACCTCGCATCGCAGAAGCTGCAGTTACAACTCGCGGCGCTGCACGGCGCATCGGCGGACGCATTGACCAGGGCGATCGAGGAGACGATCGAATCGAGCGTTCCCGATACACCGCTGGCCGACGACGTCACACTCGTGGTCGTCAGCCGGAATGGGCTCCGCACGTCATCCTGACGCAAGCCGTTGCAGAAAATCAAAAAAAATCGGCTCGATCGATTCCGAAGCCACCCGGAAGATCCGATCGGCGTGGTAGTTGCCCGGAATGTCGATCACGTGCAGCTCTTTCGGCTCGTTGGCCGCCTCGTACAGCGCGACCGAATGTTTGTGGCTGACCAGCCAGTCGTTGCGAACGTGGATCAGGCAGATCGGAACGTGGACCTCGCGAATGTCGTCGAGCGGACGCAGCTTGGGCGACTTCCGCGCGCGCCATTGAAATTTCGGGCGCCGCAGCGCCTGCGAAAACGCGATGTGATGATGGATGGTGAAGGGATTGATGCGCGGGCTGATCATGGAGAAGTCGGCCACCGGCGAGATCAGCAGAAGCGCGTTGATCGGAAGTGGATGGCGCGCGGCGGTCGAAATCGCCACGGCCGCGCCGTAGGAAAGGCCGACCAGCGTGATCGATTCGAGGCCCAGCCGGTCGCGCAGATCGATCGCCACCGCCGCGGTGTCGTGGTGTTCGTGCAGGTTGAATCCGTACGTGCCGCCGCTGTCGCCGTGACCCCGAGGATCGGTGACCACAGCCGTGTAGCCACGACTGTTCAGCAGCGCCGCCAGGGCCACCATCGACGGATGTTTGCGTTCCCGCCAGAAGCCCGGGACGATCAGCACCGCCGAGCGGGACCGTCCTTCGTAGAGGTCGTACGTGATCGCGGTTCCATCGAAGGAAGCGACGGAATGTGAGGCGGGGGTTTCCAGGCGGGCGGGATCGCTTGACATTGGCAACGGCGTTTCTAATATTAGCGCCTCGTGAGCGGGATCCGCTCACATCCTCTCCCGCTGTAATCCCCCGGTGACCACGGAAAGAAGGAGAACTCCAAATGAAGAAGTCTCTTGCGATCACGCTCTTCGCGCTCATGGCGATCGCGCTCTTTGCCTTCGGCTGCAAGAAGGAAGAGAACGCGGCCACAGACACGGCGGCCACGAACACCAGCGCCACATCGACGATGGCCACCGATACATCGTCGACCGGAACGATGGGGACGATGACGTCCACCGATACCGCCGGAACGATGGGGACGATGGGCACCAGCGGAACGAGCACGACCGGAACGACGGCCACCACGGGCACAAGCACGAAGAAGGCGCCAGCGAAGAAATCAAAGAAGGGTTATTAGCCCTCCCGCCCGCCCGGTTGGGACGTTGGGATGCCGGGATGTCCAGCGATCCAACATCCCAATTTTCCAACATCCCAACCGGGTGGGCGCGGGAGTTGCTAGTTTTGAAACGCCAACGATAGGAAAAGTTTGTCCGCGTAAGCGCACTGGATGAAGAAGGAGGTGGGGCAGGCATTCCCAGACATACTCCTAAAAGATTCATCTCAAATTCAGTTCACGTCATAGAGAGGAAAAGTATGAAGAAACTTCTGGTACTTCTGGCAGTCGTGGCCCTGGCGTTCTTCGGCTACGCCTGTAAGCAGGAGCAGACAACGAGTACGGATACCAGCGCGACGGCCACCGATACCGGCATGAGCAGCACCAGCTCCACGATGTCGACCACCGAGTCGACGACCGGCACAACCGGCACGATGTCGTCGACCGACACCACCGGCACCACCGGCACGATGACGTCGACCGACACCACCGGCACCGGCATGACCGGAACGACCGGCACCACCACCACCAAGACCGAAAAGAAGAAGACCGAAACCAAGAAGAAGAAAGGCTAGGACTCTCGCTTTTTAGTCTGGGGCGCCGTCGGATTTCCGGCGGCGCTCTTTTTTTTGTCCTCCCCATCGCGCCGCAGCTTGTCGTAGACGCGAATGCTCTCCGCCTCCAGCGCCCCGATGTCGCTGTTGTTCTCGATCACGTAATCCGCTAACCGGCGCCGTTCCTCCCGCGGCATCTGCCGCGCCATACGCCGCCTGGCATCCTCGCGATCCATGCCACGCGCGACCGCGCGTTCGATCTGCAACTCCGGCTCGCTGTCGACGACCACGATGCGGTCGTAGCGCTTCTTTCCGCCTGACTCGAGCAGCAGCGTCGCTTCGACCACCACGATGCGGTCGCGGTCGGGGAAACGGCGCGATTCCGCCGAGATCACGCTCTCTTCCTGCGCGATCACCAGCGGATGAATCAGCGAGTTGAGCTTCTTCGCAGATGCGTCGTCGGCAAATGCAATCGAAGCAAGCTTCGCCCGGTCGATCTCGCCGTCCTTGCGCAGGATCTCCGGGCCGTAGGCATGGACGAGCGCTTCGTATCCCGGCTCGCCCGGCCGATAGAGTCGCGCCACGATCGAATCGGCATCGATGGTGACGCATCCCAGCCCGGCCAGCGTGAGCGAAACCGTCGATTTCCCCGACGCGATCCCGCCCGTCAGACCGACCCGCAGGATCATCCGCGCCTCACCTGCGCCGCGGTCACCGTGTTTTTCATCAGCATCGCAATTGTCATCGGTCCCACCCCGCCCGGAACAGGCGTGATCCAGGAAGCGACGTCGCGAACGCGAGCGAAGTCGACGTCGCCGACCAGCTTTCCGTCGAGGCGATTGATCCCGACGTCGATCACGATCGCGCCCTTCTTGATCATCTCCACCGTTACGAATCGCGGTTTTCCGATCGCGGCAACGACGATGTCCGCTTCGCGAACGACGCCCGGCAAATCGCGGGTGCGCGAGTGGCAGATGGTCACCGTTGCATTTTCTCGCAGCAGGAGCGCGGCGGCGGGTTTGCCGACGATGTCGCTGCGTCCGATGACCACCGCACGCTTTCCCGTGATGTCGACTCCGGTCGATGCGATCAGCCGCAGCACGCCGGCAGGCGTGCACGGAACGAGCGCCGGGCGGCCGAGGTGGAGGAGGCCGACGTTGATGGGATGGAAGCCGTCGACATCCTTGGCCGGATCGATCGCGCCGATCACCTTTCCGGCATCGATTTGCTTCGGCAGCGGCAATTGTACAAGAATACCGTCAATATTATTGTCACTATTTAATTGTCGCACCTCATCCAGCAGATCGGTTTCGCGCATGGAGGCATCGAAGACCAGCTCGGTACCCTGCAGCCCCAGCTCCTTCGCCTTCCGGGCCTTGTTCCTCACGTAAACCTCGGATGCCGGATCGTTTCCCACCCGGATGGCGACCAGCCCCGGCTTGAAGGGCAATTTCGCGAGCGCCGCGCGCACTTCTGCTTCGACTTGGGCGGCAATCGCCTTGCCATCGATGACTCGAGCTGGCACGGCCGCGCCTTCTACCACAGGTTGCGAAGTCTCGTGGTCTCGGAGTCTCGCGGTGGAGCGCCGCGAGACCCCGCAACTGCGAGACCCGCAACCACTTAACGGGAATGAATTTCTTGACTGAGTCGTTGGGCAGTGTTACCGTTTCATCCCTTTCCCAGGAAAGGTGTGTAGTTCCTTGTGTCGTAAAGAGTTGTCGTTGTCCTCGACAACTGATCATTCAGGAGAGTCATGCGTACCTATTTCCCCAAGAAGGGTGACATCGAACCGCGTTGGTTCATCATCGACGCCGAAGGCAAGATCCTCGGTCGTCTTTCGACCACCATCGCGCGCATCCTTTCTGGAAAAAACAAACCGACCTACACCCCCTTTCTCGACACCGGCGATCACGTGATCGTCATCAATGCCGAGAAAGTCGTTCTCACCGGCAAGAAAGAAAGCGACAAGATCTATCGCAGCCACTCGCAGTATCCGGGCGGCCTCAAAGAGCGCGAGGCGCGATTTGTGCGTGCCCAGAAGCCCGAGGACATGATCGAGGAAGCGGTGTGGGGGATGCTGCCGAAGAGTAAGCTCGGCCGGAAGATGCTGAAAAAGTTGAACGTTTATCGCGGCACCAAACATCCGCATGAGGCGCAGAAGCCGGAGCGGATCGAAGTCGCGGAGTAGCGAGGAGGATCGAATCTTGGCTCTGGTTGAATACTACGGCACGGGACGGCGCAAAACCTCTACCGCCCGCGTCCATCTCCGGCAGGGAACGGGTCAGATCACGGTCAACAGCCGGTCGCTTGACGAGTACTTCGGGAACGACGTGCTGAAGATGATCATCAAACAGCCGCTCTCGCTGACCGAGACCGCCGACAAGTTCGACATCGTCGTCACGGTCGATGGCGGGGGTCCGAGCGGGCAGGCCGGCGCGATCCGCCACGGCATCTCACGCGCGCTTCAGGTCTACAACACCGAGCTGCGCAAGCGTCTCAAGAAGGCGGGTCTCCTGACGCGCGACCCGCGCATGAAAGAGCGCAAGAAGTACGGTCAGCGCGGTGCGCGTGCGCGCTTCCAGTTCTCGAAGCGCTGATTCGATGTTTCGTTTTGCTTCAGGACTTAAATTGACGGCAGGAGCGACTTGCTCCTGTCGTTTTGTTTTTTGCAAATAGTTCAACGCAAAGGAGGGTTCACTTGGCGGTATCCATTACGATGAAAGAGCTTTTGGAAGCTGGCGTGCATTTCGGTCATCAGACCAAGCGCTGGAATCCGAAGATGAAGAAGTACATCTTCGGCAAGCGCAATGGGATCTACATCATCGATCTGCAGAAAACGCTCAAGCTCTTCAAGGAAGCTTCCGCATTCATTTCCGATCTTGCCACGCAGGGCAAGCGCATCCTGTTCGTCGGCACCAAGCGCCAGGCCCAGGACGCGATCCTCGAAGAAGCCAACCGCTGCGGAATGTTTTACGTGAACAACCGCTGGCTCGGTGGCACGCTGACCAATTTCGCGACCGTTCGCCGTTCGATCGAGCGCCTCAAAGAGCTGGAAGCCATTCTCGCCGACACCGAGAAGGAGCTTTCCAAGAAGGAGCGCGCGCATCTCGATCACGAGCGCGAGAAATTGCAGAAGAATCTGATCGGCATCCGCGAGATGGACTCGCTTCCCGATGCCCTCTTCGTGATCGACCCGAAGAAGGAGTACATCGCGGTCAAGGAAGCGAAAAAGCTCGGCGTGCCGGTGGTGGCCATCGTCGACACCAATTGCGATCCGGAGGACATCGACTACGTCATTCCGGGCAACGATGACGCCATCCGCGCCATTCGTCTGTTCACGCAGAAGATTGCCGACGCGGTCCTGGAAGGCTACAACCTGGCCGAGGAGCGCTACGTCGGGACCGAGGACAAGGGTGAAGCCGCGGCCGAGCCGATGCCGGCCGACGCCGCCGTCGCTGAACCCGCTCCGGCAGTTTCGTAAATTTTTTCCTGGAGATTTTTCATGGCTGAGATCACCGCAGCAATGGTGAAAGAGCTGCGCGACCAGACCGGCGCGGGCATGATGGACGTCAAGCGCGCGCTGACGGAAGCCAGCGGCAACATGGAAGAGGCGACCAAGATCCTCCGCAAGAAGGGTCTGGCTGCCGCGACCAAGAAGGCCGGACGCGTGACGTCCGAAGGCGCCGTGCAGGCGTACACCAGCAGCAACATCGGCGTGCTGCTGGAAGTGAATTGCGAGACCGACTTCGTAGCGCGCACGGACCAGTTCCGCCAGTTCGTCGACGAGATCGCGAAGCTGATCGCGAAGAGCAAGTCGACCACCGTCGAGCAGCTCGCCGGCGAGAGCTGGAACGGCGAGACCGTGGCGCAGAAGACGCAGAACATGATCGCCAAGATCGGCGAGAACGTGACCATCCGCCGCTTCGTGCGCTACCAAGCCGCGCCCAACGCCGCCATCGGAACGTACATCCACGCCGGCGGAAAAATCGGCGTGATCGACGAGGTGGTCGCCAACAACAGGAGCGATCGGGCAGCGGAAGTTGCACGCGACGTCGCGATGCACATCGCCGCCGTCGAGCCGCGCTTCATCCGCCGCGAAGACGTGACCGAGAAGGACATCGCGACCGAGCGCGAGATCGCACGCGATCAGGCGCTCAAGTCCGGCAAGCCCGAGAACATCGTCGAGAAGATGGTCACCGGCAAGATGGAGAAGTTCTACGGCGAGGCCTGCCTCCTCGAGCAGCCCTACATCCGCAACGACAAGCACAGCGTCCGCGATTACCTCGAGACCTCCGGCAAGGACGCCGGATGCGCATACACCGTGACGCGCTTCACGCGTTTCAAGCTGGGCGAGGGCATCGAGAAGCGAGGCGACGACTTCGCCTCTGAAGTCATGTCCTTCTTGAAGTGACGGCGCAGCCGTCATCCCGAGCCGCGCAGACGGCGAGGGATCTCGCGCGCGACATGGTATAAATCGTCGAGATGACCGACGGCGCCCGACCCAAATACAAGCGCATTCTGCTGAAGCTTTCGGGGGAGGCGTTGATGGGGGGCCGGCGGACGGGCATCGACGCCGAGACCCTGGCCAACATCGCCGACGAAATTGTCGCTGTCCACAACGACGGCGTCGAGATCGCGATCGTTGTCGGCGGGGGCAACATCTTTCGCGGCGTGACGGCGGCAACCGAGGGCATCGATCGCGTCACCGGGGATCACATGGGCATGCTCGCGACCGTGATCAACGCGCTGGCGCTGCAGGACTCACTCGAGCGTCGCGGCGCAAAGACGCGAACGACGACCGCCATCGCGATCACCGAAGTCGCCGAGCCGTTCATCCGCCGCCGCGCCATCCGCCATCTCGAAAAAGGGCGCATCGTGATCTGCGCCGCCGGCACCGGCAATCCGTTTTTCACCACCGACTCCGCCGCCGCGCTGCGCGCCAGCGAGCTGAAATGCGAAATCATCTTCAAAGCCACGCGTGTCGACGGGATCTACACCTCCGATCCGGAAAAGAATCCGACCGCGCAGAAGATCCCGCACGCGACGTATCAGCGCGTGCTGGCCGAGCGCCTGCAGGTGATGGACGCGTCGGCGATCGATCTGGCGCGCGGCAGCTCGATTCCGATCTACATCTTTTCGCTTCGCGAGAAGGGCAACATCCGGCGGGCGCTGCTTGGCGAAGAAATAGGGTCCATCGTCACGGAGGAACTTCCAGAGGTTGCCATGAAGGGATGAGGGCGGAGGGATGAGGGATGATGCGTCCGATTCATCCCTCATCCCTCATCCCTGTGAGGACGCGATGATTCAAGATGTAATCAGGGACGTTCAACACCGGATGCACGGCGCGATCGAGGCGCTGCATCGCGAATTCAAAAGCTTGCGCACCGGTCGCGCCAACGCGGCCATGCTCGACGGACTGACGGTCGATTACTACGGCTCGCCCACGCCGATCTCGCAGGTCGCCAACCTGAAAGTCCCCGAGTCGTCGCTGATCGTGGCGGAGCCGTGGGACAAATCGATGGTGGCGGCAGTCGAGAAAGCGATCCGGACCTCCGATCTCGGACTGAACCCCTCCAGCGACGGCAAAGTCGTGCGCATTCCGATCCCCCAGCTCACCGAGGATCGCCGCAAGGAGCTCGTCAAACGCGCGCATCACGTCGCGGAAGAATCGCGCACCGCCATTCGCCAGGTGCGCCGCGACGGCAACGAGAAGCTCAAGAAGATGCTCAAGGGCCACGAGATTTCCGAGGACGACGAGAAGCGCGCGCTGGACGAGATTCAGAAGATGACCGACAAGCACATCGACGAAGTCGGCGACATCCTCAAACACAAAGAACAGGACATCATGGCGGTGTGAGAGTCCTGAGTCCTGAGTGCTGAGTCCTGAGTGAGTGGGAGTGCTCAGGACTCAGCACTCAGGACTCAGGACTGTATGTCTGTGCTCGTCATCATTCCGGCCGCCGGTTCGGGCTCTCGATTCGGAGGCCCGATCCCCAAACAGTTCCAGCCGCTGGCAGGGAAGCCGCTCGTGCAGTACGTCGTGGAGCGCTTTCTGATGACGGATGTTGATCGCATCATCGTTGCCATTCCCGACGCGATTCTGACGACCGTGAAACAGACGCCGGCCGATCGCGTGCTCTTCGTGGCCGGCGGCGAGACGCGGCAGCAGTCAGTCATCAAGGCCATGGCCGCCGCCGGCAACGATTACGATGTCGTGGCCGTGCATGACGCCGTCCGACCCTTCTTCCGAATCGACACTCTGGGATTGCTGATCGATGCCGCAGAGCGGCACGGCGCGGCGCTTCCAGCACTTCCGATCACCGACACGATTCACGCGACGCGCGACGGGCGGCTGTCGGCGACCGTCGACCGATCGAACCTCGTCGCGGCGCAGACGCCGCAATGTTTTCGATTCGCCATCCTCCGCGAGGCCCTGGCGCGCGCCGAGCGCGAAAAGTTCGATGCTACCGACGAAGCCGGTTTGGCGACCCATTACGGCTATGAGGTCCACATCGTTCCGGGCGATCCATTCAACATCAAGATCACGCGCCCGGAAGATCTCGCGCTGGCGGAGGCGCACTTCGAGGAGTGGAGCAAGCAATGATTCGCATCGGTCAGGGGATCGACGTTCATCCTTTCGACGACTCGCGTCCGCTGATCCTCGGCGGCGTCCGCATCAGCGATCGGGGGGGACTGGCCGGCCACTCCGATGCCGACGCCGTCCTGCACGCCCTCACCGATGCGCTCCTCGGCGCCGCCGGCGCGGGCGACATCGGCCAGTACTTTCCGTCGTTCGACACGCGATGGAAAGACGCCGAATCGTCGCGCTTCGTCGCCGAAGCGCGACGGGTGGTCGAGGAGATGAGCGCGGAGATCGCGAACGTCGACATCACCATCCTCGCCGAAAAGCCGAAGCTCGCGCCCTTTCGGGAAGCGATGGAAGCCAGGATCGCGAAGATGCTCGATCTCCCGTCGGGTCACGTCAACGTGAAAGCGACCACCACCGACCATCTCGGCTTCATCGGAAGAGGCGAAGGAATCTGCGCCATGGCGGTGGTGCTGATCGAGATCGGCGGCGAGAGCGAACGATCGCCGGTGGAGGGAGTGCTCTAGGGGATGATCTCGAATCGGCGAATGCCGGCCGGACGATAGACTTCAAAGTCGCGGCGATCGAGTGTAAAGATCCGCGAAATCCGTTCACGTTCCGCCACCGCGACGAGCGCGGCGTCAGCGAGATCCATCGGCAGATCGCGATACTTCCGCATGAGGTGCCGCATTCGTGGGAAGTCGTCGGCGTCGAGATCGGCGAGGCGCAGAGTGCCCTTTTCAACATCGCCCCAAATCGCCTCTTGAGCCTCGAGTGAGAACCTGAGGAGATACATCGCTTCAGTTAAAGCCGGCCAAACCGTGAGCAACGGCTCCTCGATCGAACGAAGCGCGATCGTGCAGCGTTCGTGTTGCCCATCGCCGGCATCGATCACTGCTACCAGCGGCCCGGCATCAACAAGGATCATTTTTTCTGCCGTCGGCGGTGTTTCTCGAGCACGATTTGATAGAACTTCTCGCCAGTGTTCTCAGACAGATCGGACCGCCCACTGCGCACCTTTCCGATATGGTCCTTCATTCGCTCGTAAACGTTGATCTCTTCCGTCGCCGGGTCTTCTTTGGCCATGCGCTGGATCGCGCGGCGCACGACCTCCGATCGCGGCACGCGATGCGCCCGCGTCAGCTTGTCGAGCTGGCGGCGAGTCTCAGGGTCGAGGCGTACAGTGATGACCATGTGCAGATTGTAATACAGTTGTCATACAAATGTATTACGATAGTATTACACGACCATGCGCGCCTTGATTCCGCCGCTCATTGCCCTGGCCGCCCTCTCCGCCCGCGCCGATGCGCTCACCGACCTGCGGGCGTCGCTGGCGCAACTCGCCGGCACGTCGCCCGTGCATGGTACCGTCGAAATCACATCAACCAGCACCAACAGCGACGAGGGGCAAGCGTTTCAGGGCAAGGCGACGGTCGCGTTCGAGATCGGCGACGCTGGTCTTCGCATCCTCTATCCGAAGGCAACGCTGATACAGGCCAATCAGGAATCACGCGCCGAAGCAGCGGATCCCGAGCGGCAGACGCCGGCGCGAAGCGGCATGGGCCGCGTTCGCGCGCTGCAGCTCGCGGAGATGCTCGATGCCGCGGCCATGCTCAACGTCGAGCTTCTCTCCGCACAGCTCATCGAAGTGAAACCGGCGACGTATCAGGGACATTTGGCGCGCCTGGTCCTATTGAAGTTGTCGCCGAAGCTCTCGAAGGCATCGAGCAAACGCATCAAGAAAATCGAATCGACGCTCTCGATCTGGATCGGCGACGACGGCATTCCCATCGGCGCCCAACGAACGCTTGCGCTCAAAGCGAGCTTTGTTCTGATGTCGTTCGAGCACGCGCAGACCGACAGCTGGGCCTTCAACCGCGTCGGCGATCGCCTGGTTGCGGTGCTTCATGACGAGCAACAGAAGACCGACGGATTCGGTCAGCACGACTCGACTCACATCGTCGAAGTGGTGCGCCTGGAACCGTAGCCTTGCGGTAGATTGCAGGGCGCATGACCGTTCGCGTCCGTTTTGCGCCGTCGCCCACCGGACATCTCCACGTCGGCGGTGCGCGCACTGCCATCTTCAACTGGCTCTTCGCGAGGCACCACCAGGGGAAGTTCGTCCTTCGCATCGAGGACACCGATGTCGCGCGGTCGACTCGCGAGTCGGAGGAGATGGTCCTGGACGACCTTCGCTGGCTCGGTTTGCAGTGGGATGAAGGACCATTCCGGCAGTCGGAGCGCACGGTGCTGTATCACAAGGTCGCCAGCGAGCTTCTGTCTCGCGGCGTGGCCTATCGCTGCTACTGCTCGGAAGAGGAGCTCGAGGAAAAAAGAAAGCAGGCGGAGAGAGAAAATCGTCCGCCGCATTACGATCTAAAGTGCTGGTTCAATCGCCGCAATGACGACGCGCCGCACGCGATCCGCTTTCACGTTCCCGATGACGGCGACGTCACCATCAACGATTTGATCCGCGGCCAGGTCACCTGGAAGCGCGAGTCGCTCGGCGATTTCATCATCGTTCGCACCGATGGTCTTCCAACCTACAACTTCTCGGTGGTGGTCGACGATCACGACATGGGAATCACCCATGTCATTCGTGCCGAGGAGCATTTGACCAATACCCATCGTCAGGTGCTGCTCTATCGCGCCTCCGGCTGGGCCGTTCCCGACTTCGCGCACGTCTCGCTGATCCTGGGACAGGATCGAACCAAGCTCTCCAAGCGCCACGGTGCGACCTCGGTGTCGGCCTACACCGAAGAAGGGTTTTTGCCCGACGCCATGTTCAACTACCTCACCTTGTTAGGCTGGTCGGCGCCCGATGGCCGCGACATCTTCACGCGCGATTACGCCATCGAGCACTTTTCGCTCGATCGGGTGAATCCCGCTCCGGCCGTCTTCGACCCGCAGAAATTCGAGTGGATGAACGCCCAGTACATTCACGCCATGAGCGCCGACGCGCTCCGACCGCTGGTGGCGCGCTTCTTCGACGCCCCCTGGCTGACGGAAGGAATCGAGGTCGTGAAGACCAGCGTCCATCGGCTCACGCAATTTCGTGAAGCGCTGCAATTCGTGATCGAGTACACGCCGCCGCAGATCGATCGGGCCTTCGCCGAGAAAGTGCGCGACGAGTTTGTTGCGAATGGAACGCCTCGTAGCGAGGAGCAGTATCACGCCATGGTCGAGCATCTCAAGGCGTCCACCGGTTTGAAAGGCAAGGCCTTGTTTCAGCCCCTGCGCCTGATGCTGACCGGACTCGATCACGGACCGGAGCTCGTGCGCGCGATTCCGCTTCTGGAGCACGCCAGCGAGGTCGATCGGAATATCCTCTCGCCGCTCGAGCGCACCCAACGATGTATTCGCTGATCCGCGAGCTGCTCTTTCTGCTCGATGCGGAGTCGGCGCACGAATTCACCTGCGCGCAAATGATGCGCGTGCAGCAGATTCCGTTGGCGCTCTCAGTGATCGCGAAGCTGTGCCGCGCGCCTGGCCAGCCGCGTCATTTGTGGGGCCTCACATTTCCGACGCCCATCGGCATCGCCGCCGGCTTCGACAAAAACGCTCTCCTCGTCCCATTCCTGGCTGCCCTCGGATTCGGATTCATCGAGGTGGGAACCGTCACGCTGCACGCCCAGCCGGGAAATCCCAGGCCGCGGCTCTTTCGCGATCGCGAGCATCGCGCGCTCATCAATCGCCTCGGATTCAACAACGACGGCGCCGATGCCATCGCCGATCGCCTGCAGCGATTCGACGCCCCCGTGCCGCTGTTCGTCAACATCGGAAAAAATCGCGACGTGCCGCTGGAATCAGCCCCCGACGCCTACGCGCAGTGCTACCTGCGGGTGGGTCGGTGGGCGGACGGGGCGGTGCTCAATCTTTCATCCCCAAACACGCCTGGCCTTCGGGAGCTGCAGCGACCGGAGCATCTCGTGAAAGTGCTCGAGCTCGTGCGCGCGGTGCGCGAGGCGATGCCGGTCAGCCGGCCGATCCTGGTGAAAATTGCGCCCGATCTCGATCGCTCACAGCTCGCGGAAATTTGCGAAGTCTGCGTGCGCCTGGCGGATGGGATGATCTGCACGAATACGACCGCGACCGGCGACGGCGGCCTGTCGGGTAAGCCGCTTTTCAAAGCGTCGACCGAGATTCTCGGCACCGTGCGCTCGCTGGTCGGCCGCGATTTTCCATTGGTCGGCGTCGGCGGAATCTTCTCGGCCGACGACGTGCGTGCGAAGCTCGCCGCGGGCGCGAATCTGGTGCAGCTCTATACGAGCTTCGTCTACGAAGGCCCGTCACTGCCGTCACGGCTCGCACGCGAGCTGTAACGCTGCCGCTTCTGAGGGAACTCTCTTTACGTTGCTGAAGGAGGTTCTCGATGAAACGTACTCTCATTCTCCTCGTCTGTCTTTTTCCTGCTGCGCTGATCGCGCAGCAGGTTTCCGTGAACGCGACGCTCGCGGCTTCTCCCTCGGGGTCCGCCAACGTGGGAACGCCGATCACGCTGACGGCGACCGCAGTGGCGGGCAAACCAGGCCCTGAATTCAACATCACGCGCCCCATGCAGGAAAACTGGAAATACACGTTCACCGCCACGCGCACGTGGCCTTGCGCCGAGACCACTACGATCGCTAACAAGGTCGCGACAAAGAGCGTGACGTGGAGCCCGAAGGCGGGTCTCTACAACCTCGCCGTCACCGCGGAGTTCGGAATCACTGTTCCTTTGGGTGGAACCGCGAAGGTGCCCTCAGGCAAAGGCAGCGCGTCGTTGAACAACTACACGGTCAAGCCGACCGCCAATTGGTCGTCGTACGTCGCATCGTCCTTCAGTCCGCCGTCGAATACTGCCGTCGGTCCAGTGACTGTCGGATTGACACTGTCTCTCAACAACGCGCCGTCGAACAAGTGGTGGCGCTACACAGCCTACGGACTCGGACCGGCGCAGACGAAAGATCACCAGGGGGCGTCGGTGTATTTCACCTTCAATCTCAATCCCGGCACGTACACGCCGTCGTTCACCGTGGATCAAGTCAGCGCTTCGGCTGATTGCACCTGGGAAGCGTCGATCTCGACACACCCAAGCGATTACTACTATGTCGTGAAGTCGCAGTAGTAGTCTTGAGGGCGCGCTCACTCGGGCGCGCCCTCAATGATCATCTACGGCGTCAATCCGGTCCTGGAAGCGATCCGATCGCATCGGCAGCGCATCCACTACGTCGCCGTCGCGAAAGGCGCGCACACGAATCGCGTGTTCGACGCTGCCAAGGAGGCCGGCGTTCCAGTCCGCATTCTTCCGTCCGAGCAGATTGACCGGGCGGCAGGGGGCGGGGTGCACAACGGCGTCATCGCGGATGTCTCGGAGGCGTCGTACGCCAGTTTCGAGGAGATCGTCGAGCGAGATTCCACAAACTTCGTCCTCATCCTCGACGGCATCACCGATCCGCAGAACTTCGGCGCGATTCTGCGCGTGGCCGAGGGTTTCGGCGTGCATCTGATCGTCATTCCGCAGCATGAGAGCGTCGGCCTGACCCCGGCTGCAGTGAAGGCATCGGCCGGGGCCTCGGAATGGGTGCCGATCGCGCAGGTGACCAACCTCGCGCGCACGATCGAGGCGCTCAAGAAACGCGATTACTGGATTTACGGCGCTTCGGCAAACGGGGAACCGCCATCGGCGATCGACTTCACCGGCAAAGTCGCCCTGGTCCTGGGCAGCGAAGGCAAAGGCATCCGGCGCAATGTGCTCGAGCACTGCGATCGCGTCGTCACGATTCCGATGTCAGGTCGCGTCGCGTCGTTCAATGTTGCGACGGCAGCGGCTGTGCTGTGCTACGAGGTACGGCGGCAGCAATCAGCAAAGCCACAAGAGTGAGGATCGAAATGGCGCCGAAGATCAGCACCATCGGGTTGCGATAGCGCAGCGCGATGTGATGTTTCCCCGGCGGCACGACGAAGTATTGAAAAGCGATGTTGGCGGGACGTGGCGGCGACGGCTTGCCGTCCATGATTCCTTTCCAATATTTGTGTCGCGTAATCGCGATGACGAGCAGCGCCTGGCCGCCCGCTTCGACATCGAGGTCGATGGCATTCGGCGTCTCGGTCGCCTTCACGATTTTTCCCACGGGGCTTGCAAAATAAAAATGGCCGTTGCCGGCAAAAGGAACGAAACGCACGTAGTTGTAATCGTGCACGTCGCGCGGCACGTCCGGAATCTCCAGAACGCCGACATGCGTGACGCCGGCTTGCGCGAGCATGAGCGCCGCGCGATCCGGCCGCTTGGCGAGGAGCTCGCGAAATGTGCGCGTCATCTCGCGAGTCGGCAACAGCGTCGTCAGATCGAGATCCTCCTCGAAGACGCCACCGAAGCCCCAGATTTCCTCCATGCGCGGAATCATTCCGTTGCGGATGGCCCACAGGCGCGCCTGCAGCGGAACGTTAGGCAGGGGCGCGCTTCGCCGCGTTCGATCGGCATCGTTGTAGATGCGAATTGGCCGATGCTCCGCCGCCAGCGCGCGGGCGGCGGGAGGGGGATCGTAGTAACCGCGCTCCATGCGCGGAACGAGCCCGTTGACCCGCGAGCCGAGGTCGAAGAGAACGAATGCCACCAGCAGCGCCATGCGCCGCTGAACAAAGAGGATGCCCAAAAGGGCGAGACTCATGGCGGCGGAGAGGATCCACCCGCGGCGTGAGGCGGCCATGAAGAGATCGTTCGATTCATGCCAGATGGCTGCGAACAATGAGCGATTCGTGAAGAGATACATCACGGCCGAAATCGCTGCCACGCTGCCGGACACGATCATCGCAGCGCGCAGAACCTTTCCTTGCAATTCATCGAATACGATCGCCGCAAAAATCGACATCACGAAGACAGCCGAGATGAAGAATTTTTCCGGATAGCGGATCGACAACACGCGAAGGATCGGACTCACGGCGCCGATCGCGACCAGATAGCTCACCATCGTCCATCCCGCCACGAATTTCCAACCTCTAATGCGGCAGACGAAGCCCGCAATGATCAAGACTCCCGCGAGAAGTCCGGGATAGAAGCTGAACACCAGCGGTGTCGGGAACTCGGGGTGGAAACGCCGCGACCAGATCAAGGTCAGCTCTTTTGAATACCAGGAGTCGAAGTTCGGAAAGATGAGCTCGAGCGGACGGTAAGGTGCGAGAGTCCAGCCTGCAGCAGGCAGCGGCAGCGATCGCGCGGAATCGAATTGCAGGTCGAGCGCCGGGATGAGTTGGACGGCGCCGATGAGAAAGGCCGCGCCGAGGACGAATGCCAGGGCGCGTTTGCGGCGAAAGCCGATTGCGATCAGCAGCGCCATCGTCTGAAGGATCATCGATTGATCGGCGGCCAGCAGCAGCATGCCCAGCGCGAGCGCCGTCAGCGCCAGATTGGAGCGCCGCCAGAAAAATCCGATCCACGGCAGCCACGCGGCAGAAAAGAGAAAGGGGAGCAGGTTCGCCAGCGACAGGTACATGCCGCCCAGCACGAAGGTGAGCGCGCCGAAGAGGGCGGCCGCCACTCGCGTCCCAAGCGAGCGCAACAATAGATAGATGCCGGTTGCCGCGATGTAAAAGTGCAGGACAATCGTGAACCGGAAGCCGAAGTCGAAATCCGGCAGGAAGATCGGCCATTGGAATGGATAGAAGGTCTCGTAGCCCGGGTTGGCCGCCAGCGGTTGGCCGGCCGAGATCCGCGGGTTCCAGAACGGGAAATGGCCGGACGCGACCACATCGTGAAGGTCCCTGCGGATCGGGTAGTACTGCAGGGCCACGTCGCGGACATAGAAGTTGTTGCCGGTAAAGAGGACGTCGGCGAATAGAATGGTCAGAATCGCGACCAGAAAAGCGATGGCGAGGGCATCGGCGGCGCGGGGTCGAAGCGGGCGCAAGTTACCGGAATAGTTACCTCTTGCGTCCCGTTTGGCAATTCTGTTATAACCCGCAATTCCTCGGCCGCGCCGTCGAAACTCGTTCTCTGTTCGTTTCAGCGCGGCTAATCGTGTCTTTGAAAAAATGAAGTTACGCTGGCATAGCTCAGTTGGTAGAGCAGCTGATTTGTAATCAGCAGGTCGCGGGTTCGAGTCCCGTCGCCAGCTCCAGCATACAAGCCTGGAGAGATGGCTGAGCGGTCAAAAGCAGCAGACTGTAAATCTGCCGGGCCTTGCCCTACGAAGGTTCGAATCCTTCTCTCTCCACCATTCAAGGCAGAAGGCAGAGGGCAGAAGGTAGAAGTGGGCGGAAGGGACTTCTGACTGCGGCCTTCTGACTTTTGCCTTCAAGGGCGGGAGTAACTCAGGGGTAGAGTCACAGCCTTCCAAGCTGTTGGTCGCGGGTTCGAATCCCGTCTCCCGCTCCAAAAGGCAGTAGGCAGAGGGCAGAAGGCAGAAGGACGAAGAGCAGACGGTTTTACCTCTGCCTTCCGCCTTCTGACTTCTGCCTTGAAAGGCCCTCGTAGCTCAGGGGTAGAGCACGTCCTTGGTAAGGACGGGGTCACGAGTTCAAATCTCGTCGAGGGCTCCACGAAATCAACGGAGTCATAAGAAATGGCGCGCCAGGGAAGAGAAATCATCACGCTGCAATGCACCGAGTGCAAACGTCGGAATTACTCGACGACCAAGAACAAACGGACGATGACGGAGAAGCTCGAGATGAAGAAGTTCTGCCGTCACGACCGCAAGCACACTTTGCATCGAGAAGTGAAATAAGGGAATAAGTCGGACAAGCGGTGTTTTTGCAGGCTCTTGCGGCACATTCAGGCCAATAGCTCAATTGGTAGAGCAGCGGTCTCCAAAACCGCAGGTTGGGGGTTCGAGCCCCTCTTGGCCTGCCACGCATCACCCGAGGATCCATGGAAGAACTCAATAGCTCGATCGTAGCGAAACCGAAGCAGTGGGTCGGAACCGTCCGCGAAGGATGGAAAGACGTGCTGGCGGAGATGAGAAAGGTCACCTGGCCGAACCGCAACGAGGTGGTCGGAACCACGGTGGTGGTGCTGGTGGCCACGGTCGTCTTCGCGGTCTACCTGTGGGGTTGTGACATTCTCTTCTACGCGGCGATCGATACCCTCTTCAAGAAATTTGGAGCAAGCATCGGATCATGACCGAAGTCGCACAGAGCCAGAAGCAGTGGTACATCGTCCACACCTACTCCGGATTCGAGGAGCGGGTGAAGGAGAATCTGCAACAGCGCATTGACGCTCTCGGCATGCGCGAGAAATTCGGCGAGATCAAGATCCCGACCGAAACGCTCGTCGAAATGAAATCGGGCAAGAAGCGCGAGGTGCAGCGCAAGTTTTTCCCCGGCTACATCCTGGTCGAGATGGAGATGTCCGACGACGCATGGCATCTCGTGAAGAACACCCCCAAGGTCACCGGCTTCGTCGGCACCGGCAAGAAGCCGACCCCGCTGACACAGGAGGAGGTCGAGCAGATTCTCACCCAGGTCGTCACGACCAAAGAGAAGCCGAAGCCAAAGCACGTCTACGAACACGGCGAGCACGTTCGCATCATCGATGGGCCATTCACGAACTTCACCGGCGTTGTCGAAGAGGTCAACCTCGATCGCAATACCCTCAAAGTCATGGTCACGATCTTTGGACGATCCACGCCGGTGGAATTGGATTTCTTGCAAGTCACCAGATATGACGCGACGGAGGAGCCGACCGCGCCGCAGAAGAGGTAGAAATTAAGAATTTCAAATTGCAACGAGAAAACGATGGCAAAGAAAGTTACAGGATTTATCAAACTGCAGATTCCCGCCGGCCAGGCCACTCCCGCCCCGCCGGTCGGCCCTGCTCTCGGTCAGCAGGGCATCAACATCATGGAGTTCTGCAAGACGTTCAACGCCCGCACGCAAGGGCAGCAGGGACTGATCATCCCGGTGGTCATCACCGTTTACTCCGACCGTTCGTTCACGTTCGTGACCAAGACACCGCCCGCCGCGGTCCTTCTTCTCAAAGCCGCCGGCTTGCAGAAGGGATCGGGCGTGCCGAACAAGAACAAGGTCGGCAAGGTGACCAAAAAGCAGGTCGAGGAAATCGCCAAGACGAAGCTTCCTGACCTCAACGCAGCATCATTGGAAGCAGCGATCAAAACCGTCGAGGGCACGGCGCGCTCGATGGGGATTGAGGTAACCGGATAGGTTGCTTGGTTGCTGGGTTACTCGGTTGCTCGGTCCCACCCAGCAACTGAGCAACCCAGCAACCGAGGTAGGAGGCGGGGGCGACTCCGCCGCTAACACTACGGAGGAAGAATGGCCAAACACGGCAAGAAATACCGTGCGGCGGCCGAGAAAGTCGAGCGTCGACCGTATCAATTGGATGAAGCGATGCAGCTTCTGAAGAAGATTGCATACGCCAAATTCAATGAGACCGTCGAGCTCTCGATGCTTCTCGGAGTCGATCCCAAGCACGCCGATCAGATGGTCCGCGGCACGACCGTGCTTCCGCACGGGACCGGACAATCGAAGCGCGTGCTGGTGATCGCCGCCGGCGAAAAGCAGAAGGAAGCGCAGGAAGCAGGCGCCGATTTCGTGGGCGGAGACGACATGGTGGAGAAGATCCAGGGCGGTTGGACGGATTTTGACGCCGTCATCGCGACCCCCGACATGATGCGTTCCGTCGGTAAGCTCGGAAAGGTCCTCGGTCCTCGCGGACTGATGCCCAATCCGAAGACCGGCACGGTCACCTTCGACGTCGCCAAGGCGCTGCAGGAGATCAAGGCCGGCAAAGTGGAGTTTCGCGTCGACAAGACTTCCATCATCCACGTTCCGGTCGGCAAGATTCAATTCACGCCCGAGCAGCTTCGCGACAACGCCTGGGCGCTGATCACCGCCGTGCGCAAAGCCAAGCCGCCCGCGGCCAAGGGTAAGTACGTGAAAAGCCTCTATGTTTCGACGACCATGAGCCCGTCGATTCCGCTCGACACGACCATCGCCGAGGTGAAGGCGGAGAAGGAGTAGGCGATGAAGACACGCGCGCAGAAAGCCGAAGAAATCTCCGAGCTCACCGCAGAGATCGGGAAGGCCAGCAACGCCTTCCTGATCGACTTCAAAGGCATCACCGTGCCGCAGGTCACCGAGCTGCGCAAGCAGATCCGCGAGGCGAAGTCGGGCTACGTGGTCGTGAAGAACACGCTCGCCCTTCTGGCCCTCAAAGATTCACCGATCGTGGCCATGCGCGAGCAGTTCTCCGGGCCGACCGCCATCGCGTTCAACGCCACCGATGCGGTCGTGCTGGCGAAGGCGCTGACCAAGTTCGCCAAAGAAGTCCCGGCCGTCCGTTTCAAAGGTGCGTTGCTCAATGGACAGGTTGTTCCGGCCGAGCAGATCCAGGCCATCGCAAGCCTTCCCACGCGCGAAGAGCTGGTTGCCAAGCTGCTCTTCCTGTTGCAGTCGCCGATTCGCGGACTCGTGACGGTGCTGCAGGGCAACATCCGCAATTTGGCAGTCGTGCTTGATCAGATTGGAAAACAGCGGTCAACCACCGCATAACTCTTATTGGAGGAAGAAATGGCGATTTCAACGCAGGATTTTGTCAAGCAGATCGAGTCGATGTCGGTGCTCGACCTGGCCAACCTGGTCAAGGCGCTCGAGGAGCGCTTCGGCGTTTCGGCTGCAGCGGCAGCGGTGCCGATGGCGGTGCCCGGCGCCGGTGGTGCCGCCGCGGCTGGTGCAGCAGCGCCGGCCGAGGAGCAGACCGAGTTCACCGTGGTTCTTCAGGAAGTGGGCGAGAAGAAGATCAATGTGATCAAAGCCGTCCGCGAGGTCACCAGCCTCGGGCTGAAGGAAGCGAAGGACCTGGTCGAAGGCGCCCCCCAGACCGTCAAGGAAAGCGTGTCGAAGGACGAGGCTGCCAAGATCAAGAAGGTGTTTGAGGAAGCGGGAGCGAAGGTGACGGTCAAGTAGGTAGTGTGGCGGAGGGCGCCTTCGCCCGCCGCTGGGCCGGCGAGGGCGCCGGCCCCACACTTAGTCTCCCCGGAATTCCTTTTTGTTGTAGACGTTAGAAGATACGAGTCGGGAGAGGGGGGAGCGGCCTCTCCGCATCGACTCACACCCCTGCAAGTCACCCGGACGCGTCGCCTGCGCACGGGGCTCGCCAGTCAAAAATTCTCGTTGAGGCGCGACATCACAGAACGCCGTAGTGATCAACCGGTTGTCGGTTTGTCGGTTGTCACTCGGCGTGTGTCCGTTTCAAAAGGAGCGAATTGATGAACGGAGCCATGCCCAAACAGGAGCCGGTCCGCCACGACTTCTCCAAGATCCGGAGCTACATGGCGCTGCCCAACCTCATCGACGTGCAGCGCAAGTCGTACGAGCGCTTCCTGCAGATGAACCTTCTGCCCGAAGAGCGCGAAGATGCCGGTCTGCAGTCGGTCTTCACGAGCGTCTTCCCCTTCTCCGATTTCCGGGAGACCTGCTCGCTCGACTTCGTGAAGTTCTCGATCGGCAACTGGGAGTGCAAGTGCGGAGCGCTGAAAGGCCTCGAGCACCTGCGCATGACGTGCGCCAACTGCGGATCGAAGATCATCACCGACCATCCGCACGAGGAGACCGTCAACTGCCAGAAATGCGGCGTGATCAATAAGAATCGCGTCGAGATCTGCGACATCTGCGGCAATCCGGTCGACCTGCAGATGAAGTACTCGGTCGAGGAGTGCCAGGAGCGCGGGATGTCCTACAGCGTGCCGCTGAAGGTCACCTTCCGCCTCTTCGTCTACGACAAGGACCCCGAGACCGGCGTCAAGCACATGCGCGACGCCAAGGAAGAGGAAGTGTTCTTCGGTGACATCCCGCTGATGACCGAGAACGGGACGTTCATCATCAACGGCACGGAGCGCGTCATCGTCTCGCAGCTCCACCGTTCGCCGGGCGTCTTCTTCACCAAGGAAGGCCCGCACACGTTCCTGGCCAAGATCATTCCGTATCGCGGATCGTGGGTGGAGTTCGAGTACGACCAGAAAAACATCCTCTACGTCCGCATCGACCGCAAGCGCAAATTCCTCGGCTCGGTCTTTCTGCGCGCGCTCGGCCTGACCACCGACGAGGAAATCCTCCGTCAGTTCTACACGCCCATCAAAGCGCGTCTTCCGAAGTCGGGTGACAGCGTCGAGCTGAGCTTCGATAAGCGCGTGCTCGATCAGGAAGAGGCCAAGGAGCGCCACTCCATCCGAGGACGTCGCACGGTGCGCACGGTGTTCGCGGGCATCAAGCTCGATCAGAAGATGGCCGACGCGCTCACCAAGAACAATGAGGCCTCCGCCAAGGTCGATTTCGCCGCCATGGACAAAGCTGTGTTTCTCGGCGATGTGGTCGACTTCAACTCGGGCGAGGTCCTGTTCGAAGCCGGCGAGTCGCTGCCCGCCGATTGGGCCGACACGCTCCGCGAGCACGATATCAGCGAGATCGAAGTCATTTTCCCAGAGTGGGACCTGGTCTCCGACATTCTGCTCAACACCGTCCGCAAGGACACCTCGAAGTCGTTCGAGCAGTCGATCATCGAGATCTACCGCCGCATGCGGCCGGGCGATCCCCCCACGCTGGAGTCGGCCAAGGCCCTCTTCGAAGGCATGTTCTTCGACGCGCGCAAGTACGACTTCTCCCGCGTCGGCCGATTCAAGTTCAACATCAAGCTCGACCTCGACTCGCCGGTGACGCAGAAGACGATGTCGTCGGAGGACTTCTTCGTCGTCATCAACTATCTGCTCCGCCTGCGCAAGGACGTCGGGCGCGTCGATGACATCGACAACCTCGGCAACCGCCGCGTCCGCGCGGTGGGCGAGCTGCTCGAGAACCAGTTCCGCATCGGCCTGGTGCGCATGGAGCGCGCCATCAAGGAGAAGATGTCGGTGCATCAGGACATCGACTCCGCCATGCCGCACGACCTGATCAACTCCAAGCCGGTCATCGCCGCCATCAAGGAGTTCTTCGGATCGTCGCAGCTCTCGCAGTTCATGGATCAGACCAATCCGCTCAGCGAAGTCACGCACAAGCGCCGCCTGTCGGCCCTCGGGCCAGGCGGACTGTCGCGCGAGCGCGCCGGATTCGAAGTCCGCGACGTGCATCCGACCCACTACGGCCGCATCTGCCCGATCGAGACGCCGGAAGGTCCGAACATCGGACTCATTTCATCGCTGGCGTGCTATGCCCGCATCAACGAGTACGGCTTCATCGAGTCGCCGTACAAGAAGGTCGAAGACGGCCGCGTCCTCGACCACTACCGCATCGTGAAGGTCGGCGACACCAGCTTCACACTCGGTCAGATCGTCGAGAAGCGCGAGCTGCAGAAGGAAAACAACCGCATCGCCAAAGAAAACACCGGCAAAAACCGCAAGGCAATGTTGCAGCTCGGCGAAGCGGAGCCGTACGCCTTCTACCTCTCCGCCTGGGATGAAGAGCGCTACACCATCGCGCAGGCGAACGTGGTGATCGATGAAGAGGGCAACCTGGTGCACGATCGCGTCATCGCCCGCCAGACCGGCGAGTTCGTGACCATCGAGAAGGAGAAGGTCGACTTCATCGACGTCTCTCCCAAGCAGCTGGTCTCGGTGGCGGCCTCGCTCGTTCCGTTCCTGGAGAACGACGACGCCAACCGCGCGCTGATGGGCGCCAACATGCAGCGTCAGTCCGTTCCGCTGCTGCGCACCGATTCGCCCCTGGTCGGCACGGGCATGGAGAACATCGTGGCCCGCGACTCCGGCGCAGTCATCCTGTGCAAGCGCGGCGGGGTGGTCGATCTGGTCGACTCGAACCGCATCATCGTTCGCGTCGAAGCCGAAGATCAGGAGACCGGCGAGACCAAGGAATTCGGCGCCGACATCTACCAGCTCATCAAGTTCAAGCGCTCGAACCAGAACACCTGCATCACGCAGAAGCCGGTCGTTCGCGAAGGACAGCGCGTCCGCAAGGGCCAGGTCCTGGCCGACGGCCCGTGCACCGATGCCGGCGAGCTGGCGCTCGGACGCAACATCCTGGTGGCATTCATGCCGTGGCGCGGCAACAACTTCGAAGACGCCATCCTGGTGTCGGAGAAGCTGGTCAAAGAGGACTACTACACCTCGATCCACATCGAAGAGTTCGAGATCGAAGCGCGCGACACCAAGCTCGGTCCCGAAGAAATCACGCGCGACATTCCCAACGTCAGCGAAGCGGCTCTCCGCGATCTCGACGAGTCGGGCATCGTGCGCATCGGCGCCACCGTGAAGCAGGGCGACATCCTGGTGGGCAAAGTCACGCCCAAAGGCGAGACCCAGCTCACGCCGGAAGAGAAGCTGCTCCGCGCGATCTTCGGTGAAAAAGCCGGCGACGTCCGCGACGCTTCGCTCAAGACGCCTCCGGGCATCGAAGGCACGGTCGTCGACGTGAAGATCTTCTCGCGCAAAGGCGTGGAGAAGGACCTGCGCGCCAAGTCGATCGAAGAGTCGGCCGTTGAGCAGATGAACCGCAACATCCAGGATGAGATCCGCATCATCACCGATGCGCGCAACAAGCGCATCTCGGAAGTTCTGGGCGAACAGAAGCTGCAGCGCGATGTAGTCGACTTCAAGACCGGCGACACGCTGGTCAAGAAGGGCGAGAGCGCAGCGCGCGACGTGATCAATCGCCTCAGCCGCCGCGAGCTTCTGGCGCTGCCGGTCGAGGAAGAAGTCCGCGAGACGGTTCGGATGTTCGTGGAGCGCGCCGAGAACCGCGTGCGCGTCCTGGAGCAGAAGGCCGATGAGCGGCGCGAAGACCTGCAGAAGGGCGACGAGCTGCCTCCCGGCGTCATCAAGATGATCAAGGTCTACGTCGCCATGAAGCGCAAGCTCTCCGTCGGCGACAAGATGGCCGGACGCCATGGCAACAAGGGCGTGATCAGCCGCATCCTTCCGGAAGAGGACATGCCCTACCTCCCCGACGGTACGCCGGTCGAGATCGTGCTCAACCCCCTCGGCGTCCCCTCGCGCATGAACGTCGGTCAGATCCTCGAAACGCACCTCGGATGGGCCGCGCGCCAGCTCGGGCTCTACTTCTCGACGCCGGTGTTCGACGGCGCCATCGAGTCGGAGATCAAGGCGCAGCTCAAGGCCGCCGGGTTGCCGGACGACGGCAAGGACAAGCTCTACGACGGCATGACCGGCGAGCCATTTGAGCAGAGAGTGTGCGTCGGCTACATCTATATGTTGAAGCTGTCGCACCTGGTCGACGACAAGATCCACGCCCGGTCGATCGGACCGTACTCACTCATCACCCAGCAGCCTCTGGGCGGCAAGGCGCAGTTCGGCGGCCAGCGCTTCGGAGAAATGGAAGTGTGGGCTCTCGAAGCGTACGGCGCCGCGTACACGCTGCAGGAGCTGCTGACCTCGAAGTCGGATGACGTCGAGGGCCGCTCCAAGATTTACGAATCGATTGTCAAAGGCGAGGTGCCCGATGATCCCGGCCTGCCGGAATCGTTCAACGTCCTCGTCCGCGAGCTGCAGTCGCTCTGTTTGGATGTGGAGCTTTTGAAGGAATGATCACGACCCTCACCCGGCGCTTCGCGCCACCCTCTCCCGCTGACGCGGGCGAGGGATCTCGATCGCGAGAGCCCTTCGCCCCCGCTTGCGGGGGAGAAGGTGGCCGAAGGCCGGATGAGGGGGGACAACCGACAACTGACAACCGACAACTCTCTTTTTGGGAGGCAAACATTGGAATCATTTAACGCACTGTTCCAACCCACAAGAACGCAGGCGATCAACGATTTCAACGCCATCAAGATCAGCCTGGCGTCGCCGGAGAAGATCCGGTCGTGGTCGTACGGCGAAGTCACCAAGCCGGAGACGATCAACTACCGCACCTTCAAGCCCGAGCGCGACGGTCTGTTCTGCGCGAAGATCTTCGGCCCGATCACCGATTGGGAATGCCTGTGCGGCAAGTACAAGCGGATGAAGCACCGCGGCGTCATTTGCGACAAGTGCGGTGTCGAAGTCACGAAGTCCAAAGTCCGCCGCGAGCGCATGGGTCACATCGAGCTGGCCTCGCCGGTGTCGCACGTCTGGTTCTTCAAGGGCCTGCCCAGCCGCATCGGACATCTGCTCGATATTTCTCTGAGAGATCTCGAGCGCATCCTCTACTTCGAGTCGTACGTCGTGATCGACTCCGGCGATCTCTCCGGAACGATCAACGAAAAAGAATTGCTGCCTGAAGAGCGCTACCGCGAGCTGCGCACGCAGTACGGCGACGTCTTCGTCGCCAAGATGGGCGCCGAGGCCATCAAGGAGCTGCTGAAGCAGGTGACGGTTGAGGAGCTCAGCGATGAGCTGCGCCTCATCATGCGCACCGAGACTTCGCAGATCAAGAAACTGAAAGCTGCCAAGCGGCTCAAAGTCGTCGACGCGTTCCGCAAGTCGGGTCATCGTCCCGAGTGGATGATCCTCGACGTCATTCCGGTCATTCCGCCCGAGCTGCGCCCGCTGGTTCCGCTCGATGGCGGCCGCTTCGCGACCTCGGACCTCAACGATCTCTATCGCCGCGTCATCAACCGCAACAACCGACTCAAGAAGCTGCTCGAGCTCCGCGCGCCCGACGTCATCGTGCGCAACGAGAAGCGCATGCTGCAGGAAGCGGTCGACGCGCTCTTCGACAACGGCCGCCGCGGCCGCGTGCTGAAGGGCTCCAACAACCGACCGCTGAAGTCGCTCTCCGACACCCTCAAGGGCAAGCAGGGCCGCTTCCGCCAGAACCTCCTCGGCAAGCGCGTCGACTACTCCGGCCG
>WNEZ01000250.1_pt1 | contig 69192 bp, 68 predicted proteins | sample 5400521 | NCBI WGS metagenome assembly WNEZ01 (sample SAMN13153339, study PRJNA577476) | soil metagenome | isolation source: 120 cm saprolite under Douglas fir tree site 2 hole 1 replicate 1 | place: USA:California | collected 2015-04-18
TCCCCGAAGCCGTCCCGCTGATTCCTGATCCCACCCCTCCGGCGGCGGCGCTGCTCACGCCGGCACTGCCACCGACCGACACCGCCCTGCCGGGATCAGCGATGGATGGAAAGATCGGCGGCGAGGTCGGCGGAAAATTACACGGGGTCGGAGCGCAATTCTTTCCGCACGACGGCCGGGTCCACATCGAACGCAACCAGTCGCTTCCGCTGCAGGTCATCTCGCAGGAGTATCCGGTCTATCCCGACAAGGCGAGAAAGGCACAGCTCGAAGATCAGGTGATCGTGCGCTACATCATCGGCAAGAAGGGCCTGGTGATCGATGTACAGATCATCGATCACGCCAAGAATGCCATGTTCGACGAGGCGACCGTCGAAGCGATCAAGCAGTGGCGGTTTCGTCCGATGATCCAGGACGGCAAGGCGGTAGAAGTCGTGCACGAGCTGGCAGTGAACTTCGAATTGATTCGTCACTGATGTTCGAGACTGTTGCGCCGGGGGCTCGAAGCAAGCGCCTCGCGTACGAGACGCTGCCGGTCTCGCTCGTCCTTCACATCGCCGGCGTTGGCGTAGCGGCGCTGCTCGTGATTTGGGAGGTCGTCTTTCCGACGCATTCACCGCGCGTCACGCAGGCGTATGTGCTGGTGACGTCTCTCGACCCACCGCTCCCGGCCTCCATGAGGCCGCCCGAAGCTCCTCCCAAGCCGATCCAGCTCTCGAATCGACCGCAGTACAACCCCAATCTTCTCGTTGCTCCACCCGCGATTCCCGACACGATCCCGCCCATGTCGCTGAATCGATCGCCGTCGATCCTCACTCCAGCCGCGAAGACCACCGTCTCGGTTAAGGAACCTGGAGGAGTGGAAGGGGGAGTCGTTGGCGGCGCGTCGCAGGGTGTCGCCGGCGGAATGCCGGTCGAGGAAGACGGGCGGGTCCATTTTGGAAGGGACAAGCCGATTCCGCTGTTCACTGACGGCTGGATCAAGGAGCTCGACGTCCTGGAGCACTCGAAGCGGCCGGCGTTCGACGATGCGACGGTCAAGGCGCTTCGCGAGTGGCGATTCAAGCCTCTCGTTCTGGAAGGGCGGGCGATCGAGGTCGTTCACGAGCTCACGGTGTTCTATCAGCTCGTCTATCGCTAGGGCCCCATGCCTATCTACGACGAGCGCTTTCCCTACACCTCCGAACTGGAACTGCCGGTGATCGGACTGGAAGCGGAGTTCAAGATCTTCATCGACGACGTCGGAGAGGTTCCGGAGAAAGTGTGGCGCACTCCGTCGGGCTTCATCGAGCAGCCGCTGCTGAAGCGCACCAACAAGTCGATGCAGTTGCCAACCGGCGGAGCGCTCTACTTCGACGGCGGCGTGGTGGAAGTTGTGACGCCCGTGATCGAGATCGCGCCGCAGTGCACCGCGCGCGTGGTGCGCAGTCTTTGGGAGCAGATCGGCTTTGTGCGCCAGCAGCTCGACCTGTGGGAGACGCGAACCGGAAAACGCGTCCGGCTGCAGGCGTTCAGTTGTCACCACAACATCTCGTTCGAGCTGTCGCGCCAGGAGCGAAGCAGCGGGCGGACGATTCAGAAGCTCGCGCTGCTTCTGGCGCATCTATTGCCGGTGCCGCTCATCGTCTCGAGCGCCAATCGCAAATCGACGGGCATCGGAGTGCGTCCGAGGCGCGATCGGATCGAGGTCACGCTCGACTTCACTCCCGATCCCGGCCTGATGTCTGCGGCGGCTGCCTTGTGCGTCGGGATCGTTCGCGACGTCATCGGGTGGCCGAGTTATCGGCTCGAGGAGTTGAGCAGCGTTGCGCTGATCGCGGGAGCGTCGCCAGGAAAACACGTCGTCCGCAAAGGTTGGTTGATGAAAGATTTTCATTTCCCGCGGAATCCATTTACGACCGGCCTCGATGAGGCGGTCTGGAAGACGACCAACGGCGAAACGATGTCATTGCGCCGGATCGCTCACGCCATCGCGATGCGCTTTCGCGATTCGATCCGCCGTTACGCCGATCCATTCAGCTACCGGCTGCTCTTCTCCGTTTTGCGCGGCGAAACGCCGGCACTGCTCGACCTCCCCGACCGGCCGGCGGCTTACGACGACATCGGCCGCAGCATCCGGTGGGGCGCGACGCTGCCGGAGATGGACAACTTCGCCTCCTTGATGACCGGTGACGCCACCTTGACGCAATCTGTCCCGCGCAGGCGACAGGTTGACCTCGAGGAGAGGCTCGCGCCTCCGTGGGCGGGCGACCCTCTGAGGCGGTCGGCGTATGAGAAGGTGTTCCTCAAGTTAGGCAGGCGTCAGCGGCTGAAGATCGGCGACGAGATCCTCACCCCTGTGAAGGTGAAGGGCTGGTATCACTCGATTTTCAGAACGCCCAGCGGCGAGGAGCGGATGCTGTCGATCGACCAATTGCTCAAATACATGGGCAGCTGGTTGGCATGACTCGCGCAAAGGCACGCCACAGCCGCTAGCGACACGAGGCGCGCCGATAATCCCTGGTGGGTCGGCGCGCTTCTTTTTTTGGTGCCGCGCCTACAGTTTGCAGCTATTTCTACGAGATGTGGACCACAAGGAGTAGAAAAAGCAGCAAACTGTAGGCGCGGCACCATACATTAATGAGCGATCGCCTTGCGGGGTTGTATCCCCTCCACCTCCAAACCTTGGCGCAGCGGCACGATCGCGCCCTCGCCGAGAGCGGCTACGACCATGCGATCATCTTCGCCGGCGCGATCCGGATGGCGTTTCTCGACGACATGCCGTATCCGTTCAAGCCCAATCCGCATTTCAAAGCGTGGGTGCCCGTCCTCGACAATCCCAACTGCTACGTCATCTACACGCCGGGGCGGAAGCCGCGCCTCATTTACTTTCAACCAGTCGACTACTGGTACAAGCCGGCCGAGACACCAACGGGCTACTGGGTCGATCACTTCGACATCAAGATCATTGCCGACCCCGCGGAGGCCAAGCAGCATTTCCCGGCCAGCGGACGGGTCGCGTACATCGGGGAAGATCAACCCGCTCCGGAGGCGCTGCTCAATCGCCTCCACTTCGATCGCGCCTGGAAGACCGATTACGAAATCGAGTGCATGCGCCGCGCGAACCGGATCGGAGCGCGCGCCCATCGCGCGGCCGAGCGGGCGTACCGCTCCGGAGGATCGGAATACGAGATTCACCTGGAATACCTGCAGGCCGCAAATTCGACTGAAGAGGAGTTGCCGTACGCCAACATCATCGGTCTGAACGAGAACGCCGCCGTTCTGCATTACATCCAACACGATCGGCGCCGGCTGGAGGAGCGGAAAAGATTCTCGTTTCTGATCGACGCCGGCGCGAGCGTGAACGGTTATGCCGCCGACATTACGCGGACCCATTCGCAGCGCGACGACGAATTCGCGCAGATGATCCAGGCGTTCGACGCCGGTCAACAGCAGCTTTGCGCCGCGGTCAAGCCGAACATCAACTATCCCGATCTCCACATGAGCGCGCACCAGATGGTGGCGAGAATGCTCGAGCAGTTCCGCTTTACGCGCGACATCGACGCGAACGGCATCGTCGAAAAAGGAATGAGCAGCACGTTTTTCCCGCACGGTGTCGGCCACTACATCGGCCTGCAGGTGCACGATGTCGCCGGCTTCATGGCCGACCGCACCGGCACCAGCATTCCCAAGCCCAAAGGCCATCCCTACCTGCGTCTCACGCGCACCGTCGAGCCGAACCACGTCTTCACCGTCGAGCCTGGGATGTACTTCATCGAGCCGCTCCTGGCAGATCTGAAAAAGAGCGCAAACGCGAAGTACGTCAACTGGTCGAAGGTCGACGACTTCCGCAAATTCGGCGGCATCCGGATCGAGGATGACGTTGTCGTGACCACCAGCGGTCACGAGAACCTTACCCGCGCCGCTTTCGCTGAAACGTAGCGCGCCATGCCGCGTGCGACGCGATCCGGCCGAGTGCCCTATCCAGCAGCGCGCGATTCTTCGGATCGTTCAGCCAGGTCGACCGGCCGGATGGATGCGGAAGCACCACCACATCGAACTTCACGCCCGCCCGTTCCGCCTGCTGCAGCGGACCGACGACGCTCCGCAGCTCCGATTTTCCGATGAGCTCCTGAGCCGCAAGAGTCCCGACCGCGATCACGAGCTTCGGTCGAAGCAGTTGCAGCTCGCGATCGAGATGCTTTCTGCAATTTGCAATCTCGGCCGGACTCGGAACGCGATCGCCTCCGCCCTTTGGATTTCTTCCGGGGAAGCAGCGGATGACGGCGCACATGTGGATGCGAGCTCGAAATTGCGGCTCGTCGACGCCGAACTGCTCGAACCAGCCGAACAGGCGCCGCCCCGCGGTGTACGCGAACGGACGCCGATCTTCGACTTCGTGCGGACCGGGCGCCTGGCCGACCAGCATCACTCTTGCGCCTCCGACAGCGCCAGTGACGGGCGCGCCGAAAACGTTGGGGCATGCGCGGCACGCGTAAAGCGTCGCGAGGTGTTCGGAAAAGGCGTCGGTCATTGTCGCCAGTGATAAACCGCGGCGCTGATCCGATCCAAAAACGTCGGCGGATGAAGATCGGGACGCGCAGATGCGTCGCCGGTGGCCACCCAGCCCGCCCAATCGCGTGCGTTGCGATAAGGATGCTGTCCGGCAGCCGCGAGCTGTGCCGCCCGCAGCGCTCCCGATACGGATTCGCCTCGACTCATGGCGGTGTACATGTCTTCCACGATGGCGGCAGCGGCAGTGTCGTGCACTTTCCAAAGCGTACCGACAACCGCCTTCGCGCCGGCATACGTGAACGCGCGGGCGAGGCTGTGCATGCCCTCGGCGCTCGAAACGGTTCCGAATGCCGTCTGACACGCACTCAGGACAACTAATTGTCCTGATAAATCCAGCTGATAGATCTCGCGCATTTGCAGCCAGCCGTCATCGCTCGACGAGCCGCGGTTGAAGACGATTCCCGATCGCGATGGGAATTGCGGATCGAGAAGCGCGTGCGTGGCCAGATGAATCACTTTGTAATCTCGCAACCGCAGATGCTTGAATGCCTCCTCGGTGGCTGACGCTCCGAGGAGCTCGTCGGTGCGTCCGCCCACGAGGTGCGCGACCTGGTCCACCTCCCGCCCGCTCCACGGAAGCGGCGCGAGCGCGGCCGAGCGATAGATTGGCAGTGTGGCAGCGATCGCCCCGCCGGTCAGCGGCGCGACGCCGAGGAGGTCGTACTGCGGAGAGCTCGCTCGGCGCTGACGCAGCTCCGCCAGCACCGTCAGCGACGGCGCATAGGCGATCTCATACTTCGCGAGCAGCGGTTGCGATGAGTGTTGCAGATCGGGCAGAGCATCGAACGGAAGAGCGGCCAGTTCGCCCGCCGCGCCGATGATCAGCCGCCGCACAGCCGGGACATGCGGCAGCACATCGCCGAGAAGATCGTGCGAGAGAGCAGTTCCGGGGCGGATCGCGTCCTCCGAGCTCGCACTGTTCAGCAGGTCGTTGAAAAACTCGATGCGCGACTCCAGCGAGCCAACCGCGTGCTGCGAGACATGCAGGCCATCGGCGGTGACGAGAAAGGCGATGACGCGATTGGGCCGCTCTGCGAATTCGATCCAGGCCTCGTTTTTCTTCAGCGCGTGTCGCAGTGAGACGAGGTCGGCGTTGAATGGCGGACGCGGCTTCGTCGATGTCTGCAGCAGATCGAGCTTTCGCTCGGCGTCGTCGAGCTGACCGAGGAGCTGTGTGCGGCGTTCCGCGGTGAGGATCGGCGAAGTCAGATCGACCTGCAGCGCTGAAACACGATCGTGCAGCGCGCCAGCTTGCGCGCTGCGCTCGAAGCTCTGGGACATTACGGCATCGAGAGGATTGCGGCTGCGCTCGCGCTCGAGAACGAGGAAGGCGCGCTCGGTAAGGTTGACGTCGAGGAACGTGTCGACCCATCCCTCGTAAATGCGATGCGTTGCCGAGACGAATGCGGCGCGCTGTTCGATTGATGGAATTCGCGCGCGCGTGGCATCGATCGCGTCCGCCGCTTCACTGTAGAGATGTAAAGCCAGCTTGACATCGCGGCGCGCACGCGCAATCTCCGCCAATCCGAGGAGCGCGCTGGCGCGGAAGCTGTCGAGGTTGTTCCTGCTGGCGGTGTCGAGGGCCGCCGAATATTCGGATTGTGCTCCTGCGACGTCGCCGCTCTCGAATTTCTGGCGACCCGATTCGAGTTTTTGCATCGACTTCCCCAGCGGCTGATCCATGGTGGCGAGAACGGCATCGGCGCGGTCGAGTGACAGGCGCGCCCCAACCCGGTCGCCGGAAAGAAACTGGACTCGACTCAGCATCGCCAGCGTTTGCGGCACGTGCCCATACATCTCGGCCTTCCCGAAAATCGCCAATGCTTCGTTGTAATGATTGAGGGCTGCTTCGAAGTCACCGCGCGCTTCCGCGGCTGAGCCGAGCGCGGTCAGCGTGATCGCTTCCGGATCCAGCGACTCGACGCGATGCGCTTGCGCAAGGGCGCGCTGGTAGTAGCGCACGGCGGTGCTGAGATCTCCCTGCGCGCGGTACATCTCGCCCGTTTCGTGAAGGACGTGCCACACGCCGGTGATCAGGCCGTCGCGTTCTGCGGCCGATCGCGCGCGCTCGAAATAGATCGACGCCTGCGCGTAATCGCCCTGCTCGGAGAGCGCCTTGCCCAGGTTGTAGGGCACGGAGAAAAAATGCTGCGACGGAAACTTCTTGCCGGCGCGCACTCCGGCATCGAGCTCCGCCAGCGCCATTCGGGCATAGTGGGCTCCGTCCGAGCTGCGACCACGGCGGTCGGCCATGGCCGCCAGGCCGTTGAGCCCGCGCACGCGTGTGGCGGCGTCGTCGTATCGCGTGCCGAGGTCGACAACCGCTCGGTAGAAGGCCTGGGCCTCGACATACTCGCCGCGATCAATGTGCAGCGCGCCCATGCCGGCAACCGCATCGATTTCCGCATTGTGGTCGCCGCACGCGCGCGATTTGACGAGAGCGCGTCGGAACATCTCGAACGCGCGTTCGTGCCGATGCGTGGTCCAGTACGCATGTCCGAGCTGATTCGATGCCCGCGCTTCGCGCTGATCGTCTCCCGATGCGGCGGACAGCGCACGCGCCTGCAACAGTAACGGGATGGCCAGATCCGCCCGCCGCTGCTGCTGCGACTGCAGTGCGGATGCTTTCTGCAGAAGCGAATCGATTCGCTCCGCTGGCGACATGATTGCCATCAGCACGACCAGAAGCGGAGTCATGGCGTTTGAATCTTGAGAAGTTCCGAGCTCGCGATCACGATGTGATCATCGTCGAGTGCCTGCACCTTCCAGTAACGCGTTTGGCCCGGAGGCGCGGAACCGATCGTGGCGGAGACTGTCGTTTTGCTCGTCTCGGTCCATGTCACCGGCTCGCCGATGGAGTCGAAGATCTGCACGCGATACGAGCGCGCGCCGCGAACCGGTTTCCACGACGCCGTGAAGACGCCGTCGACAAGGCGGCCGGACGCCATGATCTCGCGGCCGCTGATGCCGCGCAATGGAGGCGGCGTCAGCGACGCTTCGCGGGGCCGCGCCTGCCAGAGACTGATCGCGACAGCCGCCACGATGGCCGCAGCCGCGAGCGGCAGCAAGGGGCTCTGTTTTTCGCGCCGGCCCATGACCGAGCGCAATTCCACCGCCCGCTCGACCTCCTGGGCGCATCGATCGCACTCGAAGAGATGCTGCTCGAACTCTTCGGCCGCCGATTCGGATAGTCGTCCCGCGACGTACGCGCGCAGAACATCGTCCTCATCCGAATAGCGGCAATTCTGATCCACGCTGATGATTGAGTTCCCGATCATGGCGAAACGTTTCCGATGAGCTCCGACAAACGTTTGAGCGCGCGATGTTTTCGAACGCGCAGGGTTCCGGGATCCACGCCCAGGCGCCGCGCGATATCGGAGCTCTCGAGACCGTCGATGTAAAGCATGCGCAACAAATCGCGATCGTCTGGGGGCATGTGCTCGATCGCCGAGCGGACTCCCTCGCGCCGCGCTTCGTCGACCAGGGCGATCAGCGGATCCGATTCCTCGCCGCTCGAGCTCTGCATTCCGGCGCGGAAGCGGAGCAGTGCTCCCTCCTCACGCCGCGCCGAACGCCCGTAGTGAAGGCAGATGTTGCGGGCTGTCTGAAAAATGAAGGCAGGAAGGGCCTCCAGATTCTCGACGCGTTGCTGACGAAGCGCTTGGAGTGCCCGTCGCAAGGTCTCCTGCGCCACATCTTCAGCAGCCGATCGATCGCGTAAGCGGCGCGCAGCAAAGATGCACAGACGCTTCCAGAAGCGGTTGCTGAGGTCGACCGCAATCTCGTCCGCCGAACTGCCGTTCGCCGCACGTGTCATCGCGTCGGAGGCCATGATGTCTCGGGTGCGCGCCATTGTAACGCCGCAACCGGCGCGGGAACTCACTCTCTGTGATAGTTTGCAAGCACCCGGAGGTCCTCTCGATGCGCAAGACGATGGCAGTCCTGCTGTTGATCGCGTCACCGGTAATCGCTGCCACTCCGGCCGGGCTGAAGAAGCGCGTGGCCGTCATGGACATGTCGATGGCCGCCACGGCGATGGCTCAGCCAACGGGAGGCGGCGGCACGACGTTCACGTCGACGATTCAGATTCCGCCGCCCGCCGACTTCGCGATGGCGCTGACGGAGATTCTGACGACCGAGCTTGCCAAGACAGGTCGCGTCATCGTTCTGGAGCGAAAGGCGATGAGCGACATCGCTGCCGAGCATGAACTGGCGGCCGGCGGCAAAGCGAATCCCGAGACGGCCGCCAGGAGCGGGGCGATCATCGGCGCGCAGTATCTGATCCGCTCTGCAATCAGCGAATATTCGTACAGCCAGACCGGAACGAGCGGCTCGCTGAAGGTGATCAAGGGCATCAACCTCGGCGCCACGGTTTTGCGGGCGCAGGTCGGCATCGACACCCGCGTGTACGACGCGCTCACCAGCGAGGTGATCGCATCGGCGACCTCGCACGGAACCGCGACATCGAGTGGCGCCGACGTCAAGCTCTCCAACGCCAGGATGGACGCCAGCGCGGCCGGCTTTGTCACGACGCCGCTGGGCAGAGCGTCGCGCGAAGCGCTCGACGGCACGGTGCGCTTCATCATCGCAAAACTGGGCGAGGCGAAGTGGGAAGCACGCGTCATTCGGGCCGAGGGCGCGCAGATTTATGTCAACGCCGGCGAGGAAGCGGGCGTCGAGAATGGACAGACGTTCGGCGTGTATCGCGCCGCGGAAGCACTCATCGATCCGGCCTCTGGAGTCAACCTCGGAACTCCCGACAAGCAGGTGGCGGTCGTTCGGATTACAAACGTGACGCCGAAATATTCGATCGCCGAGCTCGTCAGCGGAGAGTCACCGAAGCGCAACGATATCCTTCGGCCGCAGCAGAGGGGAGCGAATCCCTAGCAACTCAGTTAACATGATCGCTGTTGATACGGCGATTCCTCCTCCTCTTTCTTTTTCCGATCACCGCCAACGCCTGGACCCTCACCGCGGATTACCAGATCGCGGACCGCGCCGGCCGTCTCGCACCGCACGATCTGAATCTGGTGATCAAACGCTATCGCACGCAGTATCGCGCCGGAATCGACTACGGAGTTCGTGAGGAGGCCGCCGACAAGCATCGCGCCCATCTCAAGGAACGGATCGAGAAAGAAACACGCGGCTGCATCGGCATGATCCACTCGAATCAACCGATGGCGCAGGTCGTGGCGCGTCTGGGCCTTCTCTCCCATCTGGTCGGCGACGCCAACAATCCGTTTCACGTCGATACCGAAGACGCGCTCGAATCGTCGCACAGCGATTTCGAGTTTTACTTCGAGCGGCGGATGGAGCGCTTTCCGACCGTCTTCTACGGACTCGACGCGCGATTTGCGCTGCCCCAGTATCTCGATCGCACCTTCAAGAGGACCGCCAGTTACGCTCCGCTGATGAGCGAAGAATATTTCCGCGATGACGCCCGGCACACTTCTGCCGAGTTCGACGACCGTTCGACGGCCTTCGGCGTCGCGTCGATCTGCTACTCGCACGCCGTCACGGACCTCGTGAATCTGTACTACTACATCTGGAGGGAAGCCGGCGGCGACGTCCGTTCGGCCGCATCGATGCGCGGCGCGCGCGTCATTCAGCATGCGAATTGAGCGCGCCATCCTCTCCGTCTCGGACAAGAGCGGGATCATCGAGCTGGCGAAAGCGCTGCGAGCTCAAGGCGCCGAGATTCTGTCGACCGGCGGAACGGCCAAACATCTGGTCGACGCGGGGGTCGAAGTCACTGCCATCGCTTCCTGGTCCGGCGCACCCGAAATCCTCGGCGGCCGCGTGAAGACGCTGACGCCGAAAGTGTTCAGCGCGATCCTTCATCGTCGCGACAAGGCCGATCATCTCGCCGATATGGCACGTCTCGGCATCCCGCCCATCGATCTGGTGGTGGTCAATCTCTATCCCTTCGAGTCGACGGTTGCAAAAGAAGGCGTGGCGATCACGGAAGCTGTCGAGCAGATCGACATCGGCGGTCCGTCGATGCTTCGCGCCGCCGCGAAAAACTATCGCTACGTCCTTCCGTTACCCGATCCGTCGTTGTACGAAGAGTTCGTTCGCCGGCTGGAGAAGGGTGAGATCACCGAGGCCTTTCGATTGCGCTGTGCGGTGGCGGTATTCGAAAAAACTGCCCAGTACGATCGAGCGATCGCGACCTTTTTCCAGCCATCGGCGGGCCTGACGCTGCATCTCGCGAAATTTCAGGATCTGCGCTACGGCGAGAATCCGCAGCAGACGGCCGCCTTTTACGCCGACGGAAAGCCGTTCGACCAGATCCAGGGAAAAGAGCTTTCCTACAACAACCTGCTCGATCTTGATTCTGCGATCCGGCTGGCGCACGCTTTTCGCGATCCGGCAGCCGCGGTGATCAAGCACACGAATCCGTGCGGAGTCGCGCGGCGTCAGAGCATCTCGGAAGCGCTGCGGGGCGCCATCGAGGCCGATGCCGTGTCGGCGTTCGGCGGGATCGTGGGCGTCAATCGCGAATTCAACGACGAATGCGCGCGCGCAATCGAATCGCTTTTTCTGGAAGTGGTCGTCGCTCCTTCGTTCAGCGCCAGTGCGCTCGACGCGCTCAAGAAGAAAAAGAACTTGCGCGTGGTGGCGGCCGCTCTCCCTTCCAATCCGATGGAGTACCGCAGCGCTGCCGGCGGTATCCTGGGGCAGAGCGTCGATCACATCGCGCCGCCGGGCGGATGGAAAGTCGTCACGACGCGACAGCCGACGTCAGTCGAAATGGCCGGGCTGGAGTTTGCGTGGATCGTGTGCGCCCATGTGAAGTCAAACGCCATCGTGCTCACCAGCGCGGCCCACTCGATCGGAATCGGAGCGGGTCAGATGAGCCGCGTCGATGCCGCCAGGGTTGCCATCTTGAAAGCGACCGCCGCGACCGCTGAATCTGTCGCGGCCTCCGATGCTTTCTTTCCGTTCCGCGACGGATTGGACATCCTGGCCGATGCCGGCGTGCGGGCGGTGATCCAGCCCGGCGGCTCCGTCCGCGATGCAGACGTCATCGCGGCCGCGAACGAGCGCGGCCTCTCCATGGTCTTCACCGGCGAGCGCCACTTCCGGCATTGACCATGGGGTCAGATCTTTGATTCTCGCTCGGTTCTACAGGCAGAAGATCGACGTATGCGCATCGACGCGGCGTTGGGGCGTGTTTTTTCGCGTTCCGGCGAAAAACGATCGTTGCCGGACGACGCAAAGCTGTCGCCCGCTAAGAAGTGATTGAATGGCCTTCTTTGACTCTTCAGTCTCTACTCTTTGAAGAGTGAAGCGAGAATCAAAGACCTGACCCCACGGATCAGGTGCGGAGCACGCCGGCACGCTCATAGACCTTCGAGTCGATGAAGAGAGTGACCAGCGAGGAGTCGAGGAGGCCGTCCGTGACTTCCATCTTGAGGATGTCGAGCGCGCGATCGGTGGAGATGGCGCGTTTGTAGGGCCGGTCGCTGGCGGTGAGCGCGTCGTAGATGTCCGAGACCGTCATCATCCGCGACTGAATGGGAATCTCGGCGGCGGTCAGCTTGCGGGGATATCCGCGTCCGTTCAGTTTTTCGTGATGGGCGTAGGCGATGTTGGGCACGCTCACCAGATCCTTCGTCCACGGAATCTTCTGCAGGAAGTGGAACGTGTGCGTGACGTGACTCTCGATTTCGCTGCGTTCGGCCGGATCGAGGTTTCCCTTCCGAATCGACAAAATCCGCGCCTCCTCCGGCTGTACCAGCGGCTTGCGCTCGGTGCGCATGTCGAAGTACTCACGATTCACCAGCTGTTGCAGGTATTGAAAATCACCCTCCGGCAACACGGTGGGCTCATTCGATTGAGCCACGATCGCGAAATCCTTGTGCAGCTTCTCGATCTGTTCTGCGGTTTCGGCGTCCATGCGTCGCGCGAAATCGTCGAATCCTTCGCGCCCGTGCTTCAGCAGATACTCGACCTTGCGGCGGTAGGCATCGCTTTCCACCGACTTCATCGCGAAGTCGAACCGCCCGCGGATGGTCTCGAGCTGCATCGGATACAACTTCTTTTCCTTGATCAACACCTGCTCCCGGACGCCGACCTTCCCGAAGTCGTGCAGCAGCGAGGCATAGCGGATTTCGCGGACCTGATCGGAGGAGAAGTGGATGTCGCGAAATTGGCCCGCTTCGATCCGGTCGACTGTTTTGGCGAGCTCGACGGTCAGATCTGCAACGCGGAATGAATGTCCTGAGGTGGTCGGATCGCGTTGCTCGATGGCGGTGACAGCCGCCGTCACGAAGCCTTCGAACAGACGCTCGATCGATTCGTAGAGAAGGTTGTTCTCGACCGCCACCGCGGCCTGGCCGGCCAGCGCTCGCATCAATTCCACGGTCTCCCTGTCGAAGGAGACGACTTCTCGCGGAACGGTGGTCGCGGTCAGCCGCTTTGCGGCCCCGGCGCGCTTGCGATTGATCAACTGCAGGACGCCGATCAGCTCTCCGACGTGATTCATCATCGGGAAAACCAGCATCGACCGCGTCAGATACTGATTCTCCTCATCGAAGGAACGGTTGATGGTGTACTCGGCGCCGGGCGGGAGGTCGTAGGCATCGTCGATGACCAGGGTCTCGCCGGTCAGCGCGACGTAGCCGGCCAGACTTCGGCGCGTGATGGGCAGGACCTTTTCCTCGAACGATATGACGTCGATCGAATCGTTCTGGGCCAGCTTCCAGCGCAGGACTTTCTGCCCGTCGACTTCGTCGAGCAGGTAGAGCGATCCGGCATCGGAGCGCGAGAGCTCGCGGGCCTTGCTCAGAATCGTGGTGAGCAGCACGGAGTGATCGCGTTCCGCCGACAGAGCAATCCCGACCTCGCTCAGCTCCCGCAGCTCCTGGGTGCGATCCGAAAGCTGTCGCTCCAGCTGATCGGCGCGCATTTTCTGGTACAGGAACTGGTAAGCGCGCTTGATCGCGTTCGCGAGCGCGGCCGGCGAGGGGTTCTCGGGGAGATCGAAGTAAACCGTCTCGTCGGTCAGCCACCGCGGCTCTTCCCGAAGGCCGACGCCGACGATCGCGGTGCGGCGATCGGTGATGTCAGCCGCGCCGCCGTTGCCGCTGATGGCCGGATCGACCAGTACGACCCGCAGCGCGTGGGCATCGCTGGGGACGCGATCGAGGGACTCCATAACCAACGGAGAGATCGACTCTCTCTCCAGGGCTTCCGCGTAGCGCGCGATTGGGAAGCTCTTCGAGTGAATGAGCGTCAACGTGTGCATGTTGGGGACCTGCGCTGCAACTGTCCGCGGAGCCGGGATCTTCCATGCCACGGCAGAATCCGCTTACAATTCGCGTCTCGTTTTGCCCTAATTATTGCACTGAATGCAGCGAGAATGTTGCTGATTACGCAAACGTTGTCGGCTCCGCAGGAGGACGGTTTTGGCAGCCTACACTACCCAAACGATTACGCCGAAATATCATGAGGCGCTCCTCGACTGGCAGAAGCAAAACTTTCCCGAGCTCGACTACCTCCTTAAAAACTGGACCAGGTATTACCCCACCCAGACGCCCTATCAGCTCTTCGCGAAAATCGGGAAATTGGCCTCGGAAACCATCAACTTTGGCCGCATGGCCGGTCAACAGCGATTCGAGCGTGCCGGCGATATGGTCGGCAATATGTTCTACACCGCCCGTGACATCATCCGGGCACAGGCATCGACCGAGCTCGGATCGATTCAACAGCACCGCCTGACCCTGGAAGAGGCGCCCAGCGACCAGATGAAAGTCTCCGTCCTTCGGATCATGGCCGAAGAGCTCAGACACGGGTATCAGATGTTTTGGGTGTTCGACCACGACGACTCGTGGCGCAAACCGGGCCATCCCGACGTGGCGAAGGAAACCATGGACGAATTGCTCTCGATGCAACTCGGCAATCACGTGCTCGATGCCTTCAACATCCCGTTCTATAACTTCCTCGACAACGTCATCTTCGCAACCACGATCGATCTGGTCGGCAAATACCAGCTCGAGATGCAGAAAGTCTTCTCGTACGCGCCGATGGCGCGGTCGATGAGCCCGATGCTCTCCGAAGAGGGCTACCACATCGGATCGGGACGCGGGTTCCTCAAAGAGCTTGCCATCGGCGCCCTCACTGACAAAGGCCGCTACTCGATCGCCGATATTCAGAAAGCCCTCAACGCCTGGATCCCGCGAGGACTCGAGATGTTCGGCAACGAACGCGGCGGCGAGACCGCCATCACATTCGGTTTCAAAGATCGCAACAACGGCACGGCCCAGGCGGAGTACTACAGCGAGGTGCGCGAAGTCCTGGAGCTGGTCAACGTCGAGGTGACACGCGTCAAAGTGAAGGACCTGACCGCGCCAGATGCGCGGAGCCTCGTCCGAGAGGTCCAGGACACCGGCGAGGCGATCAAGGGCGTCTCACCCAGGGATCTGCTGTTTGTTCCCGATCCGAAGTTCTACCGAAAGCGCGGCATGGAGGAAGTCGTCTTCATGCCCTACGACGTCTACGGAAACCTCATCACGGATAACGGCAAGGCCGTCAACGGCGAGCGTTACCTCGCTTACCTCTCGACCGTACTTCCCGACTACTTCCTGAAAACCAGCGAATTCACCAAGTACCGTGAGGCACTTCTCGGCCGCGAAGCGCTGCAGCCTGGAAAAACCTACGGCTGGTAAGTCAGAAGGCAGAAAGCAGAAAGCAGAAAGCAGAAGGCGGAAGGCAGAAGGCAGAAGTAGCAGGCGGGCGGGACACGGCTCACCAATGGGAAGGAAACAAGGACCTACACGCCGGATTTTCCTGTTGGTACTTCGGCGCAGATTGCCGATCGGCAGACGCTGGAAGGCTTTCTCGAAAACTAGAAATGGCATCACCCGCTTGATCCGACGCAATTGGTCTACGCGGGCCACCGTGCAAGAGTGAAGGAAGTCGGCTTTTATCACGGCGCGGACGAGATCTATCTGTTAGAAGAGGTTCCTGGTTTTTGGCACGAGGAGAACCTTCGGCCGGCCTAGCCGCCTTCTGCCTTCTGCCTTCTGCTTTGTCGTGTCGATTTTCCCTCCATCCGTTCGACATATAGGCAGGAGGGAACATGAGAAACGACAGAGACGCCGACCTCGCCAGCGAGAACCTGGACGTCCTTGTGGCCGCCATCGTCGATCGCTTGCTCGAGCGCGGAATCGATCACAAGGTTGAGCATCCGCTGGACGAATTCGATTTCGCACGCTGGGATACATAGCGGTTAAGGCGTGACGCGCGTCACAGTTTGAGTTGTCATGCGTGCTACGCTTCGCGCCCATGTTTCGCAAGGCGTTGCTTGTTTCAGCACTCTTTTCCGTGAGTTGCGGCAAATTAGCCGAGCTTCCGACAGCGCCTGGCGGCAGCGGCGAACCGATCGACCCCACCGCCACATTCACTCGAGTTCAAAACGAGGTCTTCACCCCCACTTGCGCCGCCCTGGGCTGCCACGACCGGCTGGCCAAACAGGAAAGCCAGCAACTGACCGCCGACGTGGCATACGGGCAGATCGTCAATCATCCCAGCGTCGAGATGCCTGGTCTGATGCGTGTCGCGCCGGGCGACCCCGCAAACTCCTACCTCTATCGCAAGATCACCGGCGCCGGAATCACGGGCGACCGCATGCCGCAGGGCGGACCGTACCTCACGGACGACAAGATCAAGCTCATACGAGACTGGATTCGACGGGGAGCGCCCAATGATTAGTGGTCGGTTGTCGGTTGCCGGTTGTCTGTTGGTATTCGCGCTGTCCGTAAACGCCCAGGATCGATATACACCGGTTCCTCCCCTTCCACTGGGCGATGTTCTCCTGAATCTGCCGACGTCTCACATGCCATCGAAAGGAGTATGGGAGGTCAAATTCACGCATCGATTCAATCAGTCTCTGGATCAGGGGAGCTTCAGCGATCGGGTTCACTCGCTGTGGGGCCTCGACAGCAACGCTGACGTCGGGATCGGGCTTTCGTACGTCATCGTCCGCGATACCGAGCTGTCGTTTTATCGAAGCAACGCGCTCGACGACATCGAATTCGCTGCGCGGTACAACATCTTCCAACAGGCTCCTGCTCTCCCCTTCTCGGCTGCCGTTCGCATCGGTGGAGATTGGCGCACAGAGGGCGATTTGAACCAGAGGACTTCCGGCTTCGCGCAGGCGATCGTCTCGCGGCAATTCGGACGCCGCGCGGAGGTGACGATCGTTCCGACCTATGTGACCGACGCTGGACGAGCGGTCAGCGGCAACGCGTCAGCGGCCCTTTTCAAACACGCATTCAATGTGCCGGTCGGAATCGCGGTGATGCTGCGGCCCAGCCTCAGCGTGGTGGGCGAAATCACGCCGAAAAATCGCGACCTTCCCAAAGAGATGCATAGCTATCCGGCGTGGGCAATCGGACTGAAGCGCGTCATCGGCGGCCACTACTTCGAGATCCTGATCAGCAACAGCAACGCCACGCACGCCGATCAGTACGTCACCTCCACCTACATGGGGGCTCCGCTACAGCGGAGCGACCTGCACCTGGGCTTCAACATCGAACGGCGCTTCTAGGCCGTCTAAGCCACGGCCGCCACACGGGTTGGCCGACGGCAGCCGGTTTGCAAAATAACCGGGCACAATGCACTGCCCCGAATGCCACGCAGCGTACGAGCCAGGCAGCACGGTGTGCAATTCGTGCGGGCTCATTCTGATCAACTCCGCGCAGCCCAAGCGGCGCGCCGAGGATCTCGCGTCGGCGAAACGACGCGCGGCAGATCAGGTTGTGTCCTGTCAGTTCTGCAAGGCTGAAATTCGAACGGATGCCATCCGCTGCAAGCACTGCGGCGAGATCGTGAATGACGATTACTACCGGCAACGCGCGCAGCGCATGCGCGCGCGCGTGAACTACGTCAGCTGGGTGGCTTACATTTTCGGACTGGGCGCGCTGCTGGTGTTCCGCCCGGTCGGATTGCTGTCGGTGGCGGCCGGACTGTTGCTCTCGATCGTCTACTACGCCATCCCGGTGGAACCGCCGCAGCTGGCGGGGAGAAAGAAAATCTCCCTGTCTGCTCGAATTCGCAGTCAGATGAAACTCGAGCGCGTCGCCATCCCGATTCCGCATCTGGGAAGCAAGCGCCTGATTTTCGTCGGCACGCCGCTGGTTGCGGCGCTCATCGGCTACTCCGCAAATCTCTTCCTGCTGCAGGAGCCGATGAATCAGGTTCTGCACGACAACGCTTCGTTCGAGGGCATGCACGTATCGACGCACTACCAGTACTGGATCGTGCCGGGCGTGGTGGTGTACGACCTACGCGACTTGAGCGTGCGGCAAACTCCGATCGACGTGCACACCGCGTTTCTCGAGTTCGCCAAGAAGGTGCGCGAGCGCAAGATCAGCCGCGTGCAGCTCTCCTATCGAGGGACGGCCAAGTTCGAGATTGATGGCGCCGCCTTCCACCGCCTGGGCGACGAGTACGCCAAACAGAACTTCGATTACGTCTTGTACAAGTTCCCCCATCTCTTCCGCGCCACACGTCCCTCGCACGTCAACGACAACGGCTCCGCCCGCGATGCGCTGGTGCAGTTCCACCGCGAGTGGTATGGCCGCGATGTGCTGACGCGTCCCGTCACGAACGGCCTCTAGAGAAGTCCGTCAGCCCGCAACGCACCTTCGAGCGAGAAGACATCGCGGAACTGGTATGCCGTGATCCCCACTGACCGCGCCGCAAGCACATTCTCCAGCAGATCGTCGACGAACACCGCCTGCGTAGGGAGCGCGCCGATGATCTCGAGCGTGCGCTGAAACATCTCGGGGTCCGGCTTGGCGGTCTTGAACCGGTGCGAAAAAATCAGGCGGTCATCCCGTTCGAACAGCGCCGCGAACTTTCGCGGGATGAGTTGCGCATGCACCTCGTTCGAGTTTGAGAGAAAGGCCAGACGGTACTTGTCTCGCAGGCGGCCCAGGAGTTCTTCGATCCCGGGGAGCGGAGCGTCGAAGAAGTCGGACCATGTCTCGTGAAGATCGGCGAGCGATCCGCGATATCCCGCCTTGTCGCTGAGGAAATCGTGAAACTGCTCGAAGGTGACAGCGCCCCGCTCCAGGTCGCGGTAGGCACCGGGCGATTCGAGGAGCTCGACCAGCTCGTCGCGCGTGATCGCGGCGCGCTTGCAGATGTTCTCCATGACGCGCTCGTACGCCAGCTTGATCACCGTGTTGCCGAGGTCGAAGATGAACCAGTTGATCTCGGGCACGACTACATCCTGAAGACACCGAACCGCGGATCCTCGATGGGGGCGTTGTACGCGATGGAGAGTCCAAGCCCCAAATGCGCGCGCGTGTCGGCGGGATCGATGATCCCGTCGTCCCACAGTCGCGCGGTGCTGTAGTAAGGATTGCCCTCCGCTTCGTATTTCTGGAGCACCGGATCGGCGATCGACCGCTCCTCATCGGCCGAAAGCGCCTTGCCTTCACGCGCCAGCTGATCGCGTTTCACCGTCGTCAGCACGACCGCCGCCTGCTCCCCTCCCATCACGCTGATGCGCGCGTTCGGCCACATCCACAGAAACCGCGGGGAGTACGCACGCCCGCACATGCCGTAGTTTCCGGCACCGAACGAGCCGCCGATGATCACCGTGAACTTCGGAACCGTGGAATTGGCAACGGCGTGCACCATCTTGGCGCCGTCTTTGGCGATGCCGCCGCGCTCGTACTGCTTGCCGACCATGAAGCCGGTGATGTTCTGTAAAAATATCAGTGGGATTCGGCGCTGATTACACAACTCGATAAAGTGCGTTGATTTTAAAGCGGATTCGGAAAAGAGGACTCCGTTGTTGGCAAGAATGCCGACTGGGTAGCCGAAAATGTGCGCGAAGCCGGTGACGATGGTCGTGGCATAGCGCTCCTTGAATTCCTGGAACCGCGAGCCGTCGACGATGCGGGCGATGACCTCGCGCACGTCGTAAGGTTTTCGGACGTCCTGTGGAATCGCGCCGCAAAGCTCGCGCGGATCGAAAAGTGGATCTTCAGGCTCGAGGCGCGATGGCTCCCGTTTGTCGAGCCGCAGATTCTCGATGATGTTGCGCACGATCGCGATCGCGTCGGCATCATCCTCGGCCAGGTGATCCGCGACCCCGCTCAATCGCGTGTGCACGTCCGCCCCGCCCAGCTCCTCGATGGTCACTTCTTCGCCGGTTGCCGCGCGGACCAGCGGAGGGCCGCCCAGGAAAATGGCGCCGGTGCCTTTGACGATCACCGCTTCATCGGACATCGCGGGCACGTACGCCCCGCCCGCGGTCGACCATCCCATCACCGCCGAAATCTGCGGGATCTCGCGGGCCGACATGATGGCCTGGTTGTAGAAGATCCGGCCGAAGTGCTCGCGATCGGGAAAGACATCCGCCTGCAGCGGCAGAAATGCCCCGCCGGAATCGACGAGATATATACAGGGAAGACGATTCTGCAGCGCGATCTCCTGCGCGCGAAGGTGTTTCTTCACCGTGATCGGGAAATAGGTACCGCCCTTCACGGTGGCGTCATTGGCGATGATCAGGCACTCGCGTCGTTGCACCCGCCCGATTCCGGTCACCAAGCCGGCGCCGGGCGCCTCGTCATCATACATTCCGTTCGCCGCCAGCGGCGAGAGCTCTAGAAAGGGCGTGTTCGGATCGAGCAGCGCCGCAATGCGCTCGCGCACCGGCATCTTTCCCTGCTCTTTGTGGCGCTCCATATATTTCGAACCGCCACCCTCCCGTGCTTTCGCGATCTTGCGCTGGAGCTCGTCGATCAGCGACTGCATCCGCGCACGATTGGCGCGGAACTCGGAACTCGAAATATCGAGATGGCTTTCGAGCGCTTCCATCTCAGGGTTGCTCGGTTGCTTGGTTGCTCGGTTGCTGGGTGGGACCGAGAAACCCAGCAACCCAGGAACCGAGCAACGTCATCTCACCACCGCCTGCCGAATGGCGTTGACGGCTGCGGAAGTGGGCGTGCCGGGAAGGAAAATCTCGCGGATGCCCATGGCCTTGAGGTTCGGAATGTCCTGCTCCGGAATGATGCCGCCCGCGAAGACCGCGATGTCGGCGGCGCCCTGTTCCTTGAGCAGCCGCATGATTTCAGGGAAGAGGACATTGTGCGCGCCGGATAGAATCGAGAGCCCGATGGCGTCGACGTCTTCCTGCACCGCGGCCGAGACAATCTGCTCGGGGGTCTGGCGCAAACCGGTGTAGATCACTTCCATTCCGGCATCGCGCAAGGCGCGGGCGATGACTTTCGCGCCGCGATCGTGTCCATCGAGACCGGGCTTGGCGATCAACACGCGGATCTTGTGCTCGCTCACGGCCTCTCCCGGAAGATCGAGTAGATCACGATGTCGTGGTAGGCGCCTTCGCGGTAAAAGTCGCGAACCAGCCGCCCTTCCTGGACGAATCCGCGCTCGCCCAGAACGTGCTTGGCGCGCTCGTTGTAGTCGAAGACGTTGATCTTCAGCTTCGTCAAATTCATGTCTTCGAATGCGAAGCGAATGAGCGTGCCGATGGCATCGTTGCCGAATCCGCGGTTCCAGGCGGTGGGCTCACCGATGAACAATCCGAACCAGCCGGTCCGCGAAACCCAATCGATGTCATGGAGCGAAGCGTTGCCGATGTGCGAGCGATCGTCGCGCCGCTCGATGGCGAAATGCCGCTGGTCGGGGGTGGGATGCATGGCACGATCGAGCCACTCGATCTCGTTCTGAAACGCGATCGGATAGCGCGACTTGAGCGTGCGCACGATGTTGGGATCGTTGAGCCAGCGGTAGCACCGCTCGGCGTCCTCGCGCTCGAAGGCGCGCAGGATGACGTGCTCGCCGGCGATCATGAATCGCCGCCGCCCCGGCTCGCGCGACTCGGGAGAGAAGTCCCGCTCGGTGCGATTTCCCATCCGGCCCGGGATTATATGGTGGCAGCCTGAATGGTACGCAGCAGGCGCCGCCGCACCGGCCCCATGAGGGGCAATCCCGAAAGCTGGATCAGCCGCACGATCAGATCGAGGGTGCCGTCGAGGAGCGTTCGCGTTCGCGCCTGACCGGGCGAGTCGTCGAAAATCCAGAACAGGATGACGCCCATCATGTACAGCCACAGGAGCGCCGGCAGCTGGTCGTGCAGATCCTTCGGAATTCGCACAGTCGATCCCTGCAGCGCGAGGCGGAAGGCGTCGATGCTCTCATCGCGCATCGACCGGGTGTCTTTGCCAAAAGGCGACAGCGGATGGGCCGGATCGATCCCGATGCGCGCCAAAGCAATGAAGAGACGTCGATGCTTCGCGAATTGTGAGAGTCTCAGATCGATGATCGCTCGAAGGCGCTTGCGAAGATCAGTGGAGCGTTCCATGATCGAAGGAAGAAGGACACGGGCCTCCTCCGCGGTCCGGACGTAAAAGGCCATGACCAGCTCTTCCTTCGATCCAAAGTAGTAGTAGGCCGCACCGGTCGCGACGCTGGCCTGGCCCGCGATGTCGCGCATGGTCGTTTGGTCGAATCCCTCTTTCCGAAACAGCTCCAGCGCGGCGTCGACGATCCGCTCCCGCGTTTCCTCGGCCTTGGCAGTGGCCGGCTTCTCGCGTCGCATCACCACGTTGGCTCGTGCCTTCCGTCGAGCACGTCGGAAGATTTGCTGATCATCGTCCGCGTCAAAGCCTCTTCGGATCGCAGCCCCAGGAAATCCGAAAGCGCCAGCCGGTTCGTGGAAATCATGGTGAAGATACGCCGCGCCAGCGGCCGCCATGCCGGTTGCGACATGCGAACCGCCAGGGCGCGGTAACCGTCCAGGGCATACAGGCACATGATGTAGGCCGATTCTCCGCGATAGACCGCGCCGTCGTCGCTGACGACGACCAACTCCTCTGGGCGCGACGGGAAGGTCAGGTCGGGAAACAGCCGACGCGACTCCGGTGAGCCGGCAGCGACGAATTGCAGCTCCCAGGTCGATTGCTGCCGGCTCATCCACTGCACCAGGTGCGAGCAGAGACCGCAACCGTGATCGTAGAGAATGTAGAGTCGCATGACCTCACCCGTTGGTGGCAACGGCAGTGCGCTCGCTCGGTTGGACCGGAGGCGCGGGCACGATCTTCTGCGATCGCTGCCGAATCGCCGAGAAGATCTTCAAGTTCACGAAGTGCATCAGGCCGAGGACCAGCAGAACGATGCCGATCTTGTGGCTGAGAAGCTCGATGGCCGCCGCTGGATCTCTCGGCTTTTCCGTCGTGCGCAGAGCGATCGCGACATAGCCGATGTTCACGAGGTAGAAGCCGACCACCAGCAGATGATTCACCGAATCGGCCAGCGCGTCGTTGCCGTGGAAGGCATCAAGAAGAAAGACGCGACCGTTGCGGTGCAGCGTGTGCGCCACCCAGATCGTCACGGTCAGAGTGATGGCGAGATAGACGAGATAGCTTTGGACGATCATGTTGTCTCCTTGCAGCTTGCATTTCGCGCCGGATCGCGCGCCATCGCGTGCAGAGATCGCGCGCCGCTTCCGGCCAGGTTGGATGTTCGAATGTGAAGCCCGAGGCCAGGAGCCGACCGGGAATGACGCGCCGGCTCTTGAGAATCAGCTCGCTCTCGGTGCGAAGAACGAACGCTCCCGCCTCGAGCAGCCATCGCGGCGCCGGCAAGCCGAAGCGAATTCCCCACGCGCTGCGCAGGGCAGCCATGAATTCGGAATTGGGCAGCGGATCGGGAGCGGCGACATTGATCGCGCCGCTCAGCTCTTCGTGATCGAGGATCCAGTGCATGGCGTTGACGAAGTCGCGGTAATGAATCCACGACACAAATTGCCGGCCGTCGCCAGCCCTCCCGCCCAGGCCATGACGCACGAGCTCGAGCAACATGTCGAATGGTCCGCCAGCCTCCGGGCTCATCACGATCGCAGAGCGGAGCTTGACCTTGCGCGTCAGCGGAGTGTCGGCTTCGTCGAGAGCGCGTTCCCACCCTTTGGCGACATCGATGCTGAAGCGCCACGTTTCGGGGACGGCCGGCTCGCTCCCGCCGATGCTTCCGCCCTGCTCGTCATTGGCGGCATCAAATCGGTGGGCGTAAATTGTGGCGGTGCTGGCTTGCAGCCAAACGCGAGGCGGCCAGACTGAGCGGGCAATGGCCTGGCCGATCACGCGGGTGGAATCGAGGCGGGATTCCAAGATGGCCCGGCGATTGCGCGCGTTGTAACGGCAGTTGACGCTTCGACCCGCCAGGTTGATGACCACGTCGGCGCCGGCCAGCTCGGAAGTCCAGGGGCCGAGGGTTCGCCCGTCCCACCCCACCGCCCGCCCGGCCGCCACCATCGAGCCGCGCGTGAAAATGATCACCTCGTGTCCGTCGCGCTCGAGAGAGCGCGCCAGGATGCTGCCGATGTGACCGGACCCGCCGGGGATGACGACCTTCATGTGCGCCACCTTTGAACATGTTCAATTTAGGCCCGGAAGGGCCACCTGTCAAGCACTCTTTTGAACATGTTCAGAAATTAGCCCGCCAGCACGACTTTCGGCCGCACTTCCACCGGCCCCCCCTCCCGCAACACGTTGACGACCTCGCCGATGGCCACCAGCTGATCGTGGGGGTTACCGAGGGCGAGAAGGTCGCCCTTCTGCACCGCGACCGCCGGCGTCATGATCACGCCCTGCCCGCGCATCATCTTTCCCTGCTGCGCCCAGTCGATCCGCAATTTCTCGAGCGGCAGATCCACCTCGGACAGCGATTGGAAATGGGGGCGCGCCACCAGCTCGTCGACACTCGCCTGCTCGAGTCGATCGAGAGAGAGCGCATCGGCCAGGCGGAACCTTCCAATCGAAGTCCTTCGCAATTCTTTCAGGTGCGCAGGAACTCCCGCCGCAATCCCGATCTCGTGCGCCAGCGAGCGGATGTAAGTGCCGGCCGATGAACGCACGCGAAAGTGCACCACCGATCCGCCCACGCGCAGAATGTCGAATTCATACACCGTGACGCGCTTCGGGGTCAGGGCGGCCGCCTCACCCTTTCGCGCCAGCTCGTATGCCCGCACGCCCTGAACTTTCTTGGCGGAGAACTGAGGCGGCATCTGGTCGATCTCGCCGAGAAAGTTTTTGATCAGGGGCGTGAAGTCGAAGTTCTCGACATTGACTTCGCGCTGTTCACCGGCAGGTGTACCGGCGGCGTCGTAGGAATCGGTCGCCCATCCGAACTGGATCGCGCCTTCGTAGACTTTCTCCATCCCCATCAGGTATGCCTGCAGCCGCGTCGCTTTGCCGACGCACAGCACCAGCAGACCTGTGGCCAGCGGATCGAGCGTGCCGGTGTGGCCGACTTTCTTGATGTGGGAGCGCCGGCGAAACTTCTCCACGACGTCGTGGGAGGTGATGCCCGCGATTTTGTCGATGAGGACAACGCCGTCGATCTTCGTCTGCACTAAACGATCTCTTCCAGAATCGCGATCAGCCTTTTCTTCGCCTGCGGGAGCGCCATGGGCATGGTGCATCCGCTGGCCGCTTTATGACCGCCACCGCCGAACATCGAAGCCACCGCCTGCACATCGACGCCCGGCTTGGCCCGCATCGAGACGCGCGTCGATTTGTCGTCGACTTCTTTCAGCAGCGCCGAGACCAAGACGCCATCGATTGACCGCCCATAGTTCACGATCCCCTCGGTGTCTTCCGGCGTCGCACCGGCGTCGGCGAAGAAGTGTTTCGGCAGCTCGACGGTGGCGATCTTTCCGTCGGGCGTTACCTCCAGCGTCGACAGACAAAGACCGAGGAGCTTGATGGATCCACGAGAATTGCTCTCATTGATCCATAACGAAATGTCGCCAGGGACCGCGCCGGCGCGGACGAGCTCCTCGGCCGCCTCAAAAGCGCGGAGGGTCGTGTTGTGGTAGCGGAAGAATCCCGTATCACTGGCGAGCGAAACGTAAAACGCAGTGGCAGTCTCGGCATCCATGGGCAGACGGAGATAATTGCGATTGAGCTGCATGACCATTTCGCCGACCGAGGGCGCTTCGAGATCGAGATAGTTGATCTCGCCATACATGGTGTTGCCGAGGTGATGATCGATGTTGACGACCGGACCGGGAAGCACCGGATAGCCTGTGCGCTCCACTTCCGGACACTCCATGGTGAAGATGGCGTCGTAGTGCTTCGGATAATCGGGCGGAAGTGTGTCGGTGATCGCGACCTCATTGGCGCCGGGGATGTTGTAGAGCGCGCGATTGAATCCGTCGCGCACCTGCATGGGGGCAGTTTTGCCGAGACGCCGAATCAGCCGCTGCAATCCGAGTCCGCTGCCGAGGGCATCGCCGTCGGGGTTGCGGTGGGAGGTGATCAGAAAATTGCGGCCGCTGCGGATCCGCTCCGCGACTTCTTTGGCTGCCTTGTCAGGATTCGTCATCTTGCTTCTTGATCTCGCTCAGCAACTCTTCGATACGGCCTGCCCGCGCCGGCGTCTCGTCGTATCGAAAATCGAGCTCCGGCGTGTAGCGCAAGCGAATTCGCTGCCCCAGGAAGTGGCGGATGCGGCCTTTCTGGGCGTTGAGATCACCAGCGATCTGCCGGGCGTCATCCTCATTCAAACCGCTCCGCGCCGGTGACCGTGAGCATGGCCAGGCGCTGGTCCTTCAAATCGTGGCGGAAAACCTCCACCATCGCGCCGCGAAGCGTCTCCCCTACTCGCGAAGTGCGTCGGGTCTTGCGCATTGCCCACGAGCATAACAGTCAGGAAGGCGGCAGCATTCTTTTCTTTTTCTTGATGGCGTTGACGCCGCTGGCCTTGAGGACGTCGGACCACCATGGATCGACGGTCAGGAACTCCCAGTTGCGAATGGCATCCCGCGTGACACTCGGCGGCGCGGGCACGAGTTGGTTCAAGCGGTCATAGACCATCAATCGCTCCTCGGTGGTCGCGAAGCGGAACAGATTGATGAGAGTGAGAGCGTCGCGCCGCCGAGCGAGCGGCAATGCCGTCTGCAGGTCGCCGCGCCGGATGGCTTCCTGAAATGCCAGCGAGGCGTCTTCGAAGATCGGCGGGCTGAGTTTTCCGTGGGGTCCGATCGTCGCCTTTGCGCCCTGCGGCACGAGCGATTGGCCCCAACTGTTCAACCCCACCCACCCCGCCGAAACCCGAAGGATGCCGGTGCCGTTCGGCGCAATCGAAAGCGTGTATTCGCATCCGAGGTCGATCGCCTGCGCGCGGGGCGTGTCGACGATGAAGATTCCCGGCGGCGATGTGGTCCTGGCGTGAATCGTTCCGCTTTTGAGCTCGAAACGATTGCGGCCGATCAACCGAAGCGTCGTCTGATTTCCGACATCGATGACGCCCACTTCTCGCGATCGCAGACGCACGTTCGAGCGGATGACATCGCCCGTCCGCACCACGCGCGGGATCATCCCGATCGTCCATGCATTGGAGGGCGGCCGCAGGACAATCGCGGTGATGACGATGAGGACCGCGGCGGCGGCAGCGAGCCATGTCCACGAACGCCGCCGGGGTCGCCGGCGCTCCACTGCCCGGAAATCGGGCATCGGCCCGCGGTAGCGATACACGGAAAGCAGCGCTTCGAGGCGCTCTTCGTTCATGCGTCACCTCCGTCGAGCGCATCGCGAAGCAGCTGCATTCCGCGATGCAGATTCACACGCACCGAGCCGTGCGTCAGGCCGGTGCGCTCGGCGATCTCCGGCCCTGATAAACCCTCGACCAGCCGCAACATCAGGGTCTGGCGGTAGGCCTCCGGGAGGGCGCGAATCGCCGACAGCGCGCGAGCGGCTTCGGCAGCGTCGGCCTGGGTTGCGCGCGCGGCGTATTCAGTGTCGAGCACCACCACCACCTCCGTCCGCCTCCGATGATCCTCGGCCGCATTGCGAGCGATGCGCGTGATCCAACCCGCGAAGGCCGCCGGCTCGCGCAACGTCGTCAGCTTTTTGTAGGCCGTGATGAAGACGTTCTGCGTGACGTCATCAGCATCGACGGCTGGAAGGCGTCCAAGGACAATCGAGTGGACCACTGGGACATACCTCGCGTAGAGCGCTTCAAACGATTCGACATCGCCGGCCTGCGCGGCTTGAACGAGATCGGCATCCGGTCGGACAGACATCGACATCAGAAAGACGCGATCGCGGGAGTAACTGTTAACGCGTTAACACTGCGCTCAGCATTTGCGTCTTTCAGACATGATGACGCGAATTCGATTTCTGGCACTCCTCCTCATTCCAACGCTGGCGTACGGCTCGCCCTATCGCATGAAGATCGCACCCGACAACGAGCCGGGACAGCGCATCGTGATCATCGGGCATGTGTTCGGCACAGACGGGAAGCCCCGGAGCCTCGTGATGCACGCCTATCACACCGATGCGCAGGGACTCTACAACCGCGATGCGAAAGGCATCGCGCGCCTTCACGGAACGGTTGTCACCGCCGCCGACGGCTCGTACGAGATCGAGACGATCAAGCCGGCACCCTATCCCAATCGCAACATTCCGGCGCACATCCATGTCCATCTGCGTTGGGACGGCAAAGATCAGGAGGAAGAGATTCGCTTCGAGGGGAAGGAAGCGTCGATCTGTCATCTGGTCGAGAATCGTTGTACGGTCGACTTCCGACTGAAGAGGAACTGATGCAACGCCTCCTGATCCTCTTCTTCGTCGCTTGTCCACTCGCGGCCGAGACGACGCGGTATCAGGTGCGCCCGGTTTACTCGAATGTCGGCTTCTCGATCGTCAAATGGGGCGTGCTGAAGGAAGAAGGCCAATTCCGCGAGTTCACCGGCACTCTCGACTACGACCCCACGCGTCCGCAGGGGGCGCACATCGACGTAGTCGTGCAGGCCTCGAGCCTTGACACGAAGATCGAAGGGCGCGACAGAGTCGTGCGCTCCGACGATTTCCTCGATGTTGATCGCTATCCGACGCTCGAGTTCCACAGCACCGCCATCGACGGCAACTCTCTGGCCGGCGATCTGACCATCCACGGCGTCACCAGGCGGGTGCAATTTCCGGTCGTTTCGCATGGCCTCCGCGATCTGCCGAACGTGGGAAAGCTGGCGGGATTCGAGACGACGCTCGTCATCAACCGCCGAGATTTCGGAGTGTTGGGCAATCGCCGGGGCGCAATCCCGGGCGTCTTGAGCGAGGACGTGGAGATTCACATCGTGATCGGCGCCATTCGCCCTTATCGATAAAATACAACCATTCGCACACCAGCGATTTTCGCAGTTCTCGCCATCGTCGCCATGTCGGCGACCGCCACAACGCGCAGATGGAGCGGCGCGGTCGGCACGCTGTGGAGCAATCCCGCCAACTGGGACAGCGGCGTTCCCGCGAACGGTGACGATCTCGTTTTTCCGGGAAACTCGGGCTTCATGAGCAGCAATGACCTCCCGCCCGGCTTGGCGATTCACTCCATCACGATTGCAAACGGCGGTCGGATCGAGGGTAACGCCATCATCGTCGGCGCCGGCGGCATCAACATGATGAGTCGCCAGTTTTCGTCCGTCATGTACACCACGATGAAGTTGCCCCTGACCATCGACGCTTCTCAAACGTGGGCGGCTGCGCCGCTGTCGCAGCCTCTCTACCTCGGTCCGGTAAACCTGAACGGCAAGACACTCACTTTCGTGTCAGGACGATTCGGGCTTGACTCGATCAGCGGCAGTGGCGCAATCGTCGTCAAGGGCGCCGCCGCGTCGATCGGACCTTCGACCTTATCGGGACCGATCAACGTCGCGGCCGGCGACCTGTTTCTGGAAGGCGTATCGGCCCGCGATGCCACCATCGACTCGGACGGAACGCTGGAAACGGCCGCGCCATCGAGCATCGGAAATCTGACATTCAACGCCGCTGGCGGCGCTCCCGCTCACTTCGTCAGCGCGTCTCCGCTCAAGGTCGCCGGCGCCGTCAACCTCGGCAACGCAACTGTGCAGGTCATCAACCCCATCGGATCGAGCGTGACCCTCATCGACAACGACGGCACCGATCCGGTTGTCGGCACGTTCCTCGGTGTTCCCGAAGGCTCCGCAGTGAATACTGCGTATCGCATCTCGTACGTCGGCGGCAGCGGCAACGACGTGACGCTCGCTCGCCTGGCGATGCCGGTCGCGCTCACGGAAACAAGAGTAACGTCGAGCGCGAATCCGTCAGCGCCTGGGCAGACCGTCACGTTCACGGCAACGGTTTGGTCGTTCTTCGAAACTCCGACGGGTAGCGTCAGCTTCTACGACGGCGCCACGCTCATCGCCACCACGCCCGTGAACTCGGCGGGGCAGGCCACTTTTTCAACAGCGTTCGCGGGCGGATCGCGAGTGATCACGGCCGCGTATACAGGTGCGCCCCGTTTCGCTGTCAGCCAGGGAACGGTTCAACAGGGCGGCCGCCGCAGCCGTCCGGTTCACAGCACGACGTTTTCGTCGAAGTCGAGTTTTTCGGTCGTCCAGCCCGCGAGCGTGGCGTCGCCGTTGGAGCTGGCGAGGTTCTGAATTTTTTCGAAGACAGCATCGGCAGCGGCGTTATCGAGAGCCACGAACGAGACCGCCAGGCGCGCGCGTTGGTGCAGATCGTGGAGCGCGACTTCCTTGACCGAGACATCGAAATGATGCCGCAGCTTGTCGCGGACGCTGCGGACGATCATCCGCTTGTCTTTCAGCGACTGCGCGTAGGGGATGTGGAGCTCGAAGAGTGCAACGGCGACAATCACGAAGTCCTGGGTCCTGAGTGCTGAGTCCTGAGTCCCACCCGAATCCACTCAGGACTCAGCACTCAGGACTCAGGACTTTCCTATGCCATTGCCGGCTCGAGTTTCTCGACCTTGAAGGCTTCGATCACGTCGCCGATCTTGATGTCCTGGAACTTTTCGATGCCGATGCCGCACTCGAAGCCCTGCCGCACTTCCGAGACGTCGTTCTTGAAGTGCCGCAGCGAGCCGATCTTCCCTTCGTAAATCACGCGGTTATCGCGCAGGAGACGAACATTGGCCGTGCGCGGGATCACGCCATCGACGACCATGCAGCCGGCGATCACGCCCGCCTTGGGCACCTTGAACGTCTCGCGCACTTCGGCGCGCCCCTGGAACCTCTCCTCGAACTTCGGCTCGAGCAGGCCCGTCATCGCCGACTTGATCTCATCAACCAGGTTGTAGATGACGGTGTAGAGGCGGATATCGACGCCTTCCTTTTCCGCGAGCTCGGCGGCGTTGCGCTCCGGCCGGACGTTGAAGCCGACCACGATCGCGTCCGATGCCGATGCCAGGAGCACGTCATTGGTCGAGATCGCGCCGACCGAGGCGTGGATGATGTTGACCTTGACCTGCTCGGTCGAGAGCTTGCGCAACGTATCGTTGAGCACTTCCACCGAGCCCTGCACGTCACCCTTGAGGATGATGTTGAGCTCCTTCACGGTCCCGGCCTGCATCTTCTGGAAGAGCTGATCGAGCGACATGCGGCTGGAACCCTGCTGCGCGGCTTCGCGCGCTTTCTCTTGCCGCAACTGGCCGATCATCCGCGCCTGCGTTTCATCGTCGAGAACCTGCAGCGCGTCGCCGGCGTTGGGCACATCTTCGAATCCCGTTACCTGCACCGGCGTGGCAGGACCGGCGTCTTTGATGCGCTGACCGCGCTCGTCGGTCATGGCGCGAACGCGCCCGTTGGTGGTGCCGGAGAAGAACGGATCGCCGATCTTCAGCGTCCCATCCTGCACCAGCACCGTCCCCACAATTCCTCGGCCAACCTCTTTGCGCGCTTCGAGGACCACTCCCCGGGCGGGAAGCTCGGGAGTGGCCTTGAGATCGAGCAAGTCGGCCGTCAGCAGGATCATGTCGAGCAGATCGTCGATGCCCTTCTTCTTGGTCGCGGAGACCTCTACCGACACGACGTCGCCGCCCCACTGCTCGACCAGCACGTTCGCTTCCGACAGCTCGCGCCGGACGCGATCGACATTCGCATTGGGTTTGTCGACCTTGTTGATCGCCACTATCATCGGCACTTTCGCGGCGCGCGCGTGATCGATTGCTTCTCTGGTCTGGGGCATGACGCCGTCATCGGCGGCCACGACCAGCACGACGATGTCGGTGACCTTCGCGCCGCGCGCGCGCATCATCGTGAATGCTTCATGGCCCGGGGTGTCGAGAAAGACGATCTTGCGACCTTTTTTCTCGACGTGGTACGCGCCGATGTGCTGCGTGATGCCGCCCGCCTCGCCGGCCGCCACGTTCGTCTCGCGGATGGCGTCGAGCAGCGACGTCTTGCCGTGGTCGACGTGGCCCATGACCGTGATGACCGGACCACGCGGCGTGGTTCCCCTCGAGGCCCCCTTCTCGATCGCTTCGAGCTCCACCGCGGTCTCGAATGAAACGATTTCCGTGTCGATGTCGAGATCTTTCGCGATCTCGAGTGCAAGGTCGGCCCCCAGGGGCTGATTGATCGAGACCATGAGGCCCTTCTTCATCAGAAGGTGCTTCATCAAGTCGTTCGCTTTAACGCCGAGTTTGTCGGCCAGCTCTTTCACCGTCACGCCCTCGGTGAGCGCAACCTTGCCGGTCGGCTTTTTGAATTCGAGCACCTTCGCCGATACCGGCGCGGCCTGCTTGCGTGTGTCGCGGCGTGCCGACGGTGCCTTCGGCTTTTCTTCCTCTTCCGTCGGCTCAGGCAGAATGATGTCGGGCCCGATGTCCTCGGCGATGATCTGCGTTCCGGAGAATGGTCCTTTCGTAAACAGCTCCGCGTCGACTTCCAGTTCGCGCGTCTTCTTCACGCCCTTGCCGGCAACTTTTTTCTTGACCGGACCTTCTTCTTCGTCGCTCGTCTTCTTGCGTCGCGTTGTCGCGCCGCCAGGCAAAACCGGCGGCGGCATCGGCATCGGGCGGCCAAGTCCACCTGCGGGGCGGAGTCCGGGACCGGCCGATCGCATTCCGGCGCCGGCCGGGCGTGCGCCCGCGGGACGCGCAGTTGCTCCGGCGCCGGCCGGACGCGCGGCCATGGGACGTGCCCCAGTGCCGAGGGTCGATGGGCGAATCGCGGGCGTCTGGCCCGCGTAGTTCGGACGCGTACCTTGTGGCGCACGCCCGCGGGGACCGGTCGGTCCGGCGGGGCGGACGGGTGTGCGGGCGGGCCTGGGTGTGGGAGCCGGCGCCCTCGCCGGCTCAGCGGCGGGCGAGGCGCCCGCCGCCACACTCGGCGTCGGGGCTGCGGCCGGCGCGGGCGGCGCTTCTTTGGCCGCGCGCTCTTCGTCCTCAGCCGCCTGGATGAACTCCGGGATGATGACGGGCGGGGGGGCCGGGGCTGCCGGTGCTTCTTCTTTCGGCGGCTCGACTTTCGTTCTCGGCGTCGGCTTGACGATGGGGCGGGGCGGGCGGACCGCTTCCTTTTTCGCCTTTTCGGGCTGCGGCTTGTCCTCGCGCATGATGACGCTGCGGGCGCGGGTGGTCAGCTTCTTGCCGGTGATCAGTGCCTGAATCACCTCGGGTTCGAGGACCTGATTCGGGTCGGTAATCTCTGCGCCGAGCGACTGCAATTGGAAGATGACGTCCTTCTCGGACTTTCCCATCCTCTTGGCAATGTCGGTCACTCGGATTTTCGCTGCCGCCATTCACTCTCCTGGTCTCGTGGTTTCGCGGTCTCGGAGTATCTCACCGCGAGACCCCGCAACCTCGCAACTGCGCTACTCCACTTGCGCCTCTTCCTGTGTCTCTGACCCCGCCGCCCCCTCTTCGGGCTCTTCAGGCTGCTCTTCCGGCTGCTCCTGCACTTCTTCGTGGCGGGTGGCAAGCTCGATGATCTTGGCCGCGGCGTCGCCGTCAATGCCTTCGATGGCCGTCAGATCCTCGACGCTGCAATTCAGAATCGAATCGAGATCGTCGTAGCCGGCGGCCTCCAGTTTGTTGGCCCATTCGGCCGGCATCTCATCGACGTCATGGACGTTGACCTGCGCGCGCGTCTCGGCCATCGCTTCCTGCAGCATGGCGCTGAGCGCGTCGGCAACCTCGCCTTTGACTTCCTCTTCCGACTTGATGTCGATCTTGGCGCCGATGAGCTCGGCCGCCAGCCGCACGTTGAGTCCGCGTTTTCCGATCGCGAGCGACAACTGATCGTTGTCGACGATGACGTCGAGATGTGGGCGATGCGCCGATTCGTCGCTGGTGACGCTGACGCGCGTGATCTTTGCCGGCGCGAGCGCATTCTGGGCGTACGTCACGACGTCGTCATTCCACGGAATGATGTCGATCTTCTCGCCGCGCAGCTCCCGGATGATCGACTGCACCCGCGAGCCCTTCATGCCGACGCACGCGCCCACCGGATCGACGTCACGTTCCCGTGAAGCGACCGCGATCTTGGCGCGCTCGCCGGGCTCGCGGACAGCGCCTTTGATCACGACGGTCCCGTCGTAAATCTCAGGCACTTCCATCTCGAACAGCTTGATCAGCAGCCGCGGATCGGTTCGCGAAAGGATGACTTGCGGCCCTTTGGGCTGCGTGTGTACATCGATGATCACGGCCTTGATGCGATCGCCCTGCGAGTAGCGCTCGGCGCGCGACTGCTGCGATCGCGGGATGATGCCCTCGGTCTTGCCGTTCAGATCGATGATCATGTCGCCGCGCTCGAACCGCTTCACGTAGCCGTTCTCGAGCTCGCCGACCTTGCCGACGAATTCGTTGTAGACCTTTTCGCGCTCCGCCTCGCGGACCTTCTGATAGAGGACCTGCTTGGCCGACTGCGCGGCGATGCGGCCGAACTCGTCGGCGTTCTTGGTGAGCGGAATGTGGACTTCGTCGCCCTGCTCGACTTCCGAGTCGATCTTCTGCGCTTCGTACGTGCGGATCTGCATGTTGGGATCCTTCACGACGTCGACGACTTCCTTGGTGATGTAGCTCAGCCGGATCTTGCCGTTGACTTCGACATTCGGATCGATTTTGCGCGCCTGCTCCAGCGTCCACTGCGCCTGCGGATCCTCGATCTGATTTTCGTCCTCCACCACTTCCTTGATGACGTACATGGTCATCTGGCCGCTGTTGCGGTCGATGACGGTCTCCATCGGCTCGCGTGTCTTGTAGTACTTGCGCGCGGCAGTGGCCAGGGCATCTTCGAGTGCCTTGAACACGCGCTCGACGTCGATGTTCTTCTCGTACGCCAGCGCTTTGATGTTCTTGCTGAGATTCTCGTCGAACATTTTAGATTTCCACTTCCAGTCTTGTTTCCTTCACCACATCGAGCGGAATCCGATATTCAGGATCCTTCTTCACCGCGGCATCGGTCACTACGATCATTTGTCCGTCGCACTCTTTCAACCTGCCCACGATCACGTGTAGTCCTCGAACCGGCCTGGAGGTCTTCACCCTGACCAGCCGGCCCAGGAACTTCTGATAATCGGATTGGCTATAAAACTTCCGATCGAGTCCGGGAGAAGAAACCTGAAGCTCGTATTCGCTCGGGACGACATCCTCGACGTCGAGGAAAGCGCTGACCTGGCGCGAGATACCCTCGCAATCCTCAAGGGTCACTCCCCCCTCCTTATCGATGTCGACCCGAAGGAGGAAGCCTCGACCCTGCCGGTGATAATCGATATGCACCAGCTCGAGCCCCTCCGACGCGACGATCTTTTCGATCTGCTTCTCCACGTGCTCCGGTAATGTACTCATAGAACAAAAAAAGCGGCCGTTCGGCCGCTTCCGATGGACTGCTCGAAAGCTGTCGAGATACTACCACTTACTCACATGGCGGACAACAGGTTACGGGCCGCGCTGATTCCAAATGGTCTCGCGGACTCGGGGTCGCGCGGTCTCGCAGCGAGGTACCGCGAGACCCCGTAACCGCGAGACCCCGCAACTACGGCTGAAACCGCCCCGGCGCTATCCCTTCCCCTTCAATAATCGAAAGTTGCGCGAAAAGCTGGATCAACTTGCGGCCGTCGCCATCGGATCTCGCGTAGGCGTCGCACAGCATCTCGATCTGCGACTGATCCTCGGCCGCCGAGACCGTGAAGCCTTCGACCGGTTGCCCGGGATCATGCGTTCGCTTCTTCTTCCAGTTGCGATTCTTCTCGAGCTGCAGGCAGATGTAGCCGGTCTCCTTGGCGACTCGGGCGGTCGGCAGCACCGAGGATCCGATGGCCTCCGCGACGTCGGCGCGATTCTCGGTGAGCTGCCCGTGTCGGAAGATCGGCATCTTCTCCACGGAAGTCGGGATGAGACCGCGCGCATTTGCCTTCTGCTCTTCGAGCGCTCGTACGATGAAGCGTCCGATGATCCGCTTCAACTGGATGCGCGTTTCCTGCATGGGATCGAGAAACTCCAGACCGGAGTGATAGACCGTCAAGCCGTCCGTGCCAACCGAGAATCGTTCCAGGCGCGACCGGACCACGCGGCACTCCACGCTGACCTGCTCGTCCTCCAACACGAAGGAGAGATTCGCTGAAGAGCCGGCGGCAGTGCCGAGAGCGGTGTGGTGCTCGATGCGCGCACCGAGAACACTGATGTCGACAACGACAACGGCATTCGCGCCGAATCGACCCGTTGCCGGGAGCGACAAGCGGACGCGCTGGACGCGCCGATCTCTGGACATGGACCCTTCAAATGATAAACAAAAAGGCCGCGCTCCAGGCGCGGCCTTCCGTCAATCGTGAATGAAATTTTCGTCAGTGCTTGACCGCGCGGTGCAGGTTGAAGGCGCCCTTGCAGCCTGTGCTGTTGTAGATGCAGTTGATGGCGGCGGTGGTCAGGGACTTCAGGTACTGCGGCTCCAGCGTGGTCGCGTCACCGCTGGCATTGTCGAGAACCGAGCCGTAGGCGAAGAACGCCGGGCAACCGTTCGGGCAGCCGTTCGCGGCCGCGTCGCCGGTCGGCATGGTGTTCGTCTGCTCCACCGTGATGTACGCATTCGTCGCAGTTGAGCCCGAAAACACCGAGAACATCGCCGAGATGCCAGGCTGAACGTGGCCGAGCGGTGACAGCGTCTGCGAGAACGTGCTTCCGATCTGCGCTCCGGTCGCTCCATTAAAGAGTTTCACCAGCAGGGTGGTGGTCGAGTATTGCGACGCGTTCACGAGCCCGATGTTGCCGCGGTACGTTCCCGCGGTCCCCGCGCCGCCGGTGTTCCGAAGACCGGTGATGAAGACTTTATCGAGGCCGACCGGCGCGGCGTCGGAGGATACGAAGTTGTACCAGGGAAGGCCAGAGAAGAGCTGCCCCGTGGTCGGCGCAGTCGCTGGATTCCCGCCGGGAGGAATCGAGTAGATGCGGCTCTCGACGCTGATGTCGCGGAAGTCGGGGCAGACACCGGTGGTGGCGCCATTCGGGCAGGTGTTCACATCGCAGTTGCCGCCGGTCTTGCAGCCGTTGAAGATCAACTGACCGAATCCGGTCGCCAATCCGAGCTTGGTGGGAAAGATGTCCAGGATTTCCTGGCGCTCGTTCGGCTGAAGCGCGATGACGTTGTTGAAACTCTGCTGCGCGCCACCTGCTCCGTTCCCATAGATGATGGATACGCTTACCCCGTCGGTGGTGAGATTCGAGATGAAGATGTCCGAAATGAACGTGCCCGATGCGCCTGCAAGGTGACCGGCGGCCGGAACGTAGACCTGATCCGCAGCGCGGAAGTTACTCGCCATCGCTGCGGTAGCAATGAACGTCACTGCCACGGCCACAACATTCTTCACTTTGACCATAATCTCCTCTTTTGCGGGTATTTTCTTAACAGACTCCAAGCCGCTGCCTTCTGCTTACATGAGCAGGATTGCACGAAATTGATACGGACGATGCTAACAAAACGTCACGCCGCTTCCATGCTGGACTTCCACGGAAAGGACGCGTCATCGTAACACGGATTCAAACATTTCAAGTCGAGGACAACGGCGTGCGACTCGACCGCGCGCTGGCAAGAATCTTTCCGGAATACAGCCGCAGTTTTCTGGCAAAACTCATCGCCGACGGACACGTTACGATCAACGATCGCGCGGCGTTGAAAGCATCCGAGCGCGTCATCGCCGGAGAGCGTGTGGCCCTCGATGTACCGCCGCCTTCGCCGACGGAAATTATTAAACAGAACCTGCCGCTCACAATTTTGTTTGAGGATGCCGATCTGGCGGTGATCGACAAACCGCCCGGACTGGTCGTTCACCCCGCCGCCGGCCACGCAGATCGCACGCTGGTCAACGCGCTCCTCTTTCACGTGAAGAATCTGAGCGGAGTGGGGGGAGAGCTCCGCCCGGGGATCGTTCATCGGCTCGATAAGGACACCAGCGGCGTGATGGTCATTGCCAAGAACGATTCGGCGCACCGAACGCTCACTGAGGCGTGGCCGAAGATCCGGAAGGAGTACCTCGCCATTGTCTACGGCAAGCCGAAAAGCGATCGCGGAACGATCGAGGGTTCGATCGGACGCGATCCACGCAATCGCAAACGCATGGCAGTGGTGCGCAGCGGCGGGCGGGCGGCGACGACGGAGTACGCCGTCGTCGAATCACTGCGATACGCATCGCTGCTGCGATGCGTACTACGTTCCGGACGCACGCACCAAATCCGCGTCCATCTCAAACACCTCGGACACCCTCTGGTCGGCGATCCGCTCTATTCCGGCCCGCAGTGGCGCGGCATTCCCGACAAGCGGATCCAAAAAGCAATGGCCGCGTTCTCACGACAGGCATTGCATTCGGCGCGTCTCACCCTGCCGGATGGACGGAGTTTCGAAGCTCAACTGCCGGAGGATATGCGCGTTTTAATCGACGCTCTTCGTTAGCGCGGCTTTGGGGTCTCGCGGTTGCGAGGTCTCGCAGTGCTTCGCTCCATCTGCTGAACCCACCGGATGAGCCCAACCAGAGCCTTCCCCGTGCGCCGAATCTCACGATTCAACGATTCGAATGATTCGGCGGAGACGAAACGAAGTCGGCTTGCGATGATCGCTTCGGCTTCAACCTCAAATAGTGAACCTCGAGCCTGACTCAGAAACTGCCGCCATTCTCCGTAAGTTATCCGGCCGTGTCCTTCCGCGATTTGCGCCACCACGCCGACAGATGCCCTTCGAATCTGCGCCGTGAGGCCGTAACACTCTTCCTTTGGGAACGGTGACGAAACTTCGTAGACAACTTCCGTCATATCCAGCGCACGCTGGAAAGCAACCAGATCATGCAGTGATTTCATATTGTTCGTGGTGCCGCAGACAGAGCGCTGCGCGTGTGTGGAATACCGCGGAATAGTGTACCTCGGCAACCCCGAGACCGCTCAACTCCGAGACCGCGAGACCGCGCTACAACAACATCCCCGCAATGGTGGCAGTCAGAAAATTCGCGAGCGTTCCAGCGAACATCGCGCGCAGGCCTAACCGCGCCAGATCGCCGCGCCGGCTGGGGGCGAGCGAACCGATGCCGCCGATCTGAATCGCGATCGACGAGAAGTTCGCGAATCCGCACAGCGCGTAGGTGGTGATGATGAAGCTGCGCCGCGCCAGGCTGCTGCCCACACCCGGCTCGCCTAACTTCGCGAACGCCACGAACTCGTTGAGCACCATGCGCGTGCCGAGAAGATTCCCGACTGTCAGGCTGTCCTTCCACGAAACGCCCATGGCCCACGCGATGGGCCGGAAGATCCAGCCCAGGACGATGTCCATGCTGGCAGGGAACCACGCGATGTAATTGTGCACGTAGCCGAACGATCCATTCAGCAGCGCCACCAGAGCGACGAACGCGATGAGCATGGCAGCGACGTTCAACGACAGGTGCAATCCTTCGATCGCGCCGCGGCCCGCGGCATCGATGATGTTGACGTCCTGCTTCGGAACGACGACCTCGACGTCGCCGCCGGTCTTGGGCTGATCGACCTCCGGCACGATGATTTTCGACATCATGATCGCGCCCGGCGCGGTCATGATCACGGCCGTGAGCAGATGGATGACGTCGACCTTCGCGACCAGCACATAGGCAGCCATGATTCCGCCCGAGATGTGCGCCATGCCGGCGGTCATGATGGTCATGAGCTCGGACATGGTCAACTCGGGCAGAAATGGACGAATCGTCAGCGGCGCTTCGGTCTGTCCCATGAAGATCGAAGCGGCGACCGAGGTTGATTCCGCGCCGGATGCGCCCAGGAAACGCGTCATGATCCTTGCGAAGAGCTTGACCACCAGCTGCATCACGCCGAGGTAGTAAAGGATGGCGAAGATGGAAGCGATGAAGATGATGGTGGGCAGGACTTGCGTTGCGAAGATGAAACCGATCTTCTTGCTGTTCTGCACGCCCAGCTCGCCGAACACGAACTGAGAACCCGCGCCGGTATAACCAATCAACTGGTTGACGATCGTCTTCATCGTTTCGAAGAGATACGCCAGCAGGTTGAAGGTCAGAAAGAGGTAGAGCGTCACGACGCCGAAGCCGTACCAGAGGAAGCGGCGCGACTCGATGGGCATCAGCTTCGCGAGCCAATAAATCGCGACGGCCAGCACGATGAAAATGAGCGCCGCCACTCTTCGATCGATTGGAACGGCAATCGTTGACAAGTAGTCCGCGATCATCTGCCCTTTGAGCACCGCGATCGCAATGAGAATCTGAAGGAGCAATCCCCAGAAGACGGTCCGCCATCGAATCGCTCTGCGATTGTTCGACAGCAGAAATGCGATGCCCAGAATTACAACGAAGCCGATGAGGGCCGAAAGTCGCTCCACGTCATGCTCCTTGTGCCGATTTGAACGGACGCAAGCATATACTCGCCCGCCATGATTCAGCCGATCAACGATGCGGTGGCCTTCGTTCGCAGGAAGACCAAAATCACGCCCCAGGTCGGTGTCGTGCTCGGATCGGGCCTCGGCAGCGTGGTCGATTCCGTCAAGACCGAGACGGTGATTCCGTACGGCGAGATCCCGGGCGGGAAAGCCGCCACTGTGATCGGTCACTCCGGTCAGATGGTGTTGGGCACCATCGGAAAATTGCCGATCGTGATTCTCAGCGGCCGCATGCACTTCTACGAAGGCTATGAGATGAACGAAGTGATGCTGCTGTCGCGAGTCATCGGCCGGCTCGGCATCAAGAAACTCGTGGTGACCAACGCCGCCGGCGGGATCAACACCTCCTACAAGCCCGGCGATCTGATGCTCATCTCGGATCACATCAACTTCATGGGAGTGAACCCGCTGCGCGGCCCCAACATCGACGATCTCGGTCTCCGCTTTCCCGACATGACCGAAGCCTATCCCGAAGATTTGCGAAAGATTGCGCGCGAAGTCGGCAAGAAGCTCGGACTCAAACTGCAGGAAGGCGTTTACCTGGCGCTGTCCGGACCGACATACGAAACGCCGGCAGAGATTCGCGCGTTTCGGACGCTAGGCGCCGATGCGGTGGGCATGTCGACAGTTCCGGAAGTGGTCGCGATGGCGCATATGAACATCCCGGTCCTCGGCATCTCGTGCATCACCAACATGGCCGCAGGCGTGCTCAAACAAAAACTGCATCATCAGGAAGTGATGGACACCACGCAGCGCGTGGCCAAGGACTTCACGGCGCTGGTGGTCGGAATCCTGGAGCGCCTGGCATGAGCCTTCTCTTCGCTGCGGCGCTGGTTCTCTCCGGGGGAACAGTCGTGGGCGCGCGATCCGACTTTCACAATGCCGTGATCGTCATTCGCGATGGACGCATCGAATCGGTCGGAACACAGAAGCTGATGGCCATCCCGAAGGATGCGCGTGTCATCGACGTCACCGGCGCGTACATCGTGCCGGGACTCAACGATGTGTTCGCCGGATTAAACAGCCAGTCGCAAGCGAACGCCTACCTCTACATGGGGGTGACGTCGATTGTCGGATCCGACGAGCCGGGCGGCCGGCGCGGTGCGCTTCTGAGAACTGCCAAGCCGAGTCCGCACATCCATCCTCTCGCCCTCGTGGCGAAACCGGAAGATGTTGACGAAGCCGCGCACCACGGCGCAGAGGTCCTCCTTCTCTATTATCCGTTGAGAGCGGACCAGACTCGCCTGGCGGTGGCGCGAGCACGCCAGCTGAATTTGCCGACCATCGGCGAGCTGGGTGCGACGCCGTACGCCGAGGCCATCGAGGCCGGTGTCGATGCGTTCGTTCATGCCAGCCGCTACGCACTGGAGCTTGCGCCGGCCCAGATACGCGATGCGGTGGCGAACGATCCTTTCGGTCCGCCGCGGACAACCTTTTACCAATATCTTGCCAAACTGAATCCCGATGATCCCGCCGTTGAAAGATGGGGAGCGCGCCTCGCGCGCGGCCGTACCGTCCTGATTCCGACTCTGAGTCTTTACTACCTCGAGCTGCCGAATCACGAGAATCCGTGGAAGGAAAAGATTGCGGCGATTCTCGATCCGAAGGACGTCCATCTGCCCGCCGACCGCCAGACAGGGAAAGCGCCGAAGCCGCCCGGGGTCCCCGATGGTCTTGCGGAAAACGTGATTCGGATCGAAGAGCGCTATCGACGCGCCGGCGCACAATACCTGGCCGGCAGCGGCACGAGCGCGTTCGGCACGCTGCCGGGCATCTCGCTTCACAATGAGCTCCGAATGCTCACCGACCTCGGCCTAACACCGCGTCAGGCACTGGCCGCCGCAACGCGCAACGTTGGCGACGCGTTTCGCTGGCCGACGGTCGGCAGAATCGCGGCAGGCTACGACGCCGATCTGGTGGTCGTCGACGCCGATCCGACTATCGACATTCGCAATCTCAAGAAGATTCGCATGGTCATTCTGAACGGCGAGATTGTCGATCGTGCGGCCCTGTTGAAACACTGATGGACACGGTCCTCAAAGCGGCTGGCCGCGAGGTCGTGATCACAAACCCCGACAAGGTTTTCTTTCCGAAAGCCGGCTACACGAAACTCGATCTTGCCAGGTATTACCTGGCGGTCGCTGACGGCGCACTGCGAGGGATCGCTGGACGACCGATTGTTCTCAAGCGCTACGTGAACGGTGCCGACAAAGAGCCGTTCTTCCAGAAACGCGCACCCGAGACGCACCCCGACTGGATCGAAACCGTTGAACTGAAATTTCCATCGGGCCGCACCGCCAGCGAGATCGTCGTACGCGACGCCGCCCAGCTCCTGTGGATCGTCAACCTCGGATGCATTGATCTGAATCCGCATCCCGTCCGCGCGGATGATCTCGATCATCCGGACGAGCTGCGCGTCGACCTCGATCCCGGTCCTGGCGTTGGCTGGGATGATGTCAGGCGCGTGGCGTTGGTGGTCCGCGATGTTCTCGAGGATCACGCCCTGCGAGGATGGCCGAAAACATCGGGATCGCGCGGCATTCACGTGAATGTTCGCCTGAAGCGCAAGTGGACTTTCGATCGGGTGCGACGCGCGGCGCTGGCCGTGGCTCGCGAGGTCGAAAGGCGTGCCCCGAAGTTGGCGACCAGCAAATGGTGGAAAGAAGAGCGGCACGGCGTCTTCATCGATTACAACCAAAACGCGAAAGATCGAACAGTCGCTTCAGCGTGGTCGGTGCGACCAACGCCCGACGCGCGCGTGTCCATGCCCATCGAATGGGATGAGGTTGCCGATTGCGATCCGGCCGAATTCACGCTGGCCACCGCGCCGAAGCGTTTCGCAGAACGCGGCGATGCTTCGGCCGGCATCGACAAGGCCGCCGGATCGCTCGACAAATTGCTCGAGCTTTCGGCGGCCCAGGAAGCGGCGGGACTCGGCGACGCGCCCTGGCCTCCGCATTACAAGAAACAGCGCGGCGAACCGCCGCGCGTCGCGCCCTCGAAGCGCAAAGGCCGGCAATCCTCACAACCGCTGATCACGGTCGCGAAAGCACAGCACAAGGAAGACGCCATGGCCGGCTTCGAACGCTGGAAGAAAAAACATCCGAAGGCTGCCAGGCGATTGCAGGTCGACGACGTTCTCATCGACTCGATGCGCGGGCGCTCGAGCACATGGACGCGCATCCGAGTCAATCTGCGCAACGTTCCCGAGGATGAGCGGCCGGCTGAGGAGACGCCCGATCCCGATTACGATCCGTGGCGAGGTTTCGAACGACCGCCAACGCGCAAATCGCGCGCGCCGAAAACGCGCTCCAGCTCGTAAGGCGGCGTGACCTCCAACTGATCGTAGCGGCAGTCCTTCGGCTTTTTGTCGGGGCGCCAGCGAAGGAAGTGTGCCGCGTGACGAAACCGGGTGCCCTGCATGTGGTCGTACGCCACTTCCACGACGCGCTCCGGACGCAGCGGCTCCCAGCTCAGATCCTTGCCGCGATTCCACCGGCTGGCGCCACCGGGCATCCGTTGTCCCTCCATCGCTTCCGCCCAATCGCGCCACGGATGATTTTTCAGCGCATTTTTGCGCAGGGGCTCGAACTCCTTGACGAGCTGCTTGCGCATCGCCGTCGTGAACGCAGCCGCGACGCCGACGTGATGGAGCGTGCCTTTTTCATCGTAGAGGCCGAGGAGCAGGGATCCGATCAGGGTGCCCGCGCCCTTCTTATGCCATCGGAAGCCGGCGACCACGCAATCGGCCGTGCGCTTATGTTTGACCTTGATCATCGTCCGTTCGCCGGGTTGGTACGGCTCATCGAGACGTTTGGCCATGACGCCATCGAGTCCCGCGCCCTCGAAGCGCCGGAACCAATCCTCGGCCAGCTTGCGATCGCCCGTGGCCGGCGACAGATGAATCGGCGCAGCCGCCTCTGCGAGAGCCGCTTCGAGTCGCGCACGCCGTTTCTCGAGCGGCGACTCGCGCAAATCTTTGTCGCCGATCGCAAGAAGGTCCCACGCCACGAATGACGCGGGCGTCTGCTCCGCAAGCATCTTCACCCGCGACTCTGCCGGATGAATGCGCAGCAGAAGCGCCTCGAAATCGAGACCCGACGAGCCGACGATCACGATCTCGCCGTCGACGACGCATCGTTTCGGAAGAGTCGCGACGAGTGGCGCAATCAGTTCGGGAAAATATCGATTCATCGGCCGCTCGTCGCGGCTCTGGAGCAGGATCTCGTCGCCGTCGCGAAATACCAGCGTTCGAAACCCATCCCACTTCGGCTCGAACAGCCAACCCTCATCGGACGGCAACGCCTCGGCGGCGGCGGACAACATCGGCGCGAGCGGCGGATCGAATGGCAATTTCACGATGGCGAGCTTACACGCTTGACGACCGCCGCGATCGAATCGGCAACGCTGTTGCGCCGGCCAGGAACGCCAGCGCGGCCGCCGCCAGCATGTCGATGCGAAACGCGCGGAGGAATGAGGCGTCGACCGCGGCGCGAATCCGCTTGCGCGTCACCGCATCCAGATTCTGCGGCGGCTCGGCCTCGATCAGCTTCGTGCTCTGCTCCAACATCACCTTGCGGACGCCGGGATTTTCGCTCTCGAGACGCGAGTCGAGTCCGCGTCCAAAGACGAAGATCGAGATTGCACCAAAGAGCGCAATCGCCAGAAGTCCCGCCGCCCGCGAGATGGCATTGTTGATTCCGGACGCCGCCCCCGCGTGCCGTTCATCATCGATCGACGTCATCACCGTGGTCGTCAGCGGCGCCACGGTGATCGCCATTCCGATTCCGAGAATGACCAGGCCGGGAAAAAAGGTAGTCCAGTACGAACCGCCGATTCCAGGAATTGCCAGCAGTCCGAAACCGATCCCCGCCACGAGCGGACCGCCGACCAGCGGCAGCCGCGGACCGATTCGGTCCGCGAGCGCGCCAGTCCACCTTGAAAGAGCCGACATCGTGACCACCAGCGGCAGAAACGCGGCGCCCGCGCGTGCCGGCGAGTAGCCCTGCAACTGGATGAAATTGAAGGGCAGGAAAAAGACCCCCACGCTGAGCGCAGCGTAAAGCAGAAGCGTCAGCGCATTCGCGGCCGTGAACGCCCGGGAACGAAACAAAGTCAGCGGCACAATCGGGTGATCGGTCCGCCGTTCGACAATGACGAAAGCGATCAACGCGATCCCGCAGACTGCGAAGGCAAGGTATTGAATCGCGGTGACGAGGCGACGCTCGGGCGCCTCGATGAGCGCGAACGTCAGCGCCGCCAAAGCAATCGTGATGAGAAGTGTCCCGCCCCAATCGATGGGACTGGGATCGGATTCCGAAGACGCCGCCGGGGAGGATCGAAGGTGCCACGTAATGGCGAGGGTTGCGGCAGCAATCGGAATATTGATGTAGAAGATCGCGCGCCACGAAACAGCCTGGACCAGCCAGCCGCCCAGGACAGGTCCTGCGATGATGGCGAGCGAAGTCAACGCCGACCAGGTTCCGATCGCCTTTCCGCGCTCGCCGGCCGGAAATGCCGCGGCGATGATGGCGAGACTGCCGGGAACGAGCAGGGCGCCGCCTACTCCCTGCAGAGCGCGCGCGACGATCAGATGCCGCGAGTCGGGAGCCAGTCCGCACCACAGCGACGCCGCGGCGAAGATCGCGACCCCGGTGGCGAAGACGCGCATGCGGCCGAGGTGATCGCCGAGCGCCCCGCCGGCGAGGAGAAATGCCGCCAGCGTTAGCAGGTAGGCATCGACGATCCATTGCGCATCGGTCACGGTCGCGCCAAGCGACTTCTGCAACACCGGAAGCGCGATGTTGATCACCGAGCCGTCGATGAAGGCCATCGACGTTCCGAGGATCGTCGCCGCCAGAATCCAGCGACCGTGATTTTTTTGCATCACGGCTGACGCGCGGCTTTGTATCGCAGAACGTTGACCTTCTCGATCGTCACCAGACCATCGTCGAGCATTTCGTCGAGAATCGGCTGCAGGCGATCGATGTGCTCCTCGCTGTCGACGACTTCGATCACGACAGGCAGATCAGCCGAAAGCTCGAGAAGATGCGTGGTGTGGATGACGCTGTTCGCGCCAAAACCTGCGACTCCGCGAAAGACCGTCGCGCCCGCGAATCCTTCTTTGCGCAGGCGTTCCAGCAGCGCCGTCTCCAGCGGTTGATGTCTCCATCGATCGGACTCGCCAAAGAAGATTCGAACCATCACTTGCTGGCCCGACAACGCTCGCATGTCGCCTCCTTACCGTCCGAGGATCATCCGCGCGATGGCGAGGCCGGCAAATCCGGCCGCCAGACAGATGGCGACCGTCAGCAATACGTTCGCCGTCGCCATCAGCCAGGCTCCTTGGCGGAGATATTCAGAAGTCTCGTAATTGAATGTCGAGTAGGTCGTGAATCCGCCCATGACGCCGGTCGTGAGCATTGCGCGAGCGTTCGGCGAAAGGATCTCGGTCGTGCCGCCGACGTGCATGATGAACGCGATCAAAAACGATCCGACGCCGTTGACGATCAGCGTGCCGTAGGGGAACGAAGTGCCCAGCAGCGTCGGCACCCAGATGGCGGTGAGATAGCGCGCCGCCGTTCCGATGGCACCGCCGAGGCACACGAGAAGAAACCGCATCATGTCAACGACCCCTCATCCGGTCCCGATCCGCGGGACCACCTTCTCCCCGCTTCGCGGGGCGAAGGGCAATCGCGGGGCTGCTATCATGAAGCGACACCTCGATGATCCACTTCTATCACGTCACGAAGCGTTTCGATGCGTACTCGACTGCGTTGCACGACGTGACGTTCCATATCGAAAAGGGCGAATTCGTTTTTCTGACCGGCCCGAGCGGCGCGGGAAAGTCGACGCTGCTGAAGCTGATCCTGCGACAGATCCGGCCGACGGAGGGACAAATCGTCGTCAACGGCCGCAATCTCAATGCCATGAAGCGATCGCAGCTCCCCTACTTTCGCCGCGAGATCGGTATGGTCTTCCAGGATTTCAAGCTGATCGAGCGGATGACGATCTTCGAGAATCTTTCCTTCATCCTGACCGCCATCGGTTTGCCGGCCAAAGAGCACAAAAAGAAAGCATACGGCGCGCTGCGGGCGGTCGACCTGCAACACAAGATCAATTACTACCCGCTGCAACTTTCAGGCGGCGAGCAGCAGCGGGTGGCCATCGCCCGCGCGCTGATCAACGATCCGCTGATGCTGATCGCCGACGAGCCCACCGGAAATCTCGACCCCGACCTGGCGCAGGAGGTGCTCGAGATTTTCAATGATGCAAACTTGCGTGGCTCGACAGTCCTGCTCGCGACGCACGACCGCGATCTGATCCAGCGGAGCAACCGCCGCGTCATCGCCCTCGATCACGGCCGCATTGTCGACGAGAAGCCGGCCACGGCGGAGAGGCCGGCGGCGCGCGGCGATACGCTGTTCGTGAACTGGTCGTGAGCGAACAGATCCCATCCAATATCTTCGTTTATTTCTTTCGCGAGGCCCTTCGTCGCATCTGGGTTTCGAAGCGATCGAGCTTCGTGGCGGTCGCGATGATCACCATCTCGCTTCTCATCGTGGGGGCCTTCCTCCTCCTCTCCGAAAACCTCGGCCGGGCCGTGGCGATTGCGCAGGGAAAATCGCGCGTTGAGATCTACCTCACTGCCGAGGCCAATGCGTCGCAGATCGCAGCAGTCGATCGATATCTGGCCGCGCATCGCGATTTCGGGCGGCGCCGCTTCGTCAGCCGGGACGAGGCGCTGCGCCGATTCTCGTCGTACTTCTCGAACCTCGATTCCGTGGTCGGGCAACTCGACGGCAATCCGTTTCCCCCTTCCTTCGAATGCGACGTCGCGCCGCAGATGGTGCAATCGGCGATCTTCGCACGCGAAGTCAGGGAGCTTCGCGTCATCGCCGGAGTCGATGACGTGCAGTTCGATTGGGAGTGGGTTCGGCGCCTGAAGAGAGTCGTCAACGTGATCAACATCGTCGGCCTGGTGGCCGGAGGCATCCTGGCCTTGGCGGCGGCCTTCACGATCGCCAATGTCATACGATTAACCATGATGCTTTATCGTGAAGAAATAGCGATCATGCGGCTGGTCGGTGCGACCGAAGGCATCATCCGCGGCCCCTTTCTGATCGAGGGATTGCTGCAGGGCGTCGTGGGCTCGATCCTGGCGCTGCTTATTCTTTTCACAGCTTTTGTGCTGGCACGGAGATTCCTCCCTCCCGCCAATGCGCTGGTGTGGAGTTTTCTGTTCAACGGATTTCTTCCCTGGCAAAAAATCGCCGCGCTGATCGCAGGTGGAATGCTGGCGGGCTACTTCGGCAGCTGGCTTTCGGTCCGTGAAAGCGGCGAGGAGCCGGCGTGAAGCTCGTCGAATGCGTCCCCAACATCTCCGAAGGACGCCGTCCGGAGGTGTACCAGGCGGTTGTGGCCGCCGCGGCAGCCGTTCCAGGTGTGACCCTGCTGAATATCGATCCCGGGTTCGAGACCAACCGCACCGTGATCACGTTGGTCGGCGAACCGGAGGCCGTCCTCGAGGGCGCGTTCCAGCTGATTCGAAAGGGCGTCGAGCTGATCGATATGAGCCAGCATCGCGGCGCGCATGCGCGGATCGGCGCCGTCGACGTCGTGCCCTTCATTCCGATCTCCGAGATGACGATGGAGGACTGCGTCGAGCTGGCCCGACGCCTGGGCCGGCGCGTCGGCGACCAGCTTTCGATCCCGGTTTACCTCTACGAATTCGCGGCCACGGCGCCGCATCGCCGCAATCTCGCCGACATCCGGGAAGGGGAGTACGAAGGCCTCGCACAGAAAATTGTGCATCGGGACTGGAAGCCCGATTTCGGCCCGGCCAGGTTCAATCCGCGCAGCGGGGCCACGGTCATCGGCGCGCGAAAGTTTCTGGTCGCCTACAACGTCAACCTCAACACCATGGACAAGCGCCTCGCGACGCGCGTGGCATTCGATGTTCGCGAGCGTGGGCGCATGAAGCGCGACCAGCACGGACAGCCGATTCTCGACAAAAGCGGCCAGCCGCTCTGGGAGCCTGGACTATTGAAATCGGTGAAAGCGGTCGGTTGGGTCATCCCGGAGTACGGACGCGCCCAGGTCTCGATCAACCTCACCGATCTCGATGTCACACCGCTGCATGTGGCCTTCGATACCTGCGAGGAGCGCGCACGCGAGCGCGGACTGCGCGTCACCGGATCGGAAATTGTCGGCCTGGTGCCGCTGTCCGTTCTCCTCGACGCCGGACGTCACTATTTGCGCCGCATGGGCCGGCCGGCCGGGGTGCCTCAGCCAGCCCTGGTACGGATGGCGATCCAGACCCTCGGTCTGTCGGAAGTGAAACCCTTCGATCCAAAGGAGCGCGTCATCGAATATCGTCTGCAGCCGGTGCCAAAACTCGTCTCGTTGTCGGTGCGCGACTTTCTCGAAGAGCTGTCGAGCGACTCCCCCGCTCCCGGCGGCGGATCGGTCTCTGCTCTGGCAGCAGCGATGGCCGCCGGACTCGCCTCGATGGTCGCGGTACTGTCCCACACGAAAAAAGGATTCGAATCGAAGCACGACGCGCTCGATGCCATCGCGGTGCGCGCGCAGGCGCTCAAAGATGCGCTGCTGGCTGCCGTCGATGCCGACACAGCAGCGTTCGATCGCCTCCTGGAAGCGATGCGGATGTCGAGAGAGGATCCGAATCGCGAGAAAGCGATCGACGATGCAACCATTGCCGCCACCGAAGTCCCCTTAGGCGTGCTCGAGGCATGTCCGGAGGTCATCGAGCTCTGTCGCGAGGTCGGCCGCATCGGACTGCAAGCGTCGCTGTCGGATGCCGGCGTGGGCGTGCAGATGGCGCGGGCGGCCGCTGCCGGCGCGTATCAAAACGTGTGCATCAATCTCGCGAACCTGGAGCGCCGCGACGCATTGCTCGATCGAGCCGAAGCAGCCTGGCTAAAGGTCAGTGAGCTTCACGCGATCGCCGAGGAAGAAACGCTGGTGAAGCTCCGGGATGCACTCGGCACCCGGCACGCGGCACCCGGCACTACTTCTCAAATTCCCACGCCACCTTCTTCAACGCGCGATCGGCGCGCTCGATGAGCTGCAGGATGTCCTTCTTGGCGTGGGCGGCGGAGAAGAATGCCGCTTCCATCTGCGAAGGCGGCAGGTAGACGCCCTCCGCCAGCATGACGTGAAAAAAGCGTGCGAACTTGTCGCGATTCGACCGGTTCGCCGACTCATAATCGGTCACCGGCCCCTCGGTGAAGAAAATCGTCCACATCGATCCGACGCGATTGAATGTGATGGGCACGCTGTGCTTCTCCGCCGATCGCCGCACGCCGTGCTCGAACTCCGCGCTGCGCTCCTCCAGATCGCGATAGATCGACGAGTTCTTCAGAACGCCCAGCGTCGATTTGCCGGCAGCGACGGCCAGCGGATTTCCCGACAGCGTCCCGGCCTGATAGACCGGGCCGAGCGGCGCCACCAGCTGCATCAGCTTCTTCGAGCCGCCGTAGGCGCCAATGGGCATTCCGCCGCCGATGATCTTGCCCAGGGTCGTGATGTCGGGTTTCACGCCGTAGAGCGATTGCGCGCCGCCGTAAGCGACGCGAAAACAGGTCATCACTTCGTCGAAGATCAGAATCGCGCCGCGCTCGTCGCAGATCTGACGTAGTCCCTGCAAAAAGCCGTCTGCCGGCGGAACGCAGCCCATGTTGCCGGCCACCGGCTCGACGATGATGGCGGCGATGTCATCGCCGTGTTCGTCCATGGCGTGGGTGACGGCGTCGAGATGGTTGTAGGGCACGCTGACGGTGAGCCTGGTGACGTCTTCGGGAACGCCGGCCGAGTCGGGGATGCCGAATGTCGCGCCGCCCGATCCTGCCTTGACCAGCAGCGAATCGACGTGGCCGTGATAACCGCCATCGAACTTGAGGATTTTTTTTCGCCCAGTGGCCGCGCGCGCCAGTCGCAGGGCGCTCATGGTGGCTTCCGTGCCGGAATTCACAAGGCGCAGCATTTCGATGGAAGGCATGGCGGCGATGACCATTTCCGCCAGCTCGACTTCGCCCAGAGTCGGCGCACCGAACGAGAATCCGCGTGTGGCGGCACGCTTGACAGCCTCCACGACGTAGCGATGGCCGTGGCCGAGGATCATGGGACCCCAGGAGGAGACGCAGTCGATGTACTGGAGGTTGTCGGCGTCGAAGATGCGCGATCCCTGTCCCTGCTCGATGAACGGCGGAGTGCCGCCGACGGCTTTGAACGCGCGCACGGGAGAATTCACCCCGCCCGGAATGATCTCCTGCGCGCGCTGAAAGAGCGCTTCCGATTGCTTGCCCATCCCGCGAGTTTAACTGTAACCAAGATACCCACAGAGACACAGAGGACACAGAGGTCTTTTCTCTGTGATCTCTGTGCCTCTGTGGTGATCACTCCAGGTCTCAGTGGTGACTCTAGCGCGGCGGGTTGTACGCTCCGACGCCGCAGGCGAGATCGCTCGCGAACTTTTCGAAGAAGCTGATCTTCGGCTCCATCTTGCGGGTGACGGGATTGATCCACTGGTATTCGATCGACCCGCTGTTCTTTTTGGCGAGAATGTCCCAGGTGGCCTTGCCGATTCGATCGGTTTTGCCGCGCCGAAGTCAGCAATGGCCTGCGCTCTGCCGACCTTCTTGTAATGATCGACCGCCTTGGCGTCACGTCAGCTTCCGCGCTGTTCGCGCCGAATGACCAGCTTCAGACCGGACCACACTTCATCGACAGCGCACACTTTGACCTCTTTTTGGGCCACGACACCCACACCATGGCGTCATCTCGCATCTTTGACCGGTAACGCTGCAACTTCGCGGCAAGCTCGTTCACGCTCCTTGTGAAGAGATGAATGATGTCGACGCGATCGGAGAGAGTGGGGGCGAGCGTCGCGCCGTGGGAGGGATAGTGGTCGGGGGCGCCTTCGACCAGGAGCGTGGAACCAGGCTTGATTCCGAGCTTCTGCGCGAGAGGCGTCCCCGAGTAACCGGCCATCAGACGAACGCGTCGAGGACGTGCGCCATGTCCTGAGCGATCGCGTGGACGCTGTCGCGCATGACATCGAGGTCGCTTCCGCCGCCTCCCTTCCAGGTGCCGGCGGAGCGACGCTCCTGCGTGACTTTCGCCAGGACTTTGCCGCTCTTGGCGTCGACGACCTCGAAAGAGAGTTTGGTCGACGCCGACCCGGCACCAAATCCGCCGAAATAGCGCCCCGCCCGCGAGCCGGGATCCATGGCGTCGACAGTGCCGCGAATGATCAGCGTCTTCGAGTCTTTCGGACTGTTACTCGACTGCTGCAGGTCGGCTTTCGTTTTCAGCTCCGGCTGCAAACCCTCCATGAACCATTCGGTGGTCGCCGCCAGCGCACTCTTCATGGTGCCGTACCACTTCTCCTTCTTGTCGGGAAGCGGTGCCTTGGTGGTGTCGAAGGGCTGCACGATGATCTTGTCGTAGTCCGAGATCTTGAAAGTCTTGATGATCTCGATCTTATCGATGTCCTGGCCCCACTCCTTGTACGTTCCGGGCGCCGTCGGTGCCGGCTTCTTTCCTCGGGCGTAAAGGGCCGGGGCAATAACAGCGAGAACGAGAATGAACACGAGAAGACGTGGTCTCATGAATCCTCCTATTCGATTTGTGGAGTGCTAATTCTAATACGCGTTTTCGTGCCGGAGACCATGAAGTACGGTCATAAAGAGGATTTTGAGGTCCAGCAGGAGGGACCAGTTCTCGATGTAGTAGAGGTCATGCTCGATGCGCATGCGGACGGAGGTGTTGCCGCGCCAGCCGTGGACCTGGGCCCAGCCGGTCATGCCCGCCCGCACTTTATGTCGCAACATATAGTGGGGAAATTCTGCACGAAATTGTTGTACGAATTGAGGGCGCTCCGGACGCGGGCCGACCACGCTCATATCGCCGAGGAGAACGTTGAATAGCTGCGGAAGCTCGTCCAGCGACCACGCCCGAATCAATCGTCCCACGCGCGTGCGGCGCGGATCATCCGGCTCGGCCCATTTCGCGCCGGTGTCGCTCTCTGCCCCGACCTTCATCGATCGAAACTTGACGATGTTGAATGGCTTGCCATCGAGCCCCATCCGCACCTGGCGATAGAAGACCGGACCGCGATCTTCGAGCCAGATCGCAAGTGCGATGAGCAGCATCAGCGGCGAGAAGAGGATCAGCGCGGCAGCCGTGACGACCAGATCGAAGCCGCGTTTCACGAAGCGGCTCCATCCTTCCAGCGGCGTCTCGGAAAGGTTGATGGTGGGAAGACCGTCGATGTCCTCCACCCGCGATCGCAGCACCATGAACTGCAGCAGGTCGGGAACAACGTGGATGGACACGACGCAGCGCACGAGCCGATCGAGGAGCGCGGTCATGGTCTGCGAGGATGCGTGCGGCAGCGCCACGAAGACGTGATCGATCGATTGCTCTTCGATCACGCGCTCGGCGTCGTCGATGGCCCCGAAACATTCGAGATCGGAGAGCAAATTGTCGCCGCCGTTGCGAAGATAGCCGACGATGCGGAACCCGAGCTCGGCGTGCGAACGCACTCGCTCCACGACCGCGCGAGCGAGCTCGCCGTTTCCGGCGATCAGGACGCGATCGAGGCTTTTGCCGGCACGATGGCGCCGGTCGGTTACGAATCGGACGACTCCGCGGCCGAAGATGACGAACAGAATCGCGCACAGCATGAAGATGCCCAGAGTGGCGCGTGAATAGAGGACGTCGGGGCGCTTGGGCGGACGAATCCACAGCAGCACGCCCGACAACACCACCGTTGCGACCACCGAGCCGATCGCGACCGACATCCACTCCTCTGCTTTCGATCGGGTCGGCCGGATGCGATACAAGCCCTGGACCGCAAACGCCAGCGGAAAGACGATCGTGATGATGGGAAGGATGCTCAGGTAGATCTCGATCTGCTGCATGCCCTTGGTGACAGGCACGACCTCGACGTGAAACCTGAGGAACCACGCCGCCAGCATGGCCAGGTTCGATGCCACCGCATCGTTGATGAGGTAGATCGATGCCAGCGCGCGATGTTTCTTTTCGATCAAGCGGCGACCTGCCGGAGTGCGTTCATGAATTGCCTGTGAAAGCGTTCTCGCGAAAAGGCAGTGGCATGCTCGCGAATCGCCTCGCGGTCCCAGCGGCGAGCGTCGGCTGCCTCGAGCGCCCCCCGCAGCGAATCTACCACGGGCTCATCGAAGAAAATTCCGGTGCGATTCTCCACCACAGAGTCGAGGACGCCACCCGCGCGAAACGCGACCACCGGGGTGCCCAGGGCCATGGCCTCGACCGGGGTGATGCCGAAGTCCTCCACGCCCGGCAGGATCAGCACACGCGCACGCGACAGATGATCGAGGATCACCTCCCTCGATACGGAGCCCGCAAAGGTAACGTTGGGCCCGGCACGCGCCTGCAAGCGCTTCCGCATCGGACCTTCTCCGATCACGACGGTGTGCCGCCCGGTCGCGAAGGCGAGCTCGAGGCGTTTGTACGGCACCAGCGCGGAGATGATCAGGTCGAAATCTTCGCGATCTCGGCGCAGCGGCGGGCTAAAGAACGCCTCGTTCACGAACGGATGAATCACCACCGCATCGCGGGCGTAGTACTTCTGGATGCGCCCGCGGACGAAGTTCGAGTTCGCAACAAAGCGACCGACATCCTTTGCGGTGGCCACGTCCCATCGCCGCAAACCGGGTGCGAAGAGTGACACGCCCGCCCGCAAGAGCGGACGCGATCGCGGGAAGTAATCGTCGAAGCGGTCCCAGATGTAGCGCATCGGCGTGTGGCAATAGCAAAGGTGGGGCTTACCGCGCGCGTCAACGCCCTTCGCGACGCAGTGGCTCGACGAGATGATGCAATCGAATCGCGAGAGGTCCCACGCCCGCACCGCCCGCGGAAAAAGCGGCAGCATTTTGCGGTAATCGCCGACGCGCGGCGCGATTCGCTGCAGCGAGGAGGTATGGATCGTACGCGACTCGATCTTTCGCGAGACCGCACCCGGAAAATGAAATAGCGTGAAGATTTCGGCGTCGGGAACGAGATCGAGAATGCCCTCCAGGACCTGCTCGCCGCCGCGCATGCCGGTCAGCCAGTCGTGAATTACCGCAACCCGTCCAAGGGATGAGGGCGGAGGGCTGAGGGATGAATCTCGCAGGGACTCATCCCTCATCCCTCAGCCCTCATCCCTTTTCGGTGTCGATTGAAGCGGAAAATCATCTTCGGCCTGCGCGCAGTTATCGCACAAGAAGTCATTGCGCAGATACTCCTCGCGCGGCACCTCGCTCAGGCATTTGATGCAGCGATGCTTCTCGGTCCGCTCTTTGAGCTGGCGCGGCGGGGCGTCATCCATAGTATGGAGTATGGAGTTCGGCGGCTTGTCGCCGCTCTCGGACTGGCAGCTTGCTGCCAGTCCCGCCGCGCCAAGGCACTGCACTCCAAAACTAGAACAGCTCGTTGATGGGCCCGTATGTCCCGTCCTTCGCGAACGGGACGTACTCAAAGCCGCGATTGAGGGGATCATCGTGCCGGACGGTGGTGTAGTCGATGCCCAGCGCGGAGTAGATCGTCGAGGTGACGTCTTCCGGCCGCGCATCGCGATTGGCCGCCCAGCCGAATTCTTTGGCGTCTTTTCCAGCGGCGTCGGTCGCGCCGATGACCCTGCCGCCGCGGACGCCGCCGCCCGCGAAGACCATCGACATTCGCAGGAAGTGATCGCGTCCGCCCTGCGCGTTGAGCGCGCCTACGGTACGGCCGAATTCGCCCAGGACGACCACCATGGTTTCGTCGAGAAGGGTGGCCCCTCCTTGTGAGCCGGCGGTATTGGCGAGGTCGGTCAGCAGCGCGGAGTACGCCGGATCGAATGTCTTCATCTGTGTGTACAGCGAGTTCGCGTTCTTGTTGTAGATGTTCGAGTGGTGATCCCACCCGCCGAAGGTCACCTGCACGAATCGCGTTCCACGCCGCGCGCCGACGAGGTTGCGCGCGATGATCAGCGAATTGCCGAAGTTCGTGCTGCCGTATCGCGCACTTTCGTCCGCGCTCCAGCCGAACAGCCGATTGACATCGGGTGAATCGACCAGCGTCTTGGCCTGGTCGTAGAACGTTCCCATGTCGGCCGCATTGCGACCGAGCTCGCCGGTCTGGCGATCGGGATCGACCAGCTGCAGCAGATTCCAACGGTCGCTCAGACGCGCAGTGCCGTCAGGATGTGTCAGCGCTGCCAGTCCATTTGCGGCCGGTGTGACGGCGAATGGAGCGTAGCGGGCCGGCAAATATCCCGAGCTCGCCATGACCTGGTTGAGCGACACGAATCCGGGAAGGATTTCGCCCGCCTGACGCGAAGCCTGCGATTCGAGCGCGACCACCGCGCCGATATGCGGCGCGATGTGGCCGGTTGCGCCGCCGGGGTTGCGCGCGATCTGCGCCCACGCCTGTGCCAGCTGATGCACCGCCGCCCACGACAGACCCGATCGGACGATGGCCATCTTCTGCAACTGATTGGCGGTGTTGGGCATCAAACCCTGAGGGAAGCGCATCTCGCCGAACGTCGTCGGCGCGAAATCGATCGGGGTCCACGCGCCTTCTTTCAAATCCCACGTATCGATGTGACTCGGCGCGCCGGAGAGAAAGATGAGAATGGTGTTCTTGGCCGTGCGATGGAGCGTCGGATTGACACCTGTTGCACTCTGGAGCAGACCGGCGTTGAGGACCGGCAGGAAGTACGAAGCAACGATGCCCGTACCGCTGACCTTCAGGAATTGCCGGCGCGAGAAACCGGAGCCGCTCAGCGGAAAGGATCCGCCTCGTTCACATTCGCATTGTTTTCGCTTCGCCATGGCCGCTCCTCAGTTGAACAGGAACTCGAGTTTGTTGAGCAGGGCAAATTGCAGATCTTCGGTCTTGCGCGTCAGATCGCCGCTGCGCAGATACGTGATGGCACTGCCGCGCTCGGCGGCACTCGGATATCGCCCGAGCGTCGCGACGTAGAGCGTGTCGGCGATCGTGCCCGGATCCTTCGACGCCTGCAGCGTATTCGCGATGGTCGAGTTGGCAGTGGCAGCTTTGACGCGGTTGGTCACAATCGGATCGTTCATCAGCGAAAGCGCCTGGACGATCGAGCTGTCGGCGGTTCGCGGTTGATCGTCGCGATTGCCACGGCCGAATCCGTTCAGGAACGCCCGGAATCCACCACCCTCAGTCGTATCCGGAAGCTGCATGGCCTTGGTTGCCGGCGCGGTCGATGTTACCGGAATGGAGATCATCGAATTCGTCGCCCTGGCAATCGCATCCACCACTTCCTCGGCCGTCAACCGATGGGGGTAATGTCGCGCGTTGTACGGCACCCATGATTCGTTCCACACGCCCGGCGTGTAGCGCGATGCGAGTTGATAGGCGTTCGAGCTGACCATCAGTTTGAGCATTGCGCGAAGATCGTAGCGATTCGAAACGAACGCGCTCGCGAGCTGCGTTAGAAGCGCGGGATGCGTCGGTTGCAGCGTCGCGCCAGCTGCGAGTGTGGCAGGATCCTGTCGAAGCAGGTCGAATGAGTCGGCCGGCTCGACGATGCCGAGTCCGAAGAGCTCTTTCCAGAGATAGTTGACGGTGGCGCGCGCAAATTGCGGGTGCGCAGTCAGAATCCGGCCGTACGCGAGGCGACGCGGCTCCCCTGACGCGGGTTTTTCCTTGGTGAGGAAGAACGCCGGCTCGATCGTGCTCTCGCCGTTGACCGGCTGCCGCGGCGTCTTGTTTCCCGACGTCGTGTTGAGTCGATAGGCACCGGTGGTGTTGTCGTTGATGGCCTGATTTGTTCCACCGGCGGCATTGGCGACGCGATCGAACTGCACCTGCGCGAAGAAGGCCGCGTTCTGCCAGAAGTCATAGCGCAGCTTCTTGGCAAGTCCAGTGTTGACCTGCTCGAGATGCCCGAGACCGTTGTGACACGAGACGCACTGGTAGGGTTGCGCCAGGAAACGTGCACCGGTGGAGGCGGAGAGATTGTCGTAGGTGTCCTGCGCCGGTCCGTTGTTCTGGCGGTCGCGGTTGTAGTAATTCGATTCGCCTTTGACGGTGGTATCGCCGACTCCCGCGATCAGCTCACGGACCATCTGATCGTAGGGTTTCGCCTGCTGGATCGAATCGTGGATGAACTTGTAGTAGACGTTGCGCGATGCTACTCCGATGTTGGTATTGGTGGCGGTCTGAACGTTTTCGACCAGATCGCCGAACCACATCGTCCACCGATCGGTGAATGCGTCCGATGCCAGCAGACGGTCGATCGCGCGATCGCGTTTGTCGGCGGTCTGATCGGCGACGAACGCGCGCACGGTCGCCGCGTCGGGAATCTCGCCGGTGAGATCAATGGTCACGCGCCGTAGAAATTCTGTGTCCGATGATCGCGAAGTCCAGACGATTCCGTCGCGCACCATCTTTCCGAAGATTTCGCTGTCGATGAAATTCTTCGCGATGAACGGATCGCCTTTGGGCGGATTCGTCACGCGGCGACGCGTCGACGACGGAGCGACCGCTTCCGCCTGCGCCGAAAGGCGATGCCAGATCTCCGGCGCAGAATGCAACTGATCGGCTTGGAACGTGCAGTCGGCGGCCGGCAGGTTTACGATTTCGTCCTCGCCGCGCGATGGAGTGCCGGCGATGAAGACGCCCACGGCAAGGAGCGGCGTCGCTATGCGTGACCATCGATTTAGCCGCTGCATATCTGAACCTCCTGCGATGATCCGGAACGGTTATTTTAACGGAATACCCATTTGTTGGTAGTGACAGAGGCTACACTCATATGATTCAAATTCGGAAGGCAGAGGATCGGGGGCATTTCGACCACGGCTGGCTCAGTACCTATCATACATTCTCTTTTGCCGACTATTACGACCCCGAATGCATGGGCTTTCGGGCCCTGCGCGTCATTAATGAGGACCGCGTCGAGCCGGGACGCGGTTTCGGAACGCATAGTCACCGCGATATGGAAATCGTGACTTATGTCCTTGAAGGGGAGCTGGAACACCGCGACAGCATGGGAACAGGCTCCGTCATTCGTCCCGGCGAGGTACAGCGCATGAGCGCGGGAACCGGTGTGATGCATAGCGAAGTCAATCCTTCGCGCAGTAACGCCGTGCATCTGTTGCAAATTTGGATCCTGCCCGACAGGCAGGGCATTCGCCCTGAATATGAACAAAAGACTTTCCCCTCCTATGAGCGCGACGGAAAGCTGCGACTGGTCGCCTCGCACGACGGTGCCGACGGGTCTCTCACGATCCATCAGGATGCCAAGCTCTTCGCCGCGACGCTTCGCAACGGAGAGTCGATTCGCTACGATTTGCCGCCCGGCCGCTACGCCTGGCTGCAAGTGGCTCGAGGTACCGTCGAGGTCAACGGACAGAAGCTCGGCGCGGGCGATGGTGCCGCCGTCGAAGATGAGAAGACGCTGACACTCAAAGGACAGGACGCCGAGGTGCTGCTGTTTGATCTGAACTGATGGTTCTGCTTTTTCGGCTCATTCGCATCATCCTCCTCAATCTTCTTCGCAGGCGTCGCCATGTCCTCGACGAGTCGGTCCTGAGGTTTCGCGTCTTGCCAACCGACATGGACCTCAATTTCCATCTCAACGACGGCCGCTACGTCAGTCTCACCGGCCTTGCTCGAGTCGAGCTGCTGCTGCGGACCGGTGTGCTCCGTGGTGGCGTGAAGCGCGGTTGGTATCCGGTCGTGGGCGCGACGATCATTCGGTATCGGCGCGAAATCCGCGCCTTCGAGAAGTTTGTGGTGCGCTCGCGCATCGCCGGGTGGGATGACAAGTGGGTCTACTTCGAACATCGCTTCGAGAAAAACGGCGACCTCGCCGCGATCGCGTATGCCCGAGGTGTGATGCGCAGTCGCGAAGGCGCGGTGCCCACTCGGGACATCCTGGCGCTGATCGGTTACAACGAGCCGTCGCCGGCGCTGCCGGATATCGTCAGCAAATTTCCATGAAGCGCGCGGAGAAGGCCAGGAAAATCGGCGCGATCCTCGATCGTCTCTACCCTCAACCCGACATTCCTCTCGGCCATCGTGATCCGTTCACGCTGCTGGTGGCAGTCGTTTTGTCAGCGCAGACCACCGACGCCCAAGTCAATCGCGTCACGCCAGCGCTCTTTCGTCGTGCATCGACGCCAGCCGCGCTCGCGCAGATGCCGGAGCACGAAGTCTTGATGTTGATTCGAAGCTGTGGCCTTGCTCCGAGCAAGGCGCGGCGACTGAAGCAAATGGCCCAGGCCATTCTCGATCAATACGGCGGCCAGGTTCCGCGCCACATCGAGGAGCTTGAAAAGCTGCCCGGCGTCGGCCACAAAAGCGCCAGCGTCGTGATGACACAGGCATTCGGCGAGCCTGCCTTTCCGGTCGACACGCATATTCACCGGCTGGCCGCGCGTTGGGGTCTTTCGAGCGGCAAGGATGTCCGAAAGACCGAAGCAGACTTGAAAAAACTTTTCCCGTCCGATGCCTGGGGCAAGCGCCACCTTCAGATCATTTACTTCGGAAGGGAGTACTGTCCGGCACGGAATCATGACAAGACCAAGTGCCCGATCTGCTCATGGGCGGCTCGGCGCCAGTCGCTCCCCCGGTCTCGGCGGCTTCCCTAAGTCATTAAAGTCGCGCATGAAGACGAACAGGGCGTAGTTTGGTTGATTGCGTGAGAGGCCTGCCACCAGCTCGTCGTTGTAGCGGTCGATGAAGAAATCGAAGGGATCGCTCGGGTCGGTGTCGACCACGAACATGTCGGCATCGACCATCAGGAGCTTTCCCATCCGCAGCGTGCCGCCGCGGTAGTACATATAGTTGGGCTCCTGCGGATGCGGATTCGGAAGGTCGGCAAGGTGCCGTCCGGCGTCGAATGTTTGCATCAACTCGTCCCCTTCGATGTGGACCTCCACGAGATGCAGCTCCGTGTCGGGCGGCGGCAGCATTTTGCCTGGGTCCAGCAACAGATCGTTCTTGTCCGCCGACACGCCATGTTCGTGGGGCAGCTGCTTTCCGATCATCTTCTCCAGCGTCATCCCGACCGCTTTTAGCAGACCGAGTCCGTTGAGTCCGCAGATGCTCATCTTTGTCGGATGGAGTCGGATGCGGCCGCTGTCGGCGGAGACATCCGCCCACATCGTGAACGGGATGTCGATGATCTTGTGGACGATGCCTTCCTGCTTGAGCTGCTTTCCTTCGGTCGTCACGTGGAGATTGCGAATCGGTGAGTCAGGGGCGTTGAAGACATAGCGATTCATGAGACTGTCGAGACTCGGGCCGGTCAGGCCGATCTTTCCGCGATCGACCTTGAAAATGAATGTGGTCTTGTTGTCGAAGTTCAACGGCGCGCCGGGTTGCTTGGCCATCATTTCGCCGCGGACGTAATGAATTTTGAGGATCGTGTCTTCGTCGACGTGAAAGTCGACGTTGCGCATCTCCGTCTGCGTCGGCGCCTTCGCCTGCGCCTCAGTTGGCGTCGGTATTGGCTCGGTACCGATCGTCGGAATATGGGATTGCGGTGCCGTCACCGGACTCACTGGGCCGTGCACGCAACAACACGCTGGAAGTAGAAGCAGCGATAGAAGAACCGTCGTCGCGGTCGTTACGATAGCGATCGGTTTCCACGGAAGCGGCCGGGGCATTACACGAAGATTGCCAACTGCCGGTTTGCCAATCGGGAATCCATTCCGAAAGCGGCCGCTTTTACTCAACAACGTGAATCGTCTGGTTCCCCTGATCGCAATGGCGATGGCCACTGCTGCGCACGCTTCGTCGATCGACACCATCCGCGGAAACTTTGTCGATTACTACACAGCAGCAGGTGCGGATCGAGCTTCGCCGCGCGTCCGCGACGCCCTGGCCGGATTGGAGTCGCAAGCGCGAAGCTACATCGCGCCGGGGTTTCTCGGCAGTGACGGAAGCTGGAGCGACCTCAACTACAACGAGATCCCCTCCGGATCGTGGTCGCCGTGGGATCACACGCGCCGCTTGTTCGTGATGGCGAAGGCGTATCGCACGCCGGGGCAATCGCTGTACAACGATCCCCTGCTCCGTTCCCAGATCGAATCGGCCCTCGGCTATATCAACAATTACTACGGCCGCACGACACTGCCGCTCGGAAACTGGTGGTTCTGGTCGATCGGCACCCCGCTCGACCTCGGCCCAACGCTCGTCCTGATGCGCGGCGAGATCAACGAAGGAATCTACAACGATTGCCTCAGCACGCTCGCCTTTCATATCGGACCGTCTCCGACCTCGAGAGGCTTAACAGGTCCTGTTCCGATCGGCGAGAATCTCGTGTGGTCGTCGTACACGCATCTTTGTCTGGCCCTTCTGCGTGACGATCCGGTGTTGCTCGGGCAGGTCCGCGACGCGATGGCGAGCGCCTGCCTCACCACGACCGGCGACGGAATCCAGAGCGACAACTCGTTCCATCAACACGGCCCGCAGCTCTACACCGGAGGTTATGGCGGCTCATTCGCGAACGACGTCGCGCGCTACGCGCTTCTGGCGCGCGGAACGGAGTTCCAGCTGACGGCGCAGGCATTCGCATCTTTCTCGAACTATCTCGCGGACGGCATCGCCTGGTCGCTGTATGGAAATTATTTCGACGTATCAGTCATCGGCCGCGAAGTCGCGAGACCATCGACGACCGGCTACAACGGCGTGGCGGCGCTACTCCAAGCGTCAGTTCTTGCGTCGCCGCGGCAAAGGGAGATCCGGGCCGCGGCGGCGAAGATGCTGCAGAGCTGGCAGTGGACACTCCCGCCGGAGCTGGCCGGGCTGGCGAACGTCGCCGATCCCGCCGCCTGGCCGTCGGGTCACCAGCATTACTTCGCATCCGACTACACCGTACATCGGCGTCCGGGTTGGTTCGCGTCGGTGAAAATGTTTTCAACGCGGACGAAATCGGGAGAAAGCACCAACGACGAGAACATTCGTGGTTCGCGGCAATCCGACGGTCGCTTCTACCTGGCCTTGAGCGGCGACGATTACTTCGGCCGCGACATCTGGCCGGCCTTGGATTGGACGCGGCTTCCCGGCATCACAGTCGAACAGAAGGCCGATACCGCAAACGCCTACTACGACTTCGGCACGCGCGCATTCGTCGGCGGCGTCAGCGACGGACAAAACGGCGTTTCTGCGATGGATTACGCGCCGCTGCAATCCTCGGTGACTGCGAAAAAGGCATGGTTCTTCTTCGGCGACACGATCGCCTTCCTCACCAACAGCATCAACTCGAAATCGGGGAATGGCATCGAGACAATCGTCGATCAGCGTCCATTCACGTCGCCGGTCACGTCGGGAATCAATTGGGCGGTCGCCAATGGCGTCGGATATTGGTTCTACGGCGCGTCGCCGCGGATCGAACAGATCTCGCGGACTGGATCATGGGCCGCGTTAGGCGGAGCGAGCGATACAATACCCCGCTCCGCGACCTTCACGACGATCTGGATCGATCACGGGACGATGCCCGTGAACGCCGCAGCAGCTTACGCCATCGTTCCGAACGCGACCGCGACTTCCATGCGCGCGTTCGTTCCGCCGTCAATCATCGCCAACGACGCCAATGCATCCGCGGTGCAAAGCGGAAGCACCACCGGAATCGTTTTCTGGAACGCCGGCAAGGTCGCAGGCATCGAATCGGATTCGCCGGCCATCGTCTACCTGACGCCGACCGACCTTTACGTCACCGATCCCACCAGCAGCATGGGGACGTTCACCATCACGACGCCGAACGGAAAATTCTCCGTCCCGCGCAACGGCGGCCGGACGTTCCACGCCACCGTCAATCCGGCACGGCGGCGGGCGGCGCGGCGGTAGCGCTCCGTTCCTTGACCTGCTCCTCGGTCAGGCCGTAGATCGGCGGAGTCGGAATGTCGAGCATAGCGAGGTAGATGTAGACCTGTCCGCGATGATGGACCTCGTGCTCGATCATCGATCGCAGCCATTTGCCGACGCGGAGCTCGACCCCGCCGGGCGTCATGCATTTTTTCTCGAGGTCATCCGGCGACAGCGAACGGAAAATCGTCATCGATTCGTCGTGCATTCGCCGGATGTAGGCGACTGCGGAGTCATATCCATCGGCCAGCTCGTGCCCGTGACCGGGATAACGACTGGGCCTTAGCTTGGCGTTCTCCGCGAACATCCACCGCTCGACGGCGCCGAGGTGGCGAATGATGTCGCCGAAGGTGAACTTGCCGGACTTGTATGTCCAGTCGACTTTGTCGGGCGGAATGCACGCCACGACGCGCATCGTGCGTTCGCGAATGCGTTCGAAGTAATCGACGACCTCAGTCAAAGCTGTCCTTCTTGTGTTTCGCCTTGCGACCGACCTTTTGCCGCTTATCCACTACCACACGCGTCTGGATGATCGGCGCGCGCTGTTTCGGAAGAAGTTTGCCGCGCGGAATCACAATCGGTTGCGTTTTTCGCGGCATGCGACGATTCTACGCCGCGCATGCGTTACTTCCTTGTTGCGCTTCTCTTGGCCACGGCGGTCAACGCGCAGGAATGGCATTCATTCTTTGACGCCGCCGCTTTCGGCTCCTACGTCACGGAAACCGGACCGAAGAAGCCGCAGAGCCGCGCTTTCTCGACAAACTGGATGATCGTCGGCACCGAGCGGGAAATCGGCAAAGGACGGATCCTGGGCCGCGCGCGATTCAGCCTCGAGCCGCTGACGATTCCGAAAGAGGGTTACCCGCAACTGTTGCAGCGCATTTCGCCCGAAAGTGGCGGCCCCCTCGTCGATCACATGCGCGCCCACGATCTCGTCGAAGAAATTGCGGTCGGCTTCGACTGGAGACCGGTCCAGCTCTACCTGGCACCGGTCGGAGAACCTCCCCTTGGCGCGGACCCCTTTGCGCAGCGGTCTTCGTCACTCGATTTCGCGGAAGCGCCATTCACGTACGACGTGCAGGAATCATTTCATCGCGCCACCAGGATCGCGGCTGCGGCGCTGACGTCGCGGTTTGTGGACCTGGAGTACGGCGTCTTTCACGAATCGACTTCAACCGGACGTCACACCAACATCAATGACGGCAACATCGATTCGTGGAGCGCGCGGCTCACCATCGCGCCGGACTCGAAACTCTCCGCACAAATCTCCACCGGCCGACTCGGCGATGCCAAGCGCAAAGTCGACAGCGCGTCGATTGCGTACCGCGGCTCGCTCATGGCCACCACCGCGATGTGGACCAAGCTCGCCGATCGCTCGGCCTACGGAATCGAAACGACCTTGCGCTACTGGCGAAGCACCGTGATGGCGCGCGGCGAAGACATCGATGGCAGAAAGCACATCACGGTCGGCTACATTTTCGATGTCCTTCAACGGCGAACGCATCGCGCCGGGATCGGGATCGACATCGATTATCACAGCAACACCCGCGCGCTCGAGCCGATCTATGGCCACAAACCGCAGACGATCTACACCTTCGTGCGGTGGCGAACCGAAGGGATCACTCGCCCAACTTCGCCTTGAACGCGCGCAGCTCGTCCGTGAGTGCCGCGACCTGCTCCTCCAGACGCTCCACCCGCGTCGCGAGGGGCTCGGTGGATGCGCCGCCGACCTCGGCGGCCGCCGGCGAGGTCGTCGGCGCTCCACTGAGCGTATGCATCCAGCGCGATTCCTTCTGTCCGGAGCGCCGCGCGATCTCGCGAACCAGTGGCGCCATCCGTTGCAGCGTCTCCTCGACCTCGCCGATGCTTTCGAACCCGCTCAGGCGATCGCTCCTGCCGCGGAGCTCGCCGGGAGTTTGCGCCCCACGCAAAAAGAGCAGCGTCAAAATCGCCTTGGCCGGCCGATCCAGCTGCAGATTGGCGTCGAGATTGTGGTCCCACCGCACCGCCCGCCCTCCCACCACCTTCCACACCAGCTTTTCGCTTTGCAACCGATCGAGCGCGTCCTGCACGTCGCTTTCGCTGAGCTCCATGACCGGCTCGCGGTTCGATTTCTGATTGCACGCGGCCACCAGCGCGTTCAGCGTCAGCGGGTAGTATTCCGGCGTGGCCATCTGCTTCTCGGCAAGACTTCCCAGCACCCGGATCTCGCTGGCATCGAGGTCGCGATCCGGAACCTTGCGCGGCTTGCGTTCGCTGTCGAGATCAGTGACGTAATGGCTCATATCGAAAACTGCGGCTCGCGCGCGGGCCGCGGCTGACCGAAGTAATTATCGACACGCATGGCTACTTTGCGAGAAAGCGACATGAACGTGGTCATTTTCCCGCCGAAGATATTGATCAGGTTTCCATGGCGCTGGATCCGGTATTCGCGTCCGATCGCGCTCGGATTGGAGGCCCGTCCGACCAGCGGCCGCACGCCTGCGAATGTCGACGCGATGTCGGTGGACGCAATGGGCTCGCGAATATAACGATTGAAGCGGCTGATCAGATAGTCGATCTCTTCCTGAGACGCGTGCACATCTTCCAGTGCACCGCGCTGCACGACCTCGGTTGTGCCGACCAGCGTTGTCTCTTTCCACGGCAACACAAAAAAGACCCGGCGATCGGAAGCGGACTGAAGCAGCATTCCGACCGCGCTAATGCGCCGTTTGAGGACCAGATGCGACCCGCGGACGAGCGACAACCGATAGCGCGAGCGAATGTGATTCGCCTTCAACAGCTCGTTCATCCATGGCCCGGCGGCATTGATGACCATCGAAAAGCGCTCCTCGTCGCCCAAGGCAGTCCGGATCAGCCAGCCATCGCCGGCGCGGCGCAATCCAGTGACAGGAGTCATTTCCCGGATGCTCGCGCCGTCGCGCCGCGCAGACTCGACGACCGTGCGCACCAGCGCGGCATCGTCGACCTGGGCATCCCAATAACTGAAACCCCCGCGCAATCCTTCGCGCACCAGCGGCGCCATGCGCGCGAGCTCGTCCGCCGATCGGGAGCGATGCCGTCGAATGTTGCTTCGGCCGGCTAGGAGATCGTACAAAGTCAGGCCCATCGCAACCATGAATCGCGACCGCGGACTGTCGTTGTAGATCGGCAGCAGAATTTCGATCGGCTTCACCAGCTGAGGAAGATGATCGAGCAGCCACGCGCGGTCGCGCAGCGATTCACGAACAAGCTCGACGTGAAATCCCTCCAGGTAACGCAAACCGCCGTGGATCATTTTCGTTGTGGCGGACGACGTTTGCGCTCCGCAGTGGCCGCGTTCGAAGAGCGTGACTTCGTAACCCTTCCGCACCAGTTCCCAAGCCACGCCTGCTCCGTTGATGCCGCCGCCCACGACCGCGATCTTCACTTCAGAATCATCCATTGGGGTCAGGTCTTTGATTCTCGCTTCACTCTTCAAAGAGTAGAGGCTGAAGAGTCAAAGAGGCCATTCAATCACTTCTTAGCGGGCGACAGGCTTTGCGTCGTCCGACAACGATCGTTTTTCGCCGGAACGCGAAAAACACGCCCCCTGCCCCGCGTCGACGCGCGTACGTCGATCTTCTACCTGTAGAACCGAGCGAGAATCAAAGATCTGACCCCATTGCACCATTGCATGTGGCGCAAATAATAGGTTGGCAACTTTTTTGAAACGGCTGAGCTTTGGTGACCGTACCAGAACTTGTCCCAGTCCCGGAAACGGTCGATGAGGACCGCGGTGATCTCGCCATCATGCTCACGGGTGGCGGGGCGCGGGCGGCCTATCAGGTCGGCCTGTTGCGAGGCATCGCCCGACACTTTCCGAATCTCCGATTCGAAATCATTACCGGCGTCTCGGCAGGCGCGATCAACGCCATGTTCCTGGCAGCGAAGTCGGGCACGCTGGCAGAAAAAGTCGACCAGTTGACCGACCTGTGGTGCGCACTCGAGTGCCATCACGTGTTCCGGGTCAACTACACGCAACTGATCCCGTTCCGCACTGCCTTGCACGGCGTCATTCCCGGACTGATCAGCCGCAAGCCACATGGCCTGTTCGACTCGGCACCTTTGGCCTCGCTTCTGCGAGACCTGTTCGATTGCCCGATTCATCGCGCTCCGATCACTGGCATTCGCGACAATCTGGCCGAGGGCTGTCTGAAAGCCGTCGCGCTCACCGGACTCGATTATGCGACCGGTCAGAGCGTCCGCTGGGTTCAGGGACGCAATCTCGAAATCTTTGAGGGGACCCAACGGCGAAACGTCCCCTGCGAATTGACGGTCGAACACGTTCTGGCATCGTTGGCGCTTCCTTTCGTCTTCCCGGCCGTTTACATCGGCGATCGGTGGTACGGCGATGGCGGCATTCGATTGTCGGCGCCCCTCTCGCCGGCTGTGCACCTCGGCGCACGCCGCATTCTGGCGATGTCCACCGGCCATCAACGAACTCCCGAAGAAGCGAGTCAGCCCGTCAGGCGTGGATATCCACCCGCGGCGCAGCTCATCAGCCAGCTCGTCAACGCCGTCTTCCTCGATGTCATCGATGAGGACGTCATTCGCATGCAGCGGATGAATGAGATGATCGATCGCCTTCCTGCGGCCGAGCGTAACGGTTTCCGTCGCATCGAGCTACTGACGCTGCGGCCTTCAGTCGATCTCGGCAAACTCGCTGCCGACCAGCAGCGGCTCCTGCCGCGCAGCGTCAGGCTGTTCACCCGCGCGTTAGGCGCGGACGAAACGGAGTCGCCAGACTTTGTCTCCATGTTGATGTTCGAGCCGCACTATCTGCGCGAGCTGATCGAGACCGGCGAGCGCGATGTCGAATCGCGCCTTGACGATCTGCGAATCTTCCTTGACGAACAGGCCGGTCCTAGAGAAGTGTCCCTCGCAAGATAAACAGTGCCTTTGGAGTGCGGTGCCTTGGCACCGCTTTCATGGCCGCAGCGGCGGCAAGCCTGTTTAGACCGGAGACATGGTGAACACCTGGCCGGGGACACGGTGGACACCATTGAGTGACGATACACCTCTAACTGCGATGTGGATTGCGACGGTCGACTGTTGCGATCCGCTTGTGGCAGAAG